>OFCQ01000049.1_pt1 | contig 89592 bp, 78 predicted proteins | sample 1520861 | NCBI WGS metagenome assembly OFCQ01 (sample SAMEA2699036, study PRJEB24076) | metagenome | biome: Human gut stool | place: Spain | collected 2012-11-21 | reverse complement strand
CACTTGTTTTCTGAGCAGGTCCTCAGAAAATCAAATTGTGTGTTTTATATAAAAACCACCGCAAATATTTTGTAATTTTTTCACTACGGACATGCCATTCAATTTGAAGGCACACAGACAAAGTGTTATAATAACCTCAGCCGCAGACCGAAGCAAAGCTTCGGTCTGCGGCTGAGGAAATATGGAACTATCAGCTTAGTGGCTCTGCCGCTTGAGCTGTTTTTCTGTGATTTCATTTTAAGATTAATGATAGAATCCGAAATGCGGCCCCACAGGGCCGCGTTTTCCTGAACGGGAGCTGTATTTCACGTGGAAAAAGCAAAAACCAGAATTTATCGCATCCTCTCTGGAATGAACCAGCTCAAATGGAGCCTGACTTTGAAAGGAATTGGGGTTGGGGTGCTGGCGGGTTTACTCTCTATATTTTACCGAATGGGCATTGAGCATGGAGTAGATACCTCCATTCAAATTTATGCTTACCTGAAAACACACCCCCTGCTTTTGCTGCCGTGGCTGGCTTTGATCGCGGGAGTCGGTTTTCTTCTGAATTGGATGATAAAGCACGAGCCGATGGCTTCCGGCAGCGGCATCCCGCAGGTGAAGGGCGTCGTGCTGTTCGGCCTGAAAATGAAGTGGAAGTCGATTCTGGCCGTGCGGTTTGCCGGCGGTATTCTATGTTCCTTTTTCGGCCTGTCTCTGGGACGGGAAGGTCCGTCGATCCAGATCGGCGCGGCGGCAGGGCAGGCTGCGGCGGAGCGCTGCGGCCGTCATGGCACGCTGGAGGACGATTACCTGATCACCGGCGGCGCAGCGGCGGGACTTTCCGCAGCATTCAGCGCGCCTCTTTCTGGAATGGTGTTCGCACTCGAGGAAATCCACCGCAGTTTTTCCCCGCTCATTTTGATTTCGGCGACCGCCGCTTCTCTTACAGCAGACTTTCTGTCTAAAAACTTTTTCGGGCTGAGGCCTGTTCTTGATTTTACCGATGTGCCCGTCCTGCCCATCCCCTATTACGGGTGGCTGCTGCCGCTGGGCATCGTTTCGGGTCTGATCGGTTCGCTTCTGAACCGTACGCTGCTCGATTTTCAAAAGCTGTACACCAAGCTTCCCGCGCCGGCACGTCCGTGCGCAGCACTGCTGATTGCGCTGCCCTGCGGGCTGTTTCTGCCGCTGACGCTGGGCGGCGGGCGCGATCTGATCCGCCTTTCCGAAAGCACGCAGCTCGGCCTTGGCATGCTGTTTGTTTACCTGATCGTAAAACTGCTGTTTACCGGCGCCAGCTTTGGCAGCGGTGTACCGGGCGGTATCTTCTTCCCCATCCTCACTGTAGGTGCGCTCTCTGGCAGTATCGTAGGGTACGCCGCTTCCGGAATGGGCCTGCCGCCGCAGTATATTTCAGATTTTGCCGTATGTGCTATGGCCGGCGCGCTTGCAGCCTCTGTAAAAGCACCCGTTACCAGCATTCTGCTCACGGCAGAGATGTCCGGCTCACTGGTTCATCTGCTGCCAGTGGCAGCCTGCGCATTTGTCGCACTCCTTGTTTCAGACATGCTGAAAATCGAGCCGATCTACGATTCTCTGCTGGATCGCTATCTGGAAAGGAGCGGGAATTCCTCCCCTCATCCCGAGCAGGGCGGCCTGATTGAATTCCCGGTGGAATACGGCAGCACCGCCGCAAATCGCACGGTAAAAGAGGTCAAATGGCCGCAGGGCCTTTTGATTGTGGGCCTGCGGCGCGGAACCAAGGAACTGATCCCCAGCGGCAAAACGCGGATTCTGCCCGGAGATTATCTGGTCATTCTTTCTTCGGAAACACAAGAGAGGAATATCCGTGAGCGAGTGCGCTGTCTGTGCCGAACTGCGCAGGACTAACCCCCTCAAAATCAGATAGAAAAGCCACCGGAGTGCCGGTGGCTTTTTTCTATCTGGAGCCGCGGAATGTACTCCGCAGCGCTTTTGTATTCTATTTTTTATTTTACAATCTGCGCAAAGGGCTTAAACAGGTCGCCCTTCGCGGCGCGCATCATTTCAAACAGGGCCATTTCGGTGCTGGTAATCACCGCACCCATTTCACGCATGCGCTCAAGAGCAATATTGCGATTCCACTCGGTGCGCGACGATACCGCATCCGACGCAACATGCACCTCATACGGCTGCTTGAGCAGATCGCGCACTGTCTGGTATACACAAACATGCGCTTCAATCCCGGCCACCAGAAGCTGGCGGCGGCCCGCATCGCGCAGCTGCTGCTGGAATTCCTCACTGTCGCAGGCACTGAAGAAAACCTTCTCAATCGCTGGCTGGTCGCCCAGCAGCTCGCGCAGGGACGGAGCCGTTGGCCCAAGACCCTTCGGGTATTGCTCCAGAATCAGAATCGGCATCTCAAACAGTTTGGCCGCCTGAATCAGCTTTGCGCAATTTTCCAGAACCATATCGGGCTCAAACATGCTCTGTGCAAGCTTTCCCTGCATATCAATCAGCAGCAGTGCCGCATTTTCTTTTACCAACATAACGCATTCCTCCCAGAGCTTTTTGATTTCATTTTAGCCGATTCGCCGGAGTAATGCAACCCTCCAGCTCTTTTTGCAGGCAAGCCAGCCGCAAAGGCGACCGGAGAATTGATGCCGTATTCTTCCATTTCAACAATCATCTCTCATCATTTTCGTATATCTATATAAATTTAAAAAATTTATATCGTTAAATATATACTTTTTGTAGCAAAGCTGTTATAGTATAGACAATCACTTGATTGATTCATCAAGCTACCATTTTATAATATTAGGAGGATGTCATATGAAATTAAAGGACAAGATTTGCATTGTTACCGGCGCGAGCGCTGGTATGGGACGTGCCATCGCCAGGCTGTTCGCGAATGAAGGCGCCATCGTAATTGCAGTGGCCCGCAGAAAAAGCCGATTGGACGAACTGGCCGCCGAAAATTCCAACATTCATCCTCTGGCAGCAGATATGATGGAAAAGGATCAGGTCATCGCCATGGTAAAAGATACGATCAAAACCTATGGCAGGCTCGATATTCTGGTCAACAATGCGGGAATCATGGACGATTTTACCATGCTCGCCGATGTGTCTGACGAATTGTGGGACAAGGTAATGCGCGTCAACGTAACCGCGCCGATGGTTGCGATGCGCGAAGCGCTGCCCACGATGGTCGAGCAGGGCAGCGGCGTGATTTTGAATATTTCGTCGATCGGCGGTCTGCAGGGATGCAGAGCCGGCACAGCCTACACGGCCTCCAAGCACGCGCTCAACGGTATGACGAAGAACGTCGCGTTCCAGTATGCGCCGAAGAAAATCCGCTGTAACGCGATTTGCCCCGGCGGCGTGGATACCGAGATTCTGAGCGATTTCTCTCATGTGCACAAAGAAGGTATGGAGCGCTCGATGGCCGGCACCGGCGCGAATTACCGCAGCGGCAGCCCCGAAGAGATTGCCAACGCAGCACTGTTTTTAGCCAGTGATGACTCCAGCCTGATCAATGGCGCCCTTCTGGTAGCCGATGCAGGCTTTACCGCTTATTGAACTCACACACAAAAGAAAAGGGCAGGCCGATTATGACCTGCCCTTTTCTTTATTTTTCTTCCTCGCCGGATGGCAGGTTTTCTGCCTGCGTCTTCAGATAAGAAATCATCTTTTCCAGAAACGGCGGAAGCTGTACACCGGTTTGCGCAATGTTCTCCAAAATGGAAAGCAGCTCGTTGCAGATCAGCCATACGGCGACCAGCGACGCTGCGGCATAGCCGAACGGCAGCGTGATTCCCGTCTGCTCGGCGGCATACGCCGCCAATATGTCGATGACAGCGCCAACGGCAACCAGCAGCCACATGCACACCTTCTTAATGATTCCGCGAATCCCCCGATAGGAACTGACTGTTTCTTTCCGACAGATAGAGGCCGCAATGCCTGTGGCATAATCGATCACGTTCGTCACTACCAGCAGATAGACCGGCACGGCCAAAACTCCCATCCAGGCGGAAAGCACGGTAAAGCCCGAAATGGCCGCCGCCTTGATTTTCTCCATATTCTTCTCCCCTCTTTCATTCATTTTTCCACACAGTGCTTGCATTGTGTGGAAACGCCTCTACCCACCCAAAAAAATCGCCGGAACTTTCTCCCTAAAAGGAAAGCTCCGACGATTTGCCCGATCGTTCAGAATAGAGTCATCCACTTTAAAACAATGAGCGATTTCTTCCCCCGCCTGTGGCGGGGGAAGAAATCGCTGTACTTACATCAGGTTATTTAGAATTGACTTGGTAATACAAAAATCCCCTTGTCAAAGCCTCGCTTTGACAAGGGGTCGTTTCAAAATTCAGCCCTCTTCCTCCGGGCAGATGTAGTTCAGCTGGCCTACCGGCTTGCCTTCGCGCAGGAACACACGCGGCACACGCTTGCCAACCAGGCAGATCATCTCATAATGAATCGTACCGTCCAGCCGGGCAATTTCATCCACGCTGACCTCATTTTCGCCATCACGGCCCCAGATCGTCACCGTCATCCCCGTGCGAACATCGGGAATATCGGTTACATCCAGAATCACCTGATCCATGCAGACGCGTCCTACCACGCGGGCGCGTTTCCCGCAGACAAGCATGTCAGCCTTGTCGTGCAGGCGGCGGGGGTATCCGTCGGCATAACCGATCGGCACCGTGGCCAGGGTCGTACGCCGTTCGGTCACAAATTCCCGCCCGTAGCTCACGCTTGTACCCGGCTCCACCGTTTTCAGCTGAGAAATCACCGTTTTCAGCTCCATCGCGGGGCGCAGATCCAGATCGCGCCGCATCTGATCCGACGGCATCAGACCGTACAAAATCACGCCGGGGCGCACCATGTCGAGGTCCAACTGCGGGTAATCGACCACCGCGCCGCTGTTCGAGCAATGGCGCAGCTCAAAGGTAATCCCGCGCTGTTTCAGCTCCTTCACCGCACCATCGAAGCAGTCATACTGAAGCATGGTGAAATCTTCCCCGGCGCCGCCGTCATCTGCAACGGAAAAATGCGTAAAAATTCCTTCCGGAATCAGGCCAGGCTCCTTGCAGACGGCTTCGATTTCGGAAAGCGACCCGCTGTCCCTCTCCGGGTTTTGATACAAAAAGCCGATGCGGCTCATCCCGCTGTCGAGCTTAATGTGAATCCGCACCCGAACACCGGCGGCTACGGCGCAATCCGAAAGCTCTTTGCCGTATTCCGCGGAAAAGACCGACTGCGAAATCGACAGCTCCTGCAGGCGCTCCGCCATCTGAGGCGGTGTATAGCCCAAAATCAAAATCGGGCGCAGAATCCCGGCCCGCCGCAGCTGAACCGCTTCCTCCAAATTGGATACCGCAAACCAGTCCGCCCCTTTTTTCTGAAACTCACGCGACACAAACGACGCACCATGGCCGTAAGCGTCTGCCTTCACGACACAGCAAATCTTCGTTCTGGGGTCAACCGCCGCACGGATCACATCGTAATTGTGATCCAGAGCATCCAGGTCAACCTCCGCCCAGGTACGTTTTAAAAAATGATTCATGAAACACCGGTTCCTTATTTTAAATTCAAAATCGGGCTCAAAGCCCGTGCTTCTATTTGTACGGATATGGCTTCTATTATAGTACCGCTGTGTGAAATAATCAACCGCCGCAGGCAAGATAAAAATACGCAAAAAACGAACAAATTTTTTTTGAAACCGGAAAATCATTCGTCATTCTTTTGGAATTTTTTTAGAATTCAGGGCATATACTGGTAGAACACTTTTTAAAAAATAAGATAAGGGATTGGGGAGGCGATGACATGGAACAGACCATGCAGCTGAATCGCCCTGAAAATCTGGATGATGACCTGTACCGTTGTCTGTACAGCGAACTAACTGCCGGTGTTGACCTGGATGATCTGATTTTCAATGGCGAAGAATGGTACGAAAGCGAGCGCTAAAGGATATGAAAACCGAAAAACAGAAAGGCTGTCGCAGAGCTCCAAAGGAGCAGCCGCGACAGCCTTATTTTTTTGTTGTTTATTGAAAGTATGCTACACCGGATTCAAAAATCTGCTGATCCTTTGCGCCCGGTACGTTCTTATACAGGTTTTCGCCCTTGCGCTCTGAATGGGCCATCTTGCCCAGCACGCGGCCGTCGGGGCTGGTGATGCCCTCCACTGCCCACACGGAACCGTTGGGGTTCCACTGCGTTTCGCCGCTGAGGATTCCCTCCGGCGTGGTATACTGCGTAGCGATCTGGCCGTTTTCCATCAGGCGGCGCAGCGTTTCCTCATCCGCTACAAAGCGGCCCTCGCCGTGTGAAATCGGCACGCAGAACACGTCACCGGCCTGCACACCCGCAAACCAGGGCGATTTGACCGAGGTGATGCGCGTATACGCCATGCGCGAAATGTGGCGGCCCAGCTCATTAAAGGTCAGTGTGGGCGCGGATTCCTCGGTAGGTACAATGTGACCAAACGGAACAAGCCCCAGCTTGATCAGCGCCTGAAAACCGTTGCAGATACCGAGCATCAGTCCGTCGCGGTGATACAGCAGTTCTTCCACCGCCTGTGAAAGACGCGGATTGCGGAATGTGGTGGCAATGAATTTGCCGGAGCCGTCCGGCTCGTCACCGCCGGAAAATCCGCCGGGCAGCATGATGATCTGCGCATTGCGAACCGCTTTCTCCAACCGGTCGATCGTCTCCTCGATCGCCGACGGCGTCAGGTTGCGCACAATGAGAACCTCGGGCTCCGCTCCGGCTTTTTCAAACGCGCGTGCGGTATCGTACTCGCAGTTCGTGCCCGGGAACACCGGAATCACCACGCGGGGCTTCGCCGCCTTGATGGCGGGCGCGCCTGCAAAGCGCTCTGTAAACAGCGGCACCTCCGGAGCAGGTGCCTCTTTCGTTTGGGTCGGGAAAATCTTTTCGAGCGTACCGGTCCAAGCGGCAAGCAAATGATCGACGGAAAGTGCTTCCTCGCCCAGCACCACCTCGGGTTCCTCGGTCACCGTGCCCATCAGGGCGGCACGCAGCTCTTTCGGCAAAACAGCGCCGGGTGCGGCTTCGATCACCAGCGCGCCGGACTGCGGCGCGAACAGCAGTTTTTCAGCCAGCGCTCCACTCTCAAAGCGGAAGCCCATACGATTGCCGAAGCACATGCGGGAAATTGCGGCGGCCGCGCCGCCCTCGCGCACGACCGAAGCGGCAGCTATGCCGCCCAGTTCCGCCATTTCGCGCACTGCGCGGTAATACTCCTGCAAAGCGGGATAATCCGGCAAGCCGCTCTCCTTCTGCTCCGGCAGCGGCAGTAGATATACTTTGTCGCCGGGGGCGGAGAAGGCCGCCGAAAGCGTGCGGCTCGCCTTTGTCATCGTCACCGCAAAGCTCACGAGCGTGGGCGGAACATCCAGCTCTTCAAACGAACCGGACATACTGTCTTTTCCACCGATCGCGGCAAGGCCCATGCCGATCTGCGCAGAAAACGCTCCCAGCAGCGCGGCCGCAGGCTTGCCCCATCGCTCGGGGTCCTTGCGCAGGCGCTCGAAATATTCCTGGAATGTCAGTCTTGCACTCAGGGGGTCAGCGCCGACCGCTGCAAGCTTCGACAGGCTTTCCACCACCGCCCAGGCCGCGCCGTGGAACGGGCTGAAACGCGAAATGCCGGGAATAAACCCGTAGCTCATCGCGGTTGCGTCATCGGTTTCTCCGCTGAGAACCGGGAGCTTTGCCACCATCGCCTCTTCTGGCGTACGCTGGTATTTTCCCGCAAAGGGCATCAGCACGGTTGCCGCGCCGATGCTGGCGTCGAACCGCTCCGCAAGGCCCTGCTGCGAGCAGACCTCGAGGCGCGACAAATTCTGCTCGAACGCCTTTGCCAGCGGCTGGCCCACCAGCTCTGCAGGAACCAGCTCGCGGTAATTCTGAGAAAGATCGGGCGCCGGAATCGCCGCCTTCGCGGAAAGCGTCACGCCGTTCGTATCAAGAAACGCGCGGCTGAGGTCGACGATCGTATCGCCGCGCCACTCCATACGCAGGCGTGGCTGCTCGGTGACCTCAGCCACCACCACCGCCTGCAGGTTTTCTTCCTCCGCCAGCGCACAGAAACGCTCCACGTCTTCGGGGGCAAGCACCACGGCCATGCGCTCCTGCGATTCCGAAATCGCGAGCTCGGTGCCGTTTAGACCTTCGTATTTTTTCGGCACGGCATCCAGCTGAATCTGCAGACCGGCAGCCAGCTCGCCAATGGCGACGCACACACCGCCCGCGCCGAAATCGTTGCAGCGCTTGATCAGCTTTGCTGCTTCGGGGCTGCGGAACAGGCGCTGAATTTTGCGCTCCGTAGGCGCGTTGCCCTTTTGCACCTCGGCCCCCGCCTCCTTGACGGATTCCAGCGTGTGGGCCTTCGAGGAGCCGGTTGCGCCGCCGCAGCCGTCGCGGCCGGTGCTGCCGCCCAGCAGAACGATCCGGTCGCCCGGAGCGGGAATACCACGCACGACATTTTCTTTCGGGGAAGCACCAATCACCGCGCCGATCTCCATTCGCTTGGCCACATAGCCGGGGTCGTACAGCTCGGTCACCTGGCCGGTGGCCAGCCCCACCTGATTGCCATAGGAGCTGTAGCCCTGCGCCGCGCCCACCGTGATTTTACGGGTGGGCAGCTTGCCCGGCAGAGTGTTGGGATTGCGCGGATCGCCCGAACCGGTAACGCGCATCGCCTGATACACATACGCGCGGCCGGAAAGCGGATCGCGGATCGCGCCGCCAAGGCACGTGGCCGCGCCGCCGAACGGCTCGATCTCCGTCGGGTGGTTATGCGTTTCGTTTTTGAACTGTACCAGCCAGGTCTCTGTCTTTCCGTCGATCTCGACGGGAACCTCGATGGAGCAGGCGTTGATTTCCTCGCTGACATCCAGGTCCGGCAGACGGCCGCGCCGGCGCAGCAGCTTCATGCCCATCACCGCGATGTCCATCAGGCAGATCGGCTTTGTCGTACCCGCAACCTCTACACGCGCATCGTAATAATCCTTGAGCGCCTTGTCGATCGCCGGGGCGCCCGGCTCTACCTGAATATTTTCAAGGCGGGTAGCAAAGGTCGTATGGCGGCAATGATCCGACCAATACGTATCAATTACACGCAGCTCGGTAATGGAAGGATCACGATGCTCCGTGTCGCGGAAGTAATCGCGGCAGAAAAACAAATCCTCAAGGCTCATCGCAAAGCCCATGGAATCGTAATATTCCGAAAGCTTCTCGTCGTCCCACGAAATCAGGCCCTCCACCCGGCTGACCGCCGCAGGCTCCTGTACTCGCAGCTCCAGCGACTCGGGCTTGTCCAGAGAAGCTTCGCGGGATTCCACGGGGTTAATCAGGTATCGCTTGATTTCGGCAAGCTCGCTGTCGCTCACACTCCCCAGTAGAACGATCATTTTGGCCGACGCTACCTGCGGGCGCTCTCCCGCGGTCAGCAGTTGCACGCATTGGGCTGCGGAATCCGCCCGCTGGTCGTACTGGCCGGGCAGGTATTCGGTTGCAAACACCCGCGCCCCCTCAGGCACCGGGTATTCCTCATCGTAAACATTGTCCGCGTTCGGCTCCGAAAAAATCGTGCCCCGCGCCGCCTCAAACTCCTCCGGCGAAAGGCCGGAAATATCGTACCGGTTCACAATGCGAACCTCGGTAAGGCCGGTAATCCCCAAATTCTGCTGCAAATCCTCTTTCAGATGCTGCGCTTCCACATGAAAGCCAGGCTTTTTCTCCACATACACCCTAATGACCGCCATTGAATCCCCCGTTCCGGCCGCCAAAGCGGCCTTTCCTATTTCTGTTCTATTTTAACATAGTTCGTCACCGGATAAAATAGAAAAATCCCCTAAAAAACGCGGCGGCGGCGAATCGCTTTCCGCATAATATGCCCCTTTCCGCCGGCACAAACCGGGCAAATTTCGCAGATGGCATCAAAACGAATGGCTGCATCCATTTTCTGAAAAAATTATGAAAGAAAATTCAATACCAGCCTGCCTATTTCTTGCCAATTGTCATTCTGCATGTTATACTGGTAGACAAGCTAAATCAAGCTCCTTACCGCATTTGGAGGAGGTTACAGACTCTGTGGCACAAACAAAACCCGAAAGCGAAACGATATGGATACATACGTTGGGTAAATTCAGTATACAGCGCGGGGAACATGTTCTGACGCAATCGAGCGGGAAGCCGAAGCAGGTATGGCTTTTGATCGAGTATTTGATCGCCAACCGCAATTCCGGCCCCAGGATTGAACAGCTGATTCAGGCTCTGTGGGCGGATTCCCGCTCAAGCGCAGACCCGATGAACGCCCTGAAGAACCTGGTTTACCGCGCCAGAGACCTGCTCAAAAAAGAGCTGCATGACAACGAAACTGAATTTATTATCTATTCGCAGGGTTCGTATCTGTGGAATCCCGAACTGCACTGCGTGGTGGATGAGGAAGAGCTTCGCCGCCTTTCTGCTTTGGCCGGACTGCCCGGGCAGAAAGCGACGCGGCAGATTTCTTTGTACCAGCAAGCGATTTCACAGTACCGGGGGGATTTTCTGCCGAATTCCAGCTATTCCTCGTGGGTGATCGCCCGCAGGAAAGAGTTGACCGGCCTTTACCTGCAAAGTGTGCGCAACCTTTGTCTGCTGCTCGAAGAAGCGCAGGAGTACGCGGAGATGATCGCCCTGTGCGAATCTGCAACCGCACTGGTCCCCTTTGAAGAATCCCTGCACAAATACCTGACCGGCGCGTATTTGCGCACCGGCCAGAACAGCAAGGCCCTGGCGCATTATCAATATGTGACCGAACTGTTTTACCGAGAGCTTGGTGTAAACATTTCGAAGAATCTTCGCGACTTATACCGCCAGATTACAAAGACGGTTCACAAGGCCGAGCTGGATCTGTCTGTCATTAAAGAGAGCCTGCGCGAAGAATCGGACAATGCCGGAGCATACTACTGTGATTACGAAATCTTTAAAAATCTGTATCGGATTCAGGCCCGCGGCCTGAAGCGGACGGGTCAATCCATCATCGTGGCGCTGATGACACTGATGGATGACAACGGAATGATCGTAAACGGCTCGGAGGCGGTATCTGCCGTAAACCTGTTTCGAGAGGTGATTGTGCATAACCTGCGCAAAGGCGACGCCGTAGCCGCATACAGTTCATCTCAGTTTATCCTGATGCTGCCCCTGACGAATCTGGAAAACGCAGAGGGAGTCATGCAGCGCATCACGCGTAAATTTGAAGCCTCCTATAAAAAGAAAGACCTAAAAATCATTTTTACGCTGCGGCCGATAGAACCGCTTGAAAAATAATCTTTTTTCCGTATGATCGTGCCACGCTTTTCACAGCGGCGCGCTGCCGGGTTCTCTTTTGGCCGGGAAGGGAAAAACATTCCAATGAATCGATTGCAGGAACTGGTTTCTGCACCAAACGGAATCAACCGTTACGAGGTAAATCTCATTCGCATTGCTTCTTACCGCAATCGCGAAATGCAGGGAGCTTTTTACAGCCCATACTGCAAAAAAAGCGCTCCATTTTCAAGTGAACTGGAGCTTTTAAAGCTGCTGACCCGATGGATGGACTCCAAAGAAATTCCACAGTCCACCACGCGGCTTCGCAGATTTGCCAAAAAGACCAACAACAAACGGGCAAGGGAGGGATTCCCCGTGAAATACCCCTCGCAAAAGCCCCGCGAGGTTTTAACGACCGCCGAGGAATGGAACCTGCAGGAGCAGCCCGAAGGCAGCACAACCTTCATTGTACAGGTCACCATGCGGCAAAATTCCACTTGGCAGGGCATCCTCCAGCGGACGGACACCAATCAGGTCCGTTCCTTTCAAAGCACGCTCGAACTGCTTTTGCTGCTGACCAGCGCTCTGGAGGGGTCTTTGTCCTCACCCTGGGATGACGAACCATCCGCTGACTACGGTGCATCCCAGCACTGAATTCAAATGGATCATTCCTACATGTAAAGATCAATGTCCCCCTGTCTTTTGGCAGGGGGACATTGGTTTTCACGCAGTATGGTTCTCCTTTTCATTGTTTACAGAACGCAAGCGTCCGGCTGCGGGAAACCCGAAAGCCGGACGCTTTTTATTTTCAGGAGGCGGAGGATGCTGATCCGCTCTGCTGTGTTCTTCCGTTCGGGCCGCCGCCTGCGTCGGCGGGAGTGCCGCTGCCCAGATCGGGCGGTGTACCGCCATTACCGGAGCCGCCGGCGTTCTGCCCATCGTTTCGGTTGGGGCGGCCGCCCCCGCCCATTCCTCCCATTCCACCCAGAGTGGTCTCTTCCCCGGTGCTGGAAATCACGGTGCTCGCGCCTGAAAGCGTCACCTTCGTCAGCTGTGTGCCGCCGGAATAGGTACCGGAAGCGGCATAGCCGTCTTCATTTATACCGCTGTTCTCGCCGCCGGTAGAAACCGTGTAACTGCTGCCCTGTTTCAGGCCCGGAGCGCTGACGACGATCGTCTGGAACTGCTTCGTAGGGGCGAACGTGAGAATGGAATTGCCTGCAGCATCCGCAATGTTCACCGCGGTACCGGCGGCCTGCGTTTCGGTAAAGACCACCGTCAGCGAATTCTGCTGCGAATCCTCATCAGGGGCCTGCGCCATGCCGGAGCTGCCCGCCGCCACAAGGATTCCGCCAGAAATTTGATAGGTGCCGCCAAAGTCCAGCGCACCGTTGCCGGAATTGACCGGCCCGTTCACCAGAACCGTGCCGCCCTCCTGCACAACGTTTCCGTTGGAATCGACTCCATCGCCGGACGCGTCGATCACGACTGTTCCGCCCGTAAAGCGGATCTCATTGCTGGAGTTTGCCTGGAAGCTGTCGCGGGAATCCGTGTCATCGTCACTGCCGCCCGCGGCATTGATGCCGTCATCGCTTGCGGTTACATGTATGGTTCCTCCGCTGATGGTGACGCTGGCGCCCTCGAGGCCCTCGTAGCTCTTTTGAATCTCGATGGTCCCGTCCTGAATGACGAGCGCGTTATCGGCGTGCATGCCGTCATCCCCGGTGGAAATATTCAGATTGCCGCCGGCCACGATCACCGTGCCGTTGGAATGCACCGCGTCGTCCGCCGAATCGATCTGGAAGGTGCCTCCGCTGAGGTATACCTCACTGCCACCCTTCAGGGCCTTGGTGCTGGTGCTGTCCTCTTCCGTGCTTTCCGCTGTGCCGGAAGAACCGCTCTGATCCGGCTGTGCAGTCTGGCTTTCCGCTGTATTGGGGCTGACCGAAGCGGCAACATTTTTTGTCACGGTACCGGCACTCGACTCCGCCGGCGGAGTCAAGTTCGGGCGTTCAGCCTGTGTACCCGAAGCTCCGGAAGCAGTGCCGGAGGAAGCGGAGCTTCTGTCGCCGCCGGGCTGGAAGCCGCCGTTCCCACCGGGACGACCGCCGCCAAAGCCGCCGCCCTGCCCGCCGAACTGCTCCTGATGGGCTGCCGCATTCGCGCTGCCGCCGCCGGCGGTAATGTCGAAGGTTCCGCCGGTCACCTGCAAAATGGTCTCTGCCTGGAAGGCATCCTGGCCGCTGGTCATTTGGAAGGCGCCGCCTTCAATGGCGACCCAGCCTTTGGCAGTGTCTTCGTCGTTGTTCGAGCGAACCGCGTCGCCCTCTGCGTCGACGGTAATGGTGCCGTCCTTTACGGCCACGGCGTCGCGGCCCCTGATTCCGTCATTCGCGGCAGTCACGCTGATCGTACCGCTGACGATCTTCAAAGTATCCTTGCTGCCGATCCCGTTTTTATAGTTGCCCGTCACCGTCAGCGAGCCGGTGCCGTTGATGGTCAGATCATCCTTGCTGAAAATGGCCGCGTCCGGCTCATCGTCATCTGCACTTTCATATTTGTATTCTGTCGCGTCGGTCACGGTATTTTTGCTTCCCTCGGCAAGAACAATCACAGTCTTGCCGGCCTGGCTGGAATCAATCGGCGCGCTCGTGGAATTGGAGAGCGTTACACCATTCAGCACCAAACGAACCAAATCCTCTTTCCCCGCGCTGACCTCGATCTGCCCGTCCGTCAGTGTACCGCTGAGCACATAGGTTCCTGCGGCAGAAATCGTAACCGTACTGTCCTTTACCGTAGCGCCGCTGCCGGTAACTGTAGCGGTATTCCCGCTGAGTGTGATGGATGTGGAACCGGATTCGCTCCAGGCGGCATCCAGATCTTCTTCCGTGTATTCCACCGTCAGCGGTTTTTCTGTGGAAACTTCACTGACGGCGCTGCTGCTCGTGTCTTGTGTCTGGGCACACCCGGCGGCCGTATAAAGAAGCAACATGGCGGACAAAAGTCCCGCCAGAACCGCTTTCCCTTTTAATTTCATCGTAATTCCTCCATGCTGATCTTTCTATTTTAATGATATAAACAGGCTGTTGCATTTTTCCCCGCCATAGGCGGGGAAAAATGTTGTGTCTTACCTTTTATCCAAGAGCCATGTTACAGCTCTTCGCGAAGATTGGAAACCTGCCCGCAGGAAATGCTCAGATTCCCGTTGCGGCAGCGAAGCGCGTCGATAAATTCTTTTTCCACCACTGGGGAAGCCAGCGTTACGTGGTACCGCAGCTCATACAGGCTACCCATATTCGCGGTTTTCACCTGCACCAGCTCCGCACCCTTGGTGTATTTTTCGAACAGATCGTCAAAAATGCCATCGTAGTCACGGTCTTCCGGCAGGGTGATTTTCAGCTCCTTGCGGATTTTGCGCGGTTCTGCGAATGGAGTGGTGTACAGGACCATCGTCATTACACCGACCAGCACCAGGAAGAGCAGCGCGAAGCTCAGGTAACCCATCCCGGTGGCAAGGCCGATGGCCATTGCAAAAAAGATGCTGCCGATTTCTCTGGCGCTGCCCGGCACCGAACGGAACCGAACCAGGTTAAACGCACCCATGACGGCGATTCCGGTGCCGAGGTTCCCGTTGACGAGCATGATGATCGTCTGAATAATCACCGGCATCAGGGCCAGAGTGACGACGAAGCTTTTGCTGTAGGTGTTGCGGAACATGTAGCACAGCGCCACGCCGATGCCAAGCGCCATGGAGGCCAGCGTGCAGAGAATCAGCTCATTCATCCCCACAGCAGCGGCGGTGGTAGTTGTGGCTGTCGATAAGATACTGTCAAGCACAGATGATCCCTCCCGAATGTTTTTCGAACGTTCTGGATGCCGGAACCCCCTCATAGCGGGTTCTGTATGTGGCTTTGGGAGCCAGGAACTCCTCATAGCAGGCCCCGTATTTGGAAAACGAAACCGGGTAAATCTTCAGCTCCGTCATCAGGCGGCAAAGCCACAGGGGCATGGCGCCGGGCGCCTTGATTTCCATGAGTATCAGCTCCGGCTCAATGATGGGCGAGCCAAAATCACCGGAGCTTAAATCCAGAGAGGTATCGCGCCAGCGCAGATTCTGATCAAAGGTAATGCGCAGCTCCGAATCCTCCCGCCCAAACAATGCCGCACGGTCATACCCGATAAACGTCTTTGGAACGGGTCGGTAGAAATCCACAAACCAGTGGATTTCCTCAAAAATCTGCGAATCCTCCTGCGGCAGGCGGCCGCAGGCGAGAAAATTCATGGCTTCTTCCAGCGGGAGTGAAATCCGCCGTTTGTACACAACGCCCTTGTATTTCTTTTTCAGCTCCAGAAACACCGAATCGTTCTGCTGTGGCACACCATAGCTGCGCACGCGGATTTTCTCTTTATAGACCGGTTTCTCCAGCGACATGCGGATCAACCGGTAATCCTCGGTATCCAGATACAGGTTGCAGATCGTGTGCCGTCCATACTGGTCATGCTTCATATAAGGCGTCAGCCCCGCTTCCAGCGCGGCATACTGCGTCTGATTCATCAGATATTTCTTTTCATATCGTTTGAACACATCCTGATACTGCGTCATTTGAAATCCCTCCATCGGTCAGATTTTATACACGGCCGATCTCCCACTGGAACAATCCATTTGGATATGTTACACTAAAGGAAAACGTCCGGGAATGTTTTGTTGTGTGACCATCATAAATCAAAAGGCTGAAATTACTCTGAAAATGCGGCTTCAGAGTAATTTCAGCCTGGTCAGTTAAGATAGCATCAAAGAGAGACTCCGGTAAATCAAAAATTCATCTTATTATTGTATAAAAGAATCTATACTTTAAGGTACTATAATGGAAACTACCGGAACAACAGGGAGGGGTCGGCTGTGAATATTTTGATTGTGGAGGACGAGGTTCGCCTTGCGGAGGCGCTCGCTCAGATCATGACGGAGCAAAAGTATTCCGTGGATGTGGTTCATGACGGTGAGGATGGCCTGGCCTATGCGGAAAGCGGATTATACGACGTGGTCGTTCTGGACGTGATGCTGCCGAAACGCAGCGGGTTTGAGGTAGTGCGTACCCTGCGCGGCAAGAAGATTGCCACGCCCGTGCTGCTGCTTACTGCGCGGGATGAAATTTCGGATAAAGTAACCGGGCTGGACTGTGGAGCGGATGACTACATGACAAAGCCGTTTTCCCCCGAAGAGCTTCTGGCAAGGGTTCGCGCGCTGGCGCGCCGCCAAGGCGACGTGGTGCTGGAGGAAATGACATTTTCTGATGTAACACTGAATCTGTCGGCCTACACGCTGGAGTGCGGCGCAAAATCGGTTCACCTTGGCTTTAAGGAATTTGAGGTGATGCGCCTTCTCATGGGGAACCCTTCCATGATCGTGCCAAAGGACGATTTGATCACCAGGGTATGGGGCACTGAATCCGGCGCGGAGGACAACAACGTGGAGGCTTACATTTCGTTTCTGCGCAAAAAGCTGTTCTTCCTCGGCTCAAAGGTCAACATCGGCACCGTGCGCAAGGTGGGCTACCGTTTGGAGGAGGATGCTTCATGATCCAGAAGCTGCGGCGTAAATTTGTACTGATCAATATGTCGCTCGTGTTCTCTGTTCTGCTCATCGTATTCTCGGTGTTTCTGTACACAAACTATCAGCGGCTGGAAAACACCAGCAAAAACGATATGAAGATGGCATTGACCCGCACCTCTGAAAAAACGCCGCCGAAGTTTGAAATCGGCGGCAGCAAGCCGCAGGATCTGCCCCCCACCACACCGATCGTCTGTGCCGTGCTTGACAGCGACGGAGAAATTCTGAAAACCGTGGGACAGAACGCAGAAATTTCACAGCAGGTTCTGGAACAGGCGGTACAGCAGGCTCTGGAGGCAAATACGCGGGAGGGGACGATTTCTTCTCTCGACCTGCGCTTTCTGCGGCAGGACATGCCCAGTGGAGTGAAAATCGCCTTTGCGGACAGAAGCCACGAACGCGATTCCATCCGCAGCCTTCTTCTCAGCGCGCTTTTAGTGGGAGCCGGCGGGCTGTTCGCCTTTTTCCTGATCAGCCTGTATCTGGCCCGGTGGGCGCTGCGCCCGGTGGAGCGCGCATGGGAGCAGCAGCGGCAATTTGTTGCAGACGCCTCTCACGAGCTGAAAACTCCGCTGACAGTGATCCTCGCCAACATCGGGATTTTACTTTCGCACCGCGAGAGCACGATCGAACAGCAGCTGAAATGGGTGGAATACACCGGCACGGAAGCAACCCGCATGAAGCAGCTGGTAGATGACCTGCTGTTCCTGGCCAAATCGGACGCGCGGCGCATGCCGCCGCCCCAAACGCCGGTGGATCTCAGCAACATTGCGTGGAGCAGCCTTCTGCCGTATGAATCCGTCGCGTTTGAGCAGGGCGTTACGCTGAATAGCAGCATTGCGCCAAACCTGTTTATACTGGGGGACTCGGGCCGCCTGCAGCAGCTGATTGTGATCCTGCTGGACAACGCCTGCAAATATGCCGGTGAGCATGGAGTCGTTACGCTGACGCTCGAGCAGGTGCAGTCAAAAGCCAGATTGACGGTCAACAACACCGGCGCCTTGATCCCCATGGATCAGCTGGAGCAGATTTTTGAACGCTTCTATCGTCTGGATCAATCCCGCGCCCGAAAAACTGAGGGCTATGGCCTGGGCCTTTCCATCGCAAAAACCATTGTGGAAGCGCACGGCGGAAAAATCTCTGCTGTCAGTTCGGCCGGGGCGGGTACTTCTTTTATTGTGACGCTTCCGCTTCAACCATAATTTTTATTTTGCTTCAAACTATGGCTGATTTCGGTTTTCCCAAAATTAGCCATAACTGTTTTGTTATAGTTAAATATAAATACACTTATACGAAAATGAAAAAATGTAAGTATTATATAATAAAATTGACTTTTTGTCGAAAAACAATTAAAATGATAATACACATAGGCTCGAATTCCCCTGCCCCTTAATTTATTACTGTAAGGTAAGTGAGGGCAAACATGCAATTGGAAAACCGAAATGACTCAGCGTACACCATCGTCAAGAAATTCATCATTTATGAAAACTGTACTCCCGGGGAGGCGATTAGTGAAGCAAAAATACAGATGAAATACCCCGCTTTCAGTCAAAAAGCCATCCGCGACGCTTTTCTTCTGCTGGAAAACGAAAGCCTCATTCTGCGGCAATTTCGCAAGGGATACCGAATCGCCCATATTTCCCCCAGACGCCTGCAGGACGTTTACGAAATCCGCCAAATCCTTGAACCTTACGCGCTGGAAAAGGGCATGCAGAATATTGACCGCAGCTGGCTGCTGGAAACACGTAAAAAATTCGTAACGATCTGTACCTCTCCTGTTCAGGAAAGCAGGGAGCTTGTCGAGCTTGACAACGAATTTCACATGGTATTGATCGCAAGCCTGAATAATCAGTATGCGGTGAAATCGCTGGCCAGCAGCCTGGACTATTTGACTCTGGTTCGGATGTACATGCTCGAGCAGAATCGAAAATACAGGCCGCGCCATCAGGAGCATACCGATATGATCGATGCGATTTTAAAAAATGACCGGCAGAAGGCAGTACAGCTGATGAGCGAGCATCTCGATGAATCTTATCAGCAGGTGCTCAGGCGAGTACTGTCCATCCTGTAGCAGAGGCGTCTGCGCGCGGCACAGGTACACCAGTCGATCCAATCATATTGACCTGAAAAAAAGGGCCGCTGAAAATTTTCATTTTCAGCGGTCCTTTTCTATTTTTCAATTTAACCGGTGTGATCCATCACGATAAGCACAGAACTAAACTCTGCTATAATGAGTTGCCTTCCGCCCCATATTATCATGTTCCAATTACAAGGTACCCAAAGCTTCGCTTATTACAACACACTGTCGATCACGCGCAGAGCGTTCTTCCAGCAGATTTTTTCAATTTCCTCATCGGTAAAGCCGGCGGCAGTCAGCGCATCCGTCAGCTTGTAAAACTGCGTGCAGTCACGAACCTCACAGGGGCCGGAGAAGCCGTCGAAGTCGCTTCCCAGCGCGATCACATCAATTCCCGCAACCTTGCGGATGTGCTCTATATGGCGGACCATATCGGCGATGCTGCCCTGTCCGTCCTCACCCAAAAACTTATGGTAAAAGTTGATGCCGGTCACACCGCCCCGATCAGCAAGCGCGCGCAGCATCTCGTCCGTCAGATTCCGGCGGAAATCGCGCACCGTTCTTGCATTGGAATGAGACGCCACAAACGGCCCGCGTGTTAACTTCATTACATCCCAGAAGCCGCCGTCGGACAGGTGAGAAACATCTACGAGCATGTGCAGCTCGTTCATACGCTCCACAATCTGTTTGCCCAGCGGTTTCAGGCCCGCACCCATCACGGCGGGGTCATCCGAATTCGGGTAGCCCAGCGAGTTCTCGTAGTTCCATGTGAGGGTGATCAGCCGCACGCCCATATCGTGCAGCTCTTCCAGGCGCTCCGGAGAGTCGCCGATCACGCCGCCTTCCTCTACGGTAAGAATTCCGGAAAGCTTCTTTTCCTCCCGGTTTTGATGCAGGTCCGAGGCGCACAGCACCGGACGAATGTACTCGCGATTTTGCTCCATCTCGCGCAGGTAATGGCTCTGCATTTTCTTCAGGTATTCATACGCGGCGTCGACGCTTTTAAAATCCGTCAGACGGATAAACATCGCGAAAAACTGGCAGAACACATCCGACGAGCGCATTTTTTCAATACTGACGTTCCGATCGCTGGAAAGCAGCGGCTCACCGCTCTCCAGGAGAACAGAGATGGTATCGCAGTGCAGATCAATAATAGGCATATTTCCCCTTCTTTCCGGTAGACTCCCCTGCCCCCGCGCAAAATCGCGGCAAGGGCAGGGAGTCTCCTTTTCATTTACCGCAGTATCCAAAACGGACGGCCCGGCAACATGCAGAGCAATCTGCCTCAGTTACTACGCCGGCGTTCCGATCTCCTTCGCTTTCTGCAAAGAATCCAGCCAAGAAACGCCGTTGGCGCGGCGGACTGTCAAATCGTTGATGACAACACTGCGGATTCTGGCGGTAGAGGTTGCACCGCTCCCTTCCGGCGCAAACCCACCCGTAGAGTTGATTACATAGTAACGACCGTCCACCTTTCCTAAGTAAAGCGTGATATGTCCGGGCTGATTCAGAATCGAACCGGGCTTCAGCTGATCCAGAATCTGTTTGCGCTGAGCAGTTGTTTTGCCGGTAAAATCGTACGTCAGGCACGGAATGTTCCCCTGATCCCCAGAATTTCTGGGCAGCTGGAATCCAAAGCATTTGTATACCTCATAGGTGAGAGAAGAGCAGTCTCTTGCATTGAGCATCCCGCCCCAGCCGTAGGTATCGCCAAGCATCTTAAAGCTCTGTGTAACAACATTCGCTCTGGTGTAGGGAAGGTACCCCACGCTGACATCCCGGTTCATCGGCAGCAGCGCATATTCATATTTCACCATGCCGTCGGCCTGCCGCGTGGGAAGCTTTATCACGTAATTGTTCATGGGCACTCTCTCAAACACAGTCGCGGGGATTTGCTCCTTCTTTATAAGATCCATCACCGTTCCCATGGAAAGCTCCAGCTCCGACAGCGCGTCGGAATACGGGGTCTGCTCCAGGCGAACCCGGCTGCCGGTTACTACCAGAAAATCTCTGTGAACGCGCGCCTGCTCCCACTGGGTTTTGTTTTGGAACAGTGCGATGTCCGCAGCCGGGACCCAACCCCGGTAGTAGCCCGACACGGCATAGTACCATAACCCGTTGGCGGATTCATGCAGAACCACAACCGGCTCGTTGCACAGCAGCGCCGTCTCCTGCAGAATGTCATAGGCCAAATCGGTCGCTTCGTCCGTCACAACATCCTTTGTCGGGAAGCTGCGAACGCTGGTGCGGTGTACCGTCACTCCAAAGCGAACCGGGTTTTCACTGCCGATGTTCCCCAGGTTGAGCTGGTTCTGCAGACCCTGCCAGTAAGCGGCCTCCAGCGCTTTTCCGTCAACATACCATTCCCCGGAGGGAACGGACGCCTGTGACTCAATCAGATTTTTCAGCTCAGAACCAATCGTATCGCCATAACTGCTCAGATCATACATGACACCTGAACCAAGTGTTTCACGCGTGGCGATGTTAAACGACTGAATCTGATCCTGAGACAGGATGACCGCGTTGGCATTCTGGATGCGGCCTACCCAATACTGAGCCTGAAGCATTTCGGGGGTCACATGTTCCGCAACGGGAACCTGAGAATATTTCAGAGACGCATCGCTGGGGGAAGCTGCAAAAACAGTATCTGGATATGAAACAACGGTACAGGCCATTAGAACGCTCATTGCAAAGGCATATAACTTTTTCATGATACCGGGATCCCCTTTCTTCCATGTCATCGTCTGGTCTGATCGGTACGAGTGTGAAAACTATTTAAAACAATTGGTCTGCGGAACAGGACTCGATTCCGAAACCATCGGCTACATTAAAGCAGGTGCACTTTCCGTTATAGGTATTGACTGCGGAATACAGCACCGGATTTATGCGGCAGGCTTTTTCCAGCCCATTTTCCGCGATCTGCAGGCCATAGCGAAGCGTCGCGTTGGTCAGGGCGATGGTAGAGGTTCTGGGCACCGCGCCGGGCATATTGCCCACACAGTAATGTACTACGCCGTCCACCGTGTACACCGGGTCGTCATGGTAAGTCACATGGGTCGTTTCACAGCAGCCGCCCTGATCCACCGCCACGTCAACGATGACGCTGCCGGGGCGCATGTTTTTCAGATAGGAGCGCTTGACGATCTTCGGCGCTTTCTTTCCGGGGATCAACACCGAACCGATTACCAAATCGGCTTGAGCCAGCTCTTTTTCCACGGCGGAATCGGTGCTGTAAATGGTTTGAATGCGCGCGCCGAAAATATCGTCCAGGTATGCCAGGCGCGGCAGGCTAATGTCTGTGATCGTCACGTCGGCTCCCATGCCCACAGCAATTTTACAGGCATTGGCGCCAACCGTGCCCGCGCCGAGGATCACCACTTTCGCCTTAGGCGTACCGGGCACACCGGAAAGCAGCATACCGGACCCTCCCATGGGTTTTTCCAGATACTTCGCTCCCTCCTGCACGCTCAGGCGGCCCGCGATCTGGCTCATGGGCGCCAGCAGCGGAATACTGCCGTCGCGCTCAATCAGGGTTTCGTAAGCCACACCCTTTACTCCGGCGCTCAGCAGCGCGTCCGTCAGGGGGCGGTCCGCCGCCAGATGCAGATACGTATACAAAATCAGATCCTTGTGAAAACACTGGTACTCCGCTTCCAGAGGCTCTTTGACCTTGACCATCATATCAACGGTATCCCATACCTCTTTTGCGGTGTCAAGTACAATGGCTCCCGCGGAACAATACTCCTCGTTGGAAAAGCCGGAGCCGATTCCGGCGTCCTTTTCCACATAAACCGGATGCCCCGCGCTGTGATACGCTTTCACATGGTCCGGAGTAAGCCCCACACGAAACTCATTGTTCTTGATTTCTTTCACGGTTCCAATTTTCATAACAGCAATGCCTCCCATTTTAAGTTCTGCCTCAACTTACTGCTGGGCAGACAAAATATCACGCAATCTTCCGTTTGCGTCGCGCAGAGCTGCCACCAGAGCCTTTTGCGAGGAACCAAAATACCGGCTTCTCACCCGATGGATCGCATCGTCCAACCCATCCAGAAGGTCGCACCCCACCAGCAGGCTTCGTACAAAATCCCTGCTGATATCGAGGATCGCATTACAAGATACATCAACAATTTGATGAGTATGCAGATCCACCACAAAAGGCAGGAAAAAAATTCCGTAAGAAATGCTGATCGGATTGTCGCTGGCTACCTTCGCGTGGCCCACCAGATACACTGTGTTTTCGGGATAATCCATACCCTGAAACCCCTTTCTTATGGTTCTGGTTCTATTTTCAGCGATTTTTTGGCATGTCTGCGGACGTGGTCATTCGTGAAAAGCGGTCTGTTCAGCAACCGCCTTTCAAGGACAAAATGAACTCTGTAAGCCCCTTGCTTTTTCATTTTGGCCGAAGGACCTCTTTGGCCAAGCGTTTCAACGGGATCCCACTTTTTACCGCAATGCAGGTTTGCTGCCTTACTGAAAAATAAAACCGTTGTTATGTTATTCCAAAAATGCCCGCAACGTCAAGAGAACATTGCCGCTTTGCGCAGCAGCGGGCTGCAGAAACACCTTTGGATTCTACTTTTTCATCACCAATGGCATGGTCAGGTCAGAATCATTGGCCCGATCAAAGCCCAGATGACCACGAACACAATGGCCGCACCGCTGGAAATCCAGTTCGCCTCCAGCATTTCACGCGTGTTTTCGCTTTGGGCGATCCCCAGCTGTCCCATCATATTGCTGGTAGGATAAATGCCGCCCGTCAGGCGTGTCGCGGACAAAATCGCAATGGCAAACATGGTCATGGGCAATCCGCTGGAAGCAGCCGCCGCACCGAACATCTCCGCAATGATCTTGATTTCCGCAACAGCCGCCGCTTCGATTCCGAAGCCGCCCACCACAGAGGCGATCAGCATAACAGCCGTGGGGCTGGAACCGGCCGCGCCGCCCAGCAGATTCGAGATCGCATCAAATCCGCCGCCCAGGGTGACCAGATTCAGCAGCACGTCGATGGTGACGAACACGACAAACATTTTCGCCTGCGACGCAATTCCTTTCGACATGGATTCGACCACGTGGTCAATATCCATTCTGCCTACAATGCCAACCACCGCCGACAGGATGATCATGACGATCAGCGCGTAGCTGGTGCCCTGCTTCGTCATGATTCCATAGGCGATCAGCAGGAGGAAGGAAAGCAAAAATACAATGGTGGTGGTGCGCTCTCTGGGGGTGATGACAATTTCATTTATGTTCTGCATATCGTCCAGCCGGTAGAATTCCTTGCCTTCGGTACGGCGCTGGGTACGCTTTACTGCAAACCACATGCCGCCCAGCCAGAATATTGCAAAAGGAATCACAGCGCCTATCATCAGCTGGCCGTAAGAAAGCCCCGTGACCTCCATGGTGATCAGCGTAACACCGGTAAGCGGCCCGACCATCAGGCCGACCTCTCCCGATACCTTAAACAGCGCCGCCACCACAGTGGGCGTTACGCCCAGGGTCGCCATCAGCGGAATCAAAATCGGCGCGATGACCGCATTTCCGCCGCCAAGGGTTCCGAGCAGACCGCAGACCAAGATGGAACAGATCACCAGGGTGACTTTTGCTTTTGTCTGTGTATTGACTCCGATCCGCTTTACGATCCAGTAAACCAGCGTATGGGTCACTCTCGCCTCTGTCATTAAAACGCCAAGGCCTGCGCCCGTCATAATGATAACACCGATCAGCGCCGTACTGGAGCCCAGGCTCGCCGCAAAAGCGGAAGCAAGCATTTTCAGATCCTGACCCATCATCAGTGCGCCAATCGCGATACCTACGATAATGCCGGACGTATTGTCTTTTCCCCGGAACACCATGACGATGTAAACTGCCAGCGGAATTAATGCCAGCAGCGAAGGGGAGTGGATCAGTGACCAGCTTCCAAGTTCCATAAAATAACCTCCTCAGATCAATTTCAACCATTGTTTTCACGGCATGCGGCTCGTACCCCTGCCGAAAGACTGCGGCGGAGCTGCCTGCACCGCACCCTTTCTGATCTTTGAAACTGCATTTTTCTCTGTGTTGTCACCCCCCGCCGTACACTGGATTCAACCTTTACAGCCAGATTGCTTTATGCAGGATTGCCTGTCAGGCAATTCATTCGCTTCTAGAAACAATACCCCGCGGACCCCCTGATAAAAACACAAAAAGGAACCCACTGTATTGCATCAAAAAATGCAAGACAACGGATTCCTTTTACTGATAGAACCGGAGGACGTCCGGCCCCAATAAATAAAAATCGTGTATTGTTTTCAGAAAACGGCTTTTTATCTGCCAGTATCTTTTGAAAAAAGGCTCCCGGCAAATCATCGGCGGTTCCTGCAGAAAATCCCGCAAAAGCAATTGCTGATTTCTGCAATCAGTATAAATGAATCCTGCACAATTTGTCAATCCATTTTTTTGAAAAATAATGGATTTGTACGGAATGACTACAAAAGAATTCAAAAATTTTCATTCATACATCGCGTGAGGAACCTGTTTGCCGAAGAGAAGAATATTCAAAAACTGCCGTTCCCTTTTGCCTTATTGATAAACCGAAAACGTTCAAACAGCTTGAGCAGCGAGAACAAAAGCGCCGTATCGATCGGCAGCATAATCAGATTTTTAATGATGCGTGCGCCCAGCAGTATGATAAATCCATTGCCATACATCAGAGACAGCCACAATGTATTGAGCACCCAGTTCACCAGCACGGTATTCAGAATGCAGGCGGTCAGAACGCGTTTAGCGGTGATCGGCTTTCTATACAGCAATTGCCCGAACAGCGCGCCGGTTACCATTGCGCTGATGGTAAAGCCGGGGAAAAACGGCCCTGTCGGGCGCATCACAAAACCCGCCACATCGCTGACAGCCCCGATGATTCCGCCCACTACCGGCCCGAACAGCATACCGCCGCCGGCAATCGGCAAAAACGCAAAGCTGATTTGAAGGGTTTCTGTGATCGCAAGCTTAAAGAACGCCAGAACCACGCTGATTGCCACCAACAGACCGGCAACAGAAATGGTAGATACCTGCTTCATCTCATGTGCGGAGGACCTGATTTGTTCCATCCAGTTTTTCAAGAAAAATGCCCCTCTCGTTGCCGCGCAGCTTCCTTTGGTAAACGCGCAGTCTTAATAGATTCAAAAATTGCCTTTTGGCACTCTCTATTATAAAGAAAAATATTGTGTGCCGCAAATAAAAGTATCACAATTGCGTCGATTTTTCGTCTACTCCCACTCAAAATCAGGCCATTTATCGTCGCTTCCCATGATGCGAATCGGTTTTTTAAAAGTTTTATGTTTCCAAAACGCCAAAATCCGTCTATTCAAATTCTTTTAATGAACCAAAAAAAGTTTTGCAAATCTTTTGTTTTATGCTATACTAATGCGGCAATACGCGTGATTTGCAGCCTGTGGGACATTCTGTGTCACGCTGCCGGCAGCTTTGTGCGCGACTGAAGGGAGGAAATGCTTCCGTGTATCTGGTTCTTACGCACCTGGTAGGCGGTGCGGGCGGCTATTGGGGAAAGAAAAAAGGGATTCCGGCCGGCGCGATGATCGGCGCGCTGCTGGCTGTGGCACTGATGAACACTCTGGTAGGACATGCGGCTCATTATCCCCCCAACCTGCGCGTGATCGTACAAATTCTGTCAGGCCTGATCATCGGCGGCCGTTTTACGCGTGAGGACGTGAAGGCGCTGCGCGTGATGGGCAAGCCGATTTTGATTCTTCTGACCATGATGTTCACCTTCACGATCCTGTTCTCCGTGCTGATGCAAAAAATATCCGGTCTTTCTTTCATGACCTCGCTGTTTGCCTGCTCTCCGGGAGGAATGTCGGACTTGTCACTGATTGCGGTCGACTTCGGCGCCAGCACCGACAAGGTGATGCTGCTACAGCTGTTCCGGTTTGTCATTGTGGTCATGTTTTTTCCCAACATCATCAAAAAGCTGTATCTGAGCACCTCTGCCCCCCCGATCTCTGTGGAGGACAGCGAGGCGGAACCCAAGGAAGAAGAGTCCTCCAGGCAATTTTCGCTGGAGAAGCTGAAAAAATTTGCGGTTTCTCTCATCGTATCGTCAGCCGGCGCGCTGCTGCTGCGCTTTTTGGGTGTTCCGGCCGGCGCAATCATCGGTGCCATTCTTGCCACAGTCGTTTTGAGCGTGGCTTCGGATCTGCTCTCTTACCCGTCTTTTGTCAAGGTTCTGTCCCGCGTGCTGGCGGGGTGCTACATCGGCAGCCAGATCAGCCGGGCTACCTGGGCCGCTCTAGGTGAGCTGGTCATCCCCATGATCATCATGGCCGTAGAGGTTTTTGTCATGTCTTTTGTCACGGCATACCTGTTGAGCCGTTTCACCGGGATGAACAAAGCCACCGCGCTGTTTTGCTGCACTCCCGGCGGAATCGCCGAAATGGGGCTGATTGCCGAAGAGCTGGGCCTGGATACCCCGAAGATCGTTTTGATGCACTCCTGCCGGTTGATTTCGGTCATCTGCCTGATTCCCGTTCTGGCAAATATTTTTACCTGAGGATGGAAAACATAGCAAGGGCGTCTTTCTTTCGCTCCGAATGGAGCAGAAGAAAGACGCCCTTTTTATTTGTCCGGTTTCTGTACACCGCTGCTCAAAAACTATTTTCAAATATCAACAAATCTTTTTATCCCTGCTGCTCCCATCCATCTGATCGGAAGCAGCAGGGCAAAAACGTTCCGGGAATTCCCGCTCCAGCCACCAGGCCATCAGCGTCATGGAAAGCATGTCCGCCGCGCCGCCCGGGCTGATATTTTTGCGGATGAACTCCTGATCCATCCGCGCCGCCTCCGCAAGCAGCATCGCCGGCGAAAGGTCGGGCGCATGCAGCAAAGCGGCCAGGTGCTCCCGAACCTGCCGCTGCGTTTGCAGATCGGAACGGCTGATCAGGTTGGTATCCTCCAAATTGGCCATAATATGAAACAGCGCATAAATTCCGGCGGCGTCAATGTCCCAGTCCCATGCACTGGCCTTGCGCAGCGCCGGCAGACCATGCACGCGCGCCGCAGGAAACCCATTGGCTGCCTCTCCGCGCACACCCTCAATACGGTACTGGCGGTACAGGCGTTCGCCGTTTGTTTCCGTTTTTTCTTTCGGCGGGTGGTCGCCGCAGGCAATTTTCGCGCACAGCGAAAACAGCCGCTCCACCGGAACACAGCGGGGCTGGTTGTACAAAAGGCCGCAGGCGGCGCAGAAAATCCCCATGGAATACACGATTCCCTTGTGGGTGTTTACCCCCCCGGTTGCGCGAAACATTTCGCGCTCCGCCTCGATACCCGGCGCGCGCAGGTGCGGCAGCAGCCGCTCCGGCGGTATCCGGCCATGGCGCATCGCCTGTGCGGTAATCTCCCGAAAATAGCTGGACAGCGCACAGGCGCTGTCCAGAAAAGTAAACAGGTTCATATCGCGGTGGGCGCCGTTGTTAAAACGGTCTACCAGGCCGGGCTTCGGCCCAATGCACACCTCATACAGCAGCGAACGAACCGCCAGTTTTGAAATTTGGCCGCAGTAAGCTTCACGCGCGGCACACTCTGCCGCCCGCCGGGCATGGCCCGCCCGCATGGTTTCCCTCTGATTTCGCCGTGTCATTCCATCCTCCGGTACAGATCCTTCAGGTCGTCCCTCATGTTTTCCTGTGAACGGATGATTTCACGCATCACAAATTCCTTGGAATGATTCAGGTGCTCTTTTACGATCAGCGTGATCAATTCCTCGTCCTTTGTCTGCATCCCGCGGTAAATCAGGCCGTGTTCTTTCACGGCAAGACTCCGCCTTTGAGCGTCGTACAGAGAAATGTCGCGAAAGCGAGAGACGTATTCCAGCATCTTGCCGACGACTGCTTCCAGTCTTTGCATGCGGGAAAAACGGTATATCAGCGCGTTGAAATCGGTACAATAACGGATGACCTGCTGAACCTCTCCCGCCTCGTTCTTCTCTGCCATGTTGCGCAGCAGCTCCTGCATTTCGCGGTGATTTTCCGGCGTCATGCGCTCCATGGCGGCAATGGTCGCCATGGTTTCGAGCGCGATGCGGATCTGATAAATCTCCTCCGCATCCTCAATCGTCACCCGCTTGACCACCACGCCGTATTTGGGAATATACTCCACCAAATCTTCCTCCGTCAGCTTTTTGATCGCGTTTCGGATCGGCGTACGGCTGATGTTCATGTAGTCGGACAAGACCTTTTCGTTGAGTCTTTCGCCGACCGGAATCACACCCTGAATGATTGCTTTTCTCAGGCCCTCATACACCATGTCGTTGAGCGGTCTGTTCTGCGATAAATTGATGATTTGCACCAACCTGCTTAAATACTCATGCACAAAACCACCGTCCTTTAATGATAATCATTATAAGGGTATATTCGATTGTTTGTCAATTTTATTTATACGTAAAAAAAGCAATAAAAAAACACCAAGGACATCAAAAGCACACCCACCCTGTGATTAATTAATGTATAATGTCCACAGACAAAGCAAAAAAGCGCAAAAGTGATTTTGACAGATTCGAGTAAAAACTCTTCCTTTTACGACAAAGTATTGCAAAAATATCCTAAAACCATACATTGCCGTTTTTCAGGGGGATATTCGGTTCTGAAGAACAGGAGCCATAGGATGGAGTACGAAATCAGGCGTTTATGGATCGACCGTGATCCCCGCCAAAAACAGCTTTGGCAGAATCTGCTGCAAAGCAGCGGCATCCGTGCGGAGGCCGCCATCTCATACTGTGCAGGGCTTTTCTTTGAAGACCAGCTCGTTGCGACCGGTTCTCTGTATCAGAACATCATCAAGTGTGTGGCAGTCAGCCCCGCGCATCAGGGCGGCAAGGCGGTCAGCATTCTGCTTTCCCACCTGCTCAGCACCGTGATGGAAAACGGCAGCTCCTCCTGCTACGTGTACACCAAGCCCCAGGCGGCCCGCTCTTTTGAGGAGCTGGGATTTCGGGAGCTGGCCCGCGTAGACGATCAGCTGGTATTTATGGAGAAAGCCATTTACGGCTTCCCGCAGTACCTGAAGGATCTGGAGCGGCAGCGGGTCCCCGGCCAGGCGGCCGGAATTGTGATGAACGCAAACCCGTTCACACTGGGGCACCGTTATCTGGCGGAAAGAGCCGCCAAGGAAAACGAAACGCTGCATCTGTTCGTTCTGTCGGAAGATCTGTCTGCTTTCCCGGCCAGTACCCGGCTGGAGCTTGTCCGGCGCGGAGTTCAGCATCTGCCGAACGTTCGTGTTCACCCCACAGGGGATTACATGGTTTCTGCCAAAACGTTCCCTTCCTACTTTTTGAAAGAGGACGTTCAGGTGGCAAAGGTTCAGGCCACGCTGGATGCGATCCTGTTTCGGGATCATATCGCCCCGGCCGCGGGGATTACCCGCAGGTACGTTGGCGAAGAACCCCTGTCTCCGGTGACACAGCTATATAATGAGTCGATGAAAGAGGTGTTTCACGGAGCGATTGATTTAGTCATCCTCCCCCGCATCGAACAAGGGGGAAACGTCATCAGCGCTTCCCGTGTAAGGGATCTTCTCAAACGGGGAAAAACAGAAGAAACGAAAGAGCTTGTTCCAGAAAGCACTTACGCCTACCTGATTTCTCCCGAAGGAAAAGCACTGATTCAGAAATTGCAGCAGGAGGGATAAACACATGCCGCTTTATCAAATTCAAAAACCGGCAATTGCCGGCACGCTGGAATCTTCCGATATTCAGATCATGATCGACAAGAATGACGGCGAGGGAATCGACATCAACCTGACCAGCAGCGTAGAGCACCAGTATGGCCGGCAGATTCGCGAAACGATCTGTAAAACCCTTTCGAACATGGGGATCGACAACGCGAAGCTGACCGCTGTGGATAAGGGCGCGCTGGACTGTACCATTATCGCCCGCACCATTGCGGCGGTACATCGGTCGTGCGGAATTACCGAGCACTATGATTGGGAGGCGATCGATTCATGGAACGTTTAAGAAGAACAATGATGTTTTTGCCGGCGAGCAATCCCGGCATGCTGAAGGACGCGATCATTTACGGCGCGGACTCCATTATGTTTGACCTGGAAGACGCGATCTCCCTGGCGGAAAAGGACACTTCCCGCTTTCTTGTTTTCCAGGCGGTAAAAACCTTTGATTTCTCTTCTACGGAAACCGTTGTCCGCATCAACTCGCTGGACGCAGGCGGCATAGACGACGTGCACGCGATGGTGCGCGCCGGCATCGACGTCATCCGTTTGCCGAAAACGACCTGTGCCCAGGATGTCCTGGACACCGAGGAAGTGATTCTGGAAGCAGAGAAAGCCTGCGGCCGTGAACCCGGCTCCACCCGGATGATGGCGGCTATTGAGGATCCCCGCGGCGTTTTGGACGCGGTTGCGATCGCCCATTCCAGCAAGCGCCTGATCGGCATCGCGCTGGGATCCGAAGACTATGTTACAGCGATGAAGACCAAACGCTACGCAGACCGCAACAGCGAAGAGATCTTTTTCGCCCGCTCCATGATCGTCCACGCCGCCCGTGCAGCCGGAATCGCCGCGCTCGACACGATCTTTGCCGATGTGAACGACATGGAAACCCTGCGAAAGGAAACCGAGTTTGTCCGTCAGCTCGGCTTTGACGGAAAATCCGTCATTCATCCCCGCCAGATCGCAGTGGTCAATTCCGTTTACACCCCGAGCCAGAAGGAAATCGACAATGCGCTCAACGTCTTCCGCGCAATTGAGGAAGCCAACGCCAAGGGCTCCGGCGTCATCGCCCTGAACGGCAAGATGATCGATAAGCCCTTTGTAGAGCGTGCGGAGCGCGTGCTCGCGCTGGCCAAAGCCGCCGGCGTTTATACCGGGCCGGAAGGACAGGAGGGTTAAGCAATGGAAACGGTTAAAAATGCAGTGGGCCGTGAAATCCCGAAGGAATACGCAGACCAGTACGGCGTGTTCGAGGGCCAATACGCCCGCAAAAATGAATATAGAAGAGCGGCCGGCAAGGTGGTGCCCACCCTCCCCGGCGAGACAAAGCTCGTTTCTTCCCTGCGGGAAGCAATCGAGAAATCCGGCCTGAAGGACGGCATGACGATTTCGTTCCACCATCACTTCCGCGAGGGCGACTATGTTTTGAACATGGTTATGGAAGAGATCGCCAAAATGGGCATCAAAAACCTGAAGCTCGCCGCCAGCTCGATCGCCAATGTGCACGAGCCTCTCATTGAACACATCAAAAGCGGCGTGATTACCGAAATCACCAGCAGCGGCCTGCGCGACAAGGTAGGCTCCGCGATCTCTCACGGCCTGATGGAAAAGCCGGTCGTCATCCGTTCCCACGGCGGACGCGCGCGCGCCATTGAATCCGGCGAGATTCATATCGACGTTGCTTTCCTCGGCGCCTCGAGTGCGGACCCTTACGGCAACGCGAACGGCTCTCAGGGCAACGCGACCTGCGGTTCCCTGGGCTACGCCAAGGTAGACGCCGAATATGCAGATAAGGTCGTAATCATTACCGACCACCTGGTCGATTACCCCAACACCCCCATCAGCATCTCCCAGACTCTGGTGGATTATGTTGTGGTGGTAGACGCGATCGGCAATCCCGACGGGATTGCAAAGGGTGCAACCCGCTTTACTTCTGACCCCAAGGAGCTTTTGATCGCGGAAAATGCCTGCAAAGTCATCACCGCCTCTCCTTACTTTAAAGACGGCATCTCCTTCCAGTCCGGTTCCGGCGGCTCCACCCTGGCGGTCACCCGCTTCTTAGCAGAGAAAATGCGTGAGAGCGGCATTACCGCAGGATACCTGCTGGGTGGCATCACCAGCAACATGGTGGAACTGCTCGAAGAGGGCCTGGCCAAGAAGATTCTGGACACCCAGACCTTTGACCGCGGCGCTGCGGCCTCGATCGCCCGCAATGAGAACCACTACGAGATTTCGGCTTCCTTTTACGCCAACCCCGGCAACAAGGGCGCGGCGGTGAACCAGCTGGATGTCGTAATGCTCTCGGCACTGGAGGTCGACACAGACTTTAACGTGAACGTCATGACCGGTTCCGACGGTGTGATCCGCGGTGCCTCCGGCGGACACAGCGACACAGCGGCCGGCGCAAAGCTGAGCCTGATTCTGTGCCCCCTGCTGCGCGGACGCATCCCGACCATTGTGGAGCAGGTCAACACCGTCATTACCCCCGGCGAGGGAATCGACGTTGTCGTTACGGAAGTCGGCATTGCAGTGAACCCCCGCAGAAAAGACCTGCAGGAGGCCCTGAAAAACGCCGGAGTGAACCTCTTTACCATGGAGGAGCTGAAAAACAAGGCCTATGCGCTGGCCGGCACACCCGACCCCATCGAGTACGGAGACAAGGTCGTGGCTCTCATCGAGTACCGCGACGGCAGTCTGATCGATGTGGTAAGGCAGGTTAAGCGCTGAGATGAACACGGCAGAAATGTTCGCACACGGAGAGACCCCCGAGCTCGACGAGGTTCTTCTGAACCGCGAGCGGCGGGTACAGTTCATTGAGGAGCTGCTCAGGCGCTTCCCGAAAAGCTGTGTGATCTCTCTAAAGTGCAACATTCCCGGGCCTATCAAAAGCAACGGGGAAATTTTAGCTTTGTTCGATTACGGAGAAAACCGGATTCGTGAAATCCTGTCGAACCAAAGCTGGCAGCCAAACTACCAGAAGCGGCTGAGCCTGCGCACAGGGCCGGAAGCTTTCTGGGTCATCCCGAAGGATTCCTTCGAGGTGAAGCGTAACATGATTTTATTTGAGGAAGAAAAACTGGGCAGATTGTTCGACGCGGATGTGCTGGATCAAAAGGATGGGCTTGTGCGGACTCGAAGCAGAGTGGAACTCGGCTATGAGCCCAGACGATGCCTGATCTGCGATCAGGATGCCAGAATCTGCGCAAGCAGACGGCTTCATCCGGTCCCCATGCTGCAGCAGCGCTTGATTCAGCTGCTGGCGGAAAACGCACGGGAGCTGGAGAAGAACGGATCCACGCAGTGAAACGCGGAATCGTAACACAGCACGCTGGCTTATTTCCTTTTTGGAATGTCTCCCGGCAACGGGAGCCTTCCGCCTACATAGTCCGGTCAGGCGTGCATGCACGTTCGGGAACCATTGTCGCCGGGCATGCCCAACTAATTTGAGGAGGATCGCTTATGTTTTTAACTATTTTAGCATGGGTTATGATCATTGTATTCCTTGCGCTGGTTATCTCCAAAAAAATGCAACCATTTACCGCTCTGGTACTGGTACCTATCGTATTTACACTCTTTGGTGCACTGGGAAATCAGTACACTGAGCTGGTGGCAAAGGCCAAAGAAGTTCCTGTTACCGATGTAACCATCTGGGATCAGGTTCGCATCATCGGCGATTGGACTGCGGCCGGTCTGAAAACGACCTCCACCACCGCAATCATGCTGCTGTTCGCCATTCTGTTCTTCTCTGTGATGCTGAACGTGGGTCTGTTTGATCCCGTCACCAAGTTCATCATCCGTCTGGCCGGCGGCGACCCGGTAAAGGTGTTGATCGGCACCGCAGTGGTTGCCGCGATGGTCTCCCTGAACGGCGACGGAACCACTACCACTCTGATCGTCTGCACCGCGTTCATCCCGATCTACCAGAAGCTGGGTCTCAAGATGATGAACCTCGGCGTTCTGACCGTTCTGATGAACACGATTATGAACCTGCTGCCCTGGGGCGGACCGACCGCCCGCGTGATCTCTGTGCTGGGCGAGGTTTCTGAACAGAGCATCCTGAACGCTCTGCTGCCCGGCATGGGTGTTGCCATCATTTACATGCTCGGCGTCGCTTACTATCTGGGTCTGAAGGAGCGCAAGAGAGTCGGCATTCAGCACCTGAACCATGAGGAAATCGAAGCGCTGACCAAGCCTGCTACTCCCGAAGAGGAAGCCCTCAAGCGCCCGAAGCTGATCTGGATCAACGCGATCCTGACTGTCGGCGCGGTTGTTATGCTGGTTCTCGGCACCTTCCCGTCCGTCTTTATCTTCCTGGTTGGCACTGCTCTGGCTGTCCTCATCAACTATCGTTCCATTAAAGATCAGAAGGCCCGTATCTCCGACAACGCCGGCGATGCTCTGCAGGTATCCATCCTCGTTATGGCGGCTGGTATCTTCATGGGTCTGTTCACCAACTCCGGCATGTCCGACGCTCTGGCTTCCAGCATGATCTACCTGATCCCCGAGCAGATGGGCCGCTGGTGGGGTCTGGTAACGGCGGTCATCTCCGCACCCGGTACCTTCTTCCTGTCGAACGACGCGTTCTACTATGGCGTGCTGCCGGTATTCGCAGAGGCCGGTTACCGTTACGGCTACACCGCTCTGGAGCTCGGCACTGCATCTCTGCTGGGCCAGGCATTCCACCTTTTGAGTCCCCTGGTGGCTTTCATTTACCTGCTGCTGAACCTGACCGGACTGGACATGGGCGAGTGGCAGAAACAGTGCGCGAAATGGGCCATCGGTATCTTTGTCATCTTTATTGCTATGGCGGCTATTACCGGGTCTGTGCCATTGTTTAAATAACCTTCTCCTTTTTTCAAATAAGTTTTGCCCCCAGGCAGGGCGCGGTACTTTCGTACCGCGCCCTGTTCCTGTATAGCGATACAGGCCGTCGAAAACTGTGCAAAACAAGACGGCCATACGGCGAAGGAAACCGCATACTCGTTGTATATGGATGACCTTACGGGATGCAGCTATCTTGCGGGCACACAGCACCCCTAAGGGTACACGGCAAAATAGGAAGCAAATTTGTCTTACCATTTTGCGGCCGCGCAGCTTTCCCGATGCTCTGTTGATATGCCGGTTGCAATCGAACCGCGGACATGCTATGCTAAGGCAGGCGGCGCTTTTGGGGCGCGCCTTACAGCAGAAAAGGAGGCTCCTTATGTCTGTTCCGGAGGAAAAAAAGAAACTGCGTGCCGAACTCAAACAAAGAATTGCGGCACTGACCCCAGACTATATTAAAGAATCCAATCGAGGGATTGTACAGAATATCCTCAGTCACCCCTGCTACCAAAAAGCAAAAACAATTTTTTGTTTTGTCGGTACTGCCAGCGAAATCAACACCAGCATCTTGATCGAGCAGGCGTTTTCCGACGGCAAGCGCGTCGCGATTCCGCTCTGCATCGGCAAAGGCATTATGGAAGCGCGGGAAATCCATTCGCTTGCTGAACTGCACAGCGGAATGATGGGAATTCTGGAGCCCGCTGCGGACAGTACACTCGTCACCCCAGCAGAAATCGATTTTGCAATCCTCCCCTGCGTTTCGTGCGACAGGCAGGGAAATCGTCTGGGTTATGGAGGCGGCTATTACGACCGCTTTCTTGAGCAGGCGTCTTTCTGCTCGGTTCTGATCTGCCGGGAACGCCTGCTTTGCGAGCAGATTCCGACAGAGCCGCACGATATTGCCGTCCCGGTCGTGATCACAGAGGCCGACTGTTTTTCTCACGAATAATCATTTGCAGCATTCCTCACAATCGCTTTTTCGAGCAGCCCGAACGGGCTGCTTTTTTTATTGATAAAAACCTGACCCGCTGACGAAATCAAAGATTTCGAGTGGAGCCCAATAACTTTAAGACTCGAAGTAAGGGTATGTACCACCGCTTGAAGGCGAGAGATTTGAGCTGCATATTTTTAATTATAAGTAATCTATAATGCACAAGATAAAATAATCATATTTTACTTATTGATTAGTCGGCGTTATAATAAGCAGGCAAAGAAAGCAAGGCCCATGCCTCGGCACAAGCAAGCGTGTACTGCACCAGCAGAAATTTCCGTGCGAGGAAATCCGCTAAAGCTTTATCACCTTTAAAAGAAGGTGATTTTCTCCGCGAGCGAAAAATTTTTCCGCATCCAGAAAACAAGTGAAAAAGATAAAATTTCTGCTGATCAGCAGATAACATAAGGAGTGGTAGTCCATGGATTCAGTCATTAAAAAACTGCCCGGAATTTCGCTGGCGGCGATCATCGCCGTACCGGCATGGATTCTGGGCCAACAATTCCCGGTGATCGGCAGCCCGGTACTCGGTATCCTGTTCGGTATGCTGCTGGCATTCTGGAAACGCCCGGCGGCATTTCAGAGCGGCATCACCTACACCTCGAAAAAGCTGCTGCAGTATTCCATCATTCTGCTGGGCTTCGACATGAACCTGTTCCAGATCTTTAAGGCCGGCAGCCAGACCCTGCTGCTGATGGCCTTTACCCTCACCGCCACGTTTCTGGGAGCGTATCTGATCGGTAAGGCGCTGAAGGTAGACCGCGATACGAATATCCTCATCGGCGTTGGCACGGCAATCTGCGGCGGCTCGGCCATCGCGGCAACGGCCCCCGTCATCGGCGCAAAGGATGAAGACGTAGCGCGCTCCATCTCAACGATCTTCTTTTTCAATGTCATTGCGGCGTTCCTGTTCCCGTTTTTGGGACACACCATGCAGATGTCGGATTTTCACTTCGGCCTGTGGGCCGGTACTGCCATTAACGACACCTCTTCCGTTGTGGCGGCGGGCTACACCTTCAGCGACGCAGCGGGCAATTTGGCAGTCATTGTCAAGCTGACACGTACGCTGATGATCATTCCCATCACTTTAGTACTTGCTTTTTACACAGCCAAACGGCAGTCGCGTGCAGGCAATGCAAATTACAGCTTCGCAAAAATTTTCCCGTGGTTCGTTCTGGGCTTTGTCGCGGCGGCGATCATCAACACCTTTATCCCCCTCCCGGCGGGAATGGGAAAGGCACTGGCCACCTTCGGAAAATTTGTGATCGTCATGGCAATGGCGGCGATCGGCCTGAACACCAATCTGGTCGATCTGGTCAAGCACGGCTGGCGGCCAATCGTGCTCGGTCTCTCCTGTTGGGCGATTCTGGCGGTCACTTCGCTGGCCGTGCAGTACAGCCTGCTAAGCTATCTATTATAATGAAAAAGGGATGCGCACAGCAGCAGCTGTGCGCATCCCTTTTTCTCTCTCTTTTTTTACAACGGAAGAAGCTCATTTCACAGTATGTTCTTTACAGATACAGCGTGAATCGTTCTCCGTTAATGATCTGCGAGCAGACATAAACCGGCTCGCCAGTTTCGACATAGGCTGTGCTCTTTACCAAAAGGAGCGGATCATTTTTGCTGATGTTCAGCAGCTTGCCCTCCGAAGAAGTGGCGCGGCAGATTTCAATCTGCTTTTGCGATTTTGCTACGACCACGTTCGCACGCTCTCTCAATACCTCAAACAAGGAGCCGTCCAGCGATTCTTCCAGCAAAAACGCGTATTTCAACGAGAAATAGCTGTTTTCAATCGCCATGGGTTCCAAATTGACAAACCGCAGGCGCGAAATAAACACCGTCTGCGACCCGGCAGGCAAGCCAAGAGACTGCACGATCTTATCCGACGGCACAACCAGCTTATGCTCCAGCAGCCGGCTGCCCGCGGTCAGCCCCGCCATCCGGCAGGATTCCGAAAATCCCATGATTCTGCGGTAATCCCTCCAATATTTCGGAACCGCCACAAAAGTGCCTTTCCCCTGCTTTTTCTCAACAAAACCAAGAGCGGCCAGCTCGTTTACCGCCTTGCGGGCAGTAATCACGCTCACGTCGTTCTGTTTGGCCATATCCACTTCAGAAGGCAATTGGTCCCCGGGCTGATAGTATCCGCCACCGATCTGATCCTTCAGCTTATCCATCAACTGTTGATACAAGGGTGTGATCGCCTTGGATTTCAACATTCTGAATCTCTCCCTATGCAAGCCGGCTCTGGCCGATTTGTATTGAAGGGATCAAAGTGCGAAACAAATTCGCTCCCAATCCCATATCTACCTTTTTAGTGTACTTCATGGAACAGGAATATTCAAGTACAACTGAGGCAATTTGCCTGTTTAACAGCCAAGCAAAGCAGGAAAAATCAATATTCCACCTTCCACATGTAGCGGCGGTCGTCCATGGAACGCCCGCGGATTTCCGCCATCTGCAAAACGAAGAAGCGCTCGAGCGGAATCATGACGGCAGAATTGAAATACTCCGAAACATTGCTGTCGATCTGAGAAAGTCCGGTGTCTGCCGCGTCGATGACCGTGTAGTTTTCTGAGTAGGTTTTCAGGAATTTCAGCACCCTCTCATCCAGAAAACGTGTTTTTCCCGTGCTCATCAGCAGAATGATCGGCAATCGCTGATCCGTCGTTTCAAACGGGCCGTGGAAATACTCCCCGCTGTGCAGCATCACCGCGTGGCGGCACTGCATCTCCATCAAATGGCAGCATGCCATGGTGTAGGCTGTGCCCGTGAGCGGACCGCTGCCCATCACGTAAAAAATTTCTTCGTCCTTGTACCGCTCCCCAAAAGCCTTTGCGGCGGGCAGCATGCTCTCTTTTGCCTCAGCAACGATCGAATCGATCTTTCCATAAGCCTGCATTGCCGCATCATAGTGGGCATAGCCCTCAAACTGATACAGAATCTCAAACACAAGCTTTAAGGCCAGCGCCTGATTCGCCTCGGAATAGACCTGATCATCCCCGTTGGAATAGACGACTGCGTACTTGCCGGTCTGGGCCATGGCGGTGTCGGGAAACCCGGTCATTGCGATGGTGTAAGCACCTTTTGCATTCGCTATTTTGACCGCTTCCACGGTTTCGGCTGTGGCCTTCAGCGAGCAGATCACGCAGACGCAGCGGTCATCTACCGATTCGGGCGTTGCGTAAACAAACTCGTTGCTGTTGAAGATACCGGTTCCGATATTTTTCGCTTCACACTCCATTAGATATTTCGCAGGATAAATCGCTGCCTGCGAGCCGCCGCATGCGACAAAATATACCTTTTTCAAACCACCGGACGACTCCATTTTCCCCTTGATGTCCGCGATGATTTCCTTGATCTCCATAAAAATCTCCTCTCATTGTTGCGCACCGAACCAAGCCCGCCGAAAAACAGGCCCGGCCGGTGCACAAGTTCCTACCATTTTTATTAACAATGACTTTTAGGTTCGGGTATTTTCCCCGCCGAGAGCGGGGAAAACACGACGAACGAATCCATACGCCTTACTCGGTTACATAAGTATCTTCCAGTGTCAGGCCGGAATTGTAGGTGACAACGCCCGGCAGATTGACAAAGCCCTCTACCTTATTCGAGCTGGCAAATGCCTGTTCGCGGTAATTGATGAATACGAACGGCGACAGATCGAGCACGCGCTTTCTCAACTTGTCGTAAATCTCCTCGCGCTTGGCCGCATCGATAGTGGTGCGCCCTTCTTTCAGCAGGCTGTCGATCTCCGCATCAGAGAACCAGGCAGAGCTGTTCATTCTGGGCTCGCCGCTTTCAAAATAGTTGGTCGTCCAATCCATATCGACGATGTTGCCGGCGGTACCGGAAACAAGGATCTCATAATCGCCCTTGTTGGAGCGCTCGATGCGGGTGGACCAGTCGGGCAGCTCCACCTCGGCGTCGATGCCGATCTTCTTCAGGCTGTCCTGCACCACAATGGCGGTCTGCTTGTGCATGTCGTAGGTAGAGCTGGACAGAATCTTGATCTTAAAGCCGTCGGGATAACCGGCCTCTTTCAGAAGAGCCTTGGCCTTTTCCTGATCGAAGCTGAAGTAGTTGTCGTACTTGCCGTCGTAGCCGTTCTCCCCCTTCTGAGTGGGGAAGCCGAAAATCTGGGTACCGCGGCCCATAAAGGCGGTGTTGATGACGCCCTGACGGTCAACCGCGTAAGCGATCGCCTGACGAACCTTGGGGTTGGCCAGCGGGCCGCTCTTGACGTTGAACTGCAGGCACATGAACGGAGCCTCAGAAACATAGACCTTGTAGTTGTCGTCCTTCTCCATCGCGGTAATGTCCTTGGCCGCCACATAGTCGATCAGGTCTGCGTCGCCGGTCTGCAAAGCGTTGGCTCTGGTCGTGGCGTCGGGCGTGATGACAAAGCGGATGCTTTTGGTTTCGGGCTTGCCGGGCTTGTAGAAATCCGAGAACGCGGTGAGAACGATCTCACGGCCCTTATCCCATGAGGTAAACGTGTAGGGGCCGCTGCCCATCGGGTTGGCGTTCAGGTCGTTCTTGTGGCTCTCGCACCACGCTTTCGACACGATCACCGACTCGGGCAGGGTGAGGTAATCGATGAACGGAGCGCAGGGCTCCTTGAGGGTAATCTTGACGGTCTTGGTGTCCACCGCCTCAACTTTGTCGAGCACGTTCGCAAAATCGGAGCGGAAGGTCGCGCCGACGGACTCATCTAAAATACGCTCCAGAGAGAACTTGACGTCCTCGGCGGTGATGTCGCTGCCGTCGTGGAACTTGGCATTCTGCTTGATTTTAAAGGTATACGTCTTGTTGTCGTCGCCGATCTCATACGAATCCGCGATTTCCGTACCGATCTTCCCGTCGGCCTGGTAAGCCATCAGGCCGCGGTAGAGGCACGTTTTGATCAGCCGGATTGCCTGGCCGGACTGCACCATGGGCTCGAGCGTGGAAACGTCTGAGCTGATGGCCACAACGAGCTCATCCTTTTTGCTGACCTGGCTCTGCGCCGAAGATTCCGGCGTGCTGGACGCCGCCCCGGACGAATTGGAATTGTTTCCCGAGCATCCTGACAGTGCGGTGAGCGCCATTACGACCGCCAGCGACACAGACAGGATTCGCCTGCAGATTGTTTTCATTTGTTTTCCTCCTTTTATCCTCTGATTCATAATTAAAAGCTGTCCCTCAGCTTGGGATCGAGAATATCTCGCAGCGCGTCGCCCATCAGGTTTGTGGCCAGAATCGTCAGGCTTAAAAACAGCGACGGCCACACCGTGTACATCACATCTACTGAAAGGAAATTCCTAGCGTCGCCGATCATCTGCCCCCAGGAGGGGTCGGGCGGCTGTACACCAAGGCCGAGAAAGCTCAGGCCGGATTCCAGCAGAATCGCGCTCGAGACGGTCAGGCTGATCTGAATGACCAGCGGAGAAAAAATGTTGGGAAAAATTGTACCGAACAACACACGGTTCAAAGTCGCGCCGATGGAAATTTCATTTTCCACAAACTCCATCTTCCGCACCTTGATGGTGGAGGAGTAGGCAATTCGGGTAAAGTGGGGCGTATACAGAATCGCCACCACCACGGTCAGGTTGCGCACCCCGGCTCCCCACAGGCCCACGACCATCATCGCAAGCAGGATCGGCGGGAAGCAGAGGATCACGTCAACCGCTCTCATGATTGCGCCGCCGATTTTGCCGCCGAGGTACCCGGCGAAGATGCCGAGCAGCAGCCCCGCGGCAAACGCGCCCAGCGTACCGAACAGCGCCACCGTCATGGAGGGCCGCACCCCCACCAGCAAACGGGAAAGAATGCAGCGGCCGTACTCGTCGGTCCCCAGCGGATACTGGGACGAGGAAGGAGCCAGCGCAGACGATGTATTCATTGTCAGCGGATCATTCGGCGCAAGCTGGGGGCCGAACAGGATCACAAATACCAGCGGCACCAGAACGACGATGCTGAACACAAATTTCTTGTTTTTCATACTTCGTTTTAAAAAATCCATATTGTTCCCCCCTACCGCGCTCTGGGGTCGAGCACACCGTAGATGATGTCGACAACCATATTGGTCAAAATAAAGACGGAAGACATCACCAGAATACAGCCCTGAATCAGCGGATAATCCCTCTGGTTGATGGCCTTGACCAGAAGCGTCGCGAGTCCCGGCCAGTTAAACACCGTTTCGCACAGCACCGTGCCGCCGATCAGATTGCCCATTTGTAATCCGATCACCGTTACCACCGGGATAAAAGCGTTGCGGATCACATGGCGGATGATGACGTTGTGCTCCGGCAGGCCTTTGGCGCGCAGCGCCCGCACCGATTCGGCGGAGAGCGCGTCGAGCATGGAGGAACGGGTCATGCGCATGATCGAGGCGGCCAGCCCAAGGGCCAGCGCCACCGCAGGCAAGATCAATCGCTGAAAATGTGCGGAAGGGCTCTTGGAGAAATTCACATAGCCGCTCGACGGCAATGTGGGAATATTCCACCCGAACACATTCAGGGAGAACAGGATGATGAGAAGATAGCCAAGCACGTAAACCGGAATGGAGGTTCCGAGCGAAGCGCCGGTCGTCATCACCAGATCGGAAAATTTGCCGCGCCGCAGAGCGGAAAGCACGCCCAGAGGGAGACCGATGATGCACGCGAGCAGCAGCGAAACGCCTGCAAGCTCCAGTGTGCGGGGCAGCCGCGACCCAATGGACTGCATCACCGGAACGTGCTCGCTGTACGACGTTCCCAAATTCCCCTGCAGGGCATTGAGCATCCAATTCACATACTGCGTCAGAATCGGCTGATCAAGCCCCAGCTCCCTGCGCAGCGCTTCCACCGCCTGCGGGTCGGGGTTCGAATCGGTGCCCAGCATCAGCAGCACCGGATCACCGGGCATCATATGAACGGTTAAAAACACGATACTCGAAACCACGAAGAGGAGCAGCACTGCAATCGCGCTTCGGCGCACAATAAATTTCGTCATGCCGTTCCTCCCTCCTGTTCATACAGAAAACACGCGACCTGCCCGCCATCCGCAAGGGTACGAAGCGCCGGGCGCTCGGTTTTGCAGCGTTCCATCACATTGGGACACCTGGTGCAGAACCGGCAGCCCGCGGGCGGGTTGACCGGGCTGGGAATATCCCCGGTAAGGATGATCCGCTGGCGTTTCTGTCCGCTGCCGGGGTCTGGAATCGCGGAGAGCAGCGCCTGCGTGTACGGGTGCCGCGCAGCCCGGTACAGCTCCGGCCCGTTCGCCACCTCTACCAGAGAACCGAGGTACATCACGGCGATGCGGTCCGACATATGCTTGACAACCGCCAGATTATGAGAAATGAACAGGTACGTCAGCCCGAATTCCTTTTGCAGGTCTTTGAGCAGATTCAGAATCTGCGCCTGAATCGAAACATCCAGTGCAGAGACCGGCTCGTCGCAGACGATCAGCTGCGGCTGAAGCGCGAGCGCCCGGGCGATGCCGATGCGCTGCCGCTGCCCGCCCGAAAACTCGTGGGGGTAGCGGTCTACATAGCCGCGGGAGAGGCCGACGAGGTCCATCAGCTTCATCACTTCGGCGTCCATTTCCTGCCGGTTCATCTTGCGGTGAACCTGCATCGGGGCCGAAATGATCTGCCGCACCGTCTGGCGGGGGTTCAGCGAATCAAACGGCTTCTGAAACACCATGCGCATGCTTTCGCGCTGGGCGCGCATCTCTTTTTTAGAGAGCGCCGCCAGGTTGTTGCCGTTAAAACAGATCTCGCCCGAATCCGCCGGAACCAGCTGCAGCAAGGTGCGGGAGAGAGTGCTTTTTCCGCACCCGGATTCCCCTACAAGACCAAAGCTCTCGCCGCGGTGAATCTGAAAGCTGACATTGTCTACGGCGTGTACCACGCCCTTCGCCGAAGAAAACAGCCCGGCTTTGACAGGAAAGGTTTTTGAAACGTTTTTTACATCCAATAATACTTCATTCAAGCTGCATCCCCCTTTCCTAGTTGCCCGCATAATGGCACCGCACAAAGTGGCCCGGTGCAATCTCTCTGACCTGCGGCTCGGTTTCGCGGCACAGGTCGTTTGCCTGCGGACACCGGGTACAGAAGCGACAGCCTTTCGGCATGTTCCGAATATCGGGGACTGCGCCTTCAATACTGTGCAGGCGTTCCACCTGCTCTTCAAGCTTCGGAGCCGACTGAATCAGTCCCATGGTATACGGGTGGGCCGGGTGATTCATGATCACATCGGTAGGCGCATCCTCCATGGATTTGCCCGCGTACATCACGATAACACGGTCGGCAATATCCGATACCACACCGAGATCATGGGTGATCAAAACGATGCCCATCTGGTATTCATCGCGCACCTTGCGCAGCAGGTCGAGAATCTGCGCCTGCACGGTCACATCGAGCGCAGTGGTGGGCTCGTCGGCAAATAGGAGCTTTGGGTTGCACGAGAGAGCAATGGCGATCATCACCCTCTGGCACATGCCGCCCGAAAGCTCGAACGGGTAGCTGCGAAACACCCTTTCTGGCTGCGCGATTCCCACAGCGGTGAGCAGTTCAAGAGCACGCTCTTCCGCCTGCTTCTTCCCCACCGGCTCGTGCGTGAGAATCGCCTCTACGATCTGGCTGCCCACGGTATACACCTGATCCAGCGACATCATGGGGTCCTGAAAGATCATCGCGAGCTCCCTGCCGCGCAGCTTCTGCATTTCTTTTTCTTTCAGCGGCACCAGGTCTTTGCCCTCAAACAGGATCTTTCCGCCGGATACCCTGCCCTGATTGGGAAGCAGCTTCATCACGGAAAGAGACGCCATGGTTTTTCCACTGCCGCTTTCACCCACGATGCCCAAGGTCTGGCCTTTTTCCACCGAAAAGCTCAGGTGATCCACGGCGGTAAAGGCCTGATATTTATTTTCAAACACCATTTCCAGGTTCTGAACATCCAACAGGGGTTCGGCCATCCAAACATCACCGCTTTTCTCTGAGTCTTTTGGTTTTCTCCTCGTCTATAGCCCAGCCGCTACCGTTTTTCACAACACATACGCTGTACAGCTCCTGCGCCTTTTCGGGGGAAACCTTCCCCTCGATCACATCGGTCAGAACGCGAAGGGGGTCGCGCTCCAGCGGGTTGCCGTACCCGCCCGAGCCGGGTGTCTGCACACTGATCACATCGCCCTGCTCGAGCGGGATGTCGGTGCATTTGGAGGGCAGGCGGGTGCTGGTTCCATCCGGTTTGACAAGATAGTAAACGCCGCCCTCGCCGGCAAGGCCGCCCTCCAGCCCCCACGGCGGAATCTTCTGCCGGTCGCCGAGACCGGTGTAAGAGATGCCGTCGTACATCATTTCGAATTCTCGGACGATACCGAGGCCGCCGCGGTTGCGCCCCGCGCCGCCGCTGTCGCGCCGCAGCTCGTATTTATTCACGGTAACCAGCGGGAACTCCATTTCGAGCGCCTCCACCGGCAAGTTTGAGGTGTTGGTCATATGCACCTGCACACCGGAAAGGCCGTCCGCGTCGCGGCTGGCGCCGGAGCCGCCCGCGACTACCTCCAGATATACGAAGAAGCGGTCTTTGTCCTTTTGGTCCGCGCCGGAGAAAATCGCCGAAGTCACCGAGCTGTTGCAGCAGGCGATCGCGCGGTCGGGAACAGCGGGGGCTAGAGCGCCGAAGATCACATCGGCCACGCGCTGGCAGGTATCGATTCGCTCGCCCACGGGCGCGGGGTTTTCCGCGTTGACCAGCAGTCCGCTTTCGCACTCCACAGAAAACGCGCGGTAAATGCCTGCGTTCGACGGAACAGTGGGATCAATCAGCGCCTTCAGCGAATAGAAGACAGTGGCCAACAGGCCATTGTAGGTGACGTTGATCGGGCCGGGAACCTGCTTTGCGGTGCCGTTGAAGTTGAGCGTCATGCTATCGCCCGCGATGGTGATCGTAACGCAGATTTTCAGCGGATCGGGGCAGGCCGTGCCCGCATCGTCCATATAATCGGTAAATTGGTACACGCCGTCCGGCAGCTTCTCAATCCCCGCCTTAAGCTTGCGCTCGGCGTAATCCTGCAGCTGATACATACTGTCTACCAGAACATCGCCGTAGCGGTCGTAAGCGTCGAGCATGCGGCGCAGGCCCACGCGATTCGCCGCGATCTGTGCCTGCAAATCGCCGTATCGCTCGTTCGGGATGCGGCTGTTCGCCATGATGATGCTGACGATGTCCTTGCAGACTTCACCGCCGCTGCAGATGCGCACGAGCGGAATCTTCGTGCCCTCCTGAAAGATGCTGACCGCATCGCCAGAGGTAGAACCCGGCACCTTGCCGCCCACGTCGCTGTGGTGCGCCAGGTTGGCCACCCAGCCTATCAGCCTGCCGCTGTGGAACACCGGCGCGACAACGGTAATGTCCGGCAGATGGGTACCGCCGCCGTTGTACGGGTCATTGCCGATGAACATGTCGCCCTCCTGAATATCAGAGCGGTCGAAATGCTTGTAAACCTCCTGTACAATTCCCAGCAGGGAGCCAAGGTGCATGGCGACATGTTCTGCCTGCGCCACCATGTTTCCGTCCGGATCAAACACCGCGGTGGAAATATCGCGGCGCTCCTTGATGTTGGTGGAATAGGCACTGCGGATGATCGCGATGCCGGTTTCCTCTGCAATGGATAACAGCAGATTGCCGATGATTTCTACGGTTACTGCATCAACACGCTTGTTCATGCCGTTTCACCTCCATGATAAGTGACGATCAGATTCAGGAACGGGTCGTTATACGCCTGCCATCCGGGCGGGATAATGGAGGTGGAATCCATCTGCTCAATGATCGCCGGGCCGCTGACGGTGCAGCCGCAGGGCAGCTGCGTGCGCTGATAAATGTTGGTGTCGAGATACTCCGGCGAGCCCTCGAACCGGACCTTGCGAACCTCGACCGGGGCCGGAACCTGCGGATTTTCCTCCACGGGGTGCTCGCTCAGGTCGGGCTTATCGATGGTGCCGACCGCGCCAACGCGGTAGTTGACCATCTGGATGTTCTTTTTCTTATCGTAATAGCCGTAGGAACGCTCATGCTCCTGATGGAACTGCTCCACCAAGCCCGAAAGTACCTCTTCGGTGATTTCTCCCGTGGGGAGCTCTACCGTGATTTCGTAGTTCTGGCGTTCATACCGGCAGTCAAGCGAATAAACAAACGCGCGATCTTCTTTGGCGATGCCTTCGTTTTCGAGCATTTTGTCGCCCTCTTTGGTAAGCTGCGAGAAGATACGGTTCATTTCCGACAAATTCTGCGGTTCGGCGATCATAATGTACGACTGGCTCAGATCGAACCGGGTATCGGCCATCAAAAGCCCCAGCGAGCAGAGCGTGCCCGGCGCGGGGGGAAGCAGAACCTGAGTGATGCCAAGCTCTCTGGCCACCTCGCAGGCGTGCAGGGGGCCCGCGCCGCCGAAAGCCATCAGCGTAAATTCACGGGCATCGTAGCCGCGCTCAACAGAAACGACGCGGATCGCGCGCACCATGTTGGAGTTGACGACCGAAATAATGCCCGCCGCGGCGTCCTCTACGCTCAGAGAGGATTTCCCTGAAATCTTCTTCTGGATTGCGTCGTAAGCGAGGTTCCAATCCACATCCATGCGGCCGCCCAGAATCTTGTGGCGGTTCAGCTTGCCGAGCAGAATGTTCGCATCGGTAACGGTGGGGTTTTCGCCGCCGCGCATGTAGCATGCCGGGCCGGGTACTGCGCCCGCGCTGCGCGGGCCCACCTTGAGCGCGCCGCCCTCATCGATGGCGGCAATCGAGCCGCCGCCCGCGCCGACTGTAATAATATCGATCATGGGGATGCGGGCGGGGTAGCCCTCCACCATTCTTTCATACGAAACCTGCGCCTTGCCGTCTTTGATCAGGCTGATGTCCGCGCTGGTTCCGCCCATGTCGAACGTAATGATTTTATCGATGCCGCACTGGCGGCCGATGTAGGTTGCGCCCACCACACCGGCGCTCGGGCCGGACACCGCGGTTTTGATGGGGCATTCCACCGTTTCGGCGATGGAGATAATGGAGCCGTTGGACTGGGTGACATAAGGGGCCACGGCGATCCCGGATTCCCGCACACTGTTCTGGAAGTTTTCAACGTACTTCTTCATGACCGGGCCAAGGTAGGCGTTGAGCACCGTGGTGCTCATGCGCGAATACTCGCGGAACTCGCTGACCAGCTCGCTGGAGATGGAAACGTAGGCCTCGGGGTACTCCTCCAGAATGATTTCCTTGATCCGCCGCTCGTGCGCCGGGTTAATAAAGGAAAACAGCGTGCAGACGGCGATGGTGGTCACATTCTGCTCCTGAAAGAACCGGACAGCCTTTCGCACATCCTCCTCATTGAGGGGGATTTTCACGGAACCGTCATGCAGCAGGCGTTCCTCCACCTCGCATTTCAGTCCAGAGGGAATCAGGCTTTCGGGTTTTTCCTTGAGCAGGTCGTACAGGGAGGGCCGTTTCTGATTGCCGATCTCCATCAAATCCTTAAAGCCCTTGGTGGTAATCAGGCCCATGCGCGCGCCGCGCTTTTCGATCAGCGCGTTGGTCGCTACAGTTGTTCCGTGCGCCAGGTATTCCACCGCGACCGGGTCAATCCCCTCGCTTTCCAGTATGTAGTGGATTCCGCTGACAATGGAGCGGGACGGATCGTCCGGGGTAGAGCTGTGCTTGTAGTGAAACAGTCTTTTCGTTTCGGAATCAAATACGGAAAAATCCGTAAAGGTTCCTCCAACGTCGACGCCTATCATGTATCCCATCTTTGTCACCTCTCGAAAAAATCTATACTTTTATGCCAGTTGGGTTTCAAATCCAAAAGCGCCCGGGCGCCCGCAGGTTTTTGCCGAAAGCTCTGAGGCCGCCGCAAGCACCTGCTCCATCTTCTCCCGGTACGCGCCGCTGCCTTTTAGAAGCTTTTTCTGAACGATTTCCGTCAGGTAGGCCATCAAAAATCCTGCCGCGAACGAATCCCCCGCGCCGAGCGTATCGATTACCTCTACGGGTTTGGCTCTGGCCTGATAAAAGCTTTCGCCATCCCACACCATGGCGCCGTCACTGCCCATCGTTGCTACTGCAATCCCGCAGCCAAGGCGCACGATTTCGGAAAGCTGCTCCTGAACCTCCTCCTGTATAAGACCGGAGCAGGACAGAAAACCGCAGTCTACCCATCGGCAGATGCCCTGCGTGCGTTCCCGGTCCCTCCACGCGCCGGAAAAATCATAAGAAACGAACCGCCCCAGCGATGCCATCACCGGCAGCTGGGAATCTATGTAGCTGTTGTTGCTGGTGTGGATCAGATCAAAACCGGCCAGGTACTCAAGATCCCCCTCATTCAGCTGAATTGGGTGCTCCCTCAGCACTCCGCCGCGGTTGCTGGTTACAAATACCCGGTCGCCGTCCACCAGATCGATCACTGCATAGCCGTTCTCCCCCTCCACCTGCCGGGAATGCGAAAAATCCACCTGCAGGCGCGTCAGCGTTCTCATCACATGCTCCGCGACCGCATCCGTTCCGAACACTCCCAGATAAGCCGCGTCGCAGCCTTTCATCCGGCAGTAAACAGTCACATTCAGTGCCTGCCCGCCTGGGAACATCAGACCGAGATGTCGGTACTTGTCGCACACGTTATCGCCGACCCCAATGACTCGAAGCATTTTTTACCTCCTCTTTTGTTGTTCCGCGCCAATCACTAATATAAGTTTATATTAGTGATTAAATGATAGAATGTCAATATATTTTTAAAAAAACGTTGATTTGTTTTGTAGCTAGTTTATAAAAATATCAATCTGAGCCGTCAAATCTAAAGATTTTAAATGGATAAATTTGTAAAAAAAGGCGAACAAAAGCAAATAGCTCTTGTTCGCCTTCGAACGAATATCCTGATTTACCGGCCAGCTGAATTGCGGCTGACTATTTTAAAACTTCTTTGCACTAATATATCCTTATATTAGCACATGCTTTTTTATTTGTAAATAGAGAATCATAAAAAAATCAAAAAATGATATTGCACCGCGTATGGGCTGCTCAGTGACAGCAGGAATCCCCGCCGTGGCAAGAGTGCCCTTCCTCATGATGATGGTCGCAGGTTGCACCGGCAGAAGCGGAAAGCCGCCCGGCGAGGTACTCCTCCATCACCTGTTCCACAGGACCCTGTACTCCGGCCAGCACCCGAATTCCCCATTGTGCAAGCGCCTGCTTGGCCCCGTCGCCGATTCCGCCGCACACCAGCACGGTCACTCCCAGCTTGCCGAGCATATCGGCCAGCGCGCTGTGCCCGTTTTCTCCGGCCGACATCACACGGCTCCCGAGGATTTTTCCGTCCTCAATCTCATACAGCTGAAACTCCTTGCTCTTGCCAAAATGCTGAAATACCTCTCCGCTTTCATACGGCATTGCCAGAATCATGTTCTTTCCCTCCTGTATTTTTCTTTTCGCACGGCCGCCTCTGGTGGCAGCATCCGCACCCACAGGCCGATGCACTGCCATACAGAATATAGTCGCCGCCCTCAATGTGCAGCCTTTTTCCGTTCACGATACAATCGGCCAGCTTTTCGCGCGCACCGGCGTAGATGGCCTGCGCCGTCGTTCGGGCTACTCCCATCTGCCGGGCGCATTCCTCCTGCGTCATTCCCGCCAGATCGATCAGCCGGATGCACTCGAACTCATCGATCGACAGCAGAATGGGTGGAATGTCGTTCTCAGTCCCATCCAGCGGCCCAAAGCTTCTCTGCTGCGGCATCGTACATACCCGCCTGCATTTTCGGGGTCTTGGCATGGCATCGTCTCCTCTCGAGTATATTATCGGCATATGTCAATTACATCATACTCTATTTTTGACATATGTCAATATATTATTAAAAACAGAATGAAAGAAAGCTGATTCTAAAATGACAATTTTTTCTCTCACCAAAGGCAAGGGAACAAGCCACGCTCTACCTTGCAACGGATCGATAATGAAAACTTACTTGACAAAACAGCATAGAATCAGTATATTAGTAATTACTAATATACTGATTGGTGGTGCGTATGGGAAAAACCAGAAAAATGGCGCGTGTTCTTTCAGGCTGCGTGGCCTGTGGCTGTTGTGTAAAGGCCTGCCCGCTGGGGGCGATCTCTGTTTGGCACGGGATCCGCGCGCAGATAAATTCGCTGCGGTGCGTAGGGTGCGGAAAATGTGCGCTGGTCTGTCCTGCCGCAGTGATTGTCATAACCGAAAAGGAGGAGACCTGTGAAGAAACAAAAGCCGTGGTATGAATACCTGTGGATTTTCTCCGCACTCTATTTGACTCTGGGTATTTTCAATATTCTGTTCGCGTGGCTGGGTCTGCTGTGTTTCTTTCTCCCGCTGGCGATCTCGCTGCTTCAGGGCAGCAAGGCGTACTGCAACAAGTATTGCGGGCGCGGACAGCTGTTTGAGCTGCTGGGTTGGCGGTTCGGCCTTTCCCGCAAAAAAGCTCCTCCAAAATTTTTGCGCTCCAAGTGGTTTCGATACGGTTTCCTGACTTTTTTCATGACAATGTTCGGGCTGATGCTGTACTCCACATGGCTGGTTTTCTCGGGCGCCTCGCTGCAGCAGGCGGTCACACTGCTGTGGGTGTTCCGTCTGCCGTGGAACTGGGTGAATACCTCGTATGTTTCCCCTGCCGTGGCACAGTTCGCGTTCGGCTTTTACGGTGTGATGCTCACCTCAACCGTACTGGGTCTTCTCACCATGCTTTTATTTAAACCGCGTTCCTGGTGTGTCTACTGTCCGATGGGCACAATGACGCAGGGAATCTGCCAAATCAGGCATAGAAAGGACGTTTTGAGTGGAAGAGAAAGCGAAGAAACTGGCGGAGCTGCTGAAGGTGCTCGCCAATGAAAACCGCCTGCTGATTTTATGTCAGCTGATCGAAGGCCCTAAGACGGTCAGCCGTCTTGCAGAGAGCATTCCCAACATCACACAGTCCGCGCTGTCGCAGCATCTGGCCCTGCTGAGAGCGCACGGAATTCTGGATTTTACAAAGAGCGGTCAGAGTATTACCTACCGCATTGAAGACGAACGGGTGGAAAAGGTCATCGATGTACTGAAAGCCTATTACTGCAAAGGAGAAGAAAAATGAGGGTCGTCATCTATGCTGTCCTGCTCATCGGCGCAATGCTGCTTGCGATTTTCTTTCTGGGGGAGCGAAGCCGCGCGCAGAAGAACGGGGAATCGGCGTATCATAAGATCACTGCCGGGGAGGCCAAAAAGAAGATGCAGGATACCAAAGATTTTATCCTGCTGGATGTTCGCACACAGGAAGAATTTTCGGAACAGCACATTCCCGGCGCGACCTTGATCGTCGACAGCCAGATTTCTGCCGAGGCTGGGAAAAAGCTGCCGGATAAAGATATCCCTATTTTCGTTTACTGCCGCAGCGGACGGCGCAGTGCCGGGGCCGCCAATCAGCTGGTAAACATGGGCTATACCCAGATTTACGATTTCGGCGGAATCATCGATTGGCCGTATGAAACCGTGAGCGGCAGCGAGCAGCAGTAACACTGTAAGGGGAAAAAAGGAGTGAACACTATCGGATGATCCACAAATTGGAACGCGCAGAGCGGATTCAGGAACTGAACCCGCCGGAAACGCTGAAAAGGATTGGCCTAATGCCCGGGAACACCTTTTGTGACATCGGCGCGGGAACGGGGATTTTCACCTTTGCGGCAGCGGAGCTGACCGAAAACAAGGTGTATGCGGTTGAAATTTTCCCCGAGCTGCTGGGGCTCCTGCACAGCAGGAGAAACGAGCGAAAAGCCCAAAACGTGATCTTGGAAAACGACGTAAAAAACGTGCCGGACTCCTCCTGTGATGCGGCACTGCTCTGTACCGTTTTCCACGAGCTGGAGAAGCCCGGTGAAATGCTGGAGGAAATTCGGCGCATTCTGCGGCCAGACGGCACCCTTGCCATCATCGAATTTTTTCCAAAGCCGACACAGTTTGGCCCACCGCCGGAGCGCCGCTGGAGTCCGGAGCGTCTGGAAGAGCAGCTCACGGCGCACAGCTTCCGCCGCACCGCATTGTTTGAACTGGGCGAAAACCTCTATACGCTGACATGCCAAACCTGAACCGCCTGCAAATGCCAAAGCTGCCGCAGCAGGAGCGATTTTGCCATTCTTTTATAGACGGGCAAGAGAAGATGCTCTTCCCGAAACATCGAAAAACGTCTCAAAAAGGTCGAACCGAAAAGAAGATTTCGGTTCGACCTTTTCCTTTATTCCACAATAGAACAAAATTCGTGTTTTAATTCTATTTTAGAACAAATTTATCTTGTTTGTTTTTTCCGATTCCCTTATAATGAAATCTTGATAGAGTTTATCCCTTGCAAAGTGATTTGCGGAAAAACGGAATTTTTTTCCTTAATCGAAAACAAGAGAAGAAATGATTTACTTTTTAAAGTGACCTACTTGCTCCGGAAGTTTCCCAGCACGGCAGATTGTAGCGTTATGAGAACCTTACGCCATTACCAACGGCAAGCTGCCAACGGCTGGGAGAGCCTTGAAACTCGAGACAGTTAAATCCTTTGGCTTCTGCCGCTTGTAAAGGCAGAACACCCTTTCTCGTTATAAGAACCTCACGCCGTTTACCGGCGGCAAGCCGCCGACGGCTGGGAGAGCCTTGAAACTCCAGACAGTTAAATCCTTTGGCTTCTGCCGCTTGTAAAGGCAGAACACCCTTTTTCGTTATAAGAACCTCACGCTGTTACCGGCGGCAAGCCGCTGACAGCTGGGAGAGCCTTGAAACTCGGGACTAATAAAGCCTTTGGCTTTTGTCGCTTTGTAGAGGCAGGACATCTTTTTCTCGTTATAGGAGGATTACCGAATGGCCAGAATCATCGCAGGAAAAGAAATCGTCACATCCATGAACGGAACACTCAGGCAGGAGACCGCTCTGTTAAAGGAACGGGGCTGCACGCCGACTCTGGCCATTGTTCGCGTCGGGGATCGGCCCGAATCCGCAGCCTATCAGGCGGGGGCGACCAAACGCTGCGATAAGATCGGCATTGCCGTTCAATCGCTGATCTTGCCAGAAAACAGCACCCTTAGCGAGGTACTGGAGGTCATTGAAGCGCTGAACCAATCTCCCTCCGTTCACGGGGTGCTGCTTTTGCGCCCGTTCCCGGCACATCTGGATGACCGGGTTATCCGTGACGCACTCTGCTGCGAAAAGGATGTAGACGGCGTGACCAGTCTTTCCTTATACGGTGTTTTCACCGGTGTACAGCAGGGGTTCCCGCCCTGCACCGCACAAGCCTGCATCGATATTCTGGATTACTGCGGCATTTCTTTGCGGGGCAAGCGCGCCGTTGTGGTGGGCGCCAGCCTTGTGATTGGCCGGCCGGTGGCAATGATGCTGCTGGCGCGCGGGGCCACCGTCACCCTGTGCCACATCGACACGGTAGACCTTCCTTCGGAATGCCGCCGGGCAGAACTCATCATAGCAGCGGCGGGGGCGCGTGCGCTGCTGAATCAAGACTGCCTTTCTCCCGGGCAGGTGATTCTGGATGTCGGCGTCACCGTAGGGCCGGACGGCCGCCTGTACGGCGACGTTGATTTTGAAGCGGCAAACGCAGTCGTGGAAGCGCTCACTCCCGTTCCGGGCGGAGTCGGAACCGTCACCACCACCATTCTCGCCAAGCACGTGATCGAAGCCGCAAAGCGAACCTTCCCCCAATAACAGCGAAAAAGGAACCGACCGGCGGCATAGACCACTGCCGGATTTCGGCAGCTTGTCCCTTCCTGCCCGGCGGACCGCTCGCCGGGTTTTTCTGTCAGACGATGACGACGGAATGACCCGTCTGCTGCTTACATTGCTTCTTCGCGAGAGCAACTGTTTTGGACAACAGCTCCGTCTGAGAAAAATCGACCGTGCGATTCGTAACCGCCGCAATCGAAAGTGTGGCGATCGAAAAGTTTTCCGCAAAGCCGTTGCGGTTCTTCGAAATGATGTATCCACGCTCCCAATCCTCTTTGGAATAGAGCGGCTGCACCTGCTTTGAGAAGGTTGCGATGATATTGCCGCACAGCTCATACAGATGCTCGGTGTCCCGCGTGAGAATGATAAAATCATCTCCGCCGATATGTCCCTTAAAATCTGCGGCAGAACAGCATAGGTTCATCGTCTGGGCCAAAAGCCGGAGCATGTTGTCCCCGCAGGAAAAGCCGTAGGCGTCGTTGTACGCCTTAAAATTGTCCAGATCAAGATAGATGATCGCGCAGTCCCGGTCGTCAGCGATCAGCTCTTCAATCGCGCGCTGAATGGCGTTATTGCCGGGCAATCCCGTGAGCGGATTCGCGTCTGCCGCATTCTTTACCCGGATATTGATCGCCGCGTTCAGCAGATCGCGCACAGTGACAATGCCAAGATATTGCCGCCCCTCGGTGATCACCACGGCATCGTACACATTTTTCTGCCCGCGCTCCATCGCCTGAGCAGCGACATCGTCAATGGCCGTGCCGGAATCCACCGATAAAAAATCATCCCGAACCAGATCCTTTACCGTTCGTCGATAATACAGGCTGTACCCGAACTGCCCGCTGAAGCACCCCAGCAGATACTGGCGCGTCAAAAGTCCGCAGACGGTGCCGTCATGATTCAAAATGCAGACCTCGGTCATTGAGGGGTCACTGCACATATCCTGATATACTGGGAGCGCAGGAGCATTCTCTGGCAGCGCTCTTTTTTTGTGGCAAATCGCACCAACATGTCCAAAAACAGGCCCGCCGCCGCTCAGATTTAACGAGTTGTTCCGGGCCTCTTTGATCAGCAGCTTGATTTCGCCGGGCAAGCGCTGAAATTTCTCGTTCGGCCTGGCAAGGAAAAAGCCCTGTCCATAATCCACCCCAACCTGAATCAGTGTGGTAAGCTCTTCCTGTGTTTCAATTCCCTCTGCGATCACCTGAATGCCGGCCTCTTTGCAGAATTTTACGATTCCGGTCATTACGGATTTTTTTCTGCTGTCCCGATCAATTTTCCTCACGATCCCCATATCGATTTTGAGGTAGTTCGGCGAAAACGCACAGACCCGAACCAGGCCGGAATAGCCCGAACCAAAATCATCGATCGCGATCTGAAAATTCTGCTTTTGATAATGCTCGATGGAGGAAATAAACACCGGAACGGCGCTGACGCTGCTCTTCTCGGTAATTTCAAAAATCACTTCGTCCGGATTCATTCCGAACTCGCGGAGCATCTGGCTCGTAAAGCCGGAAATAAACTCGGGGTCGTACAGAATATTTGGATCAACATTGAGAAACAACCGTGTGCCGACCGGCTTTGCCACAGCATTTTTCAGGGCCTGTGTGCGGCAAAGTCGTTCCAGTTCCCACAGCCGCTGTGTAGAGGTGGCAAGATCAAACAGCTCTTCTATCTCGATTTCACAGCCCGGAAGAGAAATTCTGCTGAGCGCCTCATACCCCAGAATACTGCCGTCCCGCAGAGAGGCGATCGGCTGATACACAGGCTTAATGTATCCTCCTCTTATGATTTCAAGCAAAGAATTTTCAGACTTCATCCATTCTGTCACTCCCCATTGCTCTGTTTCATTGATTATATCACTGGATGATAAAAATATCTATCATTTACAAAAAATCAGCATGTAAATTATACATCTTTTCCATTATGCATGCTCTGGTAACGGATTAAAATCAAATTAAAAATATTCTGGAGAAGCAATCAACCCGCCGGATTGCTGCATTGAAAAAAACTCCTCCGCAGAGCAATGCTCTGCGGAGGAGTTTTTATGAATTTCTGTTGAGAAAGGAAAATTACTGACAGAAAACAGAATGATGATGTGTGCTTTCCGCCTTACGGATCAGAGCACACTAATATCTTTCCAGGCATCGTAGGCCGCACCGATCTGCCCCGCACCGGAATTGCCGTTTACCGCAACCTGCGCGGTGCAGTCCTTCACAACGGAATTGTTATGAACATATCCGGTGATACTCCCCACGAATTTGCCGCCGTCGATTTTGCCGGACACCGTGCAATTGACCACATCATACATTGTGGGCTCGGGGTAGTATTTGCTGTAAGCATTCAGATAAAAGCCGCCGCCCACAATGCCGCCGATGCGGTTGGCGGTGTCTGCCGCCTGAATGGTGATATTGGTCGCTTTGCAGCCTGTAATCTGCGTTGCGGCGCCGCTCTGTGTGCCGGCATGGCCCGCAAGACCGCCGATCAGAGAGGATTTTTCCCCGACGGTGATCGTCACGGCATCGGCCGTGCAGTCTTTCGCATATTCGCTGTTGTGGAAGCATCCGGCCAGACCGCCGATGCTATAGCAACCGGTTCCCTTGGCCTCAACCACGCCGGAAGCCTCGCAGCTTTCCACATTGCAGTCCTCGGCCCCGCCGACGATCAGGCCCGCACCCTGCGTATTGTCGCCGCTGAGAATAACGGTCGCGCTGGCTTTGCAATTTTTAATATCCGCATGGCTGGCGCCGACAACGCCGCCCACCAGAAAATGACCCGTTACGCTGCTTTCCCCGGTCAGGGTAAGACCGCTGAGTTCCTTGCCGTTGGCATAGCCTACGATCCCTCCCACATACATCTGAGAGGACGGAACAACGATGTTTTCCACGGTCAGATTCTTCAGTTCGGCGGATTCCCCGCTGATGCAGCCGAACAGGCCTACGCCGTTCTGGTACTTGCTGCTGATAGCCACATTCGAGATTTTATGTCCTGCTCCGTCAAAGGTACCGCTGAACGCAGCCGTGTCGCTCGGCGTTTCCGCGTCCTCTTCCTTTTCAGACTTGGGCTCGAAGGTGCCGATGGGATCAAAGCTGCCAAGTGGGGACAAATCGATATCCGCTGTCAGCACATAATGACCGGAGAGCTGCTCTCTCACCTGATTCAGCTGTTCTGCCGTCGCCACCTGCCAGGGGTCCTCCACAGTGCCGCTGCCGCCGGCAAAGCCGCCGGCCTGCTCAGAAACCGACTGTGCCTGAGAAGAGACCGCGTTGTTTGTCTGCTGGCCCTGACAACCGGTTAACATGGAAATCGAGAGCATCAGCGCACAGGCGAGTGCAAGGTATCTTTTTTTGCCGCGCCGATTCTCCCTCACACGCAGCTGCATTTTTGTTTGGGTCTGTCCGTTCATATTTTTCCTCCGTTTCTGGTATGGAATCATTTGTGTTTCAGGCTCGGCTAAAGCGTCCGCCCTGCGGCGAAAGTTTAGTTAGTTTCCACTAACAATTAACCCAATGAACAGCGCCTCCCAGCGCACGCTCTGTCCTGTTTTCAGAAAATGATTATACTCCCGAAGCGGCGGGCGCTTCTACTCCGCACAGACAATTTCCGCTCCATTCAGGCGATGCCTTTTTCGGTATTCCATCGGCGAAAGACCCATCACCTGTTTGAACGCAGATGCAAATTTGCTCGCGTTGACATACCCCAGCTTCCACGCGACGGAAGAAACGCTCTCATTGCCCTGGCACAACAGCACAGCGGCCCGCTGCATGCGGTAAGAACGCATATACGCATAGACAGAGGTTCCGTAGACCCCCTTAAAGCACTGCTTCATGGTGGTCATCGGCAGATCAAAGCGCTCCGACAGCTCCTGCAGTGTAAAGTGGCAGTCCGGGTGGCACACCATATAGTTCTTCATCCGCTTGACGCACTCCACCTGATTCTTCTGAAAATAGCGCGGAGCCGCCAAATGCTCGTCGGGATTGATGACGCTGAGAAACAGCAGAAGCTCCAGCACCTTGAGCTTAAAGTAACCGAATTTTACCTGATTTGGCACTGTGTAAAGCTCCGAGAAAATATGTTGAATGGAATCGGTTGCGCGCATGACAAAGCAGTGGTTGCCTGCGCAGAGCTTTTCCCGCAGTGCGTAGAGGTCGATCGAGATGTCTTTCAGGACGCCCGAAAGGGAATGTTCGGCCCGCGCTAGGTCGATCATGACCGAAACCCCTTTGTAATATTCCAGAGGGAAGCAGGGGTTTTTCGTCTGGTTGGCCACCATATTCACTGCAAGGTCGCCCTCTTCCAGATAAACACAGGTGCCGTTTAAAAAATCGCATTCAAAGCGGCCCATACGGCAGTGATTAATCTCCATCACATCGGCCGTCGTGCCTTTGCCGGAAACACAATAAGCGGAACGAAAATCGTTATATACCAGCTCGACCCCGTCGAACACCTCAAAGCTGGTCATTGTCCCCTCGCCGCTGATGTTTGCCATGTGGTACACCGTACAATCGGGCTGGTACGTTACCGACAAAGATTCGGGAGCAACCAGATCATATTCCTCCAATGTGCGCACACAGTCCCCTCCATTTCTTCCTGTGCAGCAGACGTTCCATTCTCTCGCGCCGCGCGTCAGGAATAGAAACGGCCTGCCTATTACGCAGTTAGTCTTTTCTAACAACAAGCGTATCAAATACTACGTACAATGTCAAGCGCCACAGAGAGCCGTTTGGCTCAAAACCGATATAGAGCATCCCCCAGATATTTCATACTTCTTAATATAGGCGGGCCAGATCAGCGAACACCATGTTTAAAAGGAGATTCGTTTTATCCATAGCTAAGCCCTTCAGATACTGGAAACACTGGAAGCAAAGTGATAAATCCATTTTACTGCTGCGCAGCTCTCCCGACGGCAAAACGCGGAAAACGAATCGTCTTCCGCGTTTTGCCTGTTAGGATATTTAAATGAAGGGAAAAGCTTTTTTACAGTCGTCGCCAAACTTGATCTGCAGCGCCTGCACGATCAAATCGACGCATTGGTCAATGCTCCACCGGCCGCTGTTCAGCGTCATATCATAGTTGACCGGATTCGTCCAATAGTTGCCGCCAGTGTAATACTTATAGTATTCGGCGCGGTATTTGTCCGTTTTGGCAATCAGACTGTGCGCCTCACTCTCTGAAACGTTCATGGTTTTCATCACGCGGTCTACACAAAAGACTCTGCGGGCCTCTACGTATACGCTCAGCACGTTGTCAAAATCCTGCAGCACATAATCGGCACATTTGCCCACGATGACACAGCTTTCGGTACGGGCCAGCTCTTGAATGATTTTCTTCTGGAACTCGAACAGGCGGTCATCGGATTCAAACGGATTGGTGTGCGGCAGCGGAGTCAGCCGTTTTTGCAGCGACATTAATTGCTGGCGCAGGTACCCGTCCCGCAGGCGCTCATCCACCTCTACAAAGTCGTGTTCGTCCCTGCCGCTGTATTGGGACGCGAGCGTCAGGATCCGATTGGCATAGCTGTGGATTCCCAATCGATCCGCAAGCCGCGCGGCGATTTCACGACCGCCCGTTCCAAAGCCGCGGGCAATCGTAATCACGATATGTTCCATCGTTTCCACTCTCCCTCTTCCTTCCAATTGATTTTCCCTATGCTGATACGAAAACTCTGAATGAAGCTGGTTCTCTCTTTTTACCCGCAAATCAGTATCAGCTCATGGTTCTGAGGGGCACCGGATGAATCTCGTCTGGAATTGGAAGATAAGTCTGCCCCTGCAGCGCCAGAGTGTGCTCTTCTTTCGCCTGCTCCAAAAGCTCCGGCTGCTGCATCAGGCGCATGGCGGTCAGCGCGATTACCTTTCCGGCCAGCAGCATCCCCTTATGCGCATGGGAGGATTTCCCCTGGGAAACCACCTGCCACGAATGCCCCGGCGTTCCGGGCGCCCAGGTGGCGGCATACAGCTGTGCGGTCGGGCACATCCAGCTGACATCGCCCACATCGGTGGAGCCTGCCTCTACCCGCACCAGATGCATCGGCTCGTAGGGAACGATGAAATCGTAAAGCGGATCGGCCTTTTTCTCGAGCAGGAACCGCTTGTTCTTGGGGTCAAGCCGCTCCTGAACCGCATCCATATAACCACGGTCAGCGCCCTTTGGCGCAGTTTCGGCATAGCGCTGCGTCAGCTCGTATTCCTCGGGGGTATAGCCCGGCGTGCCGATCTCCATGAGGGAATCGAACATCGCCTGCTCCAGCACCTGATTCGAGATCATGTTGGCGCAGGACTTGATCATCTGGTGCTCCACGGTGGTTTCGGTCATGAGCGCTGCTCCCTCCGCGATCTTCTTCACACGGTTTAAAAGCTCCAGCGCCTGATCCTGCCTTGGTGCGCGAACGAGATAGATCGCCTTCGCCAGATTCTGCACCACGTTCGGGGAATAGCCGCCTGTATTGGTGACTGCATAATGAATGCGGGCCTTTTCGATCATGTGCTCCCGCAGAAAATTCGCGCCGACATTCATCAGCTCCAGCGCGTCGAGCGCGCTGCGGCCCATTTCGGGGCTGCCGGCGGCGTGTGCGCTGATACCGTGAAAGGTAAACTGCACCTGAAAGTTTGCAAGCGAGCTGTTCTGGTATACCATATTCAGGCTCGACGGGTGCCAGGTCAATGCGCAGTCCAGCTCGGAAAACGCACCTGCTCTTGCCATGTAGGCCTTACCGGAGCCGCCCTCCTCACCGGGGCAGCCGAAATAAGTAACCGTACCGGGGAAGCCGTCCTCCAGGTATTTTTTAACCGCCAGCGCTGCCGCGATGGAACCGACGCCGAGCAGGTTATGCCCGCAGCCGTGGCCGTTCGCTTCGGGGTGATCCGATTGCTTGCGGACAACCCCCGCCTCTTGGTTCAAACCGGAGAGCGCGTCAAACTCGCCCAGAATGCCGATTTTCGGATTGCCCGACCCAAAGGTAGCGGTAAACGCGGTCTTGATATCGAACGCGCCCCGCTCCACCGTAAAGCCCTCCTTTTCGAGGAAGGTGCAGAGGGCGTCCGCCGATTGGAATTCCTCAAACTGCGTTTCGGCATACTCCCATATCTGATCGCTCAGCGCTCTGAGCGGCATTGCTTTCTCATCAATTTCCGCAAGATAACGGTGCAGATCCAACTCTTGTTTCATATGTCATCTCCTGGTTCTATAGGAAATAATCCAACACACTTTCCATCACGACCCGGTACCCGAGCGGCAGGGAATCGATTTCCACATATTCCTCCCGCGTATGCGCCCCGTCGCCGTAGTACGACCCGAAGCACACGCCGGGGATTCCCAGCGACAGGGGAATGTTGCAGTCGGTGGAGGAGGACGCCGTACCCGGGCGTTTTCCCGTCACCTGCTCGATAATATCGGCAGCCCTTTGCACCAGGCGGTCGCGCTCCGCGGCCGCCGCCGCGGAAAGCTGTTCGCTGGGGCGGCTCCCGACCACCTCCACTGTAAGCTCCACTCCTTTTTTCCGGTGTGCGGAGAAAATCCTTTCATATTGCTCCTGCATATACTGCAGGCCGCGGGCATCGTCTGATCGGTATTCGCACAGCATCTCGGCGCTCTGCGCGATGGTATTGACAGAGGTGCCACCCGAAATCGTGCCAACGTTGCAGGCGGTTCTCCCGTAAGAGGGAATTCCCACGGCGTACAGGTCAGAAACAACTGCGGCCAGCTGTGCAATTGCGTTGGGGCGGCCAAAATCCATATAGGAGTGCCCGCCCTGTGTTGTTACGGTAACCCGGAATCGCTGGGAACCCACCGAACGATTTACCACATGCGTCAGTGTTCCGTCAAAGCTGCAAAACGCTTGAATGCGTCCCTCATAATCCTTGCAGAGCTTACGTGAACCCTTCAGGTTTCCCATTCCCTCTTCTCCGGAATTGCAGACGAACAGCACTCCTACGCCATTTTTCGGGCGAAGGCCCTCCTGCAGAACATATTTGGCCGTGATCATCAAAGCGGCCAGATTTGCCGTGTCGTCACCCACGCCGGGCGCCCAGAGCCGGCCCGAATGCTCCCGTACGGGGAGCGGATCGGTATCCGGAAACACCACATCAGTGTGGGCACAGAACACGACGACCGGGTTTTCTTCCGTTACCCCAACCGGGTAGACCACATTAAGCGCGTTGTCGGTATAAACACCCTTGGCCCCGCAGGACTCCAGCCATTGCCTGCAAAATTCCATCCGACGTTCCTCATGGTTCGACGGCGATGGAATCGCCGCCATTGTCTTTAACAGCTGATAAGCCTCGTCGCTGTGAGTCTGCAAAAAATCCTGCGCGTTTTGTGTCAGCACTGTTGGTACCCTCCCAGTCATCATTCGTTTTCGCCGGAGACTTTCCTCCACCTTCAGGTTTGACCGGACCAGCCCTCCTCATACATCAGGCAGGCTACCCGGTGACCGGGCACAACCTCCTTCAAATGCGGCGTACGCACCGAGCACTGCTCGGTAGCGTATGGGCAGCGCGTATGGAACACGCAGCCGGACGGCAGGTTAATGGGGGACGGAAGATCACCCTTTAATACGATTCTCTCTTTTTTCGTGTGGGGTGAGGGATTCGGAACAGCGGAAAGCAGCGCCTTCGCATACGGATGCAGCGTATTGCGGAACAGCTCCTCCGTTTCGGCCTCCTCCATCATATGTCCCAGATACATGACCCCTACTCTGTCCGACACATATTTTACCACGCTCATATCATGTGCAATGAACAAAAAGGAGATTTGCTCCTTTTCCCGCAGATCCTGCAGCAGATTGATGATCTGCGCCTGAATCGATACGTCCAGCGCTGAAACGGGCTCGTCGCAGATGATGATCTTCGGGTTTAAAATCAGCGCTCTGGCCAGGCCGACCCTCTGCCGCTGGCCGCCGGAAAACTCGTGGGGATAGCGGTAGAAGTGCTCGAGCCGCAGGCCCACCTTCTCCATGATCTCCACCGCGGTATCCATACGCGATTCGCGTGTGCCGATGTTGTGGATCTTCAGCGCCTCCGTGAGGATATCGCCCACTCTCTGTTTGGGGTCCAGCGAGGTGTAGGGGTCCTGAAACACCATCTGGATTTTTCGGCGCATTTCGATCAGCTGGTGGCGCTTCATCGCCGTCATATCCTGGTCCAGCACCTCAATCGAGCCGCCGGTGGGTTCGGTCAGGTAAGCCAGCGTGCGGCCCAGCGTGCTTTTGCCGCAGCCGGTTTCCCCCACAAGGCCGTAAATTTCACCCTCATACAGAGAAATATCGACACCATCCACCGCTTTTACGTTCCTCTTCACTCTATTTAAAACAGAGCTGCGCACGGGAAAATATTTTTTAATCCCTGTTCCGCGCAAAACCACCTTTGCGGTATTTGTCATCTCGTTTCCTCCTAACCGGCCTCATATTCGAGACGCTCCTGAACGAAGCCGCCATTTCGCCCGTTCCTGTAATGGCAGCGTACGCCCTGTGTTTCCGAAACCTGGCTCAGCTCGGGCATTTCCTCGCGGCACAGATCGGTGGCATAGGGGCAGCGGGGGGCAAACCGACAGCCCACGGGAATCTGGTTCAACAGCGGAACCGTGCCGCTGATCTGGTACAGCCGGGTCGCCTTCGCGGTGTCGAGCTTCGGGATGGAATTCATCAGCCCCATCGTGTACGGGTGCATGGGATGATCAAAAATATCCTCCACCCGTCCCTCTTCCACGATCTGGCCAAGGTACATCACGATCAACCGGTCGCACGTTTCAGCCACAACCGCCAGATCATGCGTGATGAGCATCACCGCCATGCCGAGGCGCTTGTTCATATCCACGATCAAATCCATGATCTGTGCTTGAATCGTCACATCCAGCGCGGTGGTGGGCTCGTCGGCGATCAAAAGCTGCGGGTGGCAGGCCAGCGCGACCGCGATCATCACCCTCTGCCGCATGCCGCCCGAAAGCTCGAACGGATACTGGTGGAACCGCCGGCCCGGGTCGGGAATACCGACCAGATTCAGCATTTCGATCGCCTGCTCCTTTGCCTCAGCCTTGGTTCTTTTCTGGTGGATCAAAATCGCTTCCATGATCTGATCACCTACCGTAAATACCGGATTCAGGGAGCTGAGCGCATCCTGAAAGACCATCGAAATCTTGGCGCCGCGCACACTTTCCATTTGTTTTTCAGAAAGCGCGAGCAAACTTTCGTCGTGGAACCGGACGTCGCCGGTGTAGCGCACGAACGACTTTTCGTCGTACAGCCGCAGAATCGACTGGGAGGTGACGCTTTTTCCGCACCCGGATTCTCCGACGATGCCGAGCATTTCGCCCTCGCGCACCTCAAAGCTGACGCCGTCCACCGCTTTGAGCATACCGCGCTCCGTTTTGAATTCGGTACATAAATTTTCTACCTGCAATACTCTTTCCATGCTGCCGGTCTCTCCTCTCACACGGCTTCTTGAGCCAAACAACGAATGGGAGTTTTGCTTTCTCCCCGCTTCGCCGCGGATTCGATTCAATTGCTTTTCGGGTCCATCAGGTCGCGCACGCCGTCGCCCAGAAGGTTCAGCCCCAGCACTGTCAGCGCGGTAAATACACCGGGGAACAGGATCATCCACCAGGCGGTGTAGATCACATCTTTTCCCTCTTTTAAAATGTTGCCCCAGCTCGGCGCAGGGGCCGGAACCCCGGCGCCGAGGAAGCTGAGGGCCGCCTCGGTGATGATGGCGCTCGCAAACACGAAGGTCATCTGAACGATCATCGGCGAGAGGATATTCGGCACGATGTGCGCCCACAAAATTCGTTTCTGAGAAGAACCGAGACACCGCATCGCCTCAATATACGTCTGTTCCTTTACCACCAGCGCCTGGCTGCGGGCCAGACGGGCCATGTTCGGAATATTGACGACAATCAGGCTGATGATCACGTTCTTAATGTCCGCGCCCAACACCGCCATCATCGTGATCGCCAGAAGCGTACTGGGGATCGCCTTAAGGCCGTCGCAGACGCGCATCAGGATATTGTCCGCAAGCTTGTTCGTGCTGGCATACAGCCCGATCACAAGCCCGAGAAAACCCGAAACAAGGCCGACTGTAAATCCGACGGTGAGAGAAATCCGGGCGCCGTACAGCACGCGGGCAAATACATCGCGTCCCATATTGTCGGTGCCGAACCAGTGCTCGGCACTGATGCCCTTCAGGCGGTCAGCGGTATTCATCGCGAGCGGGTCATGCAAAGCAATCAGCGGAGCAAAAACCGCCAGGACGATCACAAGGGTGACAACTGCCAGCCCGAATACCGAAGCCCGGTTATGGGTGAACTTCTTCAGCCGGATTTCGAACTGCTCCTGCGCCAGCTTTTTCTTCTGCAGGCTCAGGTCATTCTGGGCAGCCGTATAAGTCATGGCGCCCTCCGAACCGTTTGTACCTAGCATCTCATTCACCCTCCTTTCAGGTTGCTCTGACTCTGGGATCTGCCACACCGTACAGCAGATCTACCAGCATGTTGATCAGCACATTGAACAGCGCGATCAAAAGCACGATCGCCTGAATCACATAGTAGTCGCGGCGGCCGATGGAATTGACCATCAGCTGCCCAAGGCCCGGAATGGCGAACAGGCTTTCGATGACCGCCGCCCCGGCCAGCATCTGCACCGCGCTCTGGCCGATCATCGTGATGATCGTAACCAGGGAGTTGCGCAGCGCATGCTTCGTGGTAATGACAAAATTCCGCACGCCTTTCGCCTTGGCCATTCTGATGTAGTCGCTGCCCAGAACCTCCAGCATCGCGGAGCGGGTCATGCGCATCATCAATGCAGCGTTCATGAACCCCAGCGCGACCGCAGGCAGCGTCAGCGATTTGATGTGCGGCCAAAGCCCCCGGCTGATTTCCACATACCCCGAAACCGGGAAGAAATGCAGCTTTACGGCGAAAATGAGCATCAAAAATAGGCCGAACAAAAAACTGGGCAGCGAGATGCCCGCCAAGGACAAAACCGTCACTCCGTGGTCTATGCCGGTTCCCTTGTTTTTCGCCGCCAGCATCCCCATCGGGATCGCGATCACACTGGCGATGATGAGCGCGTACAGCGCGAGGGAAATGGTCGGCTTCACGTGGCTGAACACCACACTGGCAACCGGCTCGCCACCCGCCGTGCTGATCCCCAAATCACCGGGGGACATATTCCCGATCCAGATGAAATACTGTTCCACCAACGGGCGGTTCAGGCCCATTTTTTCTTCCAGCTTTGCAATATCGTCCGCTGTGGCCAAATCGCCCAGCAGAGTAGCAGCCGGGCTGCCGGGCACCATTTTCAGCAGTGTGAAAATGACCACCGACACCACGAACAGAACCGGAATCACAGACAGCAGTCTCCTAACAATGAACTTCTGCATCAGCTTTCCCCCCACAACCAAGAGAATCTAAGAATAAAATCGCCTTACTTTAAAACAGTCTGTTGGTTTCTTCCCCCGCCTTGCGGCGGGGGAAGAAACGGTTGGGTTCCTCACAAAGCTTCTTTCAAAGCAAATCGGCTGTATTTCAGAATCCCATCTTTCAGACTTAAGACTCCACAATCCCGGCGTTCCAGAATTTCGGCCCGCCGCTGTACATATTGATACCGGTCACATTTTTCTGCCATGCGAACATGCCCATGTAGTGACCGGGGCAAATGATCGGCAGGTACTCCCAGGAATACCCCTGCAGCTCATCCCACTTGGTTTTTGCTTCCTCCAGCGTGGGAGCAGAGGTCATTTCCTTGAATAAGGTCTGCAGCTTTTCATCGTCGGACCAGCCGGGATACGCAGCGCCGTAATACAGCTTGAGCGACGGTACCGGAACCTCCGCAAAGGTTGTAATGTACATATCGAACTTGGTGGGATCCTTACGGTATTCCGTCAGGGTGGCCCAGTCAACCACGGTAAGCTTTACAGGAATGCCGATCTTCTCGAGCTGCGATTTGATGGCGATACCCATGTTATCCATCTTGTTCAAAGTTGCGACCAGAATGGTGAAGGGTTCCCCTTTATAGCCATTGTCCGTAAGAATTTTCTTAGCCTTCTCAAGGTCTTTCTGGTTGTAATTTTCCTTCCCAGCCTCAGATGCCCAGAACGGCTGGCCGGCATCCATATAAGAAGAGCCAAGCTCGTAAGCCTTGCCGTAAGAGGCGGTCAGAAGCTCATCATAATCAAGAGCGGTATTGACCGCGGTGCGGAAATACTGATTCGAGGCAATGCCCTGCTTGTGGTTTGGAATCAGCGCGATAGTACCCATCTGCGAGCTGACCGTGGTCAAATTCGGATTGCTTTCCAGCCGGGCATAATCATCGTAGGATACATTGAATACAACATCGTACTGACCGGCTTCCAGACCGGCGGACTCTGTGGCCTGATCCGCAACCAGGTCAAACTGGAGAATCTTGGTGGGGGCCGCCTTATAGCCGCTCCAGCCGTCCATCTCGGTTCCCTTTGTGCCATAGGCAACGTAGTCGTCAAAGCGCTCCAGCTTAATGTACTGATCCTGCTTCCACTCAGAGAATTTATAGGGGCCAGTACCGATGTAGTCTTTCAAAAATCCGTTGGTGTCTTCGTTTTTGCACGCGGCAGCCGTTGTGATAGAGGCCGGCTGTGCGGCGCCCGCGATCATGGCGGGCAGCAGGATCAGCGAGGCTTTGCCGTCGATCTTGACGGTGTAGTCATCCACCTTGACGAACCGCGCATCGCCAACCATCGTCCCCGCGGAGCTGAAGCCCTCAATCCAGCGGTTCATAGAGGCGACGACATCGTCAGCTGTCATCTCACTGCCATCATGGAATTTTACGCCTTTTCTCAGCGTAAAGGTAAGCGTTTTACCATCGTTTGTCGCCTCATACTTTTCTGCGAGCTCCGGTACCGCTTCTGCCTTGGAATTCAGTGTGACCAGCTTTTCCCAGACGGTACCATCACAAATCTGCCTTGCAATCAGGGAGCTGTTCTTATGCAAATCCAAAGAAGGCGCCTGCTGTGTTACCGCAATGTGCAGCGTTTCCCTGTATGTTGCGTTTTCCGGGACGGAAGCACTGCCGGACTCGGTGGAGCTTTGTGTTCCGGAAGACCCGGAACAGGCTGTCAGCGACATGGCCGCTGCCAAAACCAAAGCAAGGAATCGTTTTAGCTTCTTCGATTTCATGTGATAGCACCCTCCTAACAAATGTTTCGATCTTCTTTATCACAAAAAGGGCACACGAATTATAAAAATTCGCGTGCCCCATTGCAAGCTGTTCAAAATAAAATGAATATGTTGTTTTGAATTATACGTCCGCCAAAAAAGATTTGTCAATAGACGCAAGCTCAATTTTGCAAGTTCGCTTCTACGAAAAGTCATATCCCTCTTCCTATTTCCTTCCAAAACGCCTCTCAAAGGCGACGAATTTCGCGTTAAATATAGGCAACAGCTCTATATTTTATCCATATTACGAATAACTAAAGTCAGTTTTCACAAATTTCAAAAAGAATTTCCCGGATTTAAAACTTGCACAAACATACACTCTGAAACGTTATCAGCATCTATGCGATTTGAACAGAATGACAAATTACTACAAAATACTTCATTTTTGTCAACGGCGATTTCTGTTTTCAATTTACCTGTTTTAACCGTAGAACACAGACATCTTCCGCAACCTTATCACAACAGAAAAGACCCCAAAAGCCTGCCGGGCTTCGGGGTCTTTTCCATTTGCAAGCTTTTTATTGTACCTTTACCGGCGGGTGGTCATCGCACTCGCTGCGGAAGGAGATACAGCAGAACGCCAGCTGCGGTAAACGCGGCCCCTGCCCACCAGTACACGCCGACGAGCGGCGCAGTGGTTCCATAGATGTCAAACACGCCGGTCAGGCAGCTGCCCACGGTGAGAGCCGCCAGCCCCGAATGATAAGCGTAGCGCGATGCAGTCCCCGGCAATCTTGGAAACGGCAGCAGGTACAGCAGCAGAAACGGCACGGCGCCACCGAGCAGCGGAAACAGGAACAAATACCCCATAAAGGGTGAGAACACGCCGTGGCTGAACTGCTCGTAAACGAATCCGAATACGGCGCAGAACGCGGTGAGCACAGCATACATCCGCACCGTTCTGCCCATTTTCCGTTTATCCGATGTAGACAATGTCGCTCACCTTCCTTTCACTGATCCTGCTCCCGCCGGTGGTGGGCTGGTTGATCACCTTACCATTCAACACCATGGTGGCAGAGCCGCCGCCGTCGAGATTGTATGCCGTTTTCACACCAAGGCTCTTGATAAACTCCGCCATCTGATACAAAGACAGCCCCGCGCTTTCCTTGGTGCGGCCATCGGCTACGACCATCACATAGTGAAGGTCATCGATCTGGCCGATTGCCGTGCGCGGATTGCTGGACATCGCCTTGCCCACCTCTTCGCCCTGCGTCACGGAAACCTCTCCGTCCTTCACGAGGGCCGGGCCGAACGACAGCACTTGCTGCGCCCCATTCTCCAGCAGCTGTGTCGCCGTAACAGAGCCTTCTGTCACAATCTCAAAGGAGCCGTCCCGATAGATCACCAGATCTTCCTGAGAGGCATCGGAAGAGGTGTCGCGGTACAGTACGCCGTTGCGGATCACGTAGCCGCTGCGCGCGCTGTAGTAATCCCCGTTGATGGCCAGAACGGCGTCGGTTTCCGCCGCCATATCCGACGTGGTCTGCGTGATGTTCTTGCCGTAGGTATTGTTCGCCAGCGCCGTTTTCAGCGCGCTCGCATCCGAAAGCGTGATGTCTGCGACATAGACAGTGGTATCATCCTGCCGGTATTGCTTCAGTTCGATGCTGGTCTTCCCGTCGCTGTACGAGGTATCGGTCGTCGTGGCCGATGCCGTGCTCTCTGTATCTTCGCTTTCCGTGGTCTGCGCTGTATCGGCAGACGAGGAAGCGCTCAGCCCCTGCGTTGTGCCGGGTATTACCGCATAGCTGCGCGGGATGACAAATGCGTCCAGCAGAACATAAGCGGTAAATACCGTCAGGCAAAGGCCGTAGCACAGCGGCCAAAGAAATTTCCCTTGTTTCTTCATGAGCTTCTCCTCAATCGTGAGATTTTTCTGCCCTGTCGCAGGCATGCGCGCTCTGCCGCCGAAAGATCCAGAACCTTTGCCCTGCCCAGCTCAGGATGAAAAAGGTCAGCTCCGTTACCAGCTTTGCGGCAAACTGGTTTACCCCCAGCGAATTGACGAGGAAGCTGAGCAAAACGGTATTGCCGAGCAGGATACCCGCAGCGAGCAGAAAATACTGTGTGCCGGTTTTCAGCGTGCTGTCCGTATTGCCGAACACAAAACGCTTGTTGATGGCAAAGTTGGCGCTGGCACTCACAGTTCGCGCCGTTATGTTCGCTACCGGAACGCTGATGTCCGTCCCCAGCCCGGCCAGCCCTACGGCCAAAACACTGTACAAGCCGTAATCGATGCAGAATGCCAGAAAAGAGGAGGCCGCGAATTGCAGAATGTTTTTATAGATACGGAACGAATCGCGCAGGGTGTGAAAATGGGAGCCCTTGTTGCCATTCCTATAAATCGTCTGGATTGGCTCCTCCAGTATGCGGATGTTCCGACGGGCACACTGTAAAAGGACATTCATTTCGTATTCGTAGCGGCTGCCCGGCACACCGAACAAAAATGGAAGCATCCGCACGGTAAAGCTGCGAAGCCCGGTTTGTGTATCGCTCACCCGCAGACCGGTAGAGAGGGTAAACACCGCCCTTGTTACGGTGTTGCCGAACTGGCTGCGTACCGGCGTACCCGGCCCAAAGGCACGCACACCCAGAATCAAAGCACCAGGTGCAGCCGCGGCCCGCTTGGCGATTTTCTGCGCATCATCGACCGTGTGCTGGCCGTCCGAATCCATTGTCACGACAACACTGTCCGCGCCGAAATTCTCGCGGATATACCGGTACCCGGTCTTCAGGGCGTGTCCCTTCCCCCGGTTCGGTTGGTAGGAAAGCACCGCCGCATAGGGCCGGCATTGCTGGAAAATTTTTCGGTAATCGGGGCCGCTTCCGTCATCCACGACCACTATTGTAAAGCCGGAATCAAAAAGTTGTTTGGTCAGATCGATCAAAATCTCTGTCGGTTCATAAGCGGGAATCAAGGCGATCGTTGGCATATCAGATACCTCCAAAAAGGCTTCGGGTTTCTGTTGGCTGTCCGCAAAGCCTTCTCGTCAATTCGCCGGAAGCTCTGCGATGCTCTCATTTTCAGAGGAACAGAGGAATGTGCTTGGATGGCTGCCATCCCTCTGTTGTGCCCACAGTATAATCCCGGAAGCTGAAAGTACCCTGAAAAGGCAAGGGAGATTTCACTCCCAATTTTTTCATGCCGATTTGCCCTGTCATCCTGCGAAAACCGCATGACACCGGGAAAAAATGATTTTTCTCAAATAACTTCTCCTTCTCCGTTCTCAAATTGTTTTCACTCTGTTCATGGTTGCCTTAATAGGAATCTGCCATAAAAGAAAAAACCGGCGCGTCCCTTTTGGCTTAACCAAGGGAGACACACCGTCCTGATTTATTTTTATGAAAATAAATATAAAATATAAAAAAATGGCCCGGCAAATGCCGGACCGGTCTTTTCCATAGAGGAGCAGCAATGCTCCCCGTTTATTTCTTTGTTCAATTTCCGGATGAATTACCCGTGCCGGAGTTTTCCGCAGCCTTTTTGGCAGCGGCCTTCGCAGCTTCGTCCTTATATTTTTCATAGAATGTGGTTGTGAGCGATACTGTTACCTTGTTCGCAGCAATGCTTCCCTGCCCGCCGGAATCCGTATCCGTTGAAACGGTTATTTTGCTGAGAGAGCAGCGATACGGGCACCCGTACAGATTCGACAAAATCTGCTTGGCAGCCACGTAGTTGCGGGCGGTGAAGGTCATCTGAATCGGACGGAGCACCATCTCATCCCCAAAACCGACATTTGAAAACGCGAGGTGATATTCCCCGGCCGCACTTAAAATCGCATCGAGCTGAACGATCACATTGTCGATGTTGTCGTAATTCGGAATCTCTGAAGAAAGGTATTCCCCGCTGTTTTTCAGGTTTTGCAGCTCTGTCAGCATCTTTTGAAGCTGCTGAAGCTTTGCAGCCTCCTGCACCTCGGCGTCCTGCGCTTGGGTGATCCGCTCCTGCGCCACCGCCTGCCGTGTCTCGATCGGGGCCAGAAACAGCTTAAAATACCCGGCGAAAAGCGCCAGAAGCAGCAAAACACCCAGCAGAATCCGCTCCCTTTGAGAAAGGGGTCTTCTCATGAGGACGCCCCCTTCCCAGAGGACGCCGCGGCGGGTTCTTCCACAGCGAGCGTAACCGTCATGGCCGCCGTAACCGTTTTATTTTTTTCATCGGTCGCCGCGGTGTACACCTGTACATTCTCCACCATCCCGCTCGACATCAGCCGCTGGTAAATCGATGAGATGTTATTCAGCGTGACTCCCGACAGCTTCACAGTGATCACCGGAGAGGAAATCGTAAAGGAAGAAACCTGCGCATTGGCCAGCAGCTCATCCTCGATCAGCCGCAGGCATTTCATCGGGTCAGCCTGTCCGCTCAGCCTCGGCTGGGTCTGCGTTTCAATTTGATACTGCTCCAGTACCTGTTCATAGTTCGCGGTTTTGTCTTTAAGCCGGCTGACCTGCTCTTCCTGGCGTTCGGCCTGTGTCTCAGCGCGGGCCGCTGCCGCCAGCGGATCGATAATCCCCAATTTACAGAACAGCAGAACCGCTATGAGCGATGCTGCAGCAATCGGGAGCACAATTCCCAGCCCACGGAGCCTATAATCCCGCTGTGCCAGGTTGATAGTCGTTTTAATGGGGCTTTTCGTACCTTCACCCAATTGCAATCACCTCCCGTTCATTTCCAGCGCCGCACCCACCGCGGCGGGGCACAGCTCGGCCAGAGCGCCGTCGTCGTTCGGCACCAGCTCTGCGACAGAGTGAATGTTCAGCCGCAGAGTCTCCCGCAGAACCTTCATCAGCTCCGGCGAGGAGGCCAGTCCACCGCCGAAATAAATGTCCTGCAGGTCGGAATCGGGAGTGTTGAAGCCGTAAAAGTTTACCGCGCGCAAAATCTCGACCGCGATCCGGGTGTAGCGATCCTGAGCAGACAGCCTGTCCGCCTCTTCCTGCGGGCCCATCGCCACCTGGCGCACCGGTACATCGCTGTATTCGATCACACGGGTGGTTTCATATACGCAGCCTCGGTACATGTGAACCCGGATGGAGCGGTACCCCAAATCTGCGATGCAGTATTCGCGCGGATGGTCGTCCTCGTGGACTTTCTCATGCGCGCTGATCAGATTGCGGTAGGTAAGGTACTCCGGCACAGCAACCGCAAGCCTGAGGCCCGCACGCCGCAGCATGGAGCGCCACTGCTGAATCACCCGTTTGGGAGTGGCCGCAATCAAAAGATCGAGCTTTTTTGCGCCGCCGGAGGAATCCTCCAGTGTGTCGACCACCGCGTAGTCGTAAAAATACTCGTCTTTATCCTGCTGTATGTAATCATGAAATTCATAGGGCAGATTCACTTTCAGCTGCTTTGCGGTCATAAACGGCACCGTAACACGGCGGACAAACGCGGCATTCGGCGGCAGTACCAGCGCGCAGTTTTTCACGCTGATCTTCTCTCTTCGCACCAGTTCGCGCAGCTCCTTTGCCAGAGCATCGGAACAGGCCACGCGCTGCCCTTCCCGCGGCAGCTCCCCCGTTAAGACGGAGCAGTGCAGCCGCTGCACGGCGGAACCCTTTACAACAGCCAGCTTTACCGCGCCGGTACCGATGTCCAGTCCCAAATAGGTCATGCTTTTCCTCCCCTGTCGATGGGCTATTCTATCCTGGTCTTCCCTGAAAACAGTAAATTACACTTGAAGACCAGCACCAGCCGACCTGCCTTTGGGCAGCACGGCGGAGAATCAAATTAGAGAAACAAATTTATATAATATTCCACGGCGGTCTCTGCCGCGAGCAGAGAAAGATATACACCGGCCGCAATCGCCGGGCCGAACGGAAATGCCTTTGGATTTTCAGGGTCTCCGGCAGTTTTCTTTGTCAGGGCGGCAAACAGGAGCCCGAGAACGCTGGAGACAAGCATCAGAAACAAAATACTCTGAATGGGAAAAAACAGGCCGGCCGCAAAAAAGAACTTAATATCTCCCCCGCCCATGCTTTCCTGCCGCAGCGCACGGTCCATCAGGAGCGTGAGTAGCAGCAGCGGAACGGAAGCGGCCAGCCCGCTCATAAGTCCGCTCCCCACATTTTGCAGGAACGCGCCGCTGTTGTTTAAGAACGGGGTAAACACTATCCAATCTATCAAAATCGCCAGCAGCAGCCCGTTCGGAATCAAACCGGTGTCGTAATCCACAAGGGCCACCATCAGCAGAAGAACTGTCAAAATCAAATATTGAAAGGTTTGCAGAGTAACGCCATACCGCAGCACAATGCCCACGAATGCCGCCGCACACAGCAGCTCCGTTACTGGGCATCGGATGGAAATTTTCGCGCCGCACCAGCGGCATTTGCCTCGCTGTACCAGCCACGAAACGACCGGCACCAGCTCTTTTGCGGTAAGCACATGGCCGCACTCGTCACAGTGGCTGCGGCCGCGCAAAAAATCCTCGCCCACGGCGATGCGCCATGCCGTGCATGCGGCAAAGCTGCCCATCACCGTGCCGAGAACAACGGTTAAAAACAGCAGGTAAGCCGTCAGCGCCGGGGTCAATTCATATAATAGCACAGACGGCTCCTCCTGTCTTGCTGAAAATTTCGGTAACTCTCGATTAAGTTAAGTTAAAATTTTTGTTTAATCTCTCAAAAAGTCGAGTACATTATCAAGATGAACTACCAATTAACCACTCAGAGTCATATTTAATTACAATCTTATTTCCAGCAACTCCTGTAAAAGAAGGAACGGTTTCAACATCATTCGCTTCAATAGTGGATTTTAACTGATAAGGTTTACCATCCGTAGCTGTAGACAATTTAAATGTGCCATCTTGTTGCATAATATATGTTTTGGTTGTATCTAAATTACCACTACCTGTCGGACTCTTACCGGTCAGTATAGACGTCTGCATCACCGCATAGGCAGAACGGATATTAGCTTGATCGGTGGCCTTTTTTGCTTCATTTAACTGACTAGAAAATGTAGGAATTGCAATTGCTACCAAAATAGCAATAATCGCGACGACGATCAGCATTTCCATCAGGGTAAAGCCTTTTTTTGATTTTCTCTTTTTCTGCAGGGTTTGCAATGTGTTTTTCATAGGGATTTTCCTCCTTCAATTTTTTCGCCCTTGCTGGGTCGGGGTATCTCATTTGAGCGATTGGTTTATTTATGTATCAGCCGGTATGGAAAAGCACCGGCGAAATACCGAAAGGATTGTCAGCCGTCTGTTTTCAGCCCATATTGGCATACAGGGTAAACATCGGCAGATAAACGGCAAGCAGAACCAACAAGACGATCACTGCCAGAATGCAGATAATGATCGGCTCAAGCAAGCTGAGCGCCTTGCGCGACGCTAAATCCGTCTCGTTGTCGTAATATACACCGACCATATCGAGCGTATTCTCAAGCGAACCGGTTTCTTCGCCAATCCGCACCATCTCAGAGACCAAATCGGGAAATACGCCTGCGGAATCGAGACAAAAGCTCAGCGTTTTTCCTTCCTCCAGGTCGGAAAGTCTTCCGGTCACCTTCGCGCCGATCCATGCGTTGTCTAGAATGGACGCGGTGACGGAAACCGCCTGAAGCACCGGTAGGCCGGCGGAAAGCAAAGTAGAAAGCGTGCCTGCAAACTGGGCCGAGGCTTTGAGCAGGCCGATTCTCCCCAGCACCGGCAGCCTGAGCCGCTGGCGCGCGTGAAACAGCTTGCCCTTCTCTGTACGTCCATACATTTGATATGCAAAAATTCCGCCGCCAATGACTATCACAAGCAGCAACCAGAATTTTGTGAAAAATCCGCTGATGGCAATCAGCCCCCGGGTGATCCACGGCAGCTCCACCCCCATGGAGGAAAAGCTTGTAGTAAACGCAGGCACTGCCACCACCATAATGATGACAACTACGATCGCAGCCACAATCAGCGTGAATATCGGATAGGTCATCGCGGCCTTTACCTTGCTTTTGCTCTGAAAGGATTTATCGTAATACGTCTGCAGCCGTTTGAACGCCGCATCCAGCGTACCGGATTCCTCGCCGGAACGGACCATTTCAATAAAGGTGACGGGAAGATTCTTTCCGCGGTTTTTCAGACTCTGCGCCAAGCTCAGGCCCGACGCCACATCCCCGGCGGCCTGCCGCAGAATCTGCCTCAGCGTTTTATCCTGGGTCTGACCCGCAATCAGCTCTACCGCCCGCACAATGGGCATGCCGGAACCGAGGATGACCGCAAACTGCGAACACATCATGGCCAGCGCGCGTTCACTGATCTTGCCGGTCGTGAACTGCGAATGCGCCTGATTGTGCCCTCTGACCGGGGTAATCTTCGTAATGGCGGCGTCCATCTCCCGAAGCCTTGCGACTGCGGCGTATTCGTCCGGCGCCTCTATGATGCCGGAAAGCTTCTTGCCGTCCGGAGAAATGGCCTGGTATCGGAAGATCTGCAACGGGTATCACCTTGCTTTCAAATCGATTCGGATCGCGATTGCACTTTAAGAAGCTCCGTGTTTTCTTCCACTCCTTCGACAGGAGAAGAGAACTTTGTTTACACCAAATCCTTACAGGAGCAGGTTTCGCTCCACAAAATCCAGATCGTGCGCCGCCTGCTTTGCCGTATCGGCGCTGATCTTGCCTTCGCGGTACAGCTTCAATATAGCGTTGTCCATCGTGATTGCTCCCTCCCGGGCAGAGGTGGCGACGGCGTTTGCGATCTGTGGGGTTTTTCCCTCGCGGATCAGATTGCGGATGGCGTTGTTGACTATCATCAGCTCACAGGCGCATACGCGGCCGGTTTCGCTCTTGTTGGGCAGCAGCTGCTGCGCCAGAACGGCCCGCAGCGTTATGGAGAGCTGCATGCGGATTTGCTGCTGCCGCTCTTCGGGGAATACCCCCACGATGCGGTCGATAGAATCCGCGGCGCTGCCGGTATGCAGCGTGGTCAGCACCAGATGTCCCGTCTCCGCGGCGGTCAGCGCTGTTTCTATGGTAAACAGATCGCGCATTTCGCCGATCAATATGATATCCGGGTCCTCGCGCAGCGCGGCGCGCAGACCGGCGGCGTAGCTTTTGGTATCCCGGCCAACCTCCCGCTGATTGAAAATGGAGCGGTCGGGCGTGTAAATGTACTCGATGGGGTCTTCCAGCGTGATAATGTGCCTGGCCTGCCGGTGATTGATTTCGTTAATCATCGCGGCCAGCGTAGTGGATTTACCGCTGCCGGTCTCACCGGTCACCAGAATGATGCCGCGCCGCAAATCGGTCAGGCGCTCCACCATCGGGGGAATCCCCAGGCTGAGGAGCTCCGGAATCCGGTCGCTCAAAAGCCGCAGCGCCCCCGAAAGACAGTTCTGCTGGCGGAACAGGTTGATGCGGACGCGCACGCCCTCGATGGTGGCGGAAGCATCCAACTCCCCCACCTCCCACAGCTGTTCAAAGTCCGTGCCGGCCAGCTCGCGCGCAAGCTCCTCGCAGTCCTGTCTGGTCAGCACCTCGTTCCGCATGGACAAAAGCCGCCCAGCCACGCGGTATTTGGGCGGCAGGCCGCAGATCAGGTGAATGTCTGAAGCATTCGCATCGGCGGCCTGCCGGATCAACTCTTCAATCTTCATAGTTCCTCCACGGCCGCGACGATACGCCGGGCCTCCTCAATGGTCGTAACCCCCTGAAGCACCAAACGGCGCACGCCCTCCGCAAGGGGAACAAAATTTCGCTCCGTACCGACGATGGTCTCCAGCTCTTCGCGTCTGGCTCCCCGGTTAATCGCCATGCGCAGCGCGTGGCTGATAACGAGGATTTCAAACGCAGCGGTACGCCCCCGGTAGCCGGTGCCAAAGCACGACGGGCACCCGGCCCCGCGGTACAGCTTATGGCCGCCATAGGGGTCGAGCCCGATGCTCAGCAGATCGTCGGGCTGCGGGGTGTATTCCTGCCGGCAGTTAGGGCAGATGCGGCGCACCAGGCGCTGAGAAATGATGCCGTTGAGCGCACCGGAGATGATATACGGCTCCACGCCAATGTCAACCAGGCGATCGATAGTTGCAAGCGCATCGTTCGTATGTACGGTAGAAAGCACCAGATGCCCTGTAATGGCCGCGCGCATTGCAATCTGAGCCGTTTCGCCGTCGCGGATTTCACCGACCGCGACGATGTCGGGATCCTGGCGCAGAATGGAGCGCAGGCCGCCGGCAAAAGTCAGCCCGGTTTTTTCGTTGATCTGCACCTGATTGATCCCCTCAATGTTGTACTCCACGGGATCCTCAAGAGTGACCAGATTGACCTGATCGGTATTCAGCTCACGGATCATGGTGTACATGGTGGAGGATTTGCCGCTTCCGGTAGGGCCGACGATCAGCACCATGCCGGACGGACGGGAAATCAGGCTCATGTACTGATTCATTTCGTCCTGATTCAGGCCGATTTTATCCTTGCTGAGCAGCTGCGAATCCTTGTCGAGCAAACGGATGACCACCTTTTCCCCATAGATGGTGGGAAGTGTGGAAAGCCGCATGTCGATGTCGCGCCGCTGTACCCGAACCGCCGCACGGCCGTCCTGCGGAATACGGCGCTCCGTCACGTCCATCCCGCCCATGATTTTCAGGCGCGAGACGACTGAGCCCTGTAAATCCTTTGGAACACTCATCACGCTGCGCATGACGCCGTCCACCCGCATGCGCACGAGCAGCTCCCGTTCATGCGGTTCCACATGAATGTCACTCGCGGTATCCAGCACCGCGCGCTCAATGATGGAGTTGACCAGGCGGATCGTTGGGGCCGAGGCGGTATCCTCCTCCTCGCCCAGAACGCTCGCAGTGAAATTATCGGCAAAGCGAACCGGAGCGCCTTCTCCCATTTCGCGTTTCATATCCGCGATCGCGCGCGCCGCGCCCTCGCTGCCGTACAGCTTTGAAATGGCATGGTCGATTGCTTTGGCCGTCGCGATCATCGGAATGACGCGTTTGCGGGTGGAGGCCTTTACCTCCTCGATCGCCACAAAATTCATAGGGTCGCTCATCGCGATAGAAAGGGTGTCCTTTTCCAGCCGAACCGGCACAACGCTGTACTTCTGCGCGATCTTCTTCGGCAAAAGCTCCGCCAGCTGCGGCTGAACCGGGGTGCTGCTCAAATCGACAAACTCAACGCCTAGCTGCACCCGCAGCGCCTCAATCAGCTGCTGCTCCGTGATGACCCGCTCTTCAATCAGCTCCCGGCCCAACCTGTGTTTTGTTTTTTTCTGCTCGCGCAGCGCGTGTTCCAGTTGCTCCTGCGTAATCAGCCCTACCGAGAGCAGCAGGTCTCCCAAACGCGTATAGGTCATGAGGGTCCTCCTTTCCGCCGCGGCTCCATCAGCCATTCACGGCCCGAAATGAAAATTCATAGGAATCAGACAGCAGGTGATGCGCGGAATCGTACAGACGGTAGCTTCCCGCAAAGACGCCACCAGAATAGCGCAGGTCAAACCCGCTGATATCTGCGCCCGAGCCGGGCGTGTAATCCGCCGGCACCACCATCAGGCCCAAATAGCTCAGATTGCTCAGCAAAGAGATACTGGCATCCTTGTCCCCGTCCACATAAAGCAGATAAATATGCCCTGTATCCTGTGTACCGAATTCGCCGGTACCGACCCGCAGTGAACCATCGCTAATTCCATATTCGCTGCTTGTATAAGCGGTCACTTTTCCCCCACTGTCTGTTGTAATATCCTCCGCATAGCGCAGCACATCCGAAAGCGCACGGTTGATGGTGTCTGCCACCGACTGGCTTTCCGCCGCGAAGGTATCCTGCACGGTCACCCGTGCCGCCGCCTGACTGCCGATGAAAATGACGGAGGTCAGCAGCGTGATGATCAGAACAGCCATCAGCGTTTCCACCAGCGTCATTCCGGCACGGCTGCACAGCCTGCGCGCCGCCCGCTTCATCCGCCGCCCCCCGTACACTGTGCGTAGGAAATCAGTTTTTCACCCGACGAGGCGCCGGAGTACGAGTAATAGCGTACATCATAGCTGCGGCCATCGATGTCGATGCTGCCGGTGGAAAGGGCCGGAGAGGTCTGCTGCTCCGCCGCGGCCAGCACCTTCTGATACAGCGCGTCCATCTCTTTTGACTGCGCGCTCATGCGGGTGGAGGCCATTGTCATCTGCAAAAACAGCATGCCGGAGAGCACCACCAGAAGCAGAGCCGCCAATGTTTCTACCAACGTTTCGCCGGAGGAACTCCTTTTTCTGCGCATCTAGTCCGCCCCCTTTGTAATCACGCCGCTGCTCCACGAGGTTTTATAATAATCATAAGTCGTGTGGTCGGTTGTGTGTGCCGTGCGCGCCGTAAACGAGATCGTCATGGAATACTCCCCGGCAGTCAGCACAATTGTTGCATCGCCGCCCTGCTCCATCGCAAATTCCGCTTGAACGCCCGGCATTCCCTCGTCCGCCTTGATCTCAAAGCTGCCGCTGTATTCTGTCAGCCCTCTCGTGTCGTCATATGCGTCGGTCAGAAGATCGCCCTCATCGTCCGGTGAGAGAAAGGGTGTGATCTTTTTCCAGCCGCTTTCCATTATCGGCAGACCCGTTGCGGGATCGATCCCCGTCTGCCAGGATTGCCAGGTCTTCCCCTCGGTATAGGTGTAGTTCCCGATAGTATCTTTGATCAGCCGCGCCGCAGAGGCTGCCGCAAGATAGTTCTGCTGATCCTCGTAGCGATCCTTGGCCTTGACGGCGTTGGCTGTCGCAGCGGTCAGAATCAGCGAACCCATCGTCAGGCAAATGAGAAAAAACAGCAGGGCGATCAAGAATGAGGCGCCGCGCTCACTATGCAGTTTTCTTTGAATGGAACGCATAGCCGCCCTCCTGTCAAAATCCCCGTCAGCCAACCGGCCAGTCGCCGTAGTATTCCAGACCCTTGATGCGGGGGTACGGATACGCTTTGTTCTTCAGTGCATCCGAAATCGGGTGTGTCTGCGCGGGCGTGGTGGTCATTGTCCAGCTCAGATCACCGGAATCCCAATTCCAGCCGCCAACCACCGTTTGCAGCTGCCTCAGCGTATCAAACGATATGCTGGTCACCTTTCCGTCCACATTCGCCGAAGTATCCACGTCTGTATTAAAGCCGCCGAACTGCCGCACCCAATAGCAGGTATTTGCGGCGTTTATGGAAGAAACGGGGGCAAAACCCCAGCGTGCGCCGCTGCCGGTCAGCTGTACCGCGGCATAGCAGTTTGTCACTCTGCCGTTGTTAGACAGGATATCCCCGACAAACCCAACCGACATGCCGTTTTCCGCCGCTGCGGTGCCTACCGTAAAGCTGTTGGAAATCTCTCCCCAGTTCGACAACCGCCGGGTAAACCCGGAAGCCATACTGCTGCCGGACGCCGAAACCGTGCCGGTGTGATAGGAGGATTCCACCTTGACCCCATCGATGATATCCACAAAGCCGGTGGCAATGCCGCCGTTCTGCGCGGTAACATTCCCCGCTGAAAAATTCTCAGCAAACTTCGTCCAGCCCGACAGCATCCGCACAAAGCCCGAAGCCGTTCCGCCACTTGACGCCAGAACAGGGCCAATGCAGTACGAGGAATCCAGCGTGCCGCCTGTAACCGTATCAGCAAAGCCGGAGGCATTCCCGCTGCCCTGTGCCGTAACCGCACCCCCGGCATGGCTGCCGGTGATCACGCTGTTGGACATCATCCGAACAAAGCCCGCAGCGGTACCGTTGACTTTTGCCGTAACAGAACCGACATGATAGGAGGAATCGACTGTGCCACCCGTAAGCTGATCGGCAAAACCGGAGGCGCTCCCACTGCCCTGCGCCGTAACCGTGCCCTCGGCATGGCTGCCGGAAACTGTACCGTTGGACATGACCCGGAGAAAACCTGAAACTGTGCCGTTCCCTTCCGCCGTAACGGAACCGAGAACATAAGAGGAGCCGATGGTTCCCCCCGTAAGCTGATCGGCAAAGCCGGAAGCATTTCCGCTTTCCCCCGCTGTGACCGCACCCTCAGCATGACTGTCTGAAACCGTACCATTGGACATGACCCGGACAAAGCCAGAAGCAGTACCACTCCCGGACGTTACAACCGGGCCGGTACGGTAGGAATGATCAACATTCCCGCCGCTGTGTGTATCGATCACGCCGCTGGCATTCCCGCCGTTCTGCGCCGTGATCGTACCGGCGGAATACGAGCCGCTGATGTTGCCGCCCGAATTCGTATAGACCAGACCGGCCGCTCCCCCGCTACCCTGCAGAGAGGTAACGGTGCCCAGCATGGCGCTGCCGCTGATGGCACCGCCCGAACTGCTGGTGCCGGCGATTCCCGCCGCAATACCGCCCATAACCGCCACATCCGTGCTGATCGTGCAGGAACTGATTTTGGAGGAGCCCCAGCCCATCACCCCGGCGGCGGTACCGGAAGAATTCGATATGGCGGTATTGATCACCCTGCAGCCGGAAATGGAAAGTCCGGTGCCGCCGGTTCCCACCAATCCCGAGGCAAAGCCACCGCTGCCCGTGATCGTAACACTCCTCTGGATATCGGGCGAGCCGACCACACAGTTTGAAATACTGCCGGTGTTCAGCTCCCACACCAAACCGGACACAGAGGCGCCTGTGCTTGTCACGCTGCCGGAAAGGAGCTTGCAATCCACAACGCTGCCGGTATTTTTATTGGCAATCAGAGCTGCCGTATTGCCTGACTGTGAAATTGAAACGTCTGCCAGACGAACCCCTTTGATGATGCCGTTGTTGTCCTGGAACAGCGGCATCCGCAGCCCGCTGATGGTATTTCCGGCACCGTCATAAACAGACTGGGTGGCGTTGTTGTTGATCCCTCCGGTGTCAGCCTGTACGACAGTGATATGATGCGTCTGCTTAAAATACCACCCGTTTGAAATTCTTTTTCTGTCCCTGAGTTGCTCTTCTGTGCGCAGCTGGCCCGGCTGCTCCTCATTAAACTGCAGTTCATGAAAAGAAATTGCCGCCGCAAACAGCGGATTGACATAAAGATCTCTGCCGGATTGATCATCTTTGATGATGATATTGATCTGATTGTCATGATTCAGCATTTCGCTTTTTGCATATGGAAGAGGATATAAATCCTGTGCGATGGCAGAAATTGTGATTTTGTCGCCCAAGGTCGCACCTGACTTCCAGGAAATATGAGGTGCGGCGGGCTTCCCTGTACCGGACGGTACCAGCATCCCATACCCCGCCTGCGCAATGGTCTTCGCATTCACGTAGTCCAGCGTGTCGGCCAGTGTACTATTGGTGTCATACCCGTAAAAGCCCCACGTGCCATCCGTGTACTTTTCATAATAACACAGGCTATACGGGGGTTTCCCCGTTGCATGAGTGAATTTTTCAGGCCAGTCGCCGTAGTATTCTTCGGTGACCATCCGGAACGGGTACGCGCTGCCCTGCAGCGAAGGCTCATAGGGGTGGCATTTGGCCGCGCTGTTCTGAATGGGATTCCCGGCGCTGTCCTTCGCCAGCTCGTCGTACTCCAGAGCCGTCACTCCGGACGGAGCGGAACCCCCGTAGGCGTCTGTGGCGCCGCTGTTGCCGGATTGTGACAGGTAGCTGCTGCCCGCATACGTTACGCCGCCGCTGCCGGTCACCAGCGGCCCATAAGTAATTGTTCCGTTTGTTGTTACGGTACCACACGTGTAGCTGGAGGCAATCGTAAGCGTGCCGGTATTCAGGCCGACCAGTGCGCCGCCGGCCTCAGACGCGGCCACATCGGCAGAGGAAAAGCTGTCGGTAATGGCGGCATATCCCGACACCGCGCCGATCAAGCCTCCCGTCGTTTTTAGATAGGTGCCTGAACTCCCTGAAATGACCGTGACCGAAGCATAACTATTCTGAATCGTTACCGGGGCGGAAGCGCTTCCCCCACTGACGCCGCCAATCAGGCCACCGGTCTGACCCGCTGCGTTAGATATCGGCAGAGCGGAAAAGGAGGTCTTGATGGTAATCCCGTTCCCGTTTTTCGCCTGAACCGAGCCGATCAGCCCACCGGTGGGGCGCTCCGCTCCGGAGCTGCTGCCGCGTCCTCCGGCAACGGAGCCGGCCCCCGCAGCGCTCTGATACACGCCGCAGTTTTCTACCACAATACTGCCGTTATCGCTGCTAAGACTGCCGATCAGCGCGCCGGACACCTGCTCTCCCGATCCATTAAAATCGACCAGTCGCAGGTTTTGAAAGTTCACGGCGGCTAAGCAGGTACCGAATATCCCCGCGGTTTGGCTTTGTACCTGAAAATTGCGCAGAGTATGAACGATCCCGTCGCCGTCCTTGCCGTCGATCGTCAGGCCATTCTGTGTGGAAGCAGCCGTCAGGTCCACCGGCGGGAACAGCGTGGGCGTGGCATCCAGATGGGCGGATATGGGCATCATGGTATTCTGACGCGCAGACCGCGTGAAATCGATGTTGGCCGTCTGAACGGCGGAGCCGTTGCCCATGGAGTAATATCGCAGATTGCTCAGGTGGCGGACACGGAAAAACTCCACGCCCTTTTTATGGAAGACTCCATCCGTCGTCACGTTTGTGTCGTACTTCGCGGCAAACAGGCTGTTCACCGTACCGACTGCCGCATTCTGATACAGGTTTTTCCCGTTATAGGCGAGCGATACGCTCACGGTGATATTGTCACCTGCCTTCAGCGATGGGAACAGCTTTAAAAAGGAGTTTCCGTTCGTTATGCTGTCCAGCAAAACATACAGCGTATAATCGTTCCCGGTGTTCACATCAGCAAAGATACTGGACTTCCATTGATTGAACTCGGCATCGGACTCAGAGTCGGATTTCACCGCGGAATCACCGTCCGCGTTCCGCGTTACGGTAGTCCCGTGCTCGTCCGTAAGACTGATGGAGACCAGAACCTTCTCCGGGTGCCCGAGCGCCTCTCCCAGCTCCGGATAGACCAGCTTTAAATACAAATCCTCTCCGTTGACCAGCTCGAGCGTTTCAGGCAGATGCTGTGGCTCGTCCGGCCGCGACGGCTCCGGAGATGAGGCGGTAAGGCCGCCGTAATACCCGATGCCCAGCTTCGCGCGTACCTCCCGGTCATCGGTTCCTGCTAGCCGCTCCCGCAGATTTTTCACCGTATCGTGGTCGAGTGCGCTTTTGGAATAGTATACATCCGTCACATCGCCGGAACGCGGATTCAGATACAGCACCGAGCCGCCGGGCAGCGTGGAGAACAGCGCGGACAGGTGGTCGAGCGAATCGCCTGTCGTTTCAGACGTTATGTAGTAGAGCGTTTTTGTCACACCGCCCTGTGTGACTTCTTCCTCCTGAACAACACTGCTGTCAGCCGCAAGCTGCTGCAGGCCGCCGGCGGCCTTTTTGTCCGTCAGCTCATTCTGAGCCGCCAGAAAAATTTCGCGGGCTGTGCCGTCAAGCTCGGTGATCTGAAGGTTTTTCCAGCTTTGAACCAGATTAGGGGCCGCCAATGCCAGCAAAACAGAAATAATCGCCACAACCACCAGCAGTTCTGCGGTGGTAAATCCACGTCTGTTCAGTCTGTGTTTTACCATTGGCCGGAACATCGGATTCACCCACCGTCCAATCCTCTAAAATTTCCATTTACAAAAGAAAGCCGCCGTTTTAAAACGACAGCTTCTTATACGCAATCAATGCCTCTGCACCCGGGCAAAGTCAACCTTTGGGCAGTTGGCTGCGGTAATCTGCATCGGACAGGCACATCGCTTTAAACCACCATTTTGAATATAGAATTATGCTATCATATTTTCACTTGTTTGACAAGGAAATCATTCTTATTTTTATGTTTGTTTTTCACAAAATATGATATTTTATTCTATCGCGGAAATCTGAAGAAGCTGCGTTTTTTGTGGCTTTGCAGAGAAAGGTGTTTGGTATGATTGCCCAAAATTTTCATTCCGGCATCATGCCGTGAATTGACAGATGACGGCAGAAAAGTGCTGCTCTTCCTTGCGGATTTTCGCGATAATTCCGCAAAGAAAAATACTCCTGAAATCTACAGATTTCAGGAGTATTTGGGAGCCGGCAGACAGAATCGAACTGACAACCGTTTGCCGCCGGTTAAAGAGCTGTTTTATGATCAACCCACCGGTGGGTTATTCGATTCGTTTAAACTGCATCCCTTCGTACACCCGCACCGGATTCCCCCGCTGCAAACGGGTATGCTCCAGCCGGTTGAGCGCTTTCACCTGCGCTTCTCCCGCTGCGTTTTGCAGCGAGATGGCTTCACACAGGCGGTTCAGCGCCAGCTTTTTGTTCACCTGCTGGCTTCTGGCCTCCGTAGACACCACCGCAAGCCCTGTCGGAATATAAATGACTCTTACGCCGGTTTCTACCTTATTGACATTCTGCCCGCCCTTGCCGCCGGAGCGAAAGGTCTCAAACCTCACCAGGCTTTCATCGTAAGAAAGCGGCTTTGTCTGCCCGCACAGGCTAATGTCTAAAAACCAGTTTTTGCGCTTATGGTTTTTTCGGTAGGGGCTTTGGCAAATCCACTGCACCGACCCCTCTAAAAAGGAGAGATCGATCCTGCTCTCGAGCCGCACTGAGCGGTAGCAATCCGGGTGCCTGCCGGGGTGTTTTTCCAATACCGCTATATCCGGGAACTCCGTCATCAGGCTGCGCAGAAATTTGCCCACTGCCAGTTCGCATTCTTCCGGGCCTTGCCCTGAGCTAAGCTGCAATTCCATTCTGTTTTCCCCCTTACCCTTTATAGGTGACAAGAGGACGCAGAGTGGCAATGACCGTGCAAAGGCCATGCTCCACAAGGGCCGCAATCACTTGCTCAATATTTTTGTATGCTTCCGGTACTTCCTGATACAGCAGCTCGGTATCGTGGCAAACGGTATGGCTGCCCAGCTTTGAGTGCCGGATGGTATCCCGTTCATATTTGTTCCTGATGCGGGATTTGCACAGAGATCGGGCCCATTTCCTCCCCGCTCCATGAGAAAGGGAATGGCCCGACAGAGAGGTATCTGCCGCAGGCAGCACAAGGTACGTCAAGCTGCCCCGGGAACCGGGGATGACTACCGGGCCTTTCAGCGCACTGACTGCTCCCTTGCGGTGGATGAAATGATCGTCCCGCCGCTCCACAAAGTTGTGGCAGCAGTCCAGCAGCGGCTTTACCTCCTGGGAATAGCCGACGTACCCCATCAACTTTTCGGCTACCAAACGGCGGTTGCGCTCTGCCCATAAGAGGGCATCGTCGTGCTTTGCCAGGTAAGCCTGCGCCCGCTCACTGTTCGCAGAAAGCCCGCCGAGGCCTGAGAACTCACTGAGAATCCGCTGGCCGTATCCCCTCGAACCACTGTGAATCAGCAGCAGAAGCTGATTCTTATTAATGCCAAGCTGTTCAAACACATCCCCGTCCAGAACTTCATGCACCGTTTGAAACTCGGCGAAATGATTGCCGCCGCCAATGGTGCCAAGGTCGTAGATGGGGCTTTCCTCCGGATAAGGGTTTTCGGTGGGCAAGTCCTCCAAAGCCCGAATATGGTTCAACTTTGTGACAAAACGCTCCTGCTTGAATTTTTTGAGGGCGCAGTTCGTCTCAAACAGGCCCATCCCGCAGCCGATGTCGTTTCCGATCAGGTGGGGGTACAGAATCCCTTCTGTTTCCACCGCTATGCCGATCGGATTTTTTCCGGCATGCAGATCAGGGAGCCCTACTGCCCGCACTACACCAGGAAGCTTCGATACATCTTCCAGCTGCCGGATCGCAGTGTGCTCCATCCAGCATTTTTCATTCTGAATTATGGTAAACAATTCGCTCAAAATATTCTCCTTTTTGATCGTGAATCGGCTAAAAAGGGCACAAAAATGCCGTGGCAGAATCACCACGGCAGAAAATATCTTTTTAGCCATGTGGTTGATTGCTATTCGATTTTGTTTCCCCCAGTCGCCAACATAACAATCAATCCTTTTCCAATCAATTTACGGAAAACCGTTACCCGCTATTTTACAGTACCAGCTTCGATTTGTCAACCAGAATCAGCGGTGTGGTTCAGATATGTGTTTGCTATTAAGGAACACGATGCACTCGAGCGCTGTATGCTTCAGTTTGCCTCTTATGATAAACAGACAGTATACGATGAGGAGAAAGGCTGTCATGTCTGTGAAATCTTTTATGACATCATGGAGGAAACCGAGCTGCTCATTCGTATTCTGTCTTTCGGCCCGGTGGTGGAAGTATTAGGGCCAGATCGGAAGAGCGTCGTGTAGGGAAAGAGTG
>OFCQ01000038.1_pt1 | contig 101160 bp, 101 predicted proteins | sample 1520861 | NCBI WGS metagenome assembly OFCQ01 (sample SAMEA2699036, study PRJEB24076) | metagenome | biome: Human gut stool | place: Spain | collected 2012-11-21 | reverse complement strand
TATTCATGCATAGAATTATCACTTTTTTATATAGGTCCCTATCTAGCCTAGTAAATACGTGCTTTATAGCTATCTTTCTGATATTTAATAATATACCAAAATGTACCAAAAATTACTCGTTTTGATTATATTTCATATCACTTTCACTATGTTTTCACGAACTATCTATATACTAGCTATAGTTGATTGAGATCAACTAAGGAAATGGAGGTCTACTACTAATAACTTTTACCTGTCCCTTTTACAAATAATACAAACAACACAAAACAATACAACACATAAAACAACACTTAAATACACAACAATACTCTCCCTGTGTATAAACAAAACAATACATATACAAAACTCTCTAATTATATATACCATCTCCCGTATATATAAAGGTAAAAGTTAGGTAGACATAAGAGCCCTTGAAAGAGGGCTCTTTTCCTTTAATATTTCTTATTATTTATTGATTAATAAGCCTATATTTCTTGACATAGTATGTAATATTTGTTAAACTAATCAAGTATCAAGCAAAGCTTGATGAATATAGGGGTATAGCTCAATTGGTAGAGTAGCGGTCTCCAAAACCGTTGGTTGTGGGTTCAAGTCCTACTGCCCCTGCCAAAATTTGGATGGCGGTCTTCGGGCCGCATGTCCATAAAATTACTCAAAAAATATTAAAAAATGCTTGCGTAGCCGCAATCATTATGTTAATATAAGTGAGTACCTTGTACATGACTCAGTAGCTCAGCTGGATAGAGCGTTTGACTACGAATCAAAAGGCCAGGGGTTCGAATCCCTTCTGGGTCACCAAATCATTTAAAAGCGAACTTTCAAGAGTTTTATCATGGAACTCTGAAAGTTCGTTTTTATAATTAAAGACAATTTCAATGTGATCTTCATATATAGTTACATGATGAACAAAAGCCTCTATAATCCTAGCACGCCCACGTAAGGTGCTAGGATTTTCTTTTGCCATTTTTAACAAAAAGAAACGGATATGATCTTCTGTAAGTTCTACAGGGATAATGGTATTTTCGAGGTTCGTTTTTATCTCAATTTGGGTTTTTAATTCTTGTTCGGTAGCTTCAATTCTGTGTTTTAATACATCAGAAATGAATCCATTTGCAATAGCTGTCATATAATTGTCTAATGATTTTTTTAAATCACGAATATGAGCGTCAATTATATCAATTTGTGCAACAGTTTCGCTTTGAAGATTTTTACCTGAGCTGGCAGCATATTTAGCTATTTTATTAACCACATTAGGTTTGTTTAGTATCGCAAGGGTTTGGCTTATGACAATATCATCAAGGGCATCTCGTCTAATATTTTGAGCCTTACAGGCATTTTTGCGACGTCTATTGCTGCATACGTAATAATGGTGCAGGGCACCTGTTTTAGATGTACCCGTTGAGCCCACATAATTTCCTCCGCAACGTCCGCATTCTAGCTTTCCACATAGTTGATATAGCTCACTTCGATTACCTTTCTTTTTAGCACGTAAATTCCGTTTATGCTGTGCTTTTTCAAATATATTCTTATCTATGATGGGGGGAATAGCATTTTCTATGCGTTCTGATCCCCAAGAATAGACTCCTATATATTTTTCATTGCTAATAATGGCCTTAATGCTGTTTGTATTGAATGGCTTGCCTTTATGGGTTAGATGTCCATTTGCATTCATATAGGACGCCATTTCGTTAAGTGTATGACGTTGTAAATACATATCAAATAATTTACGTACAACATTGGCTTCATGTTCGTTGATTTCTAGCTGCCTATTATTAGATAATTTATATCCATAGGGGACAACAGTGCCTACCCATTTACCCTGTAATACGTTGTCAGTCATTCCCCGCATTACTTTTTGTGATAATTCTGCTGAATAGTATTCGGCCATGCCTTCTAATACCGATTCTAGTATAATACCACTAGGGTCATCTTTAATATTTTCTTTAACGGATATAACTCGTATACCATTTTTTCGTAGCTTTGCTTTATATATAGCGCTATCATATCGGTTTCGACTGAATCTATCTAATTGGTATACCAGCACATAATTAAAGGCTTGCTTATTGCTATCTAAGATCATTTGACGAAATTCGGGCCTATCATCCGTTTTAGCACTCAAAGCACGGTCTATATATGTATTTGTTATTGTGATTCCTTCACGCTCCGCATAGGCCATGCATTCTCTAATTTGGCCGTCTATAGATTCATCACGTTGTTTGTCCGAGGAATATCGGGCATAAATAACACCTATTTGAGTAGTTTCGCTCATATGTTCGCTCCTTATGACAAATAAAAAGAGATAAGGCCTTGAACGTATAAGAACAAGACCTTATCTCTAGTTGCGGCTGAACCGCTTATAATAATTTTAGTTTGAGGCTTAACCTCTTTGTTCTTATATTATAGATGGTTTGTAAAAAAAAATCAACAAATTTGACTATTTTTTTGTACAAAATTATAGTTTTTATTTAATTTTTTTTACTTTATACCGTGAATTTCTTTAATTGCTTGGCGAATTTTATCCGTTACATGCTTCTCCACTCGCATATTAAAAAGGGCATCTTGTTTGCATGTAGGGTTTTGAATTCGTATTTTACTGACTGTGCGAATTTGGGAGGCTACAGCTACAGTTCCAGCGTTTAATCGTTCAATCTCCTTCATAATTATCTCGTGCTTAATTAACATTTTATATGCATCTTCAAACTGTTGAGTTAAAGTACGCAATTTAGCTTGCGACAGTTTTTTTACATCAATACTTTCAAATCGCCTTACTCTTGCTTCGCATGTATCTAATAATTTCCCTGAGGTAGAAAATAAAACTGTAAATAATTCAGAACCCAAATAGATGTCTGTTTTATATAATGTATTGGGTGTTTCTTTATTTGGTTTTAGTGATCTCAAAGGGACAACTGTAACCACACCACTCTTGTTTGTGCTCGGACTTAATACTATTGCATAATGAAGTCCACCAAATTCATTACCTATTCCAAAGCCAAAATCTACTTTTACAATATGACCGGGTTGAAATGCTGGAAAATACTTAGGGTTAAAAGCCTCCTCTTGTTTTATGTATTGTAAATAATTACGTAACCAATAGTACATTAGGGCTGCTTTATGGTGATCTTGATTTACTAAGACAATCAAAAAAGTACGTATATCATTTGCTAGAGTTTTAATTTTCTCAATTAAGGTAACCTTGTTTTCTGGCCTCTTTAAATCCATATAAATCTCCCTTTTATATGCTCCACTTGTGCCCACATTTTAAGCATACGCCTTTTCGTTTGTTTTTACCATGAAATCCGGCAACCAATCCTATACCACTTGTTAATAATCCGCCAACTAATGCTTTGGTTCCGCTAAAACCCTGTTTATCAATTTCGATTTGTGTTGAATGGCATTTCGGGCAGCGTATTTGTCCGTCATCAACGTTAATATTTATAGATAGGGGCTGGCCGCTTTGATATGCCATAACAATACTTTTTAATGATGGATCATTAAACATTTGGGTCGCTGCATTTGAGGATTTTAGCATGCCCGCTCCTGTAATTTTCTTAATCTCATCCGCTGTTTCTATTGTGGCGGTAAATCCGGACTTTTCGAATAATCTAGTATCTAGTGCCACCTGTACTGCATTGAATGTTACCCCGTTAACCTCTTTTGGATACTCCGGCATAGATGGCATCTCATTTGCTGGTTGTATATCCGGCAATGGAGTAGGTAGGGGATTACCCGTTACAGGTGTCCCACAATTAGAACAAAATTTTACATTATCATCTAGTTTAGAACCACAATTTGAACAATACATAAATATTTCCCCTTTATTAACGATGATGTCTTAATGATTCTATATGATTGACCTTATGCGGTGAATCATGATCTGCAAAATTAATATGGCTCAGTTCATGCAAATAAGTTTTTTGATTTTCTGCATGCGATAATTTTGCATTCAGTATTACTGTATAGGTATCATCTTCGTTTTTCCTAACATATCCCCCGCAGCCAGTCGGTAAATTTACTAGCTTAACTATAATCACTCGTAATCGTCCCCCCGCTCCCTTTGTAATAACGACTTCGTGATATTTATAATACTTTCCATCTCGCTTTTTGATAGGCTCCGCTTTGCGTCTAATAACAACCGCAAATCGGGGTCATTTTTTATTTCCTCCGCTAATTCCGCCACCTCCGGATCATAATAATATCCATCATCCGTAGTAGGGTGTTCACCCGTTAGGAGGTAATCGATAGAAACGTTGAAAACGTTGGCAATTAATTTAATCATTTCAGCAGAGGGCATTCTTGCATCTGTTTCCCAAAGTGAGATTGCTGAACGGCCTACATTTAATTTTTCACCAAGCTCATCGCCTGTTAAATGTTGAAATTTTCTTAATTGCTTGATGCGTTGGCCTAATGTTTTCATTTAGAACACCTCCTTAGGTTGATTGTAACAAATTGTAAACAAAAATAAAACTACTCATTGAAAACTTTTATAAAAAGTTTATTTGACTTGTTACTAATTGCAAACTATAATGAGGTCATAAGATGTTACAAAATGAAAACAAAAAAGGAGGTGAGATAATGTCATATAACAAGCTGGCTGTGTTTAGACGAGAGCTGAATTTTAGTCAGCAAGAAGTTGCAAATATGCTTTCTATTTCAAGAGCTGCATACTCTTTAAAAGAAAATGGACACCGCAAGTTTAGTCAAAAGGAAATGGGAATTATATTTACAAAGTTTAAAGAAAGATATCCTAAATTAAATATGCAAGATATTTTTTTAACTTAAAAGTTTACTAATTGAAACTATATTCAGGAGGGTGATATGAATTACAAAGCAGGTTGGGGCTTTAAACCCATGGAAGAAATGCAGTATAAACATTGTGATTTTCTACCGATGGATTACATCGAGGATTATTACAAACGCACAGGGATGATTGTTATTACTCACTGGGCTTATCCCAAAAGCGAATTTGAAAAAATTGTCACAAAAATAGAAAAGGTAATCGTAGATATTAAAGCAGGTGTTTACGATTACAGCTATCCTACAAAGCGGTCAAAGCAAGAAACTCTTGAACGCAATCAAGAATACTTGCATCGACTATACACTATTAAATTCAAACTTGATTTATAAGGAGGTGAATATTATGTCATTAATCGATTTAGGCATGAATATTGCACTATTTGCAGCATTGGTAGCTAGCATATTGTCATTATTGGGTGTGTAAGGGGTGCTAAATGTTGAATTTAAAGAAATATTTACAGGCTCGTATAAAATTCGTTAAAAGTGACATTGATTACGCAAATAAAGAGAATGTAATCAGAAATATGTATGCTTGTTATGAATTGGCAGACGTAGCCTATATGGCTGATTTGGCAGATTTATATGATGAGTTTTTAGAGATGTATTACAGATTATATTTTAAAGCTGCCGATATGAAACAAAAAGGAGAGTGATGAAGATGTCAGACGCTTTATCAATGCTTGGCGATTTACCACTTGGAACGCTGGATCAAATGAGTGATATCCGAGATACGCTCAAAGCATTTGGTAAAAATGATGTTCAAATCATTATTACTGCTACAAATATTGATGTAAAACCAATCAATGCAGGTGGTGATTTTGAATGAGTTGGGATGTAAGGCCTTGGCTGGTTGAAGATATGATTGATTTCTTTAGCCGGCCCGGGATATTAGAAGAATTTGAAGAATGGAGGGAAGAATATCATGCAAATGGTGGACAGAACGGAAGCATTGAAATGGCGACATTACCGAATTACACAATATCGACGTCGCAGATCCGAGAGGCGGAATATGATGGCCCCTCAGCTTGCTGATATAGTTGAAGGCTTTATCTTTGGCACGTTGTTTATGTTGCTAGTATGGGGCGTTGCATATTGGTGGGTAACCGGGGAGGCGTTAATTCGATGGTGAAGCGATGTTATCACTGTGGGTATAAGCTTACCCCAAATATAACCTATAGCCTTTATAACACAGCCATTGGCAAAGTGGTTACTGTATGTAAAGACTGCCACTCCTCTCATTTACGAATGAGAGCTAAGCAAAGAAAAAAGGCTGCACTTGCTGGAACAAGCACAACCCTAGTTAAATAATAACCTAATTACATTATATCATAAGAAAATTTTAATAGGAGCAATATCATGAACCAATTTACAATCGAATTCAAAAACCCAAAAGACTTAGCTAAAAAAATTAGCGAGTACAACGAATTAATGAATGGATCTATTACAGAAGCTGAGCCTACTAAAAAAGCTACACCAGCAGCAAGTACTTCCTCTAAAGAAGTAGTAACGCCACATTATGATGTAGCTAAATTAACCTCAAAGGAAGCCACTCCGGGTGAGCCTGTGGAGGTTAAAAAACCCACTGCAGAAGATGTAACCGTCAATAAATCTGTGGAAAAAACAACAAATGATGCAGAACCTAAAGAAGATCCCGTAGTAGAGCAAGAACAGGGAGAAATTAAGGAACCCGCTCAGGATGCAGTTGAAGATGATAAAACTGCAAAAAAACAGGCCTTAATTGATAAGGCAAAAGAATGGTTATTAGCAGACCAAGCAAATCGATTAACACCATATATGGCGTTAATGGGCAAACATAAAGTACCGGGCAATAAAATTACAGTTGATAATTTAACAAAAGAATTAGCAGCTGAACTAATTACATTAATTGGTTAATTGTTGTTTAAGAAGGAGTATATACATGAACAATAAGAGCAATTACACACGAGTTGTGGAAATATTAAAGGCTGATAATAAAACATTGGAACGGGCGATGCAATTATCGCCTGAGGATGCTAATGAGTTCCAAGAGGCCATAGATTACAATAATGCGGTTATTAAAGCATCACAATCTATTATTAAGGCCATTGATATTGTTAGTGAAGCCGATAAAAAGGCTGCAGCTAATGATAAGCAGGCCAGTGGAAAGAAGCGAGCTGCAGAGTTGAAAGAAAAGGCGAATAATACGCCTAAGGATCCTACGCCAGTACCTGAGCCTGAGCCTGAGCCAGCTAAAGCAGAAGTAAATACTGATATTGATATTAACGAGTTATTTGGTTGATGCTATGGAAATATTGTATTCGTTTGAAATTCCAAAATTACATGATAGTGTAGTTCGCTATCAGGGATGGCAAGCGCCCAAAACTGTAATCTATCATGCTGATTGTGATGCTTCATTCTCTGCTATATGGCCTGAATATTACCATCCGGGCAATGGGTACTGTACACGAGCACACTATTATGTATGCCCTTTCTGTGGGCATCGTTCTAATCCTTCTCGTGAACATGTAGGGCTTATTATTAATGAATCTGATGCGATTCCTATTGATATTAGATTCTCTATTGTTTCTTGTAAAGATTGGGTTGATCTCCAAATGCAAGGACATCAGGTTGTATTGATGGGCGACCAGCTCATCAAACATCCTAAGCGCTTTTATCAAACAATCAGGTTTGATTTTAAAAGTTTGAGGGTTCTTTTTATTGACGATGTAAAAGGTGAAAAGAAAGTCAATATTTATGATTTAGAGCATATTTCAGGCACTACAAATAATCTATATGGATATGTTGGTATGCTGCATCAATGTAGAACTAGATCTGCAGCGATTGACTATGCTACGCAATTTAGAATGTTATTTAAGGTGCTTCGTTTAGAGTTTGAAAAACGAATGTCAGCTATTACCGGTTATCGGGTTAAGGATGTTTATCAAGCAACGGGAGTATCTAATGAGCATGGGTATGGTGCTGGAATGATTTTCAATATGGCGTGGCGAATGGCATTCCCTGATGGCCCTGCTTTAACAAAACCATTGTCCTTTCAACTTTGGGAATGGAGCAGAGCAGGTAATAAAGCCATTAACGCTGATGTTATTAATTTAGGCCGTCGTTATCATTCGTTCTATGATGCCTTAATCAGGGGACATAATATAACAGATTTAAAGCCGTTTATGCGTCGCTGGTTACACAAAAATCCGGGTTCAATCACAGCTTTTAAAGGGATTGTTATGTTGAGCGATGATATAAATGAGCAGCGATTATTGTTAGATGTGCTCAGTCGTAAGCAACATCTCTTACTCAGAATATTTGATGATGCCCAAGCGTTAGTATTCTTGAAAAGGTTTAGAAAGGAATATAAAAATCAGCTTATCCCGTTTTTAAGCAATCATTTTGAATGGGACATCATAACTATGTATTCACAGTTAGAAGCTGAAAACAAAGCATCATTCTGGGAAACACATCCCAAATTAAGGGATGTACATGATGAGCTGGTTAATATTCTAAATAAACAACGTTTTGAATATGTGGAGTTGCTAAAGGCTGATGGATTAGCTGAAAAGTCAAACGGATTAGAATTTGTTATCCCTGAAACTGGGGCGGATTTAGTGAATATTGGTGTTGCGCTTAAAAACTGCGTTAGATCTTACACGAATAAAATTCAGCAGGGGCAATGCATTATTGTGGGTGTTAAGAAAGCCAATAAATTTGTAGCTTGCTTAGAATTAAAGCCACTACAAGGCAATGGGGCATTGCTGGTGCAAGCAAAATTATATGCTAATAAATCAGTACATACTAATAAAACTATCAATAATAAGGTTCTTTCATGGGCATATCGCCATAGAATTGCGCCTAATACTTCGGATATTGATGTTAAATTGTTTGAAAAGCAGAAGGGAGCTTAATTATATGGCTTACAAAAAGGTGTTTGATGCTAATAAAGCCACTCGTGAGGAATGGTTAGAGTTTCGTAAGAGTGGTATAGGTGGCTCAGATATGGCTGCTATTTTAGGTCTAAGTAAATATAGATCCGCACTTGATGTGTGGATGGATAAGACTGGTCGGACAAAGCCATCTGAGGAAGATGGAAACCGATTCACGTATTGGGGTACAAAGCTTGAAAGCATTGTTGCAGATGAGTTCGCTATTCGGACTGGGTATAGTGTCCGCAATAATAACTTCACACTACAATCCGTTGAATATCCGTTTTTATTAGCGAATATTGATCGGGAAATTGTAGGAATTGATGCGGGGCTGGAGTGCAAAACAGCCTCCGCATTTAAAGTGGATGAATGGCAAGGGGACAGCGTCCCCGATGCCTATTACATTCAGTGTCAGCACTATATGGCTGTCACTGGTAAAAAGAGTTGGTGGATTGCTGCATTAGTTGGTGGCAATGATTATTATTATAAAGAAATTCCTCGTAACGATAACGTTATAGAGGCAATTATTGAAGCGGCGCAAGAGTTCTGGTCTTTTGTATTAACTGACACTATGCCAGCTGTTGATGGATCTGATTCATGCCAAGAGGCATTACGACAACTATATTCCAGCACTCAACCTGAATCAGTTCAATTAGAAGATACCGCCGATATTTATGCTGAAGCGTATTTAAAGGCTAAGGCCGATAAAAAGGACGCTGAGGAACGGGCTAAAGAGGCTCAAAATAATCTATGCCAGCTATTAGCTAATAATGAAGTGGGCTATACCCAAAATCATAAAATCACATGGAAATACAAAAAGGCGATTGATGGATTTGATAAAAAAGGGCTGGCAGCAGATTACCCTGACATTTTCAGCAAATATGTAATTAAAAGTGAGCCAGTACGGAATCAATTCAGTTGTAAATAATGGAGGCTATATTAGTATGACGGCAGAATGGCTTAAATCATTACTTGAAAAAGTCGATGATGATTATGAAATTAAAATTTTAGATTTTCGCAGTGAATTAGAGCTAGATATTAGCAATGTGCGAATTGATCTTGATAATAAAGTAATCGTATTTGAGGAGGATATTAAATAATGGCGACAACTAAAGATGTAACACTAAAAACAAGCAAATTAACACCTGCAAAGCAGGATAATTCTCTTAAAGGTATGTTGTCAAACGACAATATTAAAAACCGATTCAACGAAATTCTTGGTAAAAATTCGGCAGCTTTTATTTCCTCTTTATTGGCAGTAGCTAATAATAACGAATTATTGATGAAGTCCGACCCAGCCACCATTATTGGTGCTGGTGCCACGGCGGCTGCAATGAATTTGCCTGTAAATCAGAATTTTGGGTTTGCTTATATCATTCCGTTTCACAATGGAAAGACTAACCGTTATGAAGCTCAATTTCAGTTGGGCTATAAAGGCTACATACAACTAGCTATGAGAACCGGGCAATATAAGGCTATTAATGCCGTACCTGTATACGAGGGCGAAGTGAAGTGTGTTAATCGCTTTACAGGCGAATATGAATTCGGTGAACGTACCGGAGATGAAATTATTGGGTACATGGCCTATTTTAAGCTCATTAATGGGTTTGAAAAGTTCTTATATATGGATATTGAGGAAATGCAGGCTCACGCCAAAAAGTACTCTAGAAATTATAAGGGAGGTACAGACCGCTGGGGCTTGACTGACTTCCATACGATGGCTGTTAAGACTGTACTCAAACGATTGTTAAGCAAATATGGTATCTTGTCCATTGAAATGCAAGGATCTAATGCGTTAGCTACTGCATTAGAAAATGACGGCGGTGTTATTACGATTGACAGTGAAGGTCATACAGTTACTGACTTTGATGGCGAAACATTAGATGCGGCTGGTGATACTTTTATGGTCGGCAATGATATTGTTGATGCGGATACAGGGGAAGTAATTGATGATAATAACATCAATGAAATGTTTGATAAATAAGGGGGATATATGTTTTTACGGAGTGATGTATTTCACCGCTTATTACATAATAAGCAAATGACGTTACTGGATTTTATGAAAGAGGCGCATTGTTCGCCTCTAACACTTGTGAAGGCGTTGAGCGGTAAAGATGTGGTTCAATCTTCAACTCGATTTCGATGGGCACAGGCTTTGGGGTGCTCGGTTATGGATATATTTGTTACTAGATGGAAGTAGAGGGATGATGTTATGGCTAAGTTGACAAACTATTTTAGCCACGATGTAAGCGCATTAAGTGACCCTAAAATCATGATTATGATTTCGCTACATGGCATGGTGTCCTATGCGTGGTGGTGGATTTTAATTGAACGCTTGGCTGTTGAGGAAGATTGCAAACTTCCTTATAACAAATTCACCTTTGCTGGATTGGCAGTAACATTTCAAATTTCTGACAATTTAGAGTTTTGGAAGCAAAACGAAGCAAATGCTTCAAGTAACGAAGCAAACGAAGCACCCTTGAAGCAAACATATTTGGCTCGTTTTTTCATTGATTCTTTGATTGAAGATTGCAATTTGCTTCAAACTGATGGCGAATATTTTTGGTCTCCGTCTCTTTTAAAAAGGAGACAATTACGAGAAGAAAAATATAGAAAAATTTCTGAGAAACGCAGAGAGGCTGGGCGTCTTGGCGGTTTGGCTAGTGGTGAAAGCCGAGGGAGAAAAAAGGCAACTATTAAGCAAAACGAAGCAAATGCTTTAAGCAACGAAGCAAACGAAGCCAAAGGAAAGAAAGGAAATAAAGATATTATATTCTATTCTACTGATGAGCACGATGAAGTGAAGCAAAACGAAGCAAATGCTTCAGATGATATTGACATAAATGATCTGTTTGAAAAGTCCGACACTAAATTAAATGATACTCAATCTAAGGTCTATAAAGTCTATATGAGTGAGATAGGAGAAATTAGTTCTGTTACTAAAGAGCGCATTGATGATTTAGTCGTTGACTTTGGGGCTAATGAGGTAGTTAATGCCATATCTATTGCTAGTGAGCGAGGTAAAGGCAGTATAGGATATATAACAGCCATTCTTAACAATAAGGTTAAAGAGGAGGTGATAAAGGGAAATGGAAGCAATGGACGTGGCAGCAGAAATAGAAAGACTAAGGCAGCAACAGACAGCAGTGAAGTCGACTGGGATAAAGAAACAGGAAAATGGATATGAATTCTATACTCCGCATTATCCACCACCTGTCGTAGTTGAGTGTCAGAAAGATCTATCACAGTATGGCATAAAAGGTCGATATTTAGATATGACATTCTCTAAATTGAAGCAGCTAGGAGCACCGCCCGAAGATAAGGATGCATATAACTGTGCTTTGAAATATGCCGTTCATCTAAATGAGCATATCAAAAGTGGAAAGGGCTTGATTATGATGGGGCCAGTTGGAACAGGTAAAACGTCATTAGCTATCAGCATTTTACGGAGAGCGATTGAACAAGGGTATAATGGTTACCTTATTTCAATGATGAGCTTACTCGACACATTGCTCGTACTGAGTAAAGGACCAGCTGAACACTATCTAAAATTTGAAAATCGCATTCGTAATTGCCCTTTACTTGTGCTGGATGATTTCGGGGCCGAATACGATAATAAATGGGTTTCAAGCAAGGTGGATTCAATCATCTCTGATCGAGTTGAACGTGGAAAAGCAACTATTATCACTACGAATTTATCTGTTCAACAAATTAAAAAGTGCTATGATAGCCGCATTTATGACCGATTGAAAGAAACGTCATTTATTCTATCGTTTAAAGGTAAGTCTAAACGGGACCCGCTGGATATTTCACAAATTTGAGGAGAAATAAAATGAAACCAAATGCCAAGATTGAGATAGAAGTTTTTGATAACGGATGCATTAAAGTTGGAATGGAAGGACAATTCTATGATTTAACAATCGGATTTTGTGCAGGCGTTGCACAAATGGTTCAATTAGGAGCCAAAAATGTTAATAAAACCCCGGAAGAACTGTTAAATATTGTTACTGCTGGGATGCGTCATACATTAGGTGATGCATTAAGTGAAAAAGAAAGGGTTACGCATTAAAAATGAATAAGCTTGTAATTTATGGCCGACCAGCAACAAAAAAGAATAGTTCGCGAGTTGTATACGCTGGGAAATATCCTCGTGTCTTACCATCAAAAGCCTTTGAGGAATATCAAGCATTAGCGCTTAAACAGTTGCAATTCTATCGTAAACGAGCGTACCATTCTGGTCCTGTGTCCTTACGGTGCCGCTATTACATGCCTAACTGGGCACATTGGCCTGATTTGGTTGGCCTGTTACAAGCTACATCAGATATATTGACGGAAGCTGGCATTATTGACGACGATATGTGGGTTGCAAATTATGATGGATCCGAAATAGTTGAAATCGATAAAGCAAATAGTAGGGTCGAAATTGAATTTATACCAGTAAAGGAGGGAACGATATTATATGAGTTGCAAGACAGGAGGAATACAAAAAGAGCCAAACAATAGCTTTTTCTTTACTGATGAGCAAGGAAAATGTATTGTGCTATCTCCGCCTAATTATGTTATTGAATGTGAGGACTGTTAGTGGTGATTTATGAAAATACTAGATGCATGTTGCGGTTCTAAGATGTTTTGGTTTGATAAAGAACGCAAAGACACTGTATATATGGATAAGAGAAGATTAGATACAACGCTATGTGATGGTAGGAAGTTAATTGTTTCTCCTGACATATTAGCAGATTTCCGTAGTATTCCATTTGATGATGAAACATTCCATCTTGTTATCTTTGATCCACCACATTTATTGAAAGTTGGTGATACATCATTTTTAAAATTGAAATATGGAAGATTAGATACATCATGGAAAGAAGATATTAAGCAAGGTTTAGCTGAGTGCTGGCGAGTTTTAAAGCGGAACGGAACCATGATTTTTAAGTGGAACGAGGAACAAATCACATTGCCAATGGTAAAAACTTTATTACCATGTGAACCGCTAATTGGCCAACGCAGGGGTAAGACGATATGGCTAGTATTTTTTAAGGAGTGAGTTAATGACAGAGCGTGATATACAATCTATTCTTGGGGAACATCTATTTTTACAAAATGTATGTATTCCTAATGTATTGATGTATCAAAAAGGCAAAAGGGAATATGAGGCCGATTTAATTTATTTCGGTAGAAATTCGAATTATCTTACCGAGGTAGAAATAAAAATAAGCATTCAAGACTTTAGGGCCGATTTTAAAAAAGTAACTTTTCACGATCACCCTAATGTTAGAAATTTTTATTACGCCATTCCGTCTTGCGTTTATGATAAAAACAAGGACGAAATTGATAAGAAGTTAAATATATGTGGTGCTGGTTTAATATTGATAGATGAGACAGCTGTTAAATGTTTTTATAAAAAATCTAAACCGAGAAACAATGCAGTTGAGCTAACCGATCAAGATAAAATTAATTATTTACGAATTGGATGTATGAAATGGGTTAATAGGTGGCATTCGCATGACAGTGAAAGAACTAAAAGAGGCGTTAAATAAAGTTAAAAATGATGATATTGAAGTAATCATATATGATGAAATGCTTGGCGGTAACGAAATTGAGTATGTCGTGCATCAAAAAGACGAGCCTGAATTTAATTTTAAAGAACGTGTCGAGTTAATGGTTGGATGTGAGGTTGAATAATGCTTGTTGAAGACAAAAATAAATGGTGCTGGGTCGATGTGGCTTGTGGTGATGCCGGAATACCATGCAATACACTACAAGGTGCAATCGATAATTACTTTTTGGATGAGCCGGACAGAAAAGGGGCGACCATTGTAAAAATAGGACACCCTAATTATTATGTCCCGGAGGTTGATGCTGAATGGGTAATTGAAGATATTATTAATTATCAAATTGATGATGAGATTGCCGAGTGGTCCGAAGATTATTTAGTAAAAGTTAGACATGAACATCTTGACGAGCTAAGTGTTGAATTAACAAAGACTTTTAGAGATTGGGAGAAAAAACACGGCTATCAAAATAATGGTTATGTAGTACTTGAAACCAAAGAATACAAGGTAGATGCTAACGGTGTTCTTATGGAGCAGGAGATTAAATAATGATTACAGACGAACAAGGTAGAAAGTGGATGCTTAAAAAACTATATGATGCTGGTTGGCGGTATTGTGTAGCAAATACTTATGGAAATGTATATCTAACAGATGAAAAACCAACTATGGATGAAGATGTAGATGAATTCATGATGCGTAGTTGTAACGAGTATATTGGTGCAGATGGCTTTAAGAGTGCATTACCAAAATTAAAGGCTAATGAGGTTTTAAGTATTGCAGAAGAATTAGGGGTTATAGACTGGGCAAACATTCCTGTTGATACACCTGTTCGTGTATGGAATAACGCATCAACGACAAAAGAAAAAAGACATTTTGCAGGATATGAAAATGGGTATGTGTTAACGTGGTCTCATGGTGGGACTTCATGGAGTAGCCCAAAACATTGCGTAAGTGAATGGGATCATGCTGAGTTGGTGGAGCTATGAAAAGAGCAATATATATAGCGTTGGTTAAGCTACTAAAATTATTAGATAGCCGATACAACATATCTGATGAGATGATTATTGCAGGTGCTGTGTCGGTATTGGATGAAACACAAAATATGCTTGAATATGAAGCTAAATTACAATTACAGTTTTTGGATGATTTGCAAAAAGAAACTGCAGAGGACTTTACCCCGATTAGAGGGTTTTTAACAGGGTTTCATAACAGATCCATTAATTGGTGTAAAAAGCAGCGTAATTCATTAGCTACACAAAGCAAATTATAGGGGTATGGGGGTGTTAGAATTGGAACAGGCGCAGGTGATAACTGATATTGATGCGGTTGTCAAATTAGCCACTGAAACGGCTATAGAAATTTATGAGCAGAGGATCGAGAAAGACCATGCTAAAAAGCGGGAGCAGGCAAGAAAGAATACAAAAAAGCTATTAGCTGGGTACAATGAGCTTAAAGAGCATTGTGAAAATGCCATAGCTGACATTGAAAGCAGTGTTCCGACTGATCTGCAGTTGCTTTTAACCGAGCTATTTAATCGTAGAGGCGTATTGCGTGTTGAATCTATTCTCGCTAGCAAGCGTCGAACAGAATTGATATTAGAGCATGTCGATAATATGCTTGATGTATATCGGAAACAATGTAATTATCGCAATCAACCGTACTTTAAATCGCTAGTGTATTTTTACATTGATAAGCTAGATGTCGATGCTGTAGCTGACAAATTAAATGTTGAAAAGCGGACAGTATATCGCTATTTAGAACAGGCGGAGAACGACATGGCATTATTAATATGGGGAATTCAAGCAGTTTGATTGCATGCAATCAAAACTTGACAAATTGTCACAAAGCTGTCATTTACATGTCATTATGGGTGTTTTATAATGATAGTGTCGATAAATTGTAAGTGGCTCCTAATGACGAAATCGACACGACTATATACACCTTCTTGCATACAGTTTTGTGAAGAGGACACCGAATCAGGTGTCCTTTTTTCATGCCTAAATTTACGTGGTAGAGTACCCAAGAGGTCAAAGGGAACTGCCTTGAAAGCAGATAGACGTGTAATGCGTGCGTGGGTTCGAATCCTACCTCTACCGCCATATATTAAATTATAGAAAGGGAATCATCATGAATATTGTTGAAATGCAACTATCAGAATTAAAGCCATATGATAATAATCCGAGGCATAATGATGTAGCTGTGCAACCGGTAGCCAATTCAATTAGAGAATTTGGGTTTAAAGTACCTATCGTAGTTGATGCAGAAAATGTGATTATTGCAGGTCATACCCGATACAGAGCAGCTCAACAGTTAGGATTGGATACAGTTCCTTGTATTGTGGCCGATGATTTATCTCCGCAACAGGTGAAAGCATTTAGATTAGCCGATAACAAAGTATCTGAATTCGCTACGTGGGATCCTGATGCTATGATGGAGGAATTGCAAGGAATCCTCGAAATTGATATGTCGGAATTCGGGTTTTTAGATAATACAGAGGCCCTTGATGAGGTTGATGATACCTATACTACTGATATTAATATCCCTCAATATGAGCCATCAGGCGAAGTAGTACCGCTCGAAAGCTGTATTGATGATTTAAAAACAGAAGCTTTGTTAATGGAGATTGAAGATAGCAATCTGAGCGATACTGAAAAAGATTTTCTCAGGAAAGCGGCTCAACGACATAATCAATTTAATTACAAGCGAATTGCTGAATATTATGCAAACGCTAGTGCTGAAATGCAGGATCTTATGGAAAGGTCAGCATTAGTTATTATTGATTATGATGATGCTATTAAAAATGGGTATGTGCAGTTATCTAGTAGCCTTGAAGAGATTTTAGGTGATGAAAATGATGGACAATAATTTTGCAGTATTTATTTTGAGCCATGGTCGAGCTGGTAATGTTAAAACATATCAAACTTTAATCAATCAAGGGTATACAGGTAAGATATACATCATAATTGATGATGAGGATGATATGCGAAACTCTTACATCGATAAGTATGGTGAAGATATTGTACGTGTATTTAGTAAAAAAGATGCTGCAGCACTTGTAGACACTGCTGATCTTGAACCGGAATTAAAAGGGGTTATCTATGCTCGAAATTATTGTCATACGATTGCCGAAAAAATGGGACTTATCCATTTTTTAGTGCTGGATGATGATTATAACCTTTTTGCTCATCGATATGAGTGCAATGGTAAACTATTATCATGTGCAACAAAACGACTGGATGATATTTTTATGGCTATGGTAAAGTTCTTAGACCAAACAGGTGCCATTACAGTAGCATTGGCACAAGGTGGCGATTATATTGGTGGTGTAGATAATGGGAACTTCAAAAAGAAGTTACTACGTAAAGCCATGAATAGTTTTTTCTGTCGAACTGATACGCCTTTCAAGTTTTATGGCCGTATTAATGAAGATACAACTATGTATGTTCGATATGGTGAAACTGGGCATTTAATATTCACGACGATGGATTTTATGTTAAATCAAGGTCAGACACAAAAGAATAAAGGGGGCTTAACGGAAATGTACCTTGATAGTGGTACTTATGTTAAGTCGTTTTATTCTGTTATGTATTCGCCTTCATGTGTTAAAGTTGCTGCAATGGGTGATAAGCATATGAGAATGCATCACCGTGTAAATTGGGATTGTTGCACACCTAAAATTCTCAATCAAAGATGGAAAAAATCGAAAGGGGGTTAAGAGATGGCAAGAACTGGTAGACCGAAAAAAGTCATTAAGCAGGAGCAGTTTGAAGCTATGTGTCAGATACAGGCGACACAGAACGAAATCCTGCTTGTGCTCGGTGTTTCTGATAAGACGCTTAATGCTTGGTGTAAGCGAACATACGGAAAGACTTTCTCCGACATTTTTGCAGAAAAGAGAAGTGCGGGAAAGATAAGTTTACGGCGTAAGCAATGGAAACTCGCTGATAGATCTGCAGCAATGGCAATATTTCTTGGCAAGCAGTTCTTGGGGCAAAAGGACCAAACTGAAATGGAACTTAAAGCTCAGGTCAATAACCCTTTCGATGGTGTATCTACCGATGATATTAAGAAGTTGATAGGCCATGACTAAACAAGATAAAATCATAGTTCAAGCAAAACGAGAACTCGCACGACGTGAGTTCTTTTATTATTGCCATCTGTTAGAAGGTGATTTTTATAGGACTGACCGCCAATATTTAGTAGAGCTATGTAATGCCTTGCAAGAGTTCTATGAAAGTGACATTTATAATGTGCTTATCGTAAATCTCCCCCCTCGTCACGGTAAAAGCCGCACCGCTCAGAATTTGGTTAAATGGGCATTCGGTAAAAATCATAAAGAAAAGATTATGACTGGCTCATATAATGCTACATTGTCAAAGTCGTTTGCAAAGGGTGTGCGTGATTCTATTAAGGAAATCAAGGCAGATGATGATATCACCGTATTTTCAGATGTTTTTTGTGGTGTAGAAATCAAAGAGGGCGACGGTGCTGCGCATATGTGGTCGTTAAAAGATGGCTATAATAGCTATTTAGCGACCTCGCCCGATGGTTCATCTACTGGCTTTGGTGCTTCGCTTTTAATTATTGACGACATCATTAAAAATGCTGAGGAAGCACATAATGAAAATGTTAAAGAAGCTCACTGGAGCTGGTTCACCAACACCATGCTTTCCCGTTTAGAGGAAGGCGGAAAAATAATTATTATTATGACTCGGTGGGCTAGTGATGATTTAGCTGGTCGAGCCATCGAACATTTTGCTGATGATCCCAAATTCAAGCCTAAAGTTATCATGATGAAAGCAGTGCAGGATGATGGCACTATGTTATGTGATGATGTGTTATCAAAAGACAGCTACCTTTCTAAAGTCAGAGCGATGGGTGAAGATATTGCATCAGCTAACTATCAGCAAGAGCCTATCGATGTTAAGGGTAGGCTATATACATATTTCAGTACTTATAAGGATATCCCAAGAGATGATAAGGGATATCCTTTATTTTCTGCAGTCAAGGCATATGTTGATTCTGCTGATACTGGCGAAGATTGGCTATGTGCTATTGTGTACGGCGTTTATAACGATAATGCGTATATATTGGACATTCTATTTACTGATGCGCCTATGGAGGTTACCGAAAGGAAAACCGCAGAATTATTGCATCGTAATGGGGTGAATGTCAGTGATATTGAATCTAACAACGGTGGCCGTGGATTCGCTCGTAATGTTAAGCGAATTCTTAAAGATGAATATCCCGGCAATCGTACTAAGATTGTCACTTTCCATCAAAGCAAAAATAAAGAGGCTAGAATATTATCTAACTCTACACAAGTTATGGATCACGTATTATATCCTGAAAACTTTAAAGAACTATGGCCGGAATATTATTCGGACATGTACAAATATCAACGTAAGGGGAAAAATGCTCATGATGATGCACCGGATGCAACAACTGGTGTTGTTGAGCGGTTAAATGCTCCGGTTATTAAATCCATTAATTCCGATATTTATTAGGAGGTTAATCTATTCATGTATATTAGTAGCGAACAGAAATATGCATACAAGCTTTTACATGATGCATATTATGGTTCCGGGCTGTTCTCGTTAGGGCGAGGATTAAAACAGCACCCAAGAGAGAACCTAGATAACTATAATTTTCGGAAGGCATTGTCTAGCTATTCCAATCATATTGCTCCTATTATTAATGCTAATGTTGACCCAATTTTTAATGATGAGATTAGGCGTGAGTACAATTCTACAGCAAAATTTGATGTATTTTTAAAGAATTCTGATAGATTAGGAACATCATTACAAGAATATATCCAACAGCAGGCTTTAATTGCAAAGCTATATGGCGTGGTTTATGTTATTGTCAACAACGTGGCTGAATTTGGTGCAAGCGTCGCCGACAATGTGAAGGATAGACGACTTCCTTACTTGCTATCTGTTGAGCCTGCTGATGTAACAGGGTGGAAATTAGATAATGAGGGGCGCATCATTCGTTTTGAATATAAAGAGTCAATCATTGATGATAATGGTGGCACAAAGATTATTTATCACGAGTGGACAGATACCGATTGGAAAATTCGAGATAAAGGGAAAGGCGTTATTGCAGAGGGCGAGCATAATCTCGGTCGTGTGCCGGTAGTTCAATGGTTCGGTCGTAGTACTAAAAAAACTACAGTATTACCTCATCCAGAGTTTTACTCATTGGCACAAAAGAACTATCGCCTATATCATTTAGATAGCCTATTAACGCAAATACTTAATTCTCAGACATTCTCTACTTTAACAATGCCATCAGATGAAAGCGTTGAGGATCTAACGCTTGGGGTCAATAATGTATTGTTGTATCCATCTGAGTCTAGCCATCCACCAGCATATATTGCTCCGGATAAGGGACCAGCTGAGATTATCATGAAAGAAAAAGACTCTGAAATTAAAGAGATGTACCGCATCGGTGGCGTTGATTCTGTAGTAGGGGTTCAGCAAGAAAAGTCCGGCGTAGCAAAGCAATGGGCGTTTAAACGAACCAATCAAAGACTGGCAAATTTTGCAGTACAATGTGAGAATGCGGAAAAAGCAATTATTGAACTATATGAATTGTGGACAAATGAGCATTTATCCTATAAATGTGAGTATCCAAGAGACTTTGATATTAATGATGTAGCTGATGTATTATCGCAGGGGCAACAAGCATTAGATCTTGGCTTTAAATCTAAAACCTATTATACGGAAGTTGTTAAAAGAGTTCTCGATGGATATATGCCAAACATCGATGACGAGGTTTATGATGATATCATTAAAGAAATTGAGAATTCAACACAACAAGATGTCCTTGATGTCACATATTCAAACAGTAGTGAGGGTGATGATGTAGATGAATAAGACTACAGAACAAACCATTCAGGACACTATAGATAAGTTCGAAAATGAAATTCGACGACTATTAGAAGCTGGTTATACCCCACAAACTGCAGTACGAAAAGCGTATAATAAATACCCCGTTATGGATGCCATGCGGGGTATTTTAATATCTGAATTAATTCGTGAATGTGTCAAAGGATATGGGGTCGATATTGGTGTAACTGGTAATGCAATTAAAAGTGCTATTATAAAGGGTATGCCATATGATCTAAAAACGATTTCTAAGGCTATGCAAGATGCGTGGGCACCTGATGGCTTAAACTTATCTGAACGGCTACATAATGCGTCGAGTCGTGTCAAAAACGATGTTGCAGAAGCAATATCCGATGCAATGAAGAAAGGGCAGGATACATTAGCTACAGCAAAGGCTATATTCGATGGCTATGGTGGCAATTCTGTAATTTCAAAAGCTGATTTGCCTGATTTTTTGGAGAAGCTTCGCAAGTTGCCCATTCCATTGCCTAATGATGAAACTGGGAAAGATATTCTTAAATATCAGCTTCGTAAAGTCCGTCGATTAGTTGAGCAAGAAACTACTCCGGGACTTAGAGCCGCATATAGTGAGTTGATTGATGCTGTTGAAAATAGCAATACATCCGCTTTAAATCATGCCATATATGTTGCGACGCAGGAAAAGGCTCGTTATCATGCTGAACGTATTGCTAGAACTGAAAGGGCTCGTGCATATGCAGAAGGTGAAATTGCAAGGCATATGGATGATCCTGATGTAGTTGCATTTCAATGGAAATTGAGCACACGACATCCTGTGGTTGATATATGTGATGTATATGCAAATGCTGATTTATATGGACTTGGGAAAGGCATTTACCCTAAGGATAAATTTCCTCATTTACCTGCACATCCGCATTGTATATGCCGCATTAAGCCAATTATAGAAGGCATGATTGATACTGCATCAGCCAAGCCAAATATAGAAGCTGGAGGGCTAGCGTACTTGAAGTCGTTACCAAAGCGGGAACAAGAGCGCATTTTAGGCGTAAATGGTCGCAATTTAGTAATGAATGGGCATGCATCATGGACTGAGGAAGCTAGGGGCTGGGATGGTGCCGTATTTAAAAGCAGACTGCCTGTTATTGAATCGTTGAAAGATTATATTAAGAATGGGAAAATTAATATTGAGGATCTTTCAAAGCGTCGGGAGTTTGAAACAATAGATGATGTTAGACATCGTGTTATTGATTATATTAACTCACCATACTTTAATAGCAGTTATGTGATGCGGCAAAGCATGCATATAAAAGGTGGTAAGCTTTACGATAAAACACAAAATAAAAGCTATTATAACCACGAAATTCCTCATGCTGATGTTATAAAGGCCATACAGGAAGGCATTTATAGTGGTATTAGGTTTACTCGAAAGGGCGATTGGAATCATAAAATAATGGTTGATATATCCCCTCATATTGGGTATGATGTAAATGCAAGGAGCGGAACAAAGCAGAAAACCAGCCTTGCAACTGTACATGTATCAGGAAAGGGTATTCATATAGTGCCGAAGGGAAGTGAACGGAAATGACAGAAGAACAACTTTATAAACGCTATAATGAGATTCGTTCAGAAGATGTAGAAGTCAGATTCGTTGACGGTGACACCATGACTGGTAAATTAGATTCGTTTACATCAGGTGTGAATAATGAGCCTGATGAAGCATCAATATATGTTGACGAATATGAATTGTATGCCAGTGAAATCGCAGAAATACGAGAAATTTAAAACTTAATTTAACCAATCAAGCACTTGCTTATGCAGGTGCTTTTTTATTTGCCTTTTTAGTATCGCAGGCGAAAAAGAACGAGACCGCAGTCGTGTGGTGTGGCACACGAAAATAAAGCGAAGTGGGAAAGGTATATTTTACAGGAGGTCATACAGATGACAAAAGAGGAATTAATCAAGTTAGGATTAACAGAAGAGCAGGCAGAGGCGGTGACTAAGGATTATGGGGAGAATTATGTGTCCAAAAGTCAATTTAACGCTAAAAATGATGAGGCAAAAACGGCTAAGGCGGCAAAAGAAGCCTCCGAACGTTTGCTTGCTGAGGCGCAAGGCAAGTTAGAAAAAATTAACTCCACAGGGATTAAGGATGATGCCGGCATCGTTGCCATGCAGGAACGGATTAAAACCTTAGAAGATTCCGTAGAAGCCGAACGTAAAGCCCGTGAAGATGCTGATGCACAACGTATCCAATCCGAAATAGCTGCAGCAGTTGTAGATTCTTTAACAAAGCGCAATGCTATGGATCCAAAAGAATTTTCCAAATTGATTGTTAGCAAGATTAAGGTCAATGAAGATGGCACTTATGGATATGTTAAATCTGACGGGACCAGCGGAACTGTTGATGATTGCGTCGATGAATGGCTTAAAGGTAAAGACTATGCGATTAAAGATAGTCAAAAACGTGGAAGCGGGTCAGGAAACGGTGGCGCCGGTAATGGTGGGGAAGGCAACAAGCCTGCTGGATTAAAAGGGGCTGTAGCGGCAGCTATTGAAGCCCAACAATGTGAATAATTTATTTAATGGAGGTATTTAACTAATGGCAATTACATTAGCTGAAGCAAAACTTAACGTACAAGACGATTTGCAAATGGGGATTATTGATGAGTTCCGCAAATCGTCCTTTTTATTTGATAACTTAACTTTCGACGATTGTGTATCTCCTACCGGTGGTGGTGGCACGTTAACATATGGCTACACTCGCTTACTCACTCAACCTACAGCAGATTTTCGTGATATTAATTCGGAATATACTCCACAATCTGTTACTCGTAAACGTTATACCGTTGATTTGAAAGTATTCGGCGGTTCCTTTGATATCGACCGTGTAATCGCTAAGATGGGCGGTATTGTTGATGAAACCACCTTGCAAATTGAGCAAAAGGTAAAAGCTGCAGCTGCATTATTCAATGATACGGTTATCAATGGTGATTCAGGCGTTAATTCTAAAGCGTTTGATGGCCTGGATAAAGCGCTTTTAGGCTCCTCTACTGAATACAAACCAACAGCAGCAATCGATTTATCTGATAGCGCTGCTATTGATACAAATTACAAATCATTCCTTGATCAACTTGATGAATTCCTTTTAGCCTTGGATGGTACACCATCTGCAATTATGGGTAATACCAAATTGATTGCTAAAATTCGTGCAGTTGCTCGTCGGTCTGCGATGTACTCTACTAAACTAAACGAATTCGGACAACAAGTTGAATACTATGGCGTAACCCCATTGGTTGATCTTGGTGCAAAAGCTGGTTCCAATGATCCTGTAATTGGCATTAACGGTCAGGGCGAAACATCATTGTATGTTGCTCGTCTTGGCATCGATGGCTTCCACGGTGTTTCTTTGGCTGGCGATAATGTGGTTAATTTGTGGTTGCCTGACTTCACCAACGCTGGTGCAGTTAAAAAAGGCGAGGTCGAAATGGTTGCCGCTGTTGCATTAAAAGCATCTAAGGCAGCAGGCGTATTCCGTAAAATTAAGGTTAAATAAGGAGGTCAATTATGCCGATTATTAAATCTCCAGTACCTGATTATACAGGTCAAACAGGTTCAGTTGTATTTGTGAATGGTGAAGGCTTCACCGAAGATGCCAACCACATTGAATGGTTTAAAGAGCACGGCTATGAAGTTGTAGAAGATAAACCTGCAAAGGAATCTAAAAATACAACCACAAAGGCTGATAAAGAGCCTAAGGATGAAAATCCTCCGGACAAAGATCCTGCTGATAAAGAGCCTAAGGATGAGGGCCCTGAGGATAAAACCTCCGGCAAGGGTTCCGGTAAAAAATAATTGCTATGAATAGCCGGGCTATATTTGAAAAGCGTATTCGTCAGGCTGTAAAAGCAAGCACTATAGATGTGAGAGAAACTGCGCAAGAACAACATAGATTTACCTCTCGAACAGGTAATCTTGAAAAGGCGATTGATTATCAAATTTCTAATAGTGGCATGCAAGGGGTCGTATTTCTTGACATCGATGTTGCGAAATATGGCCCTTTTGTGCATGAGGGAACTCCAGCTCATGTGATTAATCCACGATTCAAAAAGGTATTAAGATTTGTCCCTCGTGGTGGGAATGGATTTGTGTTTACTCGGAGGGTATTTCATCCGGGAACGGCACCTGATCCATTCTTATATGATGCATTGGAAAATAATATACCAAACATTATTAATATATTTTCACAATATACAGGCCATGCCTTGGATGATGTGGCTCGTGGGTTAGTTAAAGACGAATATTCAATAACATTTAATATGTAAGGGGTTTTAAATATGCTGTACAAATTTGAGGATATGGCGGAGCTATTTAATGATGAGTTGCTAGGTGATGAAATAACCGCCAATACTGTTGGAAAGGCAGAACAGTGGTTATATGCATTTGGTAATCGTCTAGGTGTAAAGCCGGATAAGATTATTCGTAGTTTTACAACCGATGAATTAGTACTTGCTTATATCTATCGTGAAGTATGCGTAAATAAAGCATTTGCATTGCCGGGTTCTTATAGTAATAATGGCTCAACAGACGATTTTTATTCTAAAAAACTAGAATATTATGAATCTCGTATCAAGCAATTAGAATCACGTATCACACCTGAACAGTTAACTGGCAACCCTACTGAATATAAGGGCTATCGTTCTGTTGAAATATTTAGGGGGTGACATATGCAATGGTATGAATTAATGCAGCGCATACAAGATGTATTTAATGGCACTAATTTAGGTATTGATACTCGGCTAGGGCTTACAATTCCACATAATGCTGGAGTAACAGCCAATGGTGTTGTTATGATTGGTCGGGGGCAAGAGCAAAAAGATGATGATGTGCATTTAAAAGTTACGTTGTATCTTGAAGCTTGGACTAAAACCGGCACAAAAGAATTCGATAAAGGTTATCCACAATTAGTTGATCTCGAGAATAAGGTTGACGCTATATTATTAGCGTTCCGAAAAGCATGTGGAGAGCTTAATGAAGATGTATGCGTATTAGATTGTGGATTTCAAATCGTTGATCTCCATGTCGTAAATAAAGTAGGCGACCATGATAGTATACGCCCATTATTGGGCACTCAGTACACTATTGAGGCTCGCCTTTTTGATTTGAATGAAAGAGAGGATATATATTAATGCCAGAACCAGCAAAAAATTTAACTGCGTTAAAGCAAAGCAAGAAATCTCTTGTCGCTATGGGTAAAAATATATTGATCTACATCAATGTTGGTACCGATGAAACTACCGGTGCAAAATGGGAATTGTTGGGCGGTCAAAGAACAGGCGACTTGAATTTAAAGGCGGACTCTATTGACGCTTCTCATAAAGGTACAGGTGGTTGGAAAACTACATTACCGGGCATGAAAGAATGGTCCACCGAAGTTGAATCAATTTTGATGCTTAATGATGAAACTTTAAAAGTCGTATATCAGGCGTTCTTGAATGATGAACGTATTCATATCAAATATGAATATCCTGATAAATCATATGTTACAGGCTGGGCATCTATCACAGATAACTCTACGACTGGCGCACACGATGATGTGGCTACTCGTAAAATCACACTTAACGGCGATGGTCCATTGTCTGAATTAAAAACCGTTTAATTTATAATCTCAGGAGGCTTTTATAATGAAACGAATCCCATGTGAATACTTTGGCGAAGGTGAAAAAATCTATTTTAATATTGGGCGTATTTTACAGCTAGAAGCTGTATTGAAAAAGCCTATAGGTCGTATTCTTGCAGAAGGCTTAGGCATGACGGAGGTATTGGTTGCCTTTGAAATTGGGCTTGCGCACTACAAACGACGTTCCTCGGTATTCTATCAAGAAAAAATTCAGGAAATGATGAACAATACGGACTTCAATTTCAATGAATTGATGATTACTGTACAAAAAGCACTCATCGCCAGTGGCGTTATGGGTAAAAAGATTTATTATCAGGAGTTCCCTGAGGAAGCCACCGAGGAAGATAATGCAAACATTGAAGCTGAGGAGGCTTTAAACGAAAAAAACTAATAGAGGGGGCTGATGCCCCCTCTTTTTTTGAGTGGTATCGATTTAATGAAAAGAATGCATATGGAGTACTGCAATTAAAACCTTGGGAATATAAGCGATTATCGGTTATGGAGTTTTATAAGCTATTAGAGGGCTATGAGGCTAGAGCAAGGCGAGAGCATAGTATTCAAGCATTCTTTTTTTCATTATTAGCTAATATGCAAATTGCTAAAGGCAAAAAAATTACCGTAGAGGATCTTATGAAACATATTTATCCACCTACGGAGCTTGAACGAATGAAAGAGGAAATAGAATTCAAACGTGAATGGATTGAATCGGGAGGGGGTGAAATCGAATAATGGCAGATAAACAAATTAATGTCAAAATTAATGGTACTTCTGCTGGGGCTGTGCAAGCTATTGATAGAGTCGGTCAAAAAGCTGATGAGGTTCTTGGCAAAAAGCTTGCGGAATTAGGCGAGAAAATGTCAAAAGGCCTATCCATTGCGGGGGCGGCTGTAGGTATAACAGCAGTTGCAACCGCTACGAAAGAGGCTGTAAAGGCTGGGGCTGAATTAAGTGATAAATATGCATTAATAAAAGCCCGCATCAATATGATTAATGACGGTACACAGTCCACTGCTGAAATTATGGACAAGGTATATGCAGCTGCTGAGCGTACTCGTGGATCATACCTTGATATGGCAGGCGCTGTTGGTAGGCTGGGAATTTTAGCAAAAGATGCGTTCTCTTCAAATGATGAAACCATTGCTTTCGTTGAACAGATGAATAAACAGTTTAAGATCGGCGGGGCATCGATTCAAGAACAAACATCCGCTATGTATCAGCTCACACAAGCAATGGCAGCTGGTAAGTTACAAGGGGACGAATTTAGGTCCATTATGGAAAATGCTCCATTATTAGCACAAGCTATTTCACAAGAAATGGGATTGCCTATGGGCCAACTAAAAGAAATGTCCTCCCAAGGCTTAATTACAGCAGATGTTATTAAAAATGCAATGTTCAATAGTGCCGACGAAACAAACGCTAAATTCGCTGAACTTCCTATGACTTTTGCAGAAGTTGGAAATTCAATTCAAAACCAAGCAATACAGGCATTTCAACCAGTATTGGAAAGTTTGACACAGATGACGGCTGGCAGTGAATTTAAAGAATCATTAAACGGGATTGGTGTGGTATTTCAAGGCTTGGCAGCTGTTGCCCGTGTTGCTATTAGTGGCATATCAGGAGCATTTTCTTGGGTTACTACTGCGGTTAGATTAAATATACAGGCATTGCAAAATTTTGGATCTGTATTAGTTGCTATTGGCCCTCCAGCAGTTGCTACATTTGCTGGAATTACAACATATATGGTTGCTTCTCGCATTGCTGCGGCTGCATTTACTAGCACAATAACCGTACAAGGGGCTGCAATCGCCACTATAAATGCAGTTACAAAGGCTTGGGCGGCTACAACAGGTACAGTAAGGGCTGTATTTTTGGGAATAAGAACAGCTATTGCAACAGCCACAGCAATTATGGGGGCATATAGAGCGGGCATATTGATTCTTAATGCTGCACAAGCTGCACATGCTGTTGGAGCGTTAGCGTCGGCAGGGGCAACGGCTGTATTTAATGCTGTATTAGCAGCCAATCCGATTGGTTTAGTTGTTGCAGTTTTAGCCGTATTAGTTGCTGCACTTGCTTCCAGTGAAATTGCCACTAATGGGTTTGGCGCTACTATGAAAAGCATATGGATGGGGATCGTCCATACAGTTACATGGGCTATTAATGGCATTCTTAGCATGATTAATGCGCTCATACGTGGCATTAACGCTGTCTCAGGCAAAATAGCGTCTGTATTCAATACGTCAGCAAGTAAAATTGATGAATTAAATTTAATTGATGCACAGGCGGCTGAAGATTTTGGCAATAATACTGCAGATATGTTCGGTAATATTGGTGACGCTTTAAATCCTTCCTCAGGTGGTGAAGTCGGGTTTGATGGAGCTGGTGCCGGGGGCGATTATGGAACTGGCTCCGGAGGTAAAGGCGGGTCAGGTGGTAGTAGTCAAAAAGATGCCCAAAATGAGGCAGAACGTTTGCATCGTCAAATACTTGAATCGTGGACAGAGATGTTCGGGACCCGAGCTCAATTAGCGGAGCAATGGCGGGATAAGGAACTTGAAGAGTTAGAGAAATCTAAAGCAAACAATATCCACTATGAAGAGGATAAGCAAAAAATCATGGAAATGTATGCCCGCAAGCGTGAGGATGCGATGCATGAAGAGGCCAAACGATTGCGTGAATTACAAAACTCTATCCGCGATATGAATGTTGCGTTTAAGTTCAATACTGCTGAACGTGATTCAACTGGGGCACAATCGCCACTAACTAAGTTAGCTAAAGAGCAAGATGATGCGGTTAATTCGATTAAAGACAAATATCAGGAATTATCTGATAAATTCGCTGAAATGACGGAACGTGATAGGGCTGCATACATTAAGATGTTGCAAGATACTAACACGCCATATGAATTAGTGGGCAATCGTCTTACATTTAAAGAGCGTGAAAATGCTGAATTAATGGCGATGAATGAAAACTTTGAAAATCAAAGACTTGATCTAATTCGTACAAGTGCTGAAGAAGAATGGGCAATTAAAGAAGCAATGCGTACACAAAATTTTGAAGCGCTACAACAGGCTTTGACTGATGAATACGTAGCGACCCAGCAAAATTATGAGTTGCGAAAACAGCTTCTTGAAGAGTACCAGCAAGCGGTTATGGACAGTCATTTTAATAGTCAACAGATGTTCTTTGATATGGCGAATGCAGGCATTGATAGTATGCAAGAGGGCATATCCAAATTGATACAGGGTACGCAAAGCTTAGAAAAAGCGTTTCAAAATATTGGGAATGCTATTTTAAAAACGATTGCGGATACTGTTGCTAAATGGATTGCAGCTCAACTACAACAGATGATCTTCGGTAAAATGATGGCTAGCCAAACGGCTGCAGCGAATAATGCTGCATTACAGGCTCAGTTACCGCTAGCAACTCAACTAGCACAACAAATGGCAATGGCTACATGGGGCGCTAGTGCTACAGCCGGCATGGCTGCATGGAGTGCTGCATCGGCTACAGGTGCTGCGATGAGTTCTGTTGCATCACTAGCTGGAAGACTTGGCAATATTGGTGGAGGTTTTGACATTGGAAGTGGTCCGCAAAAACTCGTACCAAATTTGAAGTTGGCAAGTGGTGGCCTAGCATATGGACGTACCTTTGCAGAGATTGGTGAAGGCAATTATCCGGAAGCAGTCGTTCCATTATCTGAACAGGTATTCGGGCAAATTGGTGAAGGTATTTCAAAGGCTGGAGGCGGTGGCGATGTGCATGTGCATGTCAATGCTATGGATGCTCAATCGTTTATGGGGTGGCTTGAATCGTCAGGCGGTCAAACCATACGCCAATTTTTAGTAGATAATAATCGTGAATTTACATCAACAGCGGGGACGTGGTAATCATGGCAGAGTTAAAAAAATTCCCTAACATCAATACATTTGCATGGGATTCAAGCAAAATGCAACATTGGGATGTAAAAACTAAGCGGAGTGGATCCGGTAGATTACGTACAATGACTACTCAGCAACTGCCACAATATACTATTTCCGCATCGTTTGCCGTATTAAATCAAGAGCAGTATGAAACGATGATGGGCTTTTATGCCACTGTAAAAGGTGGCTTAACCCCGTTTTTATGGCTTGACCCTGAGGACCATACGCAAAAAGGCATTCGACTTGGGACCGGGTCCGAGAATGAATGGCAAGCTGTTCGTAAATTCGGTGATTATATTGAACCTGTTCCATATGTTGAAAACGTTAAGCTATATGCTGACGGTCAAGAGGTTAGATGCACCACTGATAAAGGTGTAATACGTCTAGCAAGTGGACAGACCGTATCTCCTACCGCAATTATTACGGCTGACTATACATATTATTGGAAGGTCGTATTTAGTGGCGACTTTACAGCCGACTTGAAATATAGAAATGTTTATAAATCTAAACCGTTCAAATTAGTTACAGCATGGTGAGGTGATAAAGTATGAAGCACGTTGATGAAATTCTTAATAGTCATCTCAATAAGAATAAATCATTTGTTAGCTGTGATCTATATGAGCTGCAATTAGTGAGTGGAATCTCGTATTACTGGGCCGATACTGATGCTAATGTATCATATGGCGGTAAGTTATATCGAGGTGATGGGCCAATTATTACTCGGAACCAAATAAAAACACGCTCCGAAGTGGCCGTTGATAAATTAACTGTCAATATTTCTTGCAACAAGGATGACAAAATTGGTGGAGTTCCGATTATGGCGGTAGCTCATAATGGTGGATTCGATGGCGCCACTCTATCTTTAAAGAGAGCTTTTTTCGATGAGAAAAATCATATTATTGGGGTTGTTTCTTTGTTTACTGGAGAAGTTAATGTCAAACAGGGTGGAGGCCTTACATTACAGCTTGATGTCAAATCAGTTGTGCAAAGGCTAAATACTGAGTTTCCGGGTAAGCGATATTATCCTCAATGTCCCTATAGCATTTATAGTTCTGAGTGTGGCGTAGATATTAAACAGTATCGAAAACGCATAAAAGTTGTATCAGTTCCGGCTACAAATACTATTACGATTGACTCTTCATTTAGCAATGGCTATTACAATGCTGGAGGTATTGAGTGGATAAATGGCCCTCTTGCAGGACAATCTACACAAATTATGGATAGTCAAAACGGACGTATTCGATATATGACCCCTGCCGATGCACAGCCACAAGTTGGCAATGAGGCCTATATATATCCGGGGTGTGCAAAAACACCTGAGGAATGTCGTTCAAAATTTAATAATTTTAATAGGAACAGGGCGACTCCATATGTTCCTTTAAAGGAGAGCATTCGATGAATATTATCAAACTACAGCGAGCAGATAGCGACAAGCCAAATACAAATGAAAGTACAGGCCAAAAAATCGCAAATGCTGCAATTAGGTGGCTTGGTACTCCTTATCAAAATAATGCGATGGTAAGAGGCGTTGGCGTTGATTGTGCATATTTGCTAGTGGCTGCAGTTGTTGAATCCGGGCTTATGCCAAAGGATAAAATGAATATCGAGGATTACTCAAATGAGTGGCATTTGCACCATTCAGAAGAGAAATATCTCAAATATGTGGAACAGGTAGCCGATAAGGTGGATCTTGAAAATGACATACTTGAAATTGGCGACTTTTTACTCTATCAATTTGGTCGTTGCATTAGTCATGGCGCAATATATATTGGCAACGGGTTAGTTATTCATGCATTTGTTGATTACGGTGTAATATTTTCAAAGCTGGAAGATGTAATATTCAATGATAGTCGAGGGCGAAGCCGATTACGTGCCGTTTATCGATTTCGAGAGGAGGTGACAGCATAATATGGGTTTTTGGCGCAGTCATAATTCAACTACAACAGCTGAGCGCATTAATGAATTTCAAATTAATAGTGCTTCGTATGGTGAAGTAGTTCCTGAAGTGTTAGGGACTACTCGACAATCCGGGAATGTAATTTATTATGATGATTTCACCGCCCACGAACATAAGTCAACTCAACGGACTGGCAAAGGTGGTGGTTCGAAACACACTAATATTACATATACCTATTCGGTAGCATGTGCTATTGGTTTATGTGAGGGGCCTATATCCGGTATTGGCAAAGTGTGGATAGATAAAGAAATATTCACATACCCACAAAGTGAAATTCAGCTTACTCTATTTGATGGTAGGCTAGGGCAGCAACCTTGGCCGTATGTAGTCAGCAAGCACCCTGAAAAGGCATTGCCATATAGTGGACTTGCATATATGGCTGGTGTTGTAGATCTTGGAGAGCGTGGGAGTTTACCAAACTATAATTTTGAGGTCAAAGGCAAATTATTAGACACTGGTGATGGCATTGATGTGAATCCCGCAGATTATATTGTGCATATCTTAAAAGGGGTAGGTATTGATGCATCTCAAATTGAGGGGTTAGATAATTACAGACGGTATTGTAAGGCGGCGGATATATTGATTTCTACACCTCCAAATGAAGGTGCAAAGAAAGCACAGGCCATAATTAATGAAATCGCAGAAATTACAAATGCGATTTTATTTTGGTCTAATGACCGCTTAAAAATAGTACCTCTTGCAGATGAGTCAATCCGTGACTGGGATCCGCATTTACAGGTTCAGTATGATTTAACTGCAGATGATTTAATCCCGGGAAGCGATGGGCAATTAGTAATTTATAAGCGGAAAGACACTTCTGAATGTTACAATCAGGCAACTGTTGAATTTTTAAATCGTGCTAACAATTACGAGAAAGAAACAGTATCATTCGAGGTTGTGGCTGATGTACAAAAAAATGGAATGCGTCCAGCATCCACTAAGCAAGCTCATTATTTGTATACGAAAGCAAGGGCTCAGTATTATGCCGAGCAATTAGCAATGAAGCGATTATATAGTCGCAATCAGTATACATTTCATTTATCATGGGAGTTTTGCAGATTGGAGCCCGGTGATATTGTGACCTTAACAGATGACATCTGTCAGTTAAATAAGCAAATTGTCATTATAACTGCAGTATCAGAGGCGGCAGATGGGCAACTTGAAATTACTGCAGAGGGGAAACCACCCGGCACATATGCTCCAGCTAAATATAACGTTCATGAAAATGAACGACCTTTCATTAATTATAATATCCCGGCTCCATCTGTTAATGACGTAGCGATATTTCAGACAGTTGGAGATGTTGGAGGAAATCAAGTATTCGTAGGCGTTAATGCTCCGGATAATTGGGGCGGGTGTTCTGTGTGGCTGTCCGATGATAATCAACGTTATCGTCAAATTGGAGAGATAACCCAGCAGGCTCGCATGGGGCGTATGAAATATGGATTCAGTCCAACTAATGATTTTTGCAATATAGTTCTTAATCGAGGAGTATTGCAAAATGGTACTCATATAGATGCTGAGCGTGGCAATACGCTATGCTGGGTAGGTGGTGAGGCTTTGAGTTATGAAACAGTGGAAATGCATACAGATAATTGGTATACGCTGAAAGGCCTTGTGCGGGGGCAATATGGCACAAAAGCCATTTCGCATAATGCTAATGAACGATTTATTCGTGTGGATGAAGCTATATTCAGGGCACCATATCGTCCTGAAGATGTTGGGAAAAAGATATACCTTAAATTCTCATCTCGCAATATGTTTGGTACTAATGAGCAAGGTCTCGATGAAGTACAGGCATATGAATACACGATTACTCCTTACTATATCCCTGAGGTCAATGAATTAGCTTTATATACAAAGTATTACAAAATTGGGGATGGGGTGCTGTCATATGATGTAGTTGCTACATTTACTGCTCCAGATTTAAACACGTTTGATACTGCTGAAGCATGGTATCGTGAAGGAGCTGGCGAATGGAAATATGGCGGTAATGGTAATGGACAAATCGTTATTAGTGGGTGTGAGTTAGGGCATACATATGAGGTCAAAGTTAAGGTCAAGGATTCTCATGGCAACTATTCACAGGGAATTACTAAAAGTATTCTTGTACAAATGAAAAGTGATGTACCAAATACCCCACAAGGCTTTTCCGTAACGTTTGGATCTGTAGCACAATTTAATTGGTTAGAGGTCCGCAATGCAGATATTGATTATTATGAATTGCGAACAAATCTTAATCCGGGACAATCCGATGGATTAATTGGACGTAGTAATAATACGACATATGCGGGGATGCTAACCGAGCGACAAGGAAAAGTATATTTATATGCCCACAATCCATCTAAAGGATATGGAGCACCCGCAAATGTCGAATATAACGTTCCTGTTCCTAAAGCACCTACAACATTTATTGCTAGAGCTGGCTTTGGTAGTGTAGGGGTACTTACAAATGCGATTCCAGCTAATTGTAAAGGGATGAATGTATATATTAATGAAACCGTGTATTTTTCAGCTACAAATGCAGTTACATTTCCATTGAATGTCGGTATATATCGAGTGCGGGTTGCCTTTGTTGATATTTTTGGTGAGGGTGCTAAAACGGCAGAGCAGCCAGTAGCGATTTTAGAAAAGATTCCGAAAGAATTGCTTGATACTGAAAGTCTTGGACTGGATAAAATGGATAAAGCTATTGAATCTATGAAAAATGATGTATCAGCAGTTAAAAAGGTATCTGATGGCTTTGAATCCCGACTCACGGATTTAGCAAATGGAACTACTAAATCAATAAGCGATTTAAATAAACATGTTGAAAGTCGATTTACACAGCTGTCTGATGGATTTGATGCACGTATTACGGAAGCATTGGGCGAAATCGATGGTGATAAATTAATCGCACGTATCAATTTGAGTAAATCAGGCACACGTATTGATGGGAGACTATTCCATGTAACAAGTAAAACTGTATTTGATGCCAATGTAATTGCTAAAGGTATGATCCAAGCCAATGCAGTTACTGCGGAGAATATTGATACTCCATCTCTATCTGCTATTTGTGCAACTATCGGAACATTACGAACTCGAACAACTGGGGCTCGGGTAGAAATTGAGGACAATTTAATCTCAGCTTATGACGAGGAAAATAACGTTAGAGTCAAGCTCGGGTGCTGGTAAATGGTAAAGGAGTATTAATAATGACACCTCATATCATAATATATGATAAAAATGGCAATATCATATTAAATCTAAAAGAACGTTTGACACGCATTGAAGGGCGTCAATATGTAAGTGCGGTGCCTAACGTTAAGAATACGATACGTGTTGAGGGACTGCAGTCCGGGCAAAAGGTGTGGGCTGCAGCTATGGGGCAGTACCTAGTGGCAGAAGTTAAAGATGATGTTATTACATGGTACTTTTCTGTAACTCGTGAAACAGATTTATCTAATGGGCGGATTAACGGCTTTCAATATGAGGGGTGGGTTGTTTATGGAGTTTATTAATGTTAAAAACGAAGCTGGCACAACTATTATTAATGATAGTTATGATAATTTAGTTTATCTCAGCTTACCGAAACAAAAAGAGGCTGTATTATGGACTGGAAGCAATAGAGCAGTGTCAGCTGATGTATTAATTCCTACGCAACTTAAAACGTATACTCCATTAATGGTGCCAACTATGCTATATCAATACGGAAATGGTGGTTCAAACGCTATTCGTATAACGTATATTACTCAGCCAAATTATCATGGTGAGGCTCCACTTATTGCAATATCTGTTCCACAGGGATATGAATTCAAAGCACAATGGATATGTCGCAAAAAAGAGGGACTCATAGCCCTTATTGTTGATGTTGTTAAGGGTGGAGCAATAATTACACAAGAAATGATTAATGAGGTAAAAAATGGCATTAAGTTTTATTGTTTCGGATATTTCGAGGACGTTGCAGCCAATGCGAATACACCTCGTATCAGATTCGTTGATAAGGCAGGAAGTAGCAAACCCAATATAGCTTTGCAGGTTTTAGGAAAGCACAAATTCTTCAAAACAAGCTGGAAAGATGAATACAATATCAAAAATGATGTGATCTATGATAGCCGTATTCGATATTTAAGGGTAATTGACCAATATCATCAAGATTGGTACAGCACCTTGTCTAAGTATTCTCCTAATGAGCATACTAAAATGACTGTGCCATCTAAGTCATATGATTGTGATATTGCTGTAATTCCTATGTCTGTAATCGATGCTGCAGTATGGGGACCTAATATTACGAAAGGCGATAATCAATCACATACTGGTAGTGTATGGCAAACTGTTCATTTTACAGGTAAACGAAGTATCGAAATAAAATCTTATCAAAAAATTTATTGGGATACTGTAACACCATATCCTATGGGGTGTGCTGGGCAGACGGCTACTCAATATATGGTTGTCGATGTTACGGGCTATGATAAAGCATCAGGGATGCCATTTAATTAAAGAGGTGATCTATGAACACAATAAAAAATGTATCTGAAACGATACATATAGGTTCTGATTTTAGGCGCGCTTATATAGTGCAGGGGGATGTTGATCTAACAACCGCTACAGCTATTTGTAAAGTGCGTTCTCTAACAGGCAAATTGTTGGCAACAGCTGAATGCCATATTAGGGAGGATACAATTATTGTAACCATTAGAGGAAAAGATACATTAAAGATCTCAGACTCTATTAAAAAAGGTCAATATGATGTATTTATTGTTGGTAAAGATTATTCATATAAGTTAGTCATGGGCGATATTGAGTTCATCCATGACATTAGTTTACATTAAAAGGAGAGCAAAAAAATGGCTATAAAAGGAAGTGTGAGAGCACCATATGTAATTGAAGTTCATGTTCCTGAGACAATTAACGTGAATGTAAATATACCCGGATTACAGGGAAAACCGGGCGAGGGAATCTATGACTTTGTCAAACGACATGGCTTTACAGGTACTGAGGAAGATTTTTATAATTCCCTTAAACCTCAACAGCCTGATTTAGCTGGAATCGTGGCGGACCTAAAAAGCAAAAATATTCTTGTTAATAGTGGCATGCTTGATGCGGTATTATCTGCTATTGTTCATGCGTTGGCTGAACAGCCTTATACTCCACTTACATTTAACGAACCAAGAAAAGGGGATACTGAAATTCGAGTATCTGGGCAAGATGGCTTTAAAGTTCGAGTGAGTGGCACTGCAGAAGCTGTTGAAATTCAATCCGGAAGTGCGACTATTAGAATTCAGCCTTATAGCACAGATGATATTAATCTTGAATATCTTAACCTAATCGATCATGTCGTTAATACTGTTAAAATCAAAGGTCTTATTGAATTCAATCCGGAAACGGCCACAGAAATTCCAGCTAGACAGTTCTATGGCCGTAGCGATTTGGAAGGTGAACTCACCTGTCCGAATGTTGTTAAAGTTGGTGCACTAGCATTCGTCGGAACCGACCACAATATTATTAATTTGCCAAAGGCCACTGATATTGATAGGGATGCTTTCGCTAACAGTTCTCTTGCGGTAATCAATATCCCTGCATTTGTATGGGCGGGTGATAACCTTGATTTAAAATCTTATGATCTCATTAGGGTTAATAAAATGACTGTTAGTGAGGAATCTCACCCGCCGAGAGAAGTGATGATGCAGAAAATTTCATTAGAGGTCTACAATCCAGATCACAGCAAGAAATGGAACCTTTACAGTGAAAAGTGGGAGCAGGCATAATTCAATAATAGGGGAGAGTTGAATGAATACATTATTAGTATCAATTACTGATTTTATTCAGTTAGCTTGGGAGCGGCTCACTGATGGATTTGCAATTAAAACTGTAATGGCGATATTTGCTACTATTGGCATATGGCTTTTAGGCTTAAAGCATGTTCAGGTGTTGGGGATTTTTATTTGTTTAGTGTTCATTGATTTGCTTACAAAATGGGTAGCTATTGCATATCAAATGTTGTTAGATATGGGGGCGAGTCCGGAAAATATCAGAATGACAGATAAATACTGGGCCATTCCTGCTGCATTTGGGAAAGGACTCATATCCTCTAAGCATATGCGCAAACCGTTTGGCGATAAAGTATTGTCATATGTATTACTTACGTCAGCAGCATGGTGCTTTGATTATATGGCACAGCCCTATGCGTTCGCCGTAACCCTTGTGTGGACGTATTTAGGTGGTACAGAATTAACCTCTATATTGGAAAATATGCGGGATGGAGGCAATCCGCTTGCGAGCAAATTATTGGATATAGTTAATGAAAAGCTTGATTCTATTTTAAAAAGGAAATAATTTTTTTAGGCACTGGCATATATGCTGGTGCCTATCTTATTTAAGGAGGAAATGCATATGAAAATCGGTACATATTTCGACGATTATGAATTTTCGTGTAAATGTGAAAGACACGCGGTCGATGGGCAAGGGCATAATGTCTTAGATCGTATCATTGACAAGCGACTTGTCGATGTATTGGATAGAATCCGGGAACGGTTGGGGGTTCCGATTACAGTTAACAGTGGCTATCGATGCCCTGAACACAATGCAGAGGTTGGGGGTGTTTCTGATTCTCAGCATGTGCTAGGGACGGCAGCAGACATCACCTATGATGGGGTTGATGTTGACTATCTTGCAGAAATTGCTGAGGAATGTGGGGCCGATGGCATTGGAAAATACTACCATCAGGACTTTGTACATGTTGATGTGCGGGGATATGCTGCACGTTGGGATGATTTATAATCGGAGGTTGAAATGAATGAAACATCAATCATTACTAAAATTAGAAATTTGCTTCAAAAGCCTGTTGTTCGTGATATTTGTATTGTTGTTTTCATTGGTGTTTTCTTGTACAGTTTTTGCAGAACAGCCGAATATGTCTACACAAACTGGTTCGGACGAACCAACCATAACCGTGCCATTGACGCAGTGGAACAGGGTAAAAAATCAAACGAGTCAAGCATTGACCTTAATAGACACATCCAATCTGAAATTGACCGAAGCACAATCCTTAACCATGAGGCAGAGCGACGAATTGAACAAATTGAAGTCTATCAACGAGAAGCAAGCGAACGAATTGATGAAAGCAAAGCAAGACTCGATGAAGCAAGAAGATTACTTGAATCAAACCAACAAATATTTAGAGATTGCGAACAAGGAAATCCAGCAATCAAAGAAAACGGAGGCTCGACTCCATAGACAACGGGATATATGGGCCGTTGTTGCTGGTGCAGCTACTTTAGGGGCCATAGTGGCTGCAGCTAAATAATACTATTATATATAAAGCCTGTTAGAATATTTTTGATGTTCTAACAGGCTTTATTTTTTTTGCCTAAATAATATTATGCTTTCAATTTCTTGTCAGATAAATAAAATTCTAGGCTAATTGGATATTTTGAACGTCTAATTATACATACAAAGTTCGTATTTAGCTTAAAACGGTTCACCAAATTAAAGCATCACAGTAATGTGGTGCTTTTTTATTTTGCTTTTTATATGTATATAAAGGACCCTACATATTTATGTAGGGTCCTTTTATGAGCTAATGATCTTTATTTAATTAACTAAGTTTTATTATTTCGCATGTGGCTGATCTGATTCAGCTACTACGTTAACGACAATTTCTTGATCTGCAGAAATAAGATTCATAATGATGGGGATTGGCTGTTCGATGGCTTCAGCTATACTTTTAATTTGTCGCATTGCAACAGGATAAGGTGTTGTTCTATCACTTTGAAATAATTCTTCCAATTGGGTGATTTCTGCTTGACTTAGATTCGATTTATTTGCGAATTCTTCAACTGTCATATTATGTTGTTCGCGATAGCTTTTAATGATTTCACCGATATACATAATCGCCTCCACTTGAATTATATTAATACTTTTTTATTTTATGTGAAAGTTCGATAAAACTCAAGTTAGATTGAAATGATACTTCATATTATTGATACATAATGGTTTTATATTATAAGATGAACATATAATGATACTGATATATATGGAAATGAAAAGAGGTTTGCTATGAAGACGAATAGAAAACAACTTTTAATTGTTTATATATGTTTAGCATTAGGGGCTTGGAGTGCTAGCGCTGGCATCAGCTTTAGTCAATCAAATAGAGATACGAATCAAACGCGTCGAGATAATACGATAATACAGCATAAGTCTGAAAAAACTGTTGACGATTCTGACCAAGGCAGTCCTGTTATTGCATCGTATTACAAAGATGGCAAAAAAAAGAAGAAAAAGAGCACTGCTGCTGATGAGACTAAGCTTTCAGAGAAACAAAAAGCAACTAAAGAATTGAATGAACATTCTTGGGTAGAAGAAGCGGGAAAACATCCCTTACCGTATGCGGTTGTGGAAGGGAATGCGGTCAGTGAAGAAGAGTTAGCCCACTGGTGGAAGGTTTTTAATGATCCCGTATTGGATCAATTAATTGATTTGACCCTCAAAAATAATCGGCAGTTAGAGGTAGCTCGTTCTCGAGTTAGACAAGGACGGTTACAGTTGGGTATTGCTGAAGCACAGCGATTACCTTGGCTAGATGCTTCCGGTTCATGGTCGGCTAATAGAGGTCAGGGTGAATGGGATTCAGACCGAGAAGCGATAAAGAATTTACCTATATCTGATAAGATGACGAGAAATGTAGAAACCGGTAAATTGGGAATTGATGCGCGATGGGAAATTGATATATTCGGAAGACAAAAAGCAAAATCACGTGCTGCATCGAATTCGTTACAAGCATCACAGGCGGATTTATATTCCACCTGGGTATCTTTGAGCGCGGAAACCGCATTACAGTATATGTCGTTAAGAACTTTACAGGAGCAATTGCGCATAACAGAAGATGATGTGAAGCGTCAACAGGAAGCGTTGGAACTGATTAAGATAAATAATCAGTCTGGTATTATTAATGAATTACCTGTGCAACAGGCTACATATGCATTATCTCAGACTCAAGCGGAGATTCCTTCATTAAAGAAAAATATAGCTTCCACAATGGCTGCTCTTTCTATATTGACAGGAACAGTTCCAGGCGAGATTGACGGGTTATTGATGGAAAATACTTCATTACCTACGGTGGATCCACACATGTTTATCGGCATACCGGCGGAAGCTTTACGACAACGGCCTGATATTCAGGCGGCGGAACGACGTATTGCGGCGCAACAACAGAAAACCAAGGCTGCAAAGGCTGACCTTAAGCCTAGATTTTCACTAAATGGCAGTATAGGCTTGGAGTCGTTTTCATCGGGAGGTCTTATTTCGGCTATCGGTAAAATGATAGGAATAGGACCATCTATCACTATGCCTATTTTCAATGCCGGTGCTATTCGTAAGAATATAAAGGTACAAACAGAAAAGGAACAGGAATACTTGGCACTTTACGAAGAGACTGTTTTGAAAGCTGTAGGGGAGGTCCGAAATGCGGTAACGGATGCATCTCAGGATCATATTAAGTCTGAGGAATTGAAATCTGCTGTAGAATCTGCACAGCAAGCGGAATCTTTGGCGCAAACCAATTTTGACTCCGGTCTTAGCGATTACTTAAGTGTTCTTGATGCACGAAGAAATGTATTGTCTGCAAGGCGGCAATATATCATGAGTCGGGGGCAAGAGTTTGCTGATACCGTTCGTTTATTCAAATCCTTAGGCGGTGGTTGGGAAGCCATGGACATGGATCAGGAGGCAGAGGCGGACTCGCATGCTAAGAAATAGTGTGAGAAACGGGGAATGATTATGAAAGAGAAACTTGATGTCCTTAAACGGTGGATGGCGAATAATAGAAAAAAGTGCGCAGGTATAATGATTGCCTTTCTAATAATTTTGGGTGGAGTAAGTTATTATGCTTATAATCAATACGAAGTGTACATGGCCTCTCATCATATTGTGTTGCAAGGCAATGTGAATCTGCGTGAAGTTAATGTTGCATTTCGAGGAAGTGACCGGATTGCCAGCCTTTTGGTGGATGAAGGTGCGGTGGTGAGCCAAGGGCAGATTTTGGGGTATTTACATTCTGATGAATTGAATCTTACTGTACAGCAGGCTAAGGCTACCATTGCAGCACAGGAAGCTATAGTGGCCAAGTTGCAGGCCGGCAGTAGACCAGAAGAAATCGCTCAAGCATCGGCACGAGTTACATCTGCAGAAGCTGCGTTAGCTCAATCTAAACAGGAAGCAGAGAAGTTACAAAAATCCTATAATGCTTCAAATGGTAAGGCCGTTAGTCGACAGTCTGTAGATGATATACAGGCGAAGGTGAAAGTATCGGAAGCCAAATTAAACGAGGCTCAGCAAGCATACAATTTAGCTGTCGCAGGGCCAAGACAGGAAGATATAGCACAGGCCCAAGCCCAATTGGATGCGATGAAAAGCGAACTGGCCCGTCAGGAGTTTTTGTTAAACCAAACCGTATTAACAGCTCCTATAGACGGTGTTATAACGGCCCGATTATTACAGGTCGGTGATATGGCTTCACCGAATACACCTGTATTTAAATTGGCTGAGAATACTAAGAAATGGGTACGTGTATATGTGAACGAACGGGATTTAGGAAAAATTTATAACGGTATGGATGCGAATGTGACGACGGATACCAATAAGAATGAACCGATTCACGGTACAATCGGATATATATCCTCCGTAGCGGAATTTACACCTAAATCGGTAGAAACGAAGGATGTGCGTACTACACTTGTATATGAAGTGCGGGTATATGTAGATGATCTTGATAATCGTCTCCGTTTAGGAATGCCTGCCACTGTTTCCATTGATATATAGAGGTGTGCGGTGAATGATGTATATGCAATCGAAGCGTCACAATTATATAAAGAATTTCCCCTTGTCGGAGATGATCCTATAATAGCATTGGACCATTTGGATTTTAAAATTCGAAAAGGCTGTTTAACTGCGTTGGTCGGGCCAGATGGGGCGGGGAAAACGACTTTGATTCGTTTGATAGCCGGTTTATTGGATGCCACGTCTGGTTCTTTAGATGTCCTCGGAATGGATGTGAAAGCACATTCACAGGCAGTTCAAGATAGACTTAGTTATATGCCTCAGAAGTTTGGGCTTTATGAGGAATTATCCGTCAGTGAAAACATGAATCTCTATGCAGATTTACACGGTATTCCTTTGCATGTGAGAACGGAGCGGTTTGAAAAATTACTACATATGACGGGGCTAGCCAAATTTACTAAGCGTCAAGCCGGTAAATTGTCAGGTGGTATGAAGCAAAAGCTTAGCCTAGCCTGTACATTGGTGCGTTCTCCGGAGCTTTTATTGCTCGATGAGCCTACCGTAGGGGTAGATCCATTTTCAAGGCGGGAGTTATGGGAAATCTTAGAGTCGTTAGTACGTACAGATGGAATCAGCGTACTTGTTAGCACTGCATACTTAGATGAGGCGGAGCGTTGTAAAGATATTTTCGTCCTCAATAAGGGGCACTTTTTAGCAACTGGGACACCGCATGAGTTGACTCAAATGTCTGAGGAACGATGCTTTCAGGTAAAGATTCCGAAGTCGTTGAGCATGAGAAATGTACAGGCCGCATTGATGGATGACAGGAAATGCGTGGCGGATGCCGTTCCAGAGGCCGGTGCCGTGAGGTACATAAAAACAAAAGAAATGCTTTCGATTCCTTGGCTTAGCGAGTACGGTATGGAGGAACAACCAGTTCAGAGCCGTTTGGAAGATACCTTTATGATGTTGTTAAAAGAGGATGAAATTGCCTCAAAACAAGGGGCTGAGCCTTTAGATAGTATCGATATGGATTTGAATGAAAGTGTGATAGAGAAAGAACGAAAACGTTTGTTGTCCCCAAATGAAATGGTTGAGCGTCCAGTAGAAATTTCCGTATCTCATTTGGTGAGGACATTCGATGATTTTACGGCGGTAGCTAATACATCATTTACGGTGCAGCGCGGAGAAGTATTCGGATTGCTTGGACCAAACGGAGCCGGCAAGACGACGACATTTCGTATGTTGTGTGGATTATTACCTGTAACGAGCGGGGATTTATGTGTAGCCGGTGTTGATGTCGTTAAATCTCGTACGGCAGCAAGAAGCAATTTCGGATATGTAGCGCAAAAGTTTTCTTTGTACGGCAATTTGTCCGTTATGGAAAATCTAGAATTTTTTGCTGGTGTGTACGGTTTGTACAGTCAAAAAAAGGATGATCGAATAGAGGCTGTTATCAAGGAGTTTCGTCTAAATGATGTGCGAGATATGATAGCCGGTGATTTGCCTGGTGGTTATAAACAGCGCTTGTCCATGGCGGCTGCCTTAATGCATGAGCCTAAAATTCTTTTCTTGGATGAGCCCACAAGTGGTATTGATCCTCTTACAAGGCGTAATTTCTGGCGACAGATTACTTCTTTATCAAAGCGAGGAACAACGATTATTATTACGACTCATTTTATGGATGAATCGGAATATTGTGACCGTATTATGATTCAGGATGCAGGAAAACTCGTTGTACTGGGAACACCTGATGAAGTTAGACGGATTGCCGGCGATGAGAATTGTACTATGGATGAAGCGTTTATCTCCGTCATACTAAAAAAACGGGAACAGGAGGATGACGTATGAACGGATTTATAAGACGGTTTTCCTCATTGGTATACAAGGAGACCTTACAAGTATTGCGCGACCCTAGCACTATTTTGTTGGGTGTTGTGCTACCTATACTACTTATTATCCTCATCGGCTCAGGGGTTACTTTGGATGTTAAACACGTGCCGATAGCAGTGGTTATGGAACGGCAAGATTCTATGACCCAGAGTGTGTATGACTCCTTATACGGCTCTGAGTACTTTCAACCTATAGCGGTTCGCGATAGAAAAACGGCGGAACTATTGATGGAAAAACGAAAGGTAGATGCCATATTGGTGATTCCACAGGACTTTTCTGCTCAAGTTATGCGTGGACAAGGGAAAGTGCAGGGAATTTACTACGGTGTCGATACTTCGGTAGCGATGAGCATAGAAAGTTATGTAAACTCAGCTATTAATTTATGGGCCGTTAAGAATATTCCGTTTATGCTACGTGGTGGATATATAACAATGAACCATCGCATGTGGTTTAATGAAGCAAATACAAGTACCTGGTTTTTGATTCCTGGGCTCATCATGATTATCATGACGATTGTATCCGTCTTTCTTACGGCGGTTGTTATGGCTAGAGAATGGGAACGTGGTACTTTTGAGGCTTTATTCGTTACACCAGTTAAGCCTATTGAAATTATTTTGGCTAAGGTAGTGCCTTATTATGTATTGGCCATGTTGGGGCTGTTGTTTTGCCTCGGTGTTTCGTATTTCTTTTATGAAGTACCTATGCGTGGTTCCTTATGGATCATCTGCATCGTGTCCACATTGTATTTGATTGTTTCCTTAAATATGGGACTACTTATATCTGCGTTTACGAAGAAACAGTTCTTAGCTTGTCAAATGGCGTTACTTACCAGTTTTTTACCGGCGTTGATATTGACGGGGTTTTTATTTGATCCACATTCACAACCTGTGGTGATTCAATATATTTCACGGCTTTTACCTCCTACATATTTTTTAGAATTACTGAAATCATTGTTCCTAGGTGGAAATAACTGGTATTTGATTATTAAAAATAGTGCCGTATTATCGGGTTTTGCTATTTGCTTTACAATATTGACAATTTATATTACGCGGAAGAAGGTGGAATAATGAATTGGCGCCTGTATTGGAATCAAATTGTCTCCATCATATGGAAAGAGCTATTAGCCACCTTTAAAGATCCGAAAACTCGTATAATCTTACTGTTACCGGTTATTATTCAAGGGTTCCTCTTCGGTTACGCCGCAACCTATAATCTCAACAAGGTTCCCTATGTATTGATTGATGAAAGTCATACGCAGACCGCAGCTGCATTAGAATCGACTATTAATTCATCCGGTGTTTTTGAACTGTATCAATCTGCAAACTCTCCGGATATAATCGCACCACTAATAGACTCCAACAAGGTTATTATGGCGGTTATCATACCTCAGGATTTTGAAGAAAATTTAAAGCTTAAACAACCTACATCTATTACTGTTATTGTAAATGGAACGAATACAATGACTTCAGGTCTTGCAGCAGCCTATATGGGGCAAATCATTTCTCAATTCAATCAGACTTGGTTAGGTGTTGAGCATAAGGGAATTACGATTGAATCTCGTACATGGTACAATGAAAATCAGCAGTCTTCCTGGACTTTCTTGACAGGTCTCGTTATATTGATCAGTATGACACAAGTTATCATGTTGGGGGGCTTATCTGTGGCGAGAGAACGAGAGCAGGGGACCTTTGATCAATTATTGGTGACGCCCGTATCATCTATGCAAATTTTGATTGCAAAGTCTATACCACCCATGATAATAGGACTGTTTCAAAGTACTGTATTGTTATTAATAGCCATGTTTTGGTTTAAAGTTCCATTTCGGGGCAACATATTTCTTGTGTATGCCGTGTTGTTTACATTTATAAGTAGTAGTATTGGATTGGGGTTATCTATTTCGGCTATTGCAAAAAATATGCAGCAAGTTCTCGTATATGTTTTTGTCTTTCTTTTTCCACTAGCATTATTGTCCGGATTAATCACACCTGTACATAACATGCCGAAAATATTGCAATATCTTACATATGGAAATCCTATGCGGTTTTCTGTTGATGCAATGCGCAGGATTTATTTAGAAGGTGCAGGATTGACGGATATTTGGTTTAATTTTATTCCTATGATTATCCTAATCATTATAAGCATGTCCATAGCAGGATGGCTATTTAGAAATCGCGTTGGATAAAGCTAATGATTAGATTGTTAAACTTTTTATATTTTGTTATAACAATACGGCAGACCTATATAGCATTTTTTTATTAATAAATATGCTACTGCCGTATTGACTAAATGAATGTAGACTGTTAGAATAAAGGCATAGAAAATATCATATTTGGGAATAGGTGCTGAAAAGCATAATAGAGAAGCCGGTTAAAGGCCGGCACGGTCCCGCCACTGTATGGTCGAGCGAGTCTAAATTAAGTCACTGGGAAACTGGGAAGGCTAGATGAGCGATGACGCCGAGTCAGGAGAACTGCCTATTCAACATTCACCATTTGACCTACGAGAGATAGGGAGGAGAAGTTAATAGCTCCTTTTTACGTACCCGTAAAAAGGATTTTTTAGTTCTATTGGATCTAAATTGTATTATAGTTGATTTAGATTTTAGTTCTATACGACCTAAATGTCGTGCTATGGTCATGGTGGATTACCTTTTTGGTATTACCAGCATGACATATGTTGTGACTGTTAATATATTTTATGGTAAATGTAGGGCATGCATTTATTCATCATCATCCTAAAAAAGAGGCTGACCCAGGGTTCTAGTAGTTCGGATTCTGGGTCAGTCTCTTTTTATTTTGCAAATATTAATTATCGGTAAGATCTTTTAGATAGAGGTCTGTAGCGTTAAGCTTTAGATGAAGTGTAAATAGATATAGAATCGTAGAATAATTAAGAGCTTTTAGATTTAGAATTTGCTTTGGGTTTACATAAATAGTAAGGTGTAATTAGATAGTTGTTTTTCTTGGAATCTATTTTTAGATGTATGAATTTTAAGTCATTTAAAAAAAATGATTGACGATGAATTCCATACATGATATTATTATTTCAGTTGAGACGCGGGAGTGGCGGAATTGGCAGACGCACCAGACTTAGGATCTGGCGCCTTACGGCGTGGGGGTTCAAGTCCCTTCTCCCGCACCAACTTTATTGCACCTTTAGAGGTGTATTTTTTTTGCCTAAAATTAAGTAGTTAATGTGGATATTCATATCGATAAACACTTGTAGTTTAATAGTAGGGTAGGTACAGAATTAACTACTACATTATATGTTATAATAAATGAGTTAGAACTATTTAATTAATACAATCATAGTAATACTATATGGTGCAGTATGAATAATACATTAACAAAACTGCTTTCACAGAACCCATCCTTTGTGGATGGGCTAAACGCATTTCAGCGTAAGGGAAAGTCAGTCATATATGGTCTTAGTGGATCTCAAAAAAGTTTCCTCTTAAGCCAATCTTTTTCTGCAGGTCTTACAAAGCCTGTAGTCATCGTAGTCCATGATAAGGATCATAAGGAGATGTGGGAGCGAGATTTAGCTTTCTTTTGGCCTAATGTGCCAGTCCAATCATTTCCTATAACAGATCATGTAGACTTTACAACTGTAGCACGTAGTCTTGAAGACCAAGGTGCACAAATGCGAGCTTTAGCATTATTAGCATGGCAAGAGCCGGCAGTAGTCATTGCCAATGCTGAAGAGGCTACACAGTATGTTGTATCTCCTCATTATTTAAAGGGGCAATCGTTACATTTTGCTTTAAATGATGCGATTGAACGTGATGTAGTCCTTGAACAGCTCGTAACAATTGGATATGAACGCGTAGACCAGGTGGAACAACGTGGTCATTTTGCCGTGCGGGGGGATATCTTAGATATATATCCTGTTAATAGTGAGCATCCGATTCGTATTGAATTCTTTGGCGATGAAATCGATACATTGCGTTTCTTCTCCGTTGAGAATCAACGCTCTATTGAGCAAATCGAATCCTATACGGTAACTCCTTTCTTTCTTGGTAAAAGTGATGCGGAAAGTACTTTATTATCTTATGTGAAAGAGGGCACTCTGATTTATGATGAGCCAGGTCGTATTCAAGAAGCATTAAAGAAATTCCTTAAGGAAGATCCTACACATCGGAAAAATCATTGTGATTGGAATGAACTACAACGCACTGTAGATTCTATGAATCAAGTGGCTTTCACATTTATGCAACAACGCTCTATCGGACTTGCAGGATTTAATCCTATTGGTATTCAAGGGAAGACGATGACGAGCTTTGAGCGTCAAATTCCCCTATTAACAGATGAAATAAAGCAATGGCATCGTTTAAATCACCAAGTGGTACTAGTATTAAATAATCAGCAACGACGAGAAGGTATTGAGCGTGCCCTTGAATGGGAAAATATTGCATTTACTCATAGTGATACATGGATAGCAAAGCTTAACACTGTCGTTATTTTAAAAGGATTATTAACAGATGGTTTTGAATTGCCCAATAGCCATCTCGTAGTTGTCGTAGAAGGTAATATTTACGGACAACAAAAGCGCAAGCTTCGAAATAAGCCTAAAAAGGGCCAAGAGATCAATTATTTCACCGATTTAACACCTGGTGACTATGTAGTACATAGTATGCATGGTATCGGCAAGTATATTGGTCTCAAAACAATTGAAACGGAAGGCATTCACCGCGATTATATTGAGATTGCTTATGCTGGAACGGATAAACTGTTCTTACCAGCTAATAATTTAGATCAACTGCAAAAATATATTGGCAATGAAGGTGATGTGCCACGTATTAATAAGATGGGTGGTCGTGATTGGAGCAAGGTTGTTACAAAGGCAAAAAAATCTATTGATGATTTAGCAGATAAGCTCGTTGAGATATATGCACAACGAGAAATCACAGAAGGTTTTGCATTTTTGCCAGACCAACCATGGCAGCAAGAGTTTGAAGATGCATTCCCATATGAGGAAACGGAAGACCAATTACAGGCTACCGCAGAGATTAAAGAATCCATGGAAAGACCTGTTCCTATGGATCGCCTGCTCGCTGGTGATGTAGGATTTGGTAAAACAGAAGTGGCTATGCGCGCCATTTTCAAGGCCGTTATGAGCGGAAAACAAGTGGCAGTACTTGTACCAACTACGGTTTTAGCACAGCAACATTTCCAAACTTTTTTGAATCGCTTTGCTCCATTTGGGGTAAAAGTAGATGTGCTTAATCGATTCCGAACTACATCAGAGAAAAAACAAATTCTTAAAGGCGTAGAGGATGGATCTATTGATATTCTCATTGGAACCCATTCATTACTTAACAAAAAGGTGGTATTCAAAGACTTAGGTATGCTTGTTGTAGACGAGGAGCAACGTTTTGGGGTAGCACAAAAAGAAAAGTGGAAAGAGTGGGCTAGCAATATCGATGTACTCACTTTGAGTGCTACACCGATTCCGCGGACTTTACATATGTCCCTCGTTGGCGTTCGAGAAATGTCTGTTATCAATACTCCGCCAGAGGAGCGTTTGCCTGTTCAAACCTATGTGGTGGAATATGATATGAATCTCATAGCAGATGCTATCAAACGAGAACTTGCAAGAGGTGGACAGGTTTATTTCGTATATAATCGGGTCGCATCCATTAATCACATGGGAGAACTATTAGAATCCGCATTACCTGGCTTGCGTTATGCTATTGCTCATGGACAGATGACAGGCCGTCAAATTGAGGAGATTATGACCGATTTCTATGAAGGCCATTATGATGTACTCTTGTCCACGAGCATTATTGAAACCGGTTTAGATATTCCTAATGCAAATACTATCATCATTTATGATGCGGATCGCTTAGGTTTATCTCAACTATACCAAATGCGAGGTCGGGTAGGACGCTCTCGTAGACGTGCTTATGCATACTTTATGTATCGGCCAGATAAAATACTTTCAGAGGCAGCTGAAAAGCGTTTAAAAGCCATAGAGGAGTTTACCGAGCTCGGCGCAGGATTTAAGTTAGCCATGAGAGATTTAGAGATTCGCGGTGCCGGTAATCTATTAGGCTCACAGCAACATGGTAATATCGCATCCGTGGGCTTTGGCATGTACGTGAGCATGTTAGAAGAGGCGATTGCAAAGGCTCAAAATAAAGAAGTTGAGCGAGACGTATCCATTGATCCAGCTATCGACTTAGAGGTAGATGCGTTTATTGACGATGCGTATATCAAAGACAGTGCTCGTAAGATTTCTGTATACCAACGATTGTTACATATTAAATCTAAAGAGCAACTCGACGATATGACGGATGAGCTTATTGATCGTTTCGGTACACCAACCGATCCAGTAGACCGTTTGTTGCGCATTGCTCAAATTAAGGAGCAAGCACGTCTACTGGGTATTAAGAGTATCGTCCGTAGAGATAAGCAGCTCACCATCCATTGGTATGACGATTCTAAAATGGCCGATTGGGACATGGGGGCTGTACGAGAAGATTTATGGAAAAAAATGAAGTTTATGGACACCAAGCCAGCCACATTATATGTGAATCTTAATGGCATGAAAGGTTCTGTTTTGACCATTACGGAAGCGGTGATAAAGGCTCTTAGCCACAAGTCACCGACTAAGGAGGGCCTATGAATCGATTTTTAAAAGGAGCCATGATTTTAACCTTAGCCGGTATTATCGTGAAGGTCATCGGTGCGTTTAGTAAGGTTCTTATTGCACGGATCTTAGGTGGTGAAGGAATTGGGCTATATATGATGGCCTATCCAATCTATCAAATTATCGTTAGTATTTCTGCTGCAGGTATTCCTGTAGCCATATCTATTATGATTGCAGAGAAACTTGCTAATGATGATATGCGAGGCGTACAACAAGTATTTTCCGTATCTTTGAGGGTACTCGCTATATTAGGGCTGGTATTTAGTTTGGCCTTATATGGTAGTGCGCAATGGCTCGTAGATAATCAAATCATCACCGATCCACGTGCTTTAATTGCTATTCAGCTATTATCTCCAGCCATTTTTGTAGTGACCATCCTGAGCTGTTTTAGAGGGTATTTCCAAGGTTTCCAGTATATGGTGCCTACTGGTACGAGTCAAGTATTTGAACAAATCTTTCGCGTGTCTTCTATGGTAGGTTTGGCATACTACTTCATTGATCGTGGACTCCATTTGGCGGCGGGTGGTGCGACCTTTGCTACATTCCCAGGCGTATTGGCAGGGTTACTGGTATTAATTTATTTTTACTACCGACAACGTAATGTTCGAGAGAAGATGCTTTCACAACAGAATCCTAATGCCATTTGTGAAAGTAACGGCACCGTAGTTAAACGATTGTTTAGTCTTGCCATACCGGTTTCTATGGCGAATATCATGCTTCCCATGGTATCACTCATTGATACATTTATCGTCCCGAAACGATTGATGGATATTGGATACTATCTCAATGAAGCAACCACACAATTTGGCTATCTAACGGGAATGGCAACATCTCTGATTGGGTTGCCAATTATTCTAACTACGTCCTTAGCCGCTAGTCTTGTACCAGCTGTATCTGAGGCCCATACTCAAGGTGATGTACATCGCATCGTGAAACGAGCGGAAACGGCGATTAAAATTGCTAATATGTTTACGATTCCAGCCTGTATTGGTCTCTGTGTACTAGCTACGCCAATATCGCAATTAATATATGCAACACCCCACGCAGGGCCTGTTATTGCTGTTATTAGCTTGAGTATTGTGTTCCTCGGTTGGCAGCAGGTTACTGCAGGTGTTTTACAAGGGTTAGGAAGGACAGTAATTCCTATGGTGTCGATTTTTATCGGCTTATTAGTGAAGACATTCTTAGATTATGAATTGACAGGCAGTGTTGAGTTGGGCATTAATGGTGCGGCTTGGGCGACGAATTTAAACTTTGCTATTGCAGCGCTTATTAATTATATTTTTGTAAAAAGATATGTAGGTTCGGTACTGAATACATTAGAGTTATTAAAAATAATAGTATCTGCCATGGCCATGGGCGGTGCTACACAAGTCATCTATGTGAGCACTGTTGATTTATTAGGCAATGGTGGCGCTGTGGCTGCAGCAATTGTAGTGGCTATTTTTGTATATGGTTTATCGTTATGGCTTACTAAAGCTGTCGTAAAAGATGATATATACCATTTCCCAATCATAGGCAAGCGCTTACAAGCTCGACGCAATAGGGAGGAAGCAAAGCTATATGAAGAACAATATTGATATTCAACCTTTAGTCGATGTAGTGAAAACTTTGCGTGCACCAAATGGCTGTCCTTGGGATCAAAAGCAAACGCATGAATCTTTACGTCGCTATTTTATAGAGGAAACTTACGAAGTGGTAGATGCCATTGATAATAAAGATATGCCGAATCTTCGTGAAGAGTTAGGTGATGTATTATTGCAAGTTGTCTTTCACAGTCAATTGGCAGAGGAGGCTGGTCATTTTACACTTCAAGACGTAATTAATGATGTCGCTGAAAAAATGATTCGTCGTCATCCTCGTGTTTTTAGCCCAGAAAATGATGAAAAATCATACACTTGGGATGAATTAAAGGCACAAGAAAAGAAAAATATTCAAAATTCTGTATTGGATGGTGTATCGAAAAGTTTACCTGCTTTAATGGCGGCTTATAAGCTCCAAGAAAAGGCTGCAAAGCTAGGATTTGACTGGGATGAGCTTGATCCTGTTTGGGCTAAAGTTTCCGAAGAAATGGGGGAATTTAAGGAGGCTATTGACCAAAATGATAGAGAAAATATGGAAAAAGAAGCAGGAGATGTGCTTTTTTCCTTGATTAATCTATTCAGATGGTATAAAATAAGCGGTGAAAATGCACTAAATCGCACAAACACAAAGTTCCGACAGCGTTTTTTACATGTAGAAGCTTGTGTTAACCAAAGCGATCGCTCATGGGAAGACTTTTCATTAGCTGAGCTCGATGCTTTTTGGGAGGAGGCTAAAGTGCAGGAAAAGTAACCTAGAGGTTTATACACTTCTAAGGTATTGTAATTTTAAGGAGGTTCTGTCATGAACAAAACAGAATTAATCGCAAGTGTTGCACAAAAAACTGAATTAACTAAAAAAGATGCTGAAAAAGCAGTAAAAGCTGTATTTGACACAGTAGCTCAAGAATTAGCAGCTGGTGGCAAAGTACAAGTTATCGGCTTCGGTACTTTCGAAGTTCGTGAACGCGCAGCTCGTGAAGGCCGTAACCCACAAAACGGTAAAACTATCACAATTGCAGCTTCCAAATCCCCTGCATTCAAAGCTGGTAAAGGTTTGAAAGAACAAGTTAACGCTGCAAAAGCTAAAAAACGCAAAAAATAATCCATATTGGATGTGAAAGAGACCTTTCGAGGTCTCTTTTTTTTATCTATTTATGGTATAATGCACAGAGAAAGGGTGCATTATGAATAACGAAACATCAAGGAAGGTTCTCATCGTGTCTGCCTCAATCGGCACTGGACATATGCAAGCCGCAAGAGCCATAGAAGAATATTGGAAAGAAAAAGAGCCACAAGCATCAATTACCCATGTTGATTTTCTTGATACAGAAACTATGTCTGTAGAGCATTTAATTAAGGGTACCTATATCAAGATGATTGACGTATTCCCCATGCTCTATGATATGATTTATCGCGTATCGAAAGGGGAAAAACGAGGTACCATTATGCAAACCGCATTGTCGTACCTACTTAAAAGCCGCATGCTTAAACTAGTACAACAAGAAGAGCCAGATGTAATGGTCTTTACACATCCATTTCCTTGTGGGGCGGCATCGATTTTAAAACGTCAAGGTCATATAGATGTACCACTAGTGGCTATTATGACAGACTTTAGTAGTCATCAGTTTTGGCTCTATCCACAGATTGATGTTTACTATGTTGCAACAGAATCTATGGTACCTGAAATGGTAGCTTCAGGTATCGATGAATCTCGTATTCATGTATCTGGCATTCCTGTGCGGCGATCTTTTTTCCGTGATGCTATTGAAGAGTATAGCTTAGAGGAACCTGTGAAAGTTCTTGTTATGGGTGGTGGCCTGGGTTTAGGCTCTCTTGAGACGGCTTTAAAACATCTAGATGAAGTAAATGGTATTGGTGAAATTACCGTTGTAGCTGGACAAAATACGTCTCTTTACGAATCGTTAGTTGTCCTTAGTGAATCTATGAAGACGAAGACTACCGTATATGGTTATACTACCAATATTTCTGAGCTCATGAAATCATCGTCTTTGCTCGTCACAAAACCTGGTGCATTGACCTGTATGGAGGCTGTTACAATCGGATTGCCAATGGTATTCTTTAATGCTATCCCAGGGCAGGAAGAGGCAAATGCAGAATTGTTAGAGCAACGGGGATGTGCTCGTTGGGCTCGCGATATTCACAACTTAGAAGATGTGGTAACTGCACTGTTAATTAATTCTCCGCGACTTCAACAAATGTCTGAACGTGCTCGCGAATGGCATGTGGATGGGGCTGCTGATATCGTAAATAGTCTCATTGAAATTTTAGATGCTAGTGCACAAGATGAGCTTGTGAAAGCTCAAGAGGCAATTAGCTAACCAATATAGAAAAAGCGATGACCTAAAGGGCCATCGCTTTTTTCTATTGATACTGTTCAATATGTTCTTTTCGAAGTTTTTGTAATGTAACTAAGAAAGCATCCGTACTTTCTGCACCATCCAATAGATCTTTTAATTGGTAAGAGTCATCAAGGGTAACACTCCATTGGAAGGAGTCGTTATCGTCGTACACATTGAATACGACTGGTGTCTCTAAGTCCTCTGGCATATAGCCGTCATCATCGGACACAGTTGCATACGTGCCATCCTCTAAGAGCTCAGTAAATAATGTGTCATACCCATCAATGTCGATAAGTTCAAAGTTGATACTTTCATAAAAGTCTAAAACCATATCCGTCGCCATGTGGACCTCCTCATGAATATATATGTTACGTTTATTCTACTGAGGGCGCCTGTTACTGTCAATGGTAATGTGTAGTATAATAAATAACAGAATTACAAAATAGGAGCGGAATATGAACGTTATTAGTTTACAGAACATAGAGAAATCATATGGCACAAGGCTACTGTTTAAAGAGGTGAGTATGACTTTTACCACGGAAAAACGATTAGGTCTTGTGGGCATCAACGGAACGGGTAAGTCTACATTTCTAAAAATATTAGCAGGACAAATGGAAGCTGATAAAGGCACCATTGAGCGTAATGGTAAGGCTAGCATTTATTACTTAGCGCAGACACCTGATTTTGATGCGGAAGCTACTTTGCTTGAGGCCGTTCTTGATGGAAATCATCCTCGGTTGCAAATGGTAAAAGTCTTTGAACGTATTAGTCGTGAGTATCGCCAAATGCAAGAGTCTGGTAAAGACGATGCTAAAATATCTCGCAACTATATGAATGCACTGGAGCAAATGGATCAGCAAGACGGGTGGCAAGTAGAGCAAGAGGCGCGCATTATTTTATCTAAATTGGGCTTTCCTGATGTGGAGCAAAAGGTAGCTATGTTATCAGGAGGGCAAAAGCGTCGTCTTGCATTGGGGCAAGCATTGCTATATCCATGTGATCTTTTATTACTAGATGAGCCGACTAACCATTTGGATGAAGATAGTATTGATTGGCTAGAGTCGTATTTGAGTGTACGTCAAGGAGGATTATTAATCAGTACCCATGATAGATATTTCCTCGATTCCGTATGTAATGGTATTTTAGAGCTATCAAATCGTCATATGTATCAATACGATGGCAATTATGAAGAATTTATTGCCTTGAAAGCTGATCGAGAGGCTCGTGAAGCTGCTACGGAAGAAAAACGACGTCAATTTTTAAAGCGGGAAATCGAATGGGTACGTCGTGGTGCTCTGGCAAGAACTACAAAACAAAAGGCTCGTCTTGACCGTTACGAAAAATTAAAGAATATGGAGAAAACCCGTCGTCCGGATCAAATGGATCCTATTGCGCTGAAGACACGTTTAGGAAAAACCATCTTTGATATTGAGCATTTAGAGTTTTATTTTGATGAACGTCCTATGATTAAGGACTTTACCTATCACGTGGTACGCCATGATCGTATCGGTATAGTAGGGCCCAATGGTGTTGGTAAGTCTACCTTTATGAATATCCTTGATGGCACCTACGAAGCGACGAGAGGTACTATTGGTAAAGGTGAGACCGTTCGTATTGCTCATTTTAAACAAGAGCTACCTGAATTTGATGAAGATATGCGCGTTCTCGATTATATTCGTGAGGACCACTCTTATATGGTGCTCGGTGATGGATCTACATTGAGCGCAGGACAAATCCTTGAGCGATTCCTTTTTACCCCAGAATTACATGGTGTACCGATTCGAAAACTCTCTGGCGGGGAACGTCGTCGTTTATACCTCTTAAAATTGTTGATGAGCGCCCCTAACGTATTATTGCTGGACGAACCGACGAATGATCTTGATATTCCAACATTGGAGGTATTAGAGGATTTCCTTGACTCCTTTAGTGGCGTCATCATCACCGTTTGCCACGATCGGTACTTCCTAGACCGCGTAGTGGATAAACTGTTTGTTTTTACCGGCGATGGACATATTGAAATCGTTCATGGCTCGTATTCTGACTACAAAGATGCTCTTGATGAAAGTAGTGGCAGCAAGCGCCCATTCTATATGCCAAATGATAATATACCGGCTAATTCCAAAGTGGTACAAGCTGTAGAAGGTGGAGAGGCTGATACCGATGACTCTGTTGATAATCAATCAAATACGTCAGATATCTTTGGAAATGACAATGTAGTAGCTGTTGGTGAAACAGATACTTTCAAAGCAATACTAAAGAAGGGCCTCAATAAAGCAGAGGAAGCGGAGTATGCCAAAATTATGGATGAATTGCCAAAGCTAGAACATTTAGTAAAGGGCCTCGATGTTATGATAAGCCAAGTGGCTACTGATTATGAAAAAATGCAGTCACTGATGGAGGAACGAGAAGAAACACAGGCCCAAATAGATGCGCTCACTGAACGGTGGATGGAATTAGAGGAACGCCTATAATTCCTTTTATCATGCCATTTTTTAATATCTGCTATGCAAAGGAATTACGTGTAAGTTTATTGATAAAACTCACAATGTATAGTATAATTTCTACGATTAACGATAACAACGTTACCTAAGTAGGAGGAACTCATGAGTAAGTACCAATTTTTAGACCGTCGCGTACCAATTGAAGACGGAAATATTGCATTAGTACAAGATTTAACTAAATGTAAAAACTGCTCCTTATGTCGTAAAGCTTGTGCTGTAGACATGGGTGTATTTGATTATTATGATTTAACAACTAATGGAGATCATCCAATTTGTATTCATTGTGGTCAATGTGCATCTATTTGCCCGTTCGATTCCATTAATGAACGCTCTGAAATTGATGAAGTAAAAGCAGCTATTGCTGACCCTAATAAAATCGTCATTTTCCAAACTGCGCCTGCCGTGCGTGTTGGTTTGGGCGAGGAATTCGGCCTTGAGGCTGGTACATTTGTAGAAGGTAAAATGGTAGCTGCTCTTCGTAAATTGGGTGGCGATTATATTCTTGATACAAACTTTGGTGCGGACATGACTATCATGGAAGAAGCATCTGAGTTATTAGAACGTGTTATTAATAGTGATGCAGTATTGCCTCAATTCACATCTTGTTGTCCTGCTTGGGTTAAGTTTGCGGAAACATTCTATCCAGAATTCTTGCCAAACCTATCTACGGCTAAGAGCCCAATTGCTATGCAAGCGCCTACACAAAAAACATACTTTGCTGAAAAAATGGGCCTTGATGCAAAACAAATCGTGGCTGTTGCAGTAACACCATGTACAGCTAAGAAATTTGAAATTCGTCGCGATGAAATGAATTCCTCCGCGGAATACTGGGATACACCAGAAATGCGCGATACAGACTACTGTATTACTACACGGGAACTTGCAAAATGGTTGCGCGCAGAAGAAATCAACTTTGATAATCTTGAAGATTCTGCTTTTGACCCATTGATGGGTGAAGCTTCTGGTGGTGGTATCATTTTCGGTAACACTGGTGGTGTTATGGAAGCGGCTATGCGTGCGGCTTACAAAATGGCGACAGGTGAAGATGCACCTCAAACATTGATTCCATTTGAAGCTATTCGCGGCATGGACGGTGCTCGTGAAGCAGACGTAGTGATTGGGGATAAAACATTACATGTAGCGGCAGTTCATGGTACCGGTAATTTGCGTAAGTTCATCGAACGCATGCGTGCAGAAAATATCCATTATGACTTTATCGAAGTAATGGCTTGTCGTGGTGGCTGTATCGGTGGTGGTGGTCAACCACGCGTTAAATTACCGATGGCTGACAAAGCTCGTGAAGCTCGTATTGCATCCTTGTATACTCGCGATGCAGAAGTAACTGTAAAAGCTGCTTGTGATAATCCGGATATCCAAAAATTGTATGCTGAGTTCTTTGATGGCAAACCTATGAGCCACAAAGCACATCACATGTTACATACTACCTTTGTGAACCGTTCTGAAGATTTAGGTCCTAATGGCGCTTGTACGCCTGGTACATGCCCTACATCTGTGCCTAATTTGAAAAAGGCGGCAGAGGCGGCTAAAGCGGCAGCGGAAGCTAATAACTAAGAGTTGATGGTTACTAGTTAACAAAAAGCACAAAGATAGCTAAGAAATATATAGCAGATAGTTGATATGTTAGTCAGCTATCTGCTTTTTTATCTATTTTATATAGTGGAAATATGGTCAATAAAAGCTTTCACAGAGGTAGATTCTATATATGCCATATACGCATAGGGGTTAAAATATAGAGATTGGTAAATTGGTTTAGGAATTACCTGTAGTATGCTATAATTAAATTGTTATTATAGAAGCAATCAATACTGGTTCGGGAGGATCTTCATGGCTTTTAAATTAAAAGGAAAAGAAGAAAAATTTTTCAGTATTTTGGAAAAGCATGCTGCACTAACCTATGAAAGTGCGGAAATGATGGAACGCGTGTTTAAGGGGGATATCTCTAAGGAAGAGGCATTTCTTGAAATTGATACAAAGGAAAAAGCTGCCGATGAATTAGTAAATGAAACTGTAGAGCGTTTACGTAAAACATTTATCACTCCAATGGATCGTGAGGATATTCAGCTTTTGATTGACCAACTGGATACTACATTGGATAATATCAAAGAAATCATGGATAAAATGGTTATGTATCACGTTGGCAAACCAAGTGATGGTGCTATTCGCATGAGTGAAATTGTTGTTAAATGCGTTAAGCATATCAACAAATCCATTGGTTATATGGGTAGTCTTAAAAAGGATCATGTGAAGGTAGAGGGGCGTGTTCACCAAGTATTGAAACTTGAGTCTGAAGCGGATAATATTTATCATGAAGAAATGGCTAAGCTCTTTACAGAGTGTACAGATCCAATTGAAATTATCAAATGGAAGGAAATCCTTAGCGCTATGGAAGATGTAATCGATGGATGCGAAGATTTGGTTGGTACATTCCGCCGGGTAGTATTGAAGTATGCTTGATGCTCATTATTTAGTATGGCTAGTTGTATTTTTAGCATTAGCCTTTGACTATATCAATGGCTTTCATGATACGGCGAATGCCATTGCCACATCCGTTTCTACACGAGCTATTGAGCCTAAAAAGGCGATTATGATGACCGCTGCTCTCAATTTTTTGGGTGCAATGGTTAGTACAGGTGTTGCAAAGACTATTGGTGGTGATATAGTAATGTCGCCATCTCTTATCGATAGTGGTATTATTTCTGCAGCCCTTATCGGTGCCATTACATGGAATCTTTTAACTTGGTATTGGGGAATCCCAAGTTCCTCATCCCATGCTTTGATTGGTGGTATCATCGGTGCTGTGGGCTGGTCTGTAGGATTTGATGCGTTGAATGAGGCGGGGATTTTAAAAATCTTTTTGTCTCTTATTTTATCTCCGATTGTAGCCATGATTGGTGGCTATATTGTGATGAAAGTATTGTTGCTTATTTTCGGTAGATTTTCTCCAATTGTTTTAAATGATCGATTTAGATCCATGCAAATTGTATCAGCAATTATGATGGCATTTTCTCATGGCTCTAATGATGCACAAAAAGCGATGGGGATAATCACATTAACCTTACTTAGCGGTGGTTTCATCGATACATTAGATGTACCGATTTGGGTAAAGCTTTGTTGTGCTACTGCAATGGCTATGGGTACTGCTGTAGGCGGTTGGAAAATTATCTCTACAATGGGTACCAAGATTTTCAAACTAGAAACTATTAATGGGTTCGCTGCTGATTTAAACTCGGCGATTACTATTTTTACAGCTACATTCTTACATTTGCCTGTAAGTACTACACACGTAGTAAGTGGTTCTTTACTAGGTGTAGGCTCTTCTAAACGTATTAAAGCCGTTAACTGGGGCGTAGCAAGATCTATGGTTATGGCTTGGTTTGTAACGATTCCATTATCTGGCATCGTTGCCGCTATTGCTTATGAAGTAGGTCACTTACTATTTGGCTAATTCATATACTTTTTATTACAGTAAAAAAGACTGCAAACGCAGTCTTTTTTGTTTGTCAAAATATTCTTCCTATATTGTCATATTTATAAATACTTTGCTTTTCTATTTTAAAATTCTATTTATTATATATGTACGTGATAGTTTCTAAAAATATAGAAATAAACTGATTTGTAAATACTATATTCTATAAAAGAGATTTATCTATATTTGGCAACATTAATGTTACAATTCAAGTTGAATAGGGGAAAATACTTATAAATATGTGTTTTATTGATTATGCATTTTACTAATAAATGAAGTTTATTACTTGTTTATAGGCTGTTAAGAGGTTGTTTAAAGTGAATGGCTATTGCATACTTATGTATCGGAGGTTATACTATCGGTAGAAGGAGTTTTTCAAGTGAAAAGTGAGGTATGTATATGGCATGGGGTGGATCTAGACGCGGTGCCGGGCGCCCACGTAATCCTATTAAACGTATTGGTAGAACCTTTCGACTTAGTGATGAAGAGTTTCTTTCGCTAAAGCCATTGATCATGGCTATTAAGGCAAATAATGATAAACGATATAGGCAACAATATAGCCGAGAAGTATAAATAATCAGGCATTGTCACAGCATATACAATTTAATACATTTTAAATCTATTTTACAATAATTCATTATTTCTAAATCTTTCAACTACAACACATCTTTACTCTCTAAAACAATATGCTGTGTGCAATACAAGCAGTACGAAAAGGTCCCAATTCATTTGAATTGGGACCTTCTTCGTTATATATAATATACAATACATATTATATATTACTCTATATTTTGTTATATTAAATTAGTCTACTTTGATGCCGTGAATTTCTTCAGCTAAACGTTTTAGAGCATCAACGGTACGTACCCCAGGAGTGATTTCAGAAAGTTTTACACGAATGAAGTGACCTTCTTTAACGGCTGTGATATCTTGAAGTTGAGGGTTAGCCTTGATCTTTTCACTTTTTTGTTGGAAATCATCATCGTTGCGAATAGAATTGCCATAGTCAGCGATAATAATATAGTCAGGGTTTTGCGCAATTACTGTTTCCCAAGAACCTTTAGCCCATGTTTTATCAACGCCTAAGCCGCTCATTACATTATCAGCACCGATAAGTTTTAAGATGTTAGTAGTATAACCTTCGAATGCTGTGAATGGTTGACCGTCTTCAGAGTCATAAATGAAAACGCGTTTACGAGGTAAGTCTTTTAGTTTATCCTGGATAGCTGCCAATGTTTTACGTTGACCTGCAACCCATTCTTCTGCCTTAGGTTTTACGCCGAAAATCTCACCCAATTTAATCATGTCGCTGAAGTTGGTTTCTAGGTCAGCTTTAGTAGATAACATGGATTCAGGGATCCAAATATTAACCTTTTGGGAAATCATTTTATCTGCAGGTATAGCTCGTTTGCTGAAAGAATCAGGCCATCCCGTAGCGAAGTCAGGCTTTACGGACATGAATACTTCATAGGAAGGCCATTTATCAGATAATACTTTTACTTTGTCGTAAGCCGCTTGTAAAGGTGGGTAGATTTCTTCTTCTTTGAAAGCGGTCCCAGCCATTTTGTCTTCAAGGCCTAATTGTAACATCATTTCCGTTGTTGCTTGAGACATGGACACTGCATGAGTAGGGGCGGATTTTACGGCAAAGTCTGTTTTTGTACCGTCAAATGTTTCACTCCATGTTACAGAGGTTCCATTATCCGCTGTAGTTTTTGTAGTATCAGAACCACAACCAGCAATAGCGAATGTAGCACATGTCATAGCGATTAATAATAATTTTTTTGACTTTCTTAAATTCTGAAACATAGTAAGTCCTTTCTTTACTAATTAATAATATAAATGATAGCGCCCTTCATCCCAAGAGGTTTTAAAAGGAACTTCAAAAATTGGTTCAAGAATTTCAGGTGTGAGCACCTCGGTAGGGGAACCTTCTTTTAGGATAGTTCCGCTGTTCATGATGACAATATGATCGCAATATTGAGCCGCTAGATTTAAGTCGTGAAGGACTACGATCGTAGTGCCTTTAAAAGCCCGTAATTGTTTCATTAGTGCCACTTTATACTTCATATCTAAATGATTAGTAGGTTCATCTAAAAGAAGTATTTGAGGTTTCTGGGTTAAGGCTTTAGCAATAAATACGCGTTGCTTCTCACCACCTGATAAATGATGAATTTCTTCATTTGCTAAATGGGTGATTCCTACTTCATTCATATAATGCTCTGCAATTTTAACATCCTCAGAACTATAGGTGCCAAAGTGTTGTTTGTACGGATACCGTCCCATGAGAACGATATCTTTTACGAGAAAATCATCAATCATAGCGTCTCTAGATTGTGTTAAGACTGCTACCAATTGAGCAAATTCGCGACCTTTATAAGACTCTAAAGGTTTTCCGTTTAATGTGATTTTGTTTTTTGTTGGATGAAGTCGATATAGATGGCTAAGTAGGGTAGACTTACCACATCCATTCGGTCCAATTATGGCTGTTATTTTATTGGTAGGAAATGTTACAGAAATATTCTTTAACACTTCTTTTGTTTCATAAGAAAAAGACAGCTGATTAATTTGATACATAGTATCTCCTATAGATATGATATATACTAACCATTGTGTTTATAACGATTCATGATAATCCAAATGAAGAGAGGCGCCCCCAATAAAGATGTAAGCACACCAATAGGGATTTCTTCTGGACTGTAGAGTGCTCTCGATAATACGTCTGACCAAATCATAACGATGCTACCGATGAGTGCACTGAATAGTAATGTGTATTTATGCTTAGGTCCGCCTACAATCCGAGCAAGGTGAGGGATGATAAGGCCGATAAAGCCAACTACACCAACCTTTGATACTAGTGTGGCAATCACAATAGAGGATATGATAACGATGCTTAATTGTAACTGCTTAACGGAAAGCCCCATTTGTGCTGCTTCATGATTACCGAGTAGCAACACATCAAGGTCTTGATTGAACATATAGATATATAGCATAAACAAGGTTACAATAATTGCTGTTAATGGTAAATCGCCCCATTGTATGCCTGCAAAGCTGCCAAGTAGCCAGAACATGGCACTTCGTACTTGTGCTTCGTGTTTGGCTCCGTAAATGATCATCATCGTTAAGGCTGAAAATACACCGGTCATGCCCATGCCTATGAGGATAAGCTTTACTGGACTGTTACTTTTACCAACACATAGTAGTACTAATATAATTGAAAGTGCTGCGCCTAGGGCCGCAAAAATAGGCGTATTGTAATGACCTAAGAATGGAAGCCCACCCATGATAATAGCGAAAACCGCACCTGTGCTTGCACCAGAAGAAACACCTAATACATAGGGATCTGCGAGGGCATTGCGCGTGACCGTTTGCATTAATAGACCCACAAGTGATAGGCCTATACCTGTTAGAACAGAGTAAATAAGTCGTGGTAAGCGGATATCTGTAATAATCGTATCAGTCATAGATGCTGTAGCATTTACATCAATCATAGACATAAGTGCTGAAATAATTTGGTCTAGTGGTACAAATTTAGATCCAAACTGTAACGCTGTTACCAATGAAATACAGAGGATTAGACAGAGTATAAATACTTTTACCGAAGTCTGCATAAAATCTCCTTATTCTATTTTTATTTAGGTAGTCTAAGTCTTATCTAAGTATAGAGAATTTTCAATATATATACAATATTAATACCTGTATAGGTATTATAAGTATGAGGATTCATTAAATTATAAATAGCAAAATCTTATGTTAGCTTTATTCATTTTTATAAGTTCATTGTTATTTTGATATATGAAAAATTTATTAGAATGGCTATAATAGAATTATATGTACAATAGAATGTTTAGGAGGTGTTAGTTTGATACAAGATTTATTATCTGAGGATAATGTATCCTTTCATTATCCCGCCGAAACGTGGGAAGATGTAATTCGTCATGGTGGTCAACTGATGGTTGATGCGGGCTTTACGGATCCATCTTATACAGAGGCTATGGTTGAAGTAGTTCGTGAAATGGGTCCATATATCGTATTGGCTCCCGGTCTTGCTATGCCACATGCGCGCCCAGAACATGGTGCTAAGCGTGTAGGGACAGCTTTAGTGACATTGGAAAAACCATTGAATTTTGGCAGCCCTGATAATGACCCAGTATCTGTCGCATTATTCTTATGTGCTCCCAATAAAGATGAGCATATTCAATTGTTAACAGATATTGCTACTTTATTTGAGGATGAAGAGTTCTTAGATGCGGCCGTTGACTTTGAAAGTATTGACGACGTACAAGCATTCTTGGCAGAGCATTTAGACGAGCAATAAACATTTAGAAGGAGGCAAGTATGATTTCTGTATTAACTGTATGTGGTAATGGTATTGGTTCTAGCTTGATGTTAAAAATGAAAATTGAAGAAATTTGTGCTGAAAATGGTATCGATGCACAAGTTGAATCTATCGATTTTAACGCGGCTCAAGGTCGTAAGGCTGACCTTATCGTAACTGTAAAAGAATTGGCTGAACAATTTGACGATAAAAATGTTGCTATTGTTCGTAGCTATATTAATAAAAAGAAGATTACAGAAGATGTTCTTGAAGCATTAAAACAAGCCGCTCAATAATATGTAACAATTATATATAGGAGGTAGTGCCATGGAAATGGTATTAGAGTTCTTGCGTGATGTGCTGTCTCAACCGGCACTTTTGATTGGTATTATGTCATGTATAGGCTTGATCGCCTTGAAACGTCCGTTTCATAAAATAATGACGGGCACATTAAAACCTATTCTTGGGTATTTAATGTTAGCTGCAGGTGCGGGTGTTATCGTTAGCAATCTTGACCCATTGGGGAAAATGATTGAACATGGATTCCATATTACTGGTGTAGTGCCAAATAATGAAGCTATCGTAGCTGTTGCACAAAAGGTACTTGGCGTTGAAACGATGTCTATTCTCGTAGTAGGCTTATTGATGAACTTATGTATTGCTCGTTTCACCAAGTTCAAATATGTGTTCTTAACTGGTCATCACAGCTTATTTATGGCATGTCTTATGTCTGCCGTGCTTGGTACTGCAGGATTATCTGGCATGGAACTAATTCTTGTAGGTGGTTTCTTAATGGGGGCTTGGTCTGCCATTTCTCCAGCTATTGGTCAAAGTTATACATCCAAAGTGACAGATGGTGATGAAATTGCCATTGGTCATTTCGGTAGTTTAGGCTACTATTTATCGGCTTGGGTTGCTAAATATGTTGGGAAAGCTGAAGATAGCACAGAAGATATTGAAATACCAGAAAAATGGGGGTTCTTACGAGACTCAACATTATCTACAGCATTAACTATGATCGTATTTTACCTAATTGCGGCATTTGCAGCAGGTTCCGAATTTGTCGCTACTTTATCAGGTGATATGAGCCCATATTTATACGCTGTTATGAGTGCTATGAATTTTGCTGTTGGTGTAACAATCGTATACTCAGGTGTGCGTATGATCTTAGGTGATTTGATTCCTGCATTCCAAGGGATTGCTACAAAAATTATTCCTAATGCAATTCCAGCTGTAGACTGTGCCGTATTCTTCACCTATGCTCCAACTGCGGTTGTATTAGGCTTCCTTAGTTCCTTCATCGGTGGTATCATCGGTATGCTTATCCTTGGGGCTGTAGGTGGCGTATTAATCATTCCTGGTCTTGTGCCACACTTCTTCTGTGGTGCTACAGCAGGTATTTATGGCAATGCTACTGGTGGTCGTCGTGGCGCAGCGGTAGGTGCTTTCCTAAATGGTTTGGCTATTACATTCTTGCCAGCTTTGGCGTTGCCAGTTCTTGGTCAATTAGGCTTCCAAAATACAACCTTTGGTGATGCGGACTTTGCAGTGATGGGTCTCGTATTAGGTAATGCTTATGAATGGGTAGGTATGGCTGGTATTTATGGCATTGTAGCTATTGCCGCTTTAGTACTTATTATTCCTAACTTTATTAAAACAAAAGGTAAAGTTATTAATTATGTAGAAGAGGATTAATGAAAAAAACTGAGCAACACAGTAATGTTGTAGTACGATATGTATTCCTGACTATTGGAGCAATAAGTTTTGGACTTGGTACAGCAGGTATCGTATTACCACTATTGCCAACAGTTCCTTTTTATATGCTAACTTTATTTTGTTTAGCTCGAGGGTCTGAACGATTCCATAAAATGTTTTTGGAATCTAGTTTATATCAAAAGACTGTTGCTGCTTATGAACGCGATAAAGCGTTGACCTTGCGGGCAAAGTTGTCCATTCTCGTATCCGTTAGTGCCATAATGGCGGTTGGTGCCTATTTTAGTCAAGATATGCCTATTGCTCTAATGGTTATGGGCATTATATGGGTAGCGCATGTCATAGCATTAGCTTTTATTATTAAAACAAAAAAATAGGAACTTATATCCTTAGTTTTGAATATAGCCTCATGAATTAAATTGTTGTAGTTTAATTCATGAGGCTTATTTTATAGTACACTAGAATAACTCTCAACGAAGATCTTAATTGTTTTATATTACTAAAACGAACTAGCTTGTGTTTTTAAATCTAAAATGAATTATTACTACTTAGAAGTTGACAATGACTATCAATAAGTATACTATAATATAAGATATCGATCTGGTTGACGCGTAAATCCAGCACCGCTTGATAGTATGAATCCACATAATCATGCGGTTTCACATGCTGGAACATCTATGTCAAGACATACGATATTTGACGGTATCGATTTGATGTTCTTAGATGTGAAGCAAGAGACGATTCAATTTTATGCTAAATCACATACCAAGACGTTTGCTATAAATCACTGTGAAGAAGGGCGCATTGAGTGCAAGTTCACATCTGGTGAGTATTTATATATGGGTCCAGGGGATATGTCGTTAGGGTGGCATACACGCTCCGCTTACCAACATGAAAATTACTTTCCTACAAAATTATTTAAAGGAATTGTATTATTAGTAGATGTTGAAAAGGCACAACCCGTATTAGATGCACTTGTTAGTGATTCTCGAATTGATTTGACTGAGCTGGCCAATCGGTTTTGTGAGCATTCTGATTTTGGTATGATGATGGAAGAAACGGAAACAGTTCGTCACATTTTTTCCAGTTTATATAATGTGCCAGATCAAATAAAGGAGCACTATTTTAAATTAAAAGTAATTGAAATTTTTTTATTATTATCTGTTATCTCTACAGCTAATCCTGAAAAGAGAAGTACCTATAGAAAGCAACAGGTAGATATTGTAAAAGCTGTAAGTGAATATGTATCGACACAGTTTATGAAGCGTATTACTATTGACTCCTTGTCTGAACAGTTTGATATTCCTACATCTACCCTGAAACGTTGCTTTAAAGGTGTATTTGGTACAACCATACATCAGTATCTAAAAGAATGTCGTATTAATGCGGCAAAGCGATTGCTTCAAGACTCAGATCAGTCTATTTTAGAAATCGCTAATGCGGTAGGGTATGAGAATGGTAGTAAGTTTACTAGTGCATTCAAAGAGGCTACTGGTGTAACGCCAAGTGCTTATCGTAAGGTTTAAATAATTTGGATCTTATATTATTCTAGATAGAAATTTTGTGCTTTAGGCTAGGTTTGATAGTCTATGAAAATTAAATATTGTCCGAAACGTATGTTTTTGGTCTATTCGGAGTAGATATGTATAATACACTTTGCTACCATTAAATCTGTAAATGATTTTCAATATCATTTGGTTGTGGTGGTAAAGTGTATTTTTATATGCATGGTTAAATATATGTCTGGAGGAAATTTAATGAATAGGAGTTGGGTGCGGGCAAGGAGATATGTTATATTATCCTGCGCAGTAGCGTGCTGGTTGCAAATGCCGGTAGTTATGGCGGATAATGCGACTGTAACAACCGATGTAGTTCATGTTCGCGGTACATGGGCTGAAGAGCAGGCAAAACAAGAGTCTCAACAGACGACGATTATTACGAAGAAGGATATTGTCAAAAAGCAGGCAAAATCCGTAGAAGATATTGTATTTTCCGAAACTGGTGTATCCAGAACCGTTGATTCGATGGGGCGCGTCGGTGTATCTATCCGTGGTGCGGATCCGCGTCATACCTTGATTCTTGTGGATGGACAGCCTGTGATGGGCGATCTTGCTAAATATCAAGGCGCCGGTGATGAATTACAGCGTCTCGGTACAGAAAATGTGGAACGTATAGAAATTATTCAAGGTGCAGCTAGTGCTAAATACGGATCCGACGCCATCGGTGGTGTTATCAATGTTATTACCAATAAACCGCGTAAGATCGCTGGCCTTCAGTTTAATGCAGAAGGTCGTAGAACTAAAGGCGACGGTGATATCGTACCGTTTTCCAATTTCTTTATGCGCGCTGATTCTGGCTCATTAGGTAAGTTAAAAGTTAATATTCACGGTAGTAAACGTGACATTATGCCTATTTATGCCAGTGAGCAGCGTCGTATCAGCGCTATGACCAATGATGAAGACCATGGCTTTTTAAAGAATTCCCTACGGTATTACGGTACAAATTCTAATATAGGTTTGGCCGCTACGTATGATATTAATGATAAGCAGTCTCTGGGAATTCGCATCGATCGGTATAATGAGGACTTAGAACGGTATGTAAAGCGCAGTACTTCTTATTTGGAACCTCAGGTTCATTACAAACGGGATTTAGACAGGAATAATCTCAATTTGACGTATACTGGTCAGGATAATAAGAGTTCGTGGAAAGCGGAACTGAATTATACGCGGACCAAAGAAGATGATGTAACATTAACCAGTGACTACGGGAACAGTACCTATGAAGGGAAAAATACATTAAACTATGTGGATAATGTAGATCATCGTCAATGGAGCGTAACACTCGGGGCAGATACGCAAGTCAATAAGAAACATCTCTTGTCTTATGGTATTGGGTTTATACGGGAGACAGGCGAAGGTAGCAGACTTAAAAATGCGCCTCATACCTATAAACGGCATATCGACCCCTGGGATTATGATAAAAGTCTGGCAGTAAAAAACGGTGTTCCCTCATCCACAATTTATGACCATTCTTTCAGAAAAAACGAGGCCGGTGTAGAGCAGTGGAATAAGGAGAAAGAATGGTATAACGGAGATAAAAGCAAGCCAAACACATTGCCGGAATTTACTTATGAAGAATATCTTCAATATTTGGATCCCCAGGCGGGGATTGATTCAGCGGCCGCAATGGGGCTTGTGGACGGCCCCGTGACGGAGCGTACGCTGAAAAAACGGAATCCTGAAGCTTATGCGCGATATCAGCAGTTTGCTAAACGTTTATTAGCGGAGAATAAAGAATTTATTGAAGACTATCATTTTAATAAGGAGGGCCGAAAAGATGAAAACGGTAAGTATTATCCAGCACTTTATGATGCCTATTTACCGAGCTTTTACTATGGCGCCGTACCGGATTTTGATTCTACGAAGTTGAAATTAAACGGAGCTTATTTTAAAGAAGAGTATTTAAAACGCGTTAATCAACAGACCGCAGGACGTGCGGAGATCAAGAAACAGAATTTCTTTATTCAGGATACGTGGCAGGTTAATAAAAATACTACTTTATCACCAATTATAAGACTGGATCATAGTGATTTATTTGGCTCTAACTGGTCGTTTAATTTCGGCATGACTCATAATGTACATGGAAATGTACACCGCAGATTAAAGGCTAATGTGGGTACCAGTTATACGGAACCTGGTATGGGCGAGCTGTATTATAACTGGGAAATGTATGGCCCGAATATTACAAATGCCACAATCGGTGGCGGTGAAGCCCGATTAGGTTGGTATTGGGTCGGAAATCCGAACCTTAAACCGGAGAAATCCATGAATTTTGACCTCTCTTTGGAAGGGGAAAATAAAAATACCTATGGTAAAGTAACCGTATTCCATAATAACATTCGGAATTATATGTCGATTTACAATACGGGATATTTGATGGATTTTTATCCTCAGTATGATGAATCTACCACATATGGAGCGGCGAAATTTGCTCATGCACCAGATATGATTTACAGTTTCCGTAATATCGGCAAGGCCCAAATTACGGGACTTCAATTTGAAGTTAAACAAACTTTGAATAAACACTGGAAGGCCCGTTTGGGATATACGTATTTACGAGCGCTTAATAAGAGCGATAAAGATATGCCTCGTGAATTACTGGATAAACCTCGTCATAAAGTGGATATCGGTGTGGATTTTGAGGATAAGGCTAGCGGATGGAGCGGTAGTCTGTGGGGAGATTATTATATTCATATGCTGGATAGTAACTCCTTGTCTGGTGGAGGTAATTATATGGTATCTTATATTGATCCTAATAATTCCGATCGTTCCGTTATCAGATATAATTTGAATAATAGAAAAACCGCCGATATGTATGAACATAAAACTTATGGCATATGGAATTTGATGATTCAAAAGAAGATTGATAAGGATTCACGAATCTATTTCGGTATTGATAATCTCTTTAATCATCGTGATGATGATCGGGCTTTATCGGCTCGAGTATATCGGATCGGATTAAATATGAAATTCGGTTTCGGTTCAGGTGAAAGTAAAACGAAACTTACGAAGGAGCAGTTTGAATGGTTACCTCCGGTTATGCTGCAGGATTTTATTACGCGTCCTTTCGATACAGACAGAAAACAAGGTATGGAACTTGTAGGTGATTATCGTGTACGTAATGACAGTCATCTTGGATCTGATCGTCCTGCTACGCGGGTGACTGCTACAAGTTACGTATCCGACGAGGCCGCAAAGAATCTGGCGGACCGCAAGGAACATGGCTTGAATCAACGTATACGTGTCGGTGTCGATGCTCGTATTAACGATAATATGAATGTACGTGTTGTGGGTAGTGCTTCTGGTCAAGCTGGTGTAGATAGCAGTCATGAAACAGAAGGCTCTAACGGTTTTAATCATCAACGTCTCGAAGAACTAGATGTAACACATCACGGTTCTAAATGGGATCATAGTGTTGGTCGTATTACTGAATCTATGGGGGTTACAGGTTATTGGTTTAATAAAGAATATGACGGCCTTCGTAGTGTTTGGACGAATAAGAATACTCAAGTCCGTATCGGTGTGGGGACCTTTAAACATAGTACGGGAATTAGCGACAGTGCTTATACTCATGCTATTTATACGCATTTTAAACGGGTTCCAACGGTAGAGGAATTCTTAGGTGTTACTATGGATTCGGACGGTGCCAATAAGGAACTCATCGTACCAAATGCAGGGAATACTATTAATTTCTACCAGCAATTAAAAGCCTTGCGCGATAAGGAAGGCACCTTAGATGCGGAGGTAGGTACATTAAAGAAGAAAATCGACGATATGACTTCCGATATCTGGTCTAAAGAATTTATTGACGGCATGTCCGCGGATCAACTGGCTCCATTAAAAGCGGAGTTGGCAAAGTTGGAAGCATCTTTACCGGATGTGGAAGCTCGTGTGGCGAAAGAACGGGAACCGTTGCGAGCTGCGCAGTTTGATGTGTTGCGCCGGATGCAGGAAATCGCGGTGAAAGCTTATGGTGCGGATGCGGCTAAACAGACTGTATCGATTAAGATGCCTGATGTGTCAGTAACGTATTCTTATAAATCGCGATACTATGATGAAGATGATGAACAATGGTATGAAGACGAACGTACTTTCACTCAGAAAATAGCACCGGGAACGATTGGGCTTGATAAGAAAAACCCATTGTTTGAAATGAAGTTGAGTGATACCACTGTTCTTTCCAATGGCGGAAAAACGTTTATTTCAAATTGGTACAATCAGAATAAGGCGGCTATCGTGGAGGCGTATCGTGCCAAGGCGAAAGATATAGCAACCTATAGCTTCGGCAATAATCCGTATACGATGAAATTTGAAGATAATGCCTTTGACGGGCTGGACAAGTCTATTTATAAGGCGAATGTCGTTGATATTAACGACTCCGGCACGTCTGGTCTTATTAACGTAAAAGGAAGTGCCTATTATCCTTCTATGATAGCTTCGTACTTTAATAGCTTGGCCCGAATGCTTGAAAAAGCGGACGGCAACAGTCGTTTGCCGAGAGAGGCGCTAGGCAAATATACAGGTGCTGTTATTCCTTCAATAGGTGTCGTATTGGAGCGGGATACAATTCCACCAATTGAAAAGGCTACCTATGTTCAAGTTAAACATATGGTAACACCTAGACTTGGCTTAGCTGCGTGGTACTTACGCTCCTTTGGCGGTAGTGACTATCGCTTCTATACGGCGAATGGTAATGCTACAGAAGCGCATGAATTCAACAATATGGCTAATGTTTTTGGCGTTGGAGCTAAGTATCAATTAAATCATAATGTAAGTGTTTCCTTCGACTATGGACAAAACCGTAGTGACTTTGGTCGCTTCATGAATGGCAATACTCATTATGACCATAAGGCTGGATCCTCTCAATTCGATATCAAGGGCCGTGACGTAGGTGGTGTACCTCATTTCTGGGCATTGCGCTTTGATGTTGGTCGTGCCGATATGAATAAACCTGGTTCTTGGAATGCCTATGTAGACTATAAATACTTTGCCCATGGTTCCTTCTTTGGTGGCAATGGTACAGAGGCTGTTCCTGACCGTTACTTAGATGGTATTAAGAGCTTTACCTTTGGTGGTGGCTATGTGCCAACTAAAGATCTTCTTTTACAAGCATTCTATACATTTGATGCAAAAGGGATCAATAAACGAGATACCTTATATGGATCTGAAAACTTTAAACTTGGGAATTATACTCGTTTCCAAATGACGTATAAATTCTAAAAATTTATATCCGATTTGTCCGAAACGTATATTTTTGGTCTATTCGGAGTAGATATGCAAGATACACTTTGCTAACATTAAAATGTGAATGATATTCAATGTCATTAATGTTGGTGAAGTGTATCTTTTTAATTTTTGTGTGGGAGATACAAGACATATGTTTAGTTATAAGTTTAGGAGGGCATAATGAACCGGTGGGGACATACAAAGCGTACCATAATCCTGTCTAGTGCAGTTGCCTTGTGGCTTAGCGCACCTCTAGTGGTTTGGGCAGATAATGCGACTGTCACTACAGATGTTGTTAATGTGAAAGGCACATGGGCAGAAGAAGAAGCAAAATTGAACTCACAGCAAGTGCAAATCATTACCAAGAAAGAGATTGAAAAGAAACAGGCGAAGTCCGTTGAAGACATTATTTTTACGCAAACAGGCGTATCTAGAACAGTTGATGCTATGGGGCGTGTGGGCGTGTCCATTCGCGGTGCAGAAGCGCGTCACACTCTTATCCTCGTAGATGGTCAACCAGTGCTAGGTGATTTTGATAAGTACTCTGGTGCGGCCGATGAAGTACAACGTTTGGGTACAGAGAACGTAGAGAGAATTGAAGTTATTCAAGGTGCGGCTAGTGCTAAATACGGATCTGATGCAGTAGGTGGTGTAGTTAATATCATCACTAAAAAAGCACAAAAGAAACCATCCGTACAATTTAATGCTGAAGGCTTGCGTCGCAAGAGCGATGGCGATGTATTTCCGTTCCAAAACTTCTTCATTCGTGCCGATTCTGGTCAAATGGGCAAGTTAAAGGTTGGTTTATCAGGTAGTAAACGAGATCTTATGCCTGTTCTAGCATCTGTTAAACGTCGTGCCTCTGGGATGGCCTTTGATTATGCAAAACATAACTTCAAGCCAAATGTACTTCGTTACTATGGTGATGCGGCAGATATCGGTCTTGTAGCGACCTACGAGGCAAATGATAAAAATAAGGTGGAATTGCGACTTAATCGTTACACGGAAGATCTTGTGCGCGATGTTAAGCACTCCGACTCCGACTTAGAGCCACAGCAACACTTCAAACGTACGGCAGATCGTAATACAGCTAATCTGCAATGGTCCTCTAGAGCTGGAAAGAGTGACTGGACTGTAGAAACTAATTACTCTCGTATTAAAGAAAATGACGTAGCGCTCATTAACTATACAGGTCGTTCCGCTTATGAAGGCTCTAATGAGTTGCGTTATATTGATAACATCGATCATCGTCAATTAGATATTCGAGTAAATGCTAATACGCAAGTCAATAAAAATCATTTGCTAAGCTATGGTGTTAGCTATGCTCGTGAAGAAGGTTCTGGTAGTCGCTTAAAGAGTTCTCCTAATACAAGTACGATGTACATTGATCCATGGGATTACGATAAAAGCTTGTTAGTAGACCGCCTCGATCGTCTCGTGCGACGTAAAGGCGATAATAGTGTTAAAGTTTACTCTCACATCCATGACTATAAATTCATTAATTCCGGTGGCGGCATGCCGCAATGGGATATGGATTATGAATACTATGGGGCTGAAACAAAGGCACAAAAGCCGGGCATTACGTACGATGATTATGTGAATTATGGTTTATCGGAAAGCAGACTCAGTGAATGGTCAAGCACATCACCGAATAATCAGCCCGTAACGGATGAATTTAAGAAGCGATATTATGCTTTAGAAAATCGGTTGAAATCGGAAAATCCTGAAATGGCGGCGCATCGTGCAAATATCGTAGGCGACTATTTTAAATATGGTGAGTCTAACGATCCAGAAATGCGTAAGAAAGCGCCTAAGCTAAATGGTAAGGCTTTCTTGGAAGAGTACCGTAATCGCGACCAACGCTTGACTACTGGTAGTGGTACGATTCGTAAAATAAACGCTTACATTTCTGATACATGGCAAGTCAATAAGAATTTAACATTGTCTCCAATTGTGCGTTTTGATAATAGTAGCTTGTTTGGTTCTAACGTATCTGCATCCTTGGGTATGACATATAACGTTAACGGTAATACACATCGCAGATTTAAAGCCAATGTAGGTACTGGTTATACAGAACCTGGTATGGGCGAATTGTGGTATAACTGGGAAATGTATGCTTCTAACCCTGTAGGGATTGGGGTAGCAAAACTCGGTTGGTATTGGGCTGGCAATCCTAATTTGAAACCAGAAAAATCAGTCAATTTCGACATGAGCTTGGAAGGTGAAAATAAAAATACATATGCACGCGTAGGTGTATTCCATAACCGTATTAAGAACTATATGTCTGTATACTTCACTGGTGATTTTATGGACTTCGCACCATATCTCAAAGGTGATGCGAAATACCAACGTGCACCGGATATGATTTACAGCTTTAAAAATATTGGTAAAGCTGAAATTACAGGGTTGCAAGCGGAAGTACAACAAAAATTCGGCAAATATTGGTCTGGTAAATTAGGTTATACATATTTACACGCCATCAACAAAAGCGATCCATCCATGCCACGTCAATTATTGGATAAACCAATGCACAAAGTTGATATTGGCATTACTTATGATAACCCTAAATCCGGTTGGAATGGCTCCATCTGGGGTGATTACTATATCAATATGCTTGATAGTAATACTCTTAATAACGGTGGTAACTACTGGCCAGATATCTTGTCTGGTGATGCAGGCGTTTATAAGAAACAAATGTATGAAAAGAAAACATTTGGCATTTGGAATGTAATGATTCAAAAACGTTTCAATAAAAATGCCATGATGTATTTCGGTATCAACAATATCTTTAACCATCGTGATGATGACCGTGCTACACAAGAACGCGTATACCGCATGGGTGTTAACCTTAAATTTGGTGGTGGCGATAGTAGTAAAACTACGGCCATCGGCAAAACTAAGGATGGTGCAAAAGTTAATGCTACAGGGGCTAATGTAGCTAATGGTGAAGTGGTAAATTCTGAATCTGGTGTACAAAACGTAGCTGATATAGTTCGTTTAACTGACTTTATTCGTTCTGATTTTGATACTACTAAAGAACGTGGTATTACAATGGTTGGCGACTATAGAGCGCGTTGGATGGCACATGATGGTTCTAATAGACCGCAATCTCCATTTAGAGCAAATTCTGCCATCGGTTCTGCAAAAGCCAATATGTACGATGCTAATCGTCATAGTTTTGAACAACGCTTACGTCTTGGCTTTGATGCTCGACTCAATGAGTTCACAAATCTCAAGGTTATTGGCAGCATGAGTGGTATGAGTGGAGTAGATACAAGCTGGACAAAATCTGATTCCAAAGGTCTCAACCATCAACGACTCGATACAGTTGATCTTACAAGACGCGTTAAGAAATGGGATGTATCAGTGGGCCGCTTAACCGAGCCTATGGGCGCTAGTGGCTACTGGTTTGGTCAATCTTATGATGGCGTTCGTGCTGTTTGGAATGGCCATGATTCTCAAGTTCGTATTGGTGTTGGTACTTTCAAACATAGTACAGGTATCACTGATTCTGCATATACACATGCAGTGCATAAAGTTATCTTTAGACCACCAACAGCAGCTGAATTGATTGGTATTAATCGTGATGATTATCCATATGATATTGAGAGTGCTACTAAAACTGGTTCTGATGGTGAGAAGAAGACCACAACAGATCCGGCAGCTCCAGATAGTCCAACTGGTATTTATAATTCCACCTATAAAGGTAAAACAGATAGCCTCTATTTCTATCAACAGCTCAAAGACTTGCAAGCTGAATACGAAGCTTATAAAGAAAGCTTAGACTTAAGATGGAGTAATCCGAACCGTGATCAAGAAATTGAAAAGGCTAATGCTAAATTAGCTGAAACTCAGAAAAAACAAGCTCAAATTATGGGTCGATTACAAGATATTCTTACAAAAGCATATCCTACAGATATGGCAGGGACTAAATTCTCCCTTGATATCCCATCTGGTGGGTATGCAATGTATGAAATCACCAATAAGAAAACAGGGGAAAAACTGTATAAAACAGGCGACATTATGTATAACGTAAATTCCCCATTGTACCCTGAATCTATGAAAGAAAAGGCAAAAGGTCTTATCGTATCCTCTGATAATAAAGAAGCCTTGCTAAATCCTAAAGAGTATGTTGATAAACATGCAGCTGAGATTAATCAATCGATTACAGAAATTGCCAAATATAATGCAAAAGATAACTGGAGTAATTATAACAATAGTGGGCTTGACGAAGTTTGGGTGAAACAAGCTGATGGTACATTTAAGAAATCTTATGATTACTATGGTCAACCGTCAAGTGATTACGAATTTACTGGTTTCTTAGGGGCTAAGACTTATAAATATGATAGTGGTAAATACGTATTTAGCGATTATGATGCTAAAGATGCCTTATATAAGAAGAACTTTACAATGTCTTCCAGCGATTATGGCGAAGGTGGTTCTTATTATGGTTGGGGCATGCCAAATGCTATGTATAACTATATGTATAATCTTGAAAAAGTTGTACATGACGCAGAGTCTGAAAATAAATTACCACGCGAAGCAATCGGTAAGGTCATTGGCAACTTGATCAGAACAGAAGGTGTAGTTCTTGAAAAAGATACTGTACCAGCCATCGATAAGGCCGCATTTATTCAATACAAGAAACAAATTGGTACTCGTCTTGGTTTACAAGCTTGGTACTTACGTTCCTTTGGCGGTAAAACACATACATATTTAAATGCTAATGGAAACAGTAATGATGAATACAGCTTCTCCAATGTAGCTCATGTATTTGGTATCGGTGCTAAGTATCAACTTGGTGCTAATGCAGCTGTTACGGTTGATTACGGTCAAAATCGTTCTAACTTAGGACGTTACCTCAATGGTAATACCGTATATCAACATGAACGTGGTACAGCAGACTTTACTCTAAAGGGTCACCAAATGGGCGGCACACCACACTTCTGGATGGCTCGTCTAGATATTGGGCGTGCTGATTTAGATGTTCCGAAATCTTGGAATGCGTTCATCGATTACAAATACTTTGAACATGGCTCCTTCTTTGGTGGTAATGGTACGGGTGCAGTACCTGATCGTTATTTAGATGGTGTTCGCAGCTTTACATTTGGTGCCGGCTATGTACCGCGCAAGGACTTGCTCCTTGAAGCATTCTATACTTTCGATGCGAAGGGCACTAATAAACGAGATACTTTATATGGTAGTGAAAGCTTTAAGTTAGGCGATTATACACGAATTCAAGGGACCTATAGGTTCTAATGCTCAGTCTGTAAACAGGCAGAAAGGTTACTAATATGGAAAATTTAAATTATGTCATTCACTTATTTCATAGTGGCGGGTATGTAATGTATCCATTGTTACTCTTGTCTTTCATGGTTATCGCTATAGCTGCAGAACGTGCTTTCTTCTATCGTAAGTATGCAGGCAAAACATTTGTTGTAACTCATGCCGTAAATGAATTCGCAAAACTACAACGTTGGGATGAAATCGATAAAGTAATTAAAGAGAACCCTTCTATTGCAAGTCGTATTGCAGAAGCAGGTTTAAAAAATGATTCTAGCGAAGAAGCAATGAAGACCGCTTTTGCTGATCAAATGGGGGTTGATGCAGTTGGTTTCCGAAAATATATGGACTACTTAAGTGCAACAGTTACAATTTCTCCATTATTGGGCTTGCTTGGTACAGTAACAGGTATGATTGGCTCTTTCAGTATCCTTGACTCCGGTGCGGGTGCATCTGCCATTACTGGTGGTGTAGGTGAGGCGCTTATCGCGACAGCATCTGGCTTATGTGTGGCCATAATGGCATTTATCGTTTACACAATTTTTAGTCATCGTTTGGACTCCATTATTAACCAAATTGAAAATATGTGTGTAAATATAGTTACAGCTAAACGAGAAGGGTGGAAATAGTTATGAACTTGCAAAGCTTTCGTATGAAAACTAAGCCGGAATTCATGATCATTCCAATGATTGATATCATTTTCTTCTTGTTGGTATTCTTCATGATGAACAGCTTGCAAACAGTGGCTCAAAAAGCCTTGTCTGTACAATTACCACAGGCTACTAGTGCTTCTGCACCAGCTCAATTACCAGTGGTTTTAACATTAGATGCGGAGGGTCATATTACGATTGATAACAAGCCAATGAGCATTGACGATGCTGAGGCAATGGTAAAACAACGTATCCAAGAAAACCCTAATGCTAGTGTTATCTTACAAGCCGATAAGCGAGCGGCTCATGGTCAAGTAGTAGCGATTATGGACATGTTAAAACAATCTGGCGTTAAACGCTTAGCTATTGCAGCTGAACAGAAAGGATAACTATGGGACTAGGCATATCATGGAAAAAAGCAGCCATTATATCCGCCGTAGTTCATCTTATTGCTCTCTTTATTGCTGTAATCTTTTTTGTAGTGGTTCCAGCCATTCAAGAAATGGATACCTATGAAATCGACCTCACACAAAGTGTGCTCGATGATGGTGGCAGTGGACATGCTGGTGGTGGAGGAGGTAACAGAGCAGATCTGTTCCCAAAACCATTGTCAGCAGATGAAGTAGCGGCAAGAACAAAGGCTGTTGTAGCAAATGTTGAACCATCTACAGCAACAGATATTCCTGATGCAGTAGATGTGGCAGCTAAAGCAAGTGAAAATAAAGGCAATACATCCGGTGATAATTCCGCTGTTGGTGGCACAGGCCCTGGATCAGGTGGTGGTTCTGGCGGTGGTCATGGTACTGGTGAAGGCACTGGCGTTGGTGATGGTAGAGGCCATGGTACTGGTACAGGTGATGGTACCGGTGAAGGTGATGGTCACGGTACAGGTAAAGCCGCGTTCAATGTAGAGGGCTTTTATGCAGCCGTAGATAGCCAAAAACAAATTCCTTATGCGGCTATTAAACGTAAAATGAACGTAGATGTTACAATTAATGTAATGGCTAAATTAGATACTAATGGTAATTTAATAGACGTATATCCAACTAGTGGTGGGGATGAGATATTTGTAGAAGCGGCTCTTGATGCAGTGCGACGAGCGACTCCGTATCCAAATGAAACAGGGGATATACAACCAGTAGAAGTTCCTGTACACTTTGTAGTACAGGCCGATGGCGAAGATGAAGAAGAATAAATATATCTAAGTAATAAAGGAGATAAATATGAAATCTATTATTTTATATTCTTCCCTTACGGGAAATACTAAAAGTGTAGCGGAAGCAATGGCTTCCGTTATGCCTGAAGGTACACCTTGCGTTCCTGTAAAAGATGCACCTGAAAATTTAGCTGATTATGATACAGTATTCGTAGGTTTCTGGGTGGATCGAGGCACAGCGAATAAAGAAGCGGCAAAATTGATTGAAACTTTAAAGAATCCTAATGTGGTATTCTTTGCCACACTAGGGATGTATGCTGATTCTGATCATGCTCGTGAAAGTATCGAAAAAGCATCTGAATTATTGCCTAACAAAGAAACTCTTGTAGACGGCTTCGTATGCCAAGGTAAAATCGATCCTAAAGTAATCGAAATGATGTATAAAATGTTCCCACCTGGATCAGCACATGGGCAAAGCCCAGAACGCGATGCGTTACATAAAGCGGCGGAAACTCATCCAGATGAACAAGACTTTGCAAATGCAAAAGAATTTACAAAATCTGTACTTGCAAAGTTGCAAGCCTAATTTCTGAAAGGGGATTGGAGTATGAGTTTAGCAAGTTTCTTTGAGTCCATTCCGGAGAAACAACGCAATCTACAACTAGGTTTAGAATGCGATAATCCGATGAGTGGTGCATTTCCTCATAAACGTGTTGTGCATGCAGGTCTCAATGGTACGCTTGTTTCTCCAAAAGAAACACAAGCCGTTTGGGATTCGTTAATGAATGGCACTCCTAAAAAGGGCGAAATGCAATGCGCTTACATTCATATTCCGTTTTGTAAGACAAAATGCACATATTGTGGATTCTTCCAAAACGGTACGAGTCAAAGTGTTGAAGACCAATATATTGATGGTCTTATCAGTGAATTAAAGCTCGCTAGTGAGCGTTCGAGATTAAAAGATGGTTTGATCCATGCCGTATTTATCGGCGGTGGCACACCAACATCTTTATCACCTACAAATTCTGAAAGATTGCTTAAAGCGATTAAAGCGTACTTGCCATTGGCAAACGATTATGAGCTTACCTTAGAAGGGCGTATTCACGATTTGATCCCTGAAAATCTTGAAGTTTGGATGGCAAACGGCGTTAACCGTATGTCCATCGGCGTACAATCTTTTAACACAGAAGTGCGTCAAATGGTAGGCCGTTTAGATACGAAAGAAACCGTATTAGAACGACTAGCTGCTTTGAAAGCTTATGGTCAATGTTCTGTTGTTATTGACTTGATTTATGGTTTACCTGGTCAAACTATGGAGGTTTGGGAACAAGACTTAGCAGATTTGGTAAGCTCTGGCGTAGATGGTGCGGACTTATATCAATTAAATGTATTTGATGGTAGTGATCTCAATAAAGACATTACAAACGGCAAAGTTCCAGCTGCAGCCACAACAGCGATGCAAGGGGATATGTTTGAATTTGGTCGTAAATACCTTGATGAACGTTCCTATCGTCGATTGAGTGCCGCTCACTGGAGTGCTAATAACCGTGAACGTAGCTTGTATAACACTTTAGCTAAATCGGGCGTTCCAATGTTCCCATTTGGTAGTGGTGCAGGTGGTAACGTCGACGGTTATGGGATGATGTTACATCGTGCATTAAAACCATACGAAGATATGGTTACCCGCGGTGAAAAACCATTTATGGCCCTTATGAAACAAAGTGATTTACAACCTATCGTAAACCGAGTAGTAAGTCAATTAGAACAAGGATTCCTCAATATTATGAGCTTAGTAAAAATGGATTCCAGATTAGATGAATTGAACTGGCTCTATAAATTATGGGAAAAACGAGGTCTTGTTGCCTATAATGGATTGCTTTATAAATTGACTGATGCAGGTGAATTCTGGACTGTAAACCTTACGCAAAGTACATTAGAAGCTGTTGAATATATCATGACTGGTAAGAATTCCTTCGCTATAGAAGCAGTAGCAGCACAAGATACAAAAACAACTTCTAAAGAAAATCCTAACCAAGAGGTCCGTGGCATTGGCCAAGGTAAAGCCAATATCTCTGTACCAACTGACGAAGATTCCGAAGCACAACGTAAAGATGCTCTCATTGCTAAGGCTAAAGCTGAAATTGCTAAGAGCGGTGCTTCTGGCGAAGCAGCAGAACGAATGGTACAAGCTATGTACAATTTAAGTGCTGATGAGATTGAATATATGATGGAACGTATGATGTCTTAAACTGTTATGTTACACCTTAATTCTAACAACCTCTCCCAATAACCAACATATAATATACAAGACATATTACGTGACATATACGTGCTCTCTGTAGTACAAAGTAGCCCCAGACTGTAGTCTGGGGTTTACTTTTTATAGAGCGAAAGGTATTCTGTAGGTATAAGACTTAAATGACTTTAAAAAGCATAGCAATAGATGTATAGGAATAGATGTATAAGTCTATAAGGACAATAAAAATCTAATTGCTGTTAAAATCATAAAACAATAAGTGAGATAGTAAATCTATAAGATGTGAAGTGATATTGCTTGTATAGCTGATAAAAGGCTTAGGAGGTTAGTATGAGTACATGTCCTCAAAAAGAAATAGATATATTAGGTATTGGGGCTAGCACATTAGACCGCTTCATCGTTGTGGATCATTACCCAACGGGACGTGAGGTACAACAAGTTGTATCTTCTACCACCGATGGTGGAGGACCTGTAGCTACAGCATTAGCCGTTGCAGGTAAATATGGTGCACGTACGGCCATGATTGACAGTATCGGTGACGATATGGTGGGGCGTCATATTTTAGATGATTTTAAAAAATATAATGTTAATACTGATGCTATTCACATTGAAAAGGGGGAAAAGAGTGGCGTTGCTACAATCCTAGTAAAGCATAGCACTGGCGAGCGTGCCGTATTTTTTGAACGCTCTACTGCGCCAGAGCCAGTATTTTTAGATACTCATAAGCAATTAATTAAAGAAGTTTTCATTTTACATGTTAACGGACGGCATCGACAATTTATGTGTTCTGCCATGGCGTTAGCACAAGAGGCAGGTACTATTATCTCCCTCGATGGAGGTGCACAGCGCTACGATGAAGAGATGAAATCTATTACAGAGTCAAGTCATATTGCTATTGTTGCTCGTGATTATGCTGAAAAATATACGGGCACTACTAATTTAGAAGAAGCCTGCCATATCATTCATGACCGTGGTGCTCTTATTGCGGGGGTTACGGATGGCGCTAATGGTAGTTATTTCGTATGGCCTGATGGAACTTTCTATCGTTGTCAGGCATTCCCTCAAGAATATGTAGTTGATACAACGGGGGCCGGAGATAGTTTTCATGGTGCATTTCTTTCAAAGCTTGTTACATTATTGAGAGAGTTAGCCCCAGTAGAAGGGTTAAAGACCTCTACATATGCTATAGATTTATTACAACATTGTGGACATTCTGATTTAGAAAAAGCTGCTATTTTTGCGTCCGCTGTAGCAGCTTTAAATACGCAAGGAATTGGTGGTCGTAGCGCTTTACCAAGTTTACAAGTTGTAAATAAGTTAATGGGATTGGAGTAAATCAGTATGTGGCACGATATTTCCCATTCTCATGTACAACGGTACATGCAACAAAATCCCTATCGATTATTAGCGTTTAGCTTTCTAGGCGTCATGATTATAGGTACAATATTGCTTATGTTACCGATGGCGAGTGCTCAGGGGCAGACGACGGCTCTTGTAGATGCCGCTTTTACCGCCGTATCTTGTGTTTCGGTAACAGGGCTGACCACTGTAGATACTTATTATCATTGGTCTTTATTTGGTAAGATTGTAATGGTTATCCTTATTCAGTTAGGTGGGTTAGGAATTGTATCTTTCACGACCATAATTGTTTTGCTTCTAGGTAAACGAGTAGGCCTTAAAAATCGTGTGCTTTTGTCCGAGGACGTCGGACAGGATGGTATGACTGGTTTATTACATATTACGAAAAAGTTAACGCTTTATACCTTTGCTATTGAAATTGTGGGAGGCATAATCTATACGATTCAGCTATATCCCTATATTGGACAGGCTGCATTGTATACCGGTATCATGCAAGCTGTTTCCACCTTTTGTAACGCTGGATTTGTATTTTTTGATAATGATCTACCTTATGCCATGGTAGGGGACATATTATTTAATATCAATACAGCAGTACTAATTGTTATCGGTGGTTTTGGCTATTTAGCGGCCTTTGACATATGGTCACACCGTAAGGTGCGACGATTTGTTGACTTAAAACTTCACACTAAGATTATGTTAGTAGGCACAGCGATTCTTATCCTATTAGGAACTATCATTTTTTTAGGTGTGGAATGGTCAAATCCAAAAACCTTTGGGTCATTACCGATTTGGAATAAAATAATGGCCTCTTTATTTCAAGCGATTACGCCGCGTACAGCTGGGATTGCAACGGTTGATTATAATGCATTACATCCAATTACCTTGTTTGTTACCATTATTCTCATGTTTATTGGTGCGGGTCCGAACTCTACCGGTGGAGGGGTTAAAATTAGTACCGTAGCAGTAACCATACTTGCATCGCGTACCTTGTTTAATAACCGTCCAGATACAGAGATTTTTGAACGTCGTATTTCATTAGTAACCGTGCTTAAAGCCAACGGGATTATATTTTTATCGCTCCTTCTTATTTTAATAGCCACATGTTATCTGGCCTGGGATGAGCCTTATGATTTTATCCGATTGTTATTTGAGGTTACGTCTGCCTTTGGGACTGTAGGCCTTACGACGGGAATTACGCCTGATTTATCTGAAAGCAGTAAATGGGTGCTGATGCTTGTTATGTTTACCGGTCGTGTCGGTGTTATGACCGTTATTGGTACATGGGCTCTTAGGACATCACCAACGAAGCCAATTGGGTATGCAGAAGAGAATGTATTGTTGTAATTGAGTAGAATAGTTAGTCTATCAGGAGATATAGCATGAAATATAAAACAATTGCCGTCATTGGTCTTGGTCAATTTGGTACGACTATAGCCAAGATGTTAGCCTCTATGAATCATGAGGTTTTAGGTGTAGATATTAATCCAGAAATTGTACAAAAGGTTTCCCCTTATGTAACACATGCTATCGTAGCAGATACTACTGATGAAGATGCTATTAAAGGCTTAGCTTTGAGCCAATTTGATATAGTTATTGTTGCCATTGGTGATAATATCCAGGCTAATCTCATGACTTCGATGTTGTTGAAAGAAATGAATATGTCTCATGTGGTTTCGAAAGCTGAAAATGCACTCCAAGGTAAGATGCTCAAGAAGATGGGGGTAGATATGGTTATCTATCCAGAATATGATGTGGCACAACGGTTAGCTCAATCGTTGACACGAGAACATGTAATGGATTACTTACAGCTATCTAAAAGCATTAGCCTTATTGAAGTAGATATGCCAAAATTTTTGGTAGGCACCTGCTTAAAAGATTCTAATCTGCGTGAGAAATATAATCTTAATGCTGTAGGCATCAGGCGTGGGAAGGATTTAGAAGTCCCTCCTAATCCGTTTACGATTCTTTCGGCGGAGGATAAACTATTAATCATAGGAAATAATTCTGATTTAGATGCATTAACAGTGTAGTAAGTATATGAAAGAAATATAAATATATCGAAAAAATATGATATAATGAGATAGAATTCAGTATAGGCCATACGTATTCGTATGGCCTTTTTATATAGAAATGAAGGTTATTATGACAGAGGAACAATATATAACGGCGCTGATGAATAACCCACATGGGATTCGAAATATTCCAAATCCTACAGAAGCTATGCAACTTACATGTGTGGGACAAAACGGCATGCTGTTACAATATATTAAAGAACCTACTCAAAAGGTTATTGAAACGGCGCTTTCACAAGCACCACGAGCTATACAATTCGTTGAAAATCCTACAGAAGAATTGTTAAAAGCCTTAGTGGAAAAAGATTGGGCGGTTTTAGAATACATCAGCAATCCGTCTGATACATTAATTCAAAGCGCGTTAGCTCAATCAGGCTGGGCTATTCGCTATATTGCAAACCCATCTGAAGAATTGCAATTAGAAGCGGTGAAGGCGAATTATGATGCCTTACAATATATCAATGCTCCAAGCGAGGCTGTGCAGTTACAAGCCGTGCAAGAGAGTTACTTAGCCTTGCGTTACATTGATGAGCCGAGCGTAACTGTTCTAGAAGCAGCAGTAAAGCAAGATCCACAGGCAATGCGGCAGATTACAAATCTCACTAAGGACTTGGCTTTGCATTTATTTAAGGTAAGTGCGGCTATCGTCGGTTATATACCTAATACATTGGGTGTTACAGTAGACGAAATCAAAGCTATAATTGTAGATGCTATTTCCAGCGATACAGTTGATGAAGACTATATACGCGAGTTAATCAACAATAAAGCTATCGGTGGACGTCAATCAAAATGGCCTATTGATATATTGTCACTTATTGATATGTATGGTACTAGAACTGTTAAGAAAATCGCAGTAGGCGAATATTTGAAGTATTAGAACGGAGATACAATGAACTTTATAGATATAATGGCAAGCGTTGAATTAGTGCTTGCTGCTAATCAAGTGCCCTTGCTCGTTGGTGAGACTGGCATTGGTAAAACCTCTCTCGCAACGCGTGTTGCAGAGGTACACGACTGGGAATTAGTAACTATCGACGGAAACCTCTTAAAAGAAGGTGAAATCGGTGGTTTACCTACTGTAGAAACGGTGACACATACAGATGGTCATGGCAATACACGAGATGTGAAAACTACAGTATACGCTGTGCATCATACATTGGAACATGTGGCACAAGCCGTAGATAAAGGGCGCCAAGTATTGCTGTTTATCGACGAAATTAACCGCGCAGAACATGCAGTGCAACAAGAGTTGATGAACCTTATTCTAAACCGTGAAATTAATGGCTTTTCTTTAAGTGATCAAGTGCGCATCATCGCCGCTATGAACCCTGAAGATTCCTTTGATTACCAAACCATCGATATGGATCCGGCACAACAAAACCGATTCGTATGGCTTTATATGAATGCTGATTATATGCAATGGATTGACTGGGCTATTGGTGCAGGTATTGAAGAGAAGGTTATTGAATTTATTTCTTCCTATCCAGAATATTTAAATCAACGTCACGAAGACGATATCGATGCCACACCTCGTTCCTTTGAACGCGTGTCCGGTCTATATAGAATTTATAAGAATCAAGAGGGCACAAGCTATAGTCGCGACGTATTTATGAATGTTATCCGCGGTAACGTAGGTAAACTCATTGCGGAGGCTTTTGTAAACTTTATCGAGTCCGATCAAGAACCTCTTATTACCTTTGATGATGTATTAACAGCGGTTCAAAAACCAGGTGCTATTATGTCTATGGCTGAGCAGGTTAAAGGTGAAAGCCCAACTCGCCTTTATGTAGCAGCAAAAAATATGTTGCATCGTTTAAATCGCAATAGCAATGCGCAGGAAGTACATCACTTTGTGGAGTTTTTAACCTTGTATCCAGGGGATTTGCGCGTAGCGGTTATGAAAGATCTTCGTAACACGTATGAGCGCGTTTATGCTTATGCTATTGAAGATGACCTTTTTGTAGATACTTTCTTTGAAGCACAAAAATAATTCTATGTGAGTAGTTAGCTGAATTGAAGCTGTCTATATAGATAACCAATCTTAGTAAATTATTAGTTATGAGGCTAATTGATATATGGAATATGATATAAACTAAATTTGTTTTTTAAGAAAAGGAGGTGGAATTATGCAACGAAACTTAGATAAGGATGATATACGTGATGCGTCGGATTTGCTAACTCATATCGATGGCTGGGAAAAAACGGGTTCTTATGATGCGAAGGCTATCGAGGCTCTTGATCGATGGCATGCGAAACGAGAGCGCATACATCGCGAAGCAGAGGCTTTGTATACGCAAATATACGCATCTTATGAGGCCTATGTAGATAGCTATGAAGAACACCATCATAGCATGGCGCCTGAACGTATAGCGGCTGATCTTATGAATCATAATATGTCGGATAGCCATATAGGTACTATCGGTCGTGCTCTTGAAGACGTACAAGTGGAGGGGACAGACCTCTCCGTTATGCAGCAAGCCGTAATGACACCGGCCTATGAGCAACGGTTGTGGAATATATTGCATGATGTAAACAGCTTGCTTCTTGAAGAGGACCAATTCTTTGGTTACTTTTACTTACAAATGACTCATCGCATTCGCTTTGATATGGCCAGTGCTTTTGGTATTAATCTTAAACAGGGCGGATATGTATTATATGTAAATCCCTTTATCTTGTTACGCCAATCGCCTGATGTGATGAAGGATGGTATTAAGCGTGAAGTTCTTCATATCATTTCTGCTCATTTGATGCGGGTAAAAGCACTGAGCCAAGGCTTTCACAAAACAGCAGTCCATATGGCTATGGATATGGTCGTAAACGATTACCTTGAACATGTAGACCGTGATGCGGTAACGGTAGCCAATGTAAATGCGCGCTTTGGTTTGTTATTAAAGCGTTTCCGTACCATTGAATACTATGCGAAGGCTATTGATAAGGTCATGAAAGAAAAACCAGACCTCTTTGTGACTATCGATAACGCAGATACGGCGGTTGCTATGGAGTTTGACCCTCAAACTAGCCATGATATTTGGGATGAATCTGATTCTATTGATACAGATACGATGGATCAAATCACGGAACGCTATATCAACGAAGCCTCAAAGGGGGATATGGAAGGCTATGTGAAAAGCCTTATCGATACATTCCAAAAGACACGTCGTGCCTTGCCTTGGTATTTCTACCTTAAAAAGCTAATGGGCAAGGTAGCGAGTGGATACAAAAAAACGACGATGCGTCGTAATCGTCGTCAACCTGAGCGTTTGGAGTTGTCTGGCACATTGCGCCAACATAAGGCAAATGTATGGGTTGCTCTTGATATGAGTGGTAGTATAACTGATGTGGAGTTTACAAATGCTTTAGAGCAAGTGCTACAAATCGTGCATGCTTATAACCATCGTATTACTGTTGTAGAATGTGATAATGAAGTACGCCGCACCTATACGATGGAATCCGTGAAGGATGTGAAGCCGCGCCTCGATGTGCGTGGTGCTACAGCCTTTACTCCTGTATTCTCTCTGGCTAATCAAAACCGTGTAGATTTACTTGTATACTTTACAGATGGCAAAGGGGAAGAGCGACTACGAGAGACGCCAAGAGGCTATAAGGTGCTGTGGGTATTGACCGGTGAGAATCCACAATTATCTTTGCTTAATCCGTACGGCATGGTTCGTGAACTCGGTTATGTGGGGATTGATGAAACTCAGGATATTGATGAGTTTGTACGTATGGTTAATCGCGGTGGCTTTTCTATGGCTAATCAAGAGATTTAGTATATTAGGTTGCATGTTTTTTTATAGGTTTAATCTTGAACTAAAATGGTATACAAAAATGACGCAATCCTCTGGATTGCGTCATTTTTAGTTCTGTGGATTTATTATTAGCTGTTAAGCTCAATAGAGGAGCCTGGATCGATAATGAGTGCTGTTTGGTTATACTTGCCTTCTACAAGGCTTGTAAATACACCTGGTTCACGGTCGATAACAGGCCATGTTTTGTAGTGAATTGGAATGGAAATACGCGCTTTTACATAAGAAGCAGCAAGGGCTGCATCTTCAACCCCCATTGTGTAATTATCACCGATAGGAAGAAGTGCGTAATCGATTTCACCAAAGCGATTTAATAATTTCATATCGCTAAAGAGTGCTGTATCACCAGCGAAGTATAGGATATCTCCGTAGAAATCTACGATACAACCTGCAGCGTGACCGCCAGGGATGCCAGCGCCGTGGAAGGCAGGAACCATTCGAACAGAACCGAATTCAAAGTCGAACTTGCCACCTAAATGCATGGCGTGTGTACGACAACCGGCAGCTGCCGCTTTACCCGCTACCTCAGCAGTAGAAATAACGAGTGCATCATTTGCTTTGGCAATAAAATCTGTGTCGCCATAGTGATCATCATGACCATGACTGACAAAGATATATTGGCATTTGATATCTTCTTTTTTAGCGATATCCCATGTATTACCGGTCAAGAATGGGTCGAAAATCATGGATACATCGCCGCGTGTGAGCATAAAGCAAGCGTGACCAAAATAAGTTAGTTTTGTTTTCATAGGAACACTTCCTTCCTTGTACATACAATTCTTAATTCTATTGTATAATATAATAAATGAAAATAAAACTATTGGTGATAATTTATACATAATTAGTAAGGATATATTATGGATTTAACACATTTTGATCAAGATGGTAATGCTTGGATGGTAGATGTATCAGATAAGGATATTACAACTCGTACTGCCGTGGCAGAAGGCTTTATTACTATTAATGATGCAATTTATGAACGCATCGGGGCGGGAACAATAAAAAAGGGGGATGTTCTTAGTGTGGCTCAATTGGCAGCTATTATGGGGGCGAAACAGACGAGTAATCTCATTCCCCTTTGTCATCCGTTAGCATTAACTAAGGTTGAGGTGCATTGTACTCTTGTTGATGGTGAAAGTCCAGCCTGTACGGATTCTACACATAATAGAGCTGTTAAAGTTCATGCTACCGTAAAAACGACAGGAAAGACAGGTGTTGAAATGGAAGCACTTACAGCGGTTCAAGTAGGACTTTTAACAGTCTACGATATGTGTAAAGCTATTGATAAGGGGATGATTATAGGCCCTACATATCTTGTAGAAAAAGAAGGCGGGAAAAGTGGACATTTTGTCCGTTCCTTTGTAGAATAATATAGATATAAAGAATAGGGGATTGAAAATGGAAATAGTACTTTATGAGCCTGAAATTCCAGGCAATACAGGAAATATAGCGCGTTTATGCGCCGCCAATCATATGACCTTGCATCTCATCAAACCCCTTGGCTTTTCTATTGATGACAAGCACGTAAAACGTGCTGGCCTTGATTACTGGCACTTGGTAGATGTACAGGTACATGAAAATATTCAAGAATTATATGAGAAATATCCTGATCGTAGATATTTCTATGCCACTACCAAAGCAAAGCATACTCATTCCGAGGTGAAATATGAAATCGGTGATATGCTCGTTTTTGGCCCTGAAACAAGAGGATTGCCTGAAAGTTTATTAGAGGGGAAAGAGGATACATGCATTCGTATACCTATGGTAGATGAAGCACGCTCTCTAAACTTATCTAATGCGGTGGCAATCATAGCTTATGAAGGTATGCGTCAACTTGATTATCCAGATCTTAAGGCTGAAGGCAATTGGATTCAATCTAAATAAATAGACTTTCATAATTGAGAAATATATTATACGTATGTGTTAGAAGATCTATTAAATCTATATGACCGGTAGCGATTTTAACGGTGTTGTTTGGAGGAGGATATTATGAACTACGATAAAGCTCATGATTTAGCTCACGCAATGCGTGAATCTGAAGAGTACAAAGAGTTAATGGCTGCTCAGGAAGCAGTGAAAGCAGATGCAGTAGCAACGGGTTTGGTTCGCACATTTATGGCTCAACAAATGCAATGGGAATATGCTAAGTTGTCCGGTGCTCCAGAAGCGGATGAGTTGCAGAAGAAACAAGAGGAATTGATGCCTCAAATTCAAGAGAATGCTGCAGCGGCTGCTTATTTGCAAGCGCAAATGCGTTGGAGCCAGATTTCTAATGATATTTACAAAATCATTAGCGAACCAATCACTGAGGGGATGAAAGTGTTAGATCATGGCGAACAACAACCACAACATTAAGGTATTACAAACAGCTTTATTAGAAAAATTACCAAGTACACGTGTACGAGAGCAGGAGCTTCTTTCTCATCATACGACATTCAAAATTGGAGGACCTGCGGACTTATTTATTGAACCTACTACGATGGCAGAACTTAGTTTTACACTTCGTACCATTCACGAATTAGATGTGCCTGTAACTATTATTGGTTGTGGATCTAATATTTTAGTGAAAGACGGAGGTATCCGTGGCGCTGTCGTATCAGTTCGACATATGACCCAAATCATGGATTGTAACGAAAACACATTGTGCATCGGTTCCGGGTATATGTTAAAGGATGCTTCTGAATTTGCTTGGGAGAATAGTTTATCTGGTCTTGAATTTGCCATTGGTATTCCAGGCACACTTGGTGGTGCCGTATTTATGAATGCAGGTGCTTATGATGGGGAAATGAGCCATGTAGTTACTGCAGTGAGAGCCGTAGATTTCCAAGGAAATATTAAAGAGTATGATGGATCTCACTTGGACTTTGCTTATCGTCATAGTGTATTCCACGATAATCATGAAGTTATTGGGGAAGTCATTATGACACTCAAACCAGGCGACAAGGATGCCATCAAGGCACGTATGGATGAGTTAACAGAAAAACGTGAATCAAAGCAACCTTTGGAATATGCCAGTGCAGGTTCAACCTTTAAGCGCCCACCAGGGTACTTTGCAGGTACATTGATTGAACAAACAGGCCTAAAAGGTTTGTCTGTAGGTGATGCGCAAGTATCTCATAAGCATGCTGGCTTCGTAATCAATACAGGTAGTGCAAGTGCGAAGGATGTACTTGACCTGATTAGTGAGGTACAACGTCGTGTGTATGATCAACATGGTGTACATCTCGAACCAGAAGTACGCATGATTGGTGAAGATTAATACAAATTAAATACTAATATAAGATTTCTTATGTAATGTTACTCTTTTAAGGATGACGGATTCATAAGAAATCTTTTTTTATAGTTTTTAAAAGAATATGATAGGTTTATAGTTAGTTCATATTTGGGAGGCGATGATATGAATACTTTGTTGGCCCAGGAGATTTATGATAAAGCGCTAGCGTGTGGGTATGACAGTTGTGGTATAGTGCCTCTTGATGCACTTGATTTTTATAAAGAACGGTTGATAAAGCGTTTAGAAGATGTACCTGAAAGTAAAGAGGTATATGCGCATAGTAAAGATTTTTTAGCATTAAAAGAAAAGTATCCTTGGGCACAATCCATAGTGGTTTGTACTGAATATTTTGGTGATTATAAGTTTCCTGTATCTCTTCGAAACCGATATGCAAAAGGGTTGTTGTTATCTTTGTCAAATATTCCTCACAGTGATGAGTTTAAACGACGGCAATCTTTTGAAGTCTGGCTTGGTGAAAATAGAATACGATATATTGGCGGTGAAACGGCGAAACCTGCCGGAATTATTCCTTTGCGGCCCGCTTCGGTAGCAGCTGGTTTAGGCATTTATCGAAAAAATAATTTTTTTTATGGACCTAAAGGTTCTAGCTATGAACTGGTAGGCTATTTAATTGATAAGTCCTGTGAGTATATTCAACAGTTAGAGATACCACCATGTCCGGATTCTTGTAATTTATGTCAGCAAGGGTGTAGGACAAAATCCTTATCTGCACCGTTTACTATGAATCCGTTAACCTGTGTATCTTTTATTAATACATTCGGTGATGGTAAGTTACCGGATGGTGTCACAGACGATATGCTGGAGGCGTGGATATTAGGTTGTGATAACTGCCAGGATGCATGCCCTTTTAATGCAGACCATGACTGGAGCATAGGGCTGGATTATCCCGGACTTGATGAATTAGAGCCGTTGCTACAGCCAGAATATATTTTGAAAGCCTCTGATGAGGAAATTATAAAAAAACTGATTCCTAAATTCTGTTTCCATATAACAGATAAACAAATTCCGTTGTTGCGTAAATCTGCTAAGCGGGCGATAACGCGTAAATAGGTTTTTGTCCTAAGATGAGTCAAAAGTATAATCGAATGTTGAAATTGCCATGATTAGAATAGGTGTACTATTTTGACTTTTTTCTATAGACTACGTTATAATTAACTGTTACCATTTTTGGAAAATATACCTACATAGCTACTTTCACAGAGGCTATGTGATATAGAATATACTGAAAAAATTAAAGGGAGGATCTTATGATTCGCGAAAATCTTCGTAATGTAGCGATTATCGCCCACGTTGACCATGGTAAAACTACTTTGGTGGACGCATTATTAAAACAAAGCCATGTGTTCCGTGAGAATGAAAAGGTAGCAGAACGCGTAATGGACTCCAACGACTTGGAACGTGAACGCGGTATTACTATTTTGTCTAAAAACACTGCTGTTATGCATGATGGCATCAAAATCAACATCGTTGATACTCCAGGCCATGCTGACTTCGGCGGCGAAGTGGAACGCGTACTTAACATGGTTGATGGCGTATTGCTTCTCGTAGATGCTTATGAAGGTCCAATGCCTCAAACTAAATACGTTTTGCGTAAAGCATTAGAGCAAAAATTGAAACCAATCGTAGTTATCAATAAAATCGACCGTCCTGACCAACGTGTTAAAGAGGTTGAGGATGAAGTCCTTGAATTGTTTATGGAGCTTGAAGCTGACGATGATCAACTCGACTTCCCTGTGGTTTACGCATCTGCTCGTTCCGGTGTGTCCAAAACCAACTGGGATGATGAAGCTGTAAACATGGAACCGTTGTTCAAAACATTGATTGATGAGATTCCGGCACCACAAGGTGATATGGAAGGCCCTCTTCAATTCATGGTAACTACACTTGATTACGATAACTTCATCGGTAAAATCGCTGTAGGTCGTATCGTTCGCGGTAAAATGAAAACTAACCAACAAGTGGCAATCATGAACGGTGAAAGCACTCGTAAAGCGAAAATCGGTCGTGTGTACACATACAATGGTTTGAATCGCGTTGAAACTGACGAAGCTGAAATGGGTGATATCATTGCCTTTGCAGGTATCGACGATATTAACATCGGCGAAACAGTAGCGGATGCTGAAAATCCTGAAGCATTGCCATCCATCTCCATCGACGAACCAACATTGTCTATGGTGTTTTCCGTAAATAACTCTCCATTCGCAGGCCGCGAAGGTGAATTCGTTACATCCCGTCATTTACGTGATCGTTTGTTCCGCGAAGTAGAAACTAACGTTTCTATGAAAGTTGAAGAAACTGATTCTGCAGATGCGTTCAAAGTATCCGGCCGTGGCGAATTGCATTTGGCTGTATTGATTGAAACTATGCGTCGTGAAGGCTATGAATTACAAGTAGGTAAACCTCGCGTAATTTTCAGAACTATTAACGATCAATTGTGTGAACCGCTCGAAGCTTTGACCATCGATGTACCTCAGGAATTTATGGGTACTGTAATGGAAAATCTCGGTCAACGTAAAGCTGAGTTGACTAACATGGTTGAATTGGCCGGTTATCTTCGCATGGAATTCGTAGTTCCTGCTCGTGGCCTGATCGGTTTCCGTGCACAATTCTTAACAGCTACAAAAGGTAATGGTATCATGAACCATGTATTCCATGGCTATGCACCATATAAAGGTGAAATCCCTTCCCGTACACGCGGTGCTTTGGTAGCATTTGAAAATGGTGAAACCACACCATATGGTTTAAACTCCGTTCAAGACCGTGGTACATTGTTCGTTGGCCCTAACCAAGACGTGTATGCAGGCCAAGTTATTGGTGAAAATACACGTGAACTTGATATGGATGTTAACCCATGTAAGAAAAAACATGTTACCAACATGCGTTCCAGTTCCTCTGATGAAGCGGTACGCTTGACTCCACCTCGTATCTTCTCCTTGGAACAAGCTCTTGAGTGGATCAACGATGATGAACTTGTTGAAGTGACACCTGAAAGCATTCGTATGCGTAAAACAATTCTTGATCGTAACGCACGTGCGAAAGCAGCGAAGAATAAAAAATAATATCTCATGCGGATATAATGGCGCTCCTTAAGGAGCGCCTTTTTTATCTAATCTATAAGTATTTATCTAACATATTCTTACAAGTCATATATTCATGAAAATAGGTGATAATTTTATCATTTATGATTATTGGGTATAAAAATAAGTTAATATACTAAATACGCATAATAACTTTCTGATAGGGGTATTGGTATATACGAAATATTTGTAACGCTGTATAATAATAACAAGTTTATTGAAAAAGTTATTGATTATGGAGGTTCTTATGAATAAGAAAATCTTAGCTTCTTTATTTGCAGTAGGTTTAGCTGCAGGTTGTGTGTGCTCTTCCGTTGATGCGCATGGCGTATTCTTTGCTAACCGCTTAGATGAAAAAGCGCTAGTACTTGGCGAAGGCCCTGTTGATGATGCGTATAGCCCAGAAATGGTAAAAAGCATCATTGGTTTAGATAACAATGGCATGGTAATTCCTGTACAAGTTATTAAACATGAAAAAAATGTAGTAGTTGTACCAAATGATAAATTGGGTATTACAGTAACTGACTTTGACTATGGTTATTGGACAAAAGACAAAGATGGCAAAACTGTTCATAAACCAATCTCTGAAGTACCAGGTGCTCAAAAAAGTACACATGCCATTAAATATGACGTTCACTACTGGAATGCAGAAGCAAAACCTTTCAATAATAAAGATGCTTTCATTCAAATCATTCCATCTGTTAACCCATTAACTCTTAGAAAAGGTGATACATATGAAATCCAAGTCTTGAAAGACGGTAAACCATATGCAAATGCACCTCTTATTAAAGACGTAATTAATGATCTTACTAATGAAAGCCAAGCAGATGCTAATGGTAAAGCAACTGTTACTGTAAGTGCTAATGGCCTTAACGTAGTAGGCGTTGAAGTGGGCTTCCCAACTCAAACTAAAGGTGAGCAAAATAAATACTTCAGTGCATTGTCCTTCATCATCAATCCTGAATAATATAGGATATACTATTTACTAAGTGTGTGAAATAAACAAGACCTCCTAAGTTGGACTTAGGGGGTCTTTTTATATTTTTAGGGTGTACGTATAAATGCGTTCTATGAGAGCCTCGTATTAAGCGAGGTAAGAAAGAGAGATTTTTATGAAATTACAACGAAATGTATCGGCTGTGATGGCTGCGTTGGTATTAACTGGAATGACCTGCTCTGCATTTGCTACAGAAATTAATGCCACAAGTGATAAAGCGGAGGAATTGCTTGGCTTAACAATGGGGTCACCTGTACAAACACAACCGGAAGTCAAGCATATAGAGGATACCTTGACGGTTAATGTGCATGGTAAAAGCTTAACAGATACAGGTAAAACTAAAAATGTATCAGGTATTTATAATGGCTTTGGATCACAATTGACGATGGATAAGGATTTAATTGTACGTCTTAAGAATGATGCACCAGCCTCAAAAAGGGAACTCGGTCATTACTATATGAGCGCTGTGTATGCTGGTTACGGCGGTAAAGTACCAAGACTCAGCAAGGATAATCCAAATAAAGATTATGGAGATACTAATATTCACGTCAAAGGCAATGTAGATATCGATGCTATCGGTGTCGGTTTACAAGCTAATCAACGTGGCCATATCATTGTTGATGGTGGTGGACGTATCATCACTCATCCTTTAGAAACTTCTGATACTTACTCTGTGGTGGCAGAAGAGGGTGATGTATACGTTAATACTGGCTCTGACGGAAAACATCCAGGTTCTAAAGAATTGGTTGCTGTTGGGAATGTAGGGTTAATTAATAAGGATTATGGACGTGATCCAAATCATAACGAAACGCCAACGAATATAGCATTAGCTTTTACAACACCTAATTCTAAACTTACGGGTGCCGTACTAAATGAATATGCTGAAAGCAATAAGAATCCTCATAATTCTGGTGCTGACATTTACTTACAAAATGGAGGAACTTGGAATAATGAATGGATTGGTATGGAGCGGCCTACCCCTAAAAGAGAGCGTCCATCTGGGGATAATGCAGCATATCTATACAAGGGCAGTAAGGTTCGTAACCTTGTAGGTGGTGTTACTCCAACGGCAGCTGGTATACTTCATCCTATTGATGCACGGCCTATTACAATTCAAAATTATAGCGGCTATGTGAATGCTGTTTATAAGGCCGGTGTTCCAGCTAGTGAAAAAGGAAAGGGGAATATTGTTGTTGAACATGCTGCAGATAATAGCCATATTACCTTGCAAGGCGATGGAGCTAATTTGACTAATGATGATAGCTACCGAAAGGAAATACAAGCCTTAGCTGATAAATTACAATATACTGGCAATGATAAAAAACTGAGCACAACAGTTCAAATCAATGAAGGGATTACTCGTCCAGGTGCTGTTGCAGAACTAGGTGCAGATCATTTTGACTCGCAGGGGCGTCTTGTTGTAAATGATACAACAAAGATTAATCGTGCTAATGAATCATCCTTAGTGAGTGGTTCAAAATCTGCTCTTACATCGACTGCTATGGCATGGAAGAGTAATACCAATGATTTACAACGCCGTTTAGGAGATCTTCGTTTAGCTAATACAAACCAAGGTGTATGGGCAAAATATATAGGCGGTAAATCTAAAATCACAGACGGTGCTGATGCACATATGACGTATAATGGGGTACAAGTCGGCTACGATCATAAGGCTTCTAATGGTTGGATTTTTGGCGGCGCTATTGATTACAGTACATCTAGTAATTCATATGCCAACGGTAGTGGTGATGGCAAACTTGGCGGCATCGCCTTGTATGGCACAAAACAACATGATGATGGTCGTTATTTAGATATCATTGCACGTGGTAATAGATTATCCAATGATTATAAGCTCTACTCCGTAGGTGGACAACGTGTGAACGGTGATTACCATACATATGGCACATCCTTAAGCGCTGAATATGGTAAACGTATTAAGAAGGAAAATGGCTTCTACATCGATCCTAGTGTAGAATTTATTGTAGGCCGTTTGAATGGTGTATCCTATGATGCTTCTGTTGTCGGTGGTGGTTCTATGCATGTGAAAGCTGATGCTGTGAACTCTGCTGTAGGCAGACTTGGTATTGGCATTGGGAAAGAAACAGAAAGATCCAATATTTTCGCTAAATTAGCGTTAGCGCATGAATTCTCTGGTAAGGCAAATACAACATATTCCGCACCAGGTAATCCAACAGTACAAACAACAGTAGATTTGAAGGATACATGGCTCGATGCTGAAATTGGTGGGTCTTGGAGCGTCAGTCCTAGTACATATCTATATGGTACATTCACTAAAAACTTTGGTGCTATCGTAGAAAATACATGGCGCATTGATGCTGGGATACGACATAATTTTTAAAGATTTTTTTGTGCGAAAGATAAAGTGAATATTAGCATAAGTACTATGAATTATAATATTTTTGGTTGTACTGTTGGATTACCTGGTGCGGAATATGTTGTATTTGCCTTACCA
>OFCQ01000020.1_pt1 | contig 142039 bp, 129 predicted proteins | sample 1520861 | NCBI WGS metagenome assembly OFCQ01 (sample SAMEA2699036, study PRJEB24076) | metagenome | biome: Human gut stool | place: Spain | collected 2012-11-21 | reverse complement strand
ACTCTTTCCCTACACGACGCTCTTCCGATCTTTCTTCATGTGGGAACCCCCAAAAGTGAAACCTCGTTAAGAAAAATCCCACTGCCGGCCTTTTTGCTCCGGCTGATCGAAAAATACAGCCTCCCTTTTGAGGAGGATGATTGTTATATGCTCTCCGGGAAAGCGGCCCCCTTCGACCCGCGAATCTATCAGAGGATGTACAAGAAAGTTCTGGCGGCGGCGGGGGTCAAAGATCGAAAATTCCACACGATCCGCCATACCTTTGCAACCAGGGCATTAGAGCTTGGCGTCGACATCAAAACCCTCAGTGAAATACTGGGGCATTCCAGTGTAAACATTACGCTGAATGTGTATACACACTCTTTGATGGAGCAGAAAAAAGTCGCTATTGAAAAGTTCAATGAAATGCATGTGATGTATATGAAACCGGTGCCATTCGCCGTCGATTCTGCCGTCACGGCCTCCCGTGTATCCGGATAAACCTTGAACCCCCCCCTGCTGCGCTTCGTTTAGGATAAACTGCGACACTGCAGAGCAGCTAATTTATTCTATTATATCCTCTGCAAAGATCAAAGATTCAAAAATTTATTCAAAGACAATTTGGGAGAGATCTCTGAGATACATATTGTGAAACAGCAAGAAAAGAAGATGTTTCCTGCGTTGAAGAAGGAATCTTCACGCGGCATAGAAGAGATCATCCTGGCCCGAGGACTCTGCTGTGGCAGAAAAACTGATTGACAGCACGTAAAAAAACCAATGAGCGACTGACTCGGGTGTGCGGATTCATGCGGCCACTGCGAAAGAAAGCTCCCATTCCGGCGAGGAGCCTTCCCGGCAGGACCAACGCTTTATGGGAGGAGGTTGGTGAAAACCGGCAAAAGCTTCGCTGGAAGAGGATGCGGATCCGAATTTCATTCATGGGAATATCTCAAAACGGGGTCGCATCCGAAGGACAGAAAAGTGTCATGGGAATCCGGAGAAAACACAATACAGGAGGGTTTCAGGGTTATGAAGAGATTCAAAGATTTTAGCATTTCACGCAAGCTGCTCACGGGGTTTCTCAGCTTGGTATTCGGTATGATCGTCGTAGGAGTTGTAGGCGCTTTCGGCCTGGTTCAAATGCATAATATGGATGTCTATTTGTATGAGGAGCAGACCGCCCCCATTAAAGAAATTTACGAAGCTTCCAGCAGCCTTTTGCTGGTGCGCACAGAGGTTCGCGGCGGAATGATCTACGCAGGCGATCCGCAAAAGGTAGACGAATATTATCAAAAATATTTGCAGGAGAAAAAAGATTACGATACCGCCATGCAGGCGTACAGGCAAACCATATACCGTCCCGATTCCATCGCGCTGTACGAAGAGACCACCAAACTGATTGAAAACATGTATATTCCAGCTCTGGAAAAATCCTTTGCAAGCTCAAAATCGGGGGATAGGGATGGAGCCATGAATGCGATTGTGAGCATTTCGAATGAAATGGACACCATCTACAATAATCTTGAAAAACTGGTGGACAACCGGATGGCGGAAGCAAAGCAGACCAGTGATTCCAATGGCACTACAGCCATGCTGCTGATCGCGATTCTGGCCGCCGTGAATGTGATTGGCGCGGTTGCCGCGATTTTCTTAGGGCGCCGGATTTCTGACAGCATCAGCAAGCCCATCGGGCGCGTTTCAGACGCCGCCGGACAGATCGCACTTGGCCGGGTGGATATCGACCTGAGCGATGTCGATTCCAAAGACGAAACCGGCGCGCTGGCGGTGGAATTTACCAGGATGCTGGAAGGGATCCGCAAACAGGTACAGGTTGCGGAGCGGATCAGCAACGGTGATTTTACCCAGCAGGTTCCCCTGCGCTCGAATGTGGATGTGCTGGGACTCTCTCTGCAGAAAATCGAGGACGACCTCAGCGCCACCCTGAAAACGATCAGTGTGGCGGCGGAGCAGGTCAACACGGGGTCGGAACAGGTATCCGCCGGTGCGCAGGCACTGTCCTCCGGCGCCACAGAACAGGCAGCCACAGTGGAGGAACTCAATGCTTCTGCGGTAAGCGTTGCGCAGCAGGCGGAACAGAATGCTGTCAGTGTCAGAAAAGCGATGGACTATGTGGAACAGGCCGGCAAGGGAGTCACAGAGAGCAATAAGCATATGCAGAATCTGAATACCGCCATGCGGGAAATCGGAACGTCTTCACAGGAAATTTCCAGAATCAGCAAGCTGGTGGAAGACATCGCGTTCCAGACCAACATCCTTGCACTGAACGCCGCGGTGGAAGCAGCCCGGGCCGGAAGCGCCGGAAAGGGCTTTGCGGTAGTCGCTGACGAAGTGCGCAATCTGGCTGCAAAATCCGCGGAAGCTGCCAAGCAGACCTCTGAACTGATTCAGAAATCCGTATTGACTGTATCTGAGGGAGAACGGCTTGCCGATGAAACGCTGAAGCTGTTGGTAACTGTTTCGGAAAAAGCGCAGATGGTGGATCATGCGGTGCGCGAAATCGAGTCCGCCTCTTCGGAGCAGGCGGCGGCTATCGAACAAATCAATCAGGGTCTCTCGCAGGTATCGGCTGTGATACAGACCAACGCCGCCACAGCAGAAGAGAGCTCCGCCTCCAGTGAAGAGCTGGCCGCCCAGGCGCAGGCCCTCCAGACCGAGGTTTCCAGGTTCAAGCTGGCGGGCGGCCGTGAATGGGCGCTCCCACGCGAAAAGGAGCTGTTGATATGAAAGTGCAGGAACGATTGGATTCGCCGCACCAGGAGGATGAGGAGATCAAAAAACGGTACCTGACCTTCTGGATCGAGCATCAGCTGTTTGGTATGCCCATTGCACAGGTGGTGCAGATCGTGGGAATACAGGAGATCACCGAGCTGCCGGATCAGCCGGACTACGCCAAAGGGGTCATCAGCCTGCGCGGGCAGATCATTCCCGTCATCGATGTGCGCCTTCGGTTCGGGAAAAGGGAAGCGGAGTACACAGACCGAACCTGCATTATCATTACCCGCGTATCCGGCCGCGATTTTGGCCTGATTGTAGACGAGGTGGATGAGGTCACCGACATCCTGCCGGAGCGGATTTCTCCGCCGCCCCAAATGAAGAAAGAAACAGTAGAGACCTATCTGACCGGGATTACCCGGCTGGGGGCGGCGGAGGACCAAAAGGATAAAATTGTCCTGCTGGTTCATCCTGGAAGAATCCTTGGCGAGGAGGAAGCCGAGGCCTTGGCGGAACCCGCGAAAGAATAGCAAAAACGGAGTGCTGTGGGCCAGCTGACAGCAGCCCAAAATTTCTAAAAGTGGTATGGCCGCTGGTGGTATTGGCCAGCAGCATTGAGAAACCTTAAGAATACAAAAAGCCTGATTACAGCCCGGAAAAGCTGTGATCAGGCTTTTTTGTATGAGATGTGGGTAATCGGTTTTGCAGGAGGCTCTATCAAGTCTGGCCTTTCATCAAAAGCAGAAATTGATGCGACAAGGGGATTTTCAGAGAGTGCACTCGGCCAGCTTTGCCAGCGGGCTTCGTTCTACCTCGCTCAGCGTGATGTGACCGGTCAGGTTCGAGTTTTTCAGCCGTTCCACAAGGTAAACCAGGCCGTTGGAACGGGAATCGACCAACGAATTGTCGATCTGGTTGTCGGTAGGGTCACCGATAAAAATAAACTTGGAGTTCTGGACCGCCCGGGTCAGCATCAGCTTTGCAATGTGCGGGGTGGTTTCCTGTGCTTCATCCACAATCACGATCGCGTCGGACAGGGTTCTTCCCCGCATATAAGTGAAGGTTTTCATGTCGATGACGCCGGTGTTTTTAAAATGCTCGATCAAAGAATCTACCGTTACGTTGTCCTCCGCGCAATTCTTTCTGGGCTTGCGGCTTCGTTCGCGGTACATCAGGTTTTCGATGGCGTCATAAAAGCTCCCCATCCACGGGCGGAGCTTTTCCTCTTCGTTTCCGGGGAGGAAGCCGATGTCGTCCCCCGCCGGGACAACCGGACGGACAAACACGATTTTTCGGTAAGCGCGCTGCTCCACCACCTTTTCCAGCGCGACGGCCGTTGCAAGAATGGTCTTCCCAGAGCCTGCGCCGCCTGTTATGGAGACGAACTTTACGGTATCGTCCATCATGAGCTCAAAGGCCATTTTCTGCTCCAGATTGAGGGGGGTCAGTCCCCAGGCCATCTGGTTTTCATACCGCAGGGGAACGAGCTTTTCCCCGTCGAAACGGGCGACTGCCGTGTGCTCCGGGTTATCCCTGGCGTGGATCAATACAAACTGATTCGGGCAAAGCGAAAGCTTTTTGGGGCACTTCAATCCGGATTCATACAGCTTATCGATCTCTTTGGAGGAAAAGACCGTGGTCGTATGGCCCTGATACAAATCGTCGAGAATGACCCGGTCGGTTTCGTAATCCTCCGATTTCAGGCCGAGAACCTCCGCTTTCAGGCGCATGCAGATGTCTTTGGATACAAGGATGGTGGTTGTTTCCGGTTCTTTTTTCTGAATGCTGAGCGTGGTGAGAAGAATGCGGTTGTCGTTTTTCTTCAAATCCAGCTCGTCGGCGTATTCCGGCATATTATGATAACCGTTCGGTTCCACCCGGAACAGAATGTTTTTTTCAAATGGGATTCCCGCCTGAATGCTCTGCTGCGATCTTCCCTCCACGATTTTGGAAAGTTCCCGCACCGCCTGCCGTGCCTGGCAGCCGCACAGGCCTTCGCGGGATTTCAGGGAATCAAGCTCTTCCAGAACCACCATGGGCAGGATCACATTATTCCCTTTAAAATTGCAGATGCATCCCGGGTCGTGCAGTAATACATTTGTGTCGAGAATATAATTTTTTCTGGCTCCATTCTTCTGCTGCATAGGTTACCTCCAAATAGTCATTTTGTGTTACAAAACGGATGAGAGATTCAGGAGAAAAGCTTTTGGTTTTTATCAAAACAAAGCGGCACCACATCAAGCTATGTGGTGCCGCTTTGGCGCGCAATTGGCCGCAAAAACAGAGAAATGGAAAGGATTCAGATTGTCCGCACGTTTGCAGGGCGAAAATTGCCTCTCCCGCAGATTCAGGAAAGGACCCGGCGTTTCTATTCCTTGCCGCTTGATCGAAGCAGGCCGGTTTGCGTGCCTGTTTTCTTTTATCAGACGTTCGCTCCGGGCTTTTGTCATTCTCATCGCCTCTTATGGTAAGGATACGCTTATTTTGTTCAGAGAAGGTTATTGCCAGATTAGAAATCATCAAAGGAAAGCTTTTCTGCAGCAATGATCTGTTTTGCAGACTTTTTTGACGATAGGGGAAAAGGGTAAATGTCTCTCAACGAGAGGCCTGCCTTTGGAGAAAGGAACCCATTCTGTTTCACAGCTTGCTGAATCTATTGCATTTTCAAATATTTAGGTATATAATATAATAAATTTTAGGTTTACCTAAATTAAAGGGACACATACTCGAAAAAACGCTTTCAGATCATCCATCAGACCCCAAACACACTCGAGTCCCCAAAACCTGTAACACTTTCAGGTCTTCTTCATAAATTAGTTTAGGGAAAATTACTTTCCCGCGACTAACGGTTTACGGGACGTTTTCAAAGCATTAGTCGGATGGATAAAATTTGAAAAGCTTCAGAATCGAAAAAGCAGGAGGATACGGCTATGACACCCAATAAGGAAGATTATTTAAAAGAGATCTACAAGCTCGGCGGTATGGAAAAGCAGGTAAGTAATAAACAAATCGCGGAATCCCTGCAGATTGCCCCGGCTTCTGTCACAGAGATGCTGGGAAAATTGAAGCGGGAGGGCCTCATCCATTATGAGCCCTATAAGGGTTCCCGCCTGACAGACGCGGGAATGCGCATTGCCATTACGCTGGTGCGCGGGCATCGGCTTTGGGAAGTGTTCCTGATGCGTCATCTGGGGTATTCCTGGAGCGAGGCGCATGAAGATGCCGAGCTTTTGGAGCACATTACCCCCTCGCGTCTGACGGCCCGGCTGGATCAGTTCCTCAATTACCCCGCGTACTGTCCCCACGGCAGCGCGATCCCCCACCCTGACGGGCAGGTCGATCTGACTCCGCTGCAGCCGCTTAATCTGCTTCCCATCGGGCAAATCTCTCACATCCGCCGGGTAACGGAGGAAAAAGAGCTGCTGGACTATTTACAGGCCAGCAGCATTACCATTGGGAGCGCCGTCCGGATTGTGGAGGCCGGGGCTTATGAAGGTCCCTTAACACTTGACCTGGAGGGGAAACAGGTTCAGGTCAGTTATAAAGCCGCCTGTCACATCTACGTTGACGAGACAGCACGGTTATAACACCAAATATAATTTAGGAGGTTTCTTATGAATCAAAAAATCAAAGGTCTTTTGGCAGCATTTTTCAGTTGCGCGCTTCTGCTGACCGGGTGCTCCGCCCCCGCAGCGAACACGAATTCCGCAAATTTGGAAAAGAATCAGCTGAATGTCGTTGCCACTACCACCATGCTTTCCGATCTGTCCTCTATCATCGGGGGAGACCGTGTTGCGGTGGAGGGGCTGATGGGGCCCGGTATCGATCCTCATCTGTATCAGGCCAGTGCGGGTGACGTTTCGCTGATGCAGAAAGCGGATGTGGTCGTATATAACGGCCTGCATCTGGAGGGCAAGATGGGCGAAATTTTTGAAAGTCTGTCTGGGCAGCAGGGCCTTACCGTCATTTGCGTCGAGAAGGGTCTGGACGAATCGAAGCTGCTTGCGTGGGAGGATGACAGCTCGGTGCACGACCCGCATATCTGGTTCGATGTTTCTTTGTGGGAGGATGCCGCAAAAACAGTGGCGGAGGGCCTTTCGAAGGCCGATCCCGAGGGCAAAGCCGATTATCAGGCCAATCTGGAGGCTTACCTGAAAGAGCTGGACGAAACGGATGCCTATATCCGCAGTAGGGCAGCCGAGCTGCCGCAGGCACAGCGTGTTCTGGTTACGGCGCACGACGCGTTCCAGTACTTTGGCAAGGCCTATGGATTTGAGGTGCGCGGCCTGCAGGGCATCAGCACCGATTCTGAGGCCGGCACGGCGGATGTCAGCGAGCTTGCCAATTTTATTGTGGAACGCAAGATTAAGGCCGTCTTTGTGGAGTCCTCTGTCCCGCGCAAAACGATTGAGGCGCTGCAGGCGGCGGTCAAGGCAAAGGGCTTTGATGTTGCCATCGGCGGCCAGCTGTATTCCGATTCGCTGGGGGATGTAGCTTCGGGAGCAAATACGTACATCCTCACGGTGAAAGCCAATATTGACACCATTGTGGATGCCTTAAAATGACGGGAGGGAGCAAAATGAAAACGCAGCGCAGCTACGCGGTAGAGGTTGAGGATCTCACCGTGGCTTACGACGCCAAGCCCGTTTTGTGGGACATCGACCTGAAAATCCCCAAGGGAAAGCTGATGGCGGTCGTTGGCCCGAACGGGGCGGGGAAAACAACTTTGATCAAAGCCATGCTGGGGCTTTTAAAGCCTGTGACCGGCGCGGTTCGCTTTTTGGATGGGGACAGCGATGTGCGGACGCTGAAAAACCGGATCGGCTATGTTCCGCAGAGTGGCAGCGTAGACTGGGATTTTCCGGCCACGGTGCTGGATGTGGTGCTGATGGGCTGCTACGGAAAGCTCGGCTGGATTCGCCGTCCCCGCAAAGCGGATGTGGAGCTGTCCCGGCAGATGCTGGCCAAGGTGGGGATGGAGGAATACTCCGCCCGCCAGATCAGCCAGCTTTCGGGCGGCCAGCAGCAGCGGGTGTTCCTTGCCCGGGCCTTGGCACAGGAGGCCGAGGTCTACTTTATGGATGAACCCTTTAAAGGGGTGGACGCCCAAACGGAGCGGGCCATCGTGACCCTGCTGAAAGAGCTGAAGGAACAGGAAAAAACCGTTGTGGTGGTTCACCACGATTTACAGACCGTGCCGGATTATTTTGATTGGGTGACCCTGATTAATCTGCGCGTGGTTGCCAGCGGGCCGGTGGAAGAGGTGTTCCACGAAGAAAACCTGAAAAAGACCTACCACAGCTCCGGCACGCTTTTAAGGAGCGTGGGATAACATGAGCAGCATTCTTGCTTTATTTCAAGACTATACCTTTCAGACCGTGGCGCTGGGCTCCACACTTCTGGGGCTGATCAGCGGGGTGCTGGGGAGCTTTGCCGTACTGCGCAAGCAAAGCCTGCTGGGGGACGGCGTGTCTCACTCCTCGCTGCCCGGCGTCGTGATGGCGTTTGTCCTGCTGGGCAGTAAAAATACAGAGGTGCTTTTGCTGGGCGCGCTCGTTTCGGGTCTGCTGGCCACCTTGCTGATTATCAGCATCGTGCGGCATACCCGCGTCAAATTCGACAGTGCTCTGGCGCTGGTTATGTCCGTGTTCTTCGGGCTGGGGCTGATTCTGCTCACCTATGTGCAGAGGATTCCCAACTCCAATCAGGCTGGGCTCAAACGCTTTATTTTCGGGCAGGCGTCTACGCTGCTGCAAAGAGACATTGAATTAATGATGATCTGCGGGCTCGTTCTGCTTGCTCTGGTTCTGCTGTTCTGGAAAGAATTCAAGCTGGTCACCTTTGACAGCGATTTTGCGCAGAGCATTGGATTTTCCCCGAAAAAGCTCAATCTGCTGCTGTCGTTTATGATTGTGCTGGCCATCATCATCGGGTTGCAGACGGTGGGCGTCATCCTGATGAGCGCGATGTTGATCACTCCCGCCGTGGCGGCTCGCCAGTGGACCAACCGGCTGTGGGTGATGGTGACGCTTTCCGCGCTGTTCGGCGCTGTATCCAGCGTTGCGGGAACTGCCGCCAGCTCGCTGGTTCCCAAACTGCCCACCGGCCCGGCCATTGTGGTGTGTGTCAGCATCATTGTCGTGGTCAGCGTGCTGTTTGCGCCCGGTCGGGGAATTCTGCACCGGCTGTACCGCCGCAGAAAAAACAAGATTCTTTATAAGCTGGAGGGAGGTGTGCCGAATGGCTCCGCAACTTGAAATCCAAATCATCGCCGTGATCGTTGCGGTGGCCTGCGCGCTCCCGGGAACCTTTCTGGTGCTTCGAAAAATGTCGATGATGTCCGACTCCATCACACATACCATTCTGCTGGGGATTGTGCTGGCCTTCTTTGTTACGCACGATCTGTCCTCACCGTTTCTGATTCTGGGCGCGGCGCTGATGGGCGTCGTGACCGTATGGCTGACGGAGCTGCTGAGCCGCACCCGGCTGCTGGCCGAGGACGCCGCGATCGGGGTCGTGTTCCCGCTGCTCTTTTCCATCGCCATCATTCTGATCACCCGCTATGCCGGGTCGGTGCATCTGGATACCGATTCCGTGCTTTTGGGCGAACTGGCCTTTGCTTCCTTTGACCGCATGATCGTAGGCGGTGTGGATATCGGTGCAAAAGCAATTTACACAACGGGAGTTCTGCTGCTGATCAATCTGGCGGTGATCACTCTGTTCTTCAAGGAACTGAAGCTGGCCACGTTTGATTCCATGCTGGCCGCCGTAGTGGGCTTCTCTCCGGCTCTGGTTCATTATGGCCTGATGACGCTGGTCTCTTTGACCACGGTAGGCGCGTTTCAGGCGGTAGGCTCGGTGCTGGTTGTTGCGTTTATGATCGGCCCCCCGGTAACGGCTTATCTGCTGACGGACGATTTGAAACGCATGCTGCTGCTCAGCGGCGCGATCGGCGCGGTCAATGGGATTCTCGGCTATCAGCTGGCGGCTTTGCTGGATGTTTCGATTGCGGGGAGCATGGCTGTGGTAACGGGCCTGGTGTTTCTGCTCGTGTTTATTTTTGCCCCTCACAGGGGCCTGATCAGTGCCCTGCGCAGACGGAGCAATCAGAAGGTCGAGTTTGCCAAGGCGACGCTGCTTTTTCACCTCTCTAACCACGAAAACAGCGAGGAAGAAGCGGCGGAAGCGGGGGTTGACACGATACAGGTACATCTGCGCTGGACTCCGGAATTTACGGCGAAGATCATGCGGTCGCTGGAGCGCGAAGGGAATATCCGCCTGCTCGACGGTCTGGCCAGACTGACGGACGAAGGCCGCCAGACCAGCATCCGCAACTACAATACCTTATTTTCCAGATAAGGTTTTATCATCCGATTTAACTAAAAAAGAAAAGGCAGGGAAACGTTTTGTTTCCCTGCCTTTTCTTCTTTTTGGTGGTTCTGGGGCGGAGCACATCAGCGCGCAAAATACTGTGTAAGCATCTGCCCAATTTTTTGCTGCATTTTTTCTACCGTGTGTTTTCTGGCCCGGGCACATTCCCATACGTCCGCGCCGCAGATCAGGCATTTGCGCGCGCTTCCCCGCGAGAGCTTTTGCCCATCTGTCCCGATGATATCAATGTCGAACAGGCGGCCCAACGGGTGCCGCTCTTCAATGGCAGAAGTCTGCTCTTTTAGCAGCTCTGCGTCCTGCCGGATACATAAAATCCATTCGTCACCGGTCGGCTTGTGGATTTCCGTCTCTTCCAGAATGATACAATCCGTGCTTTGCAGCACGGCGGCGATTTCTTTTTGACCGTCAAAAAACAGCCTTTGAATTTCGGGAGAGGTCTTGATCGGCCCCGGGATATTCAGGCAGAAAGAGAGCACCGGCAGATGGTGCTTTGACTGGTACCGGGCCTGAATGGCGGCGCGCTGTTCCCGGCAGTCCAGCATTTGCTCCAACGAAACCTCTTGCCCCAAAAGCATAACATCCCTTCTTCCTCTGAATGGTCAATAATGGATCACATGGTCAGCGGCTTTGATTTTTTGAATAATAGGGGCGGCTTCTTCACTCAAAAAGAAGAGGTAGGTGCTTTCGGGTACCAGAGACCGCACGGCGGAAAGGTTCCCCTCCTTGATAGCCTGGCGGACAGTGGAGGCGCTGATGGGTTTGCCTTGTGATTCCTTTCGCGGAATCACAAGGCATTCAATCCCGGCCTTTGGGAGTTCCTCCTGCATGGTACGGTTGTAAATTGCCGTCACCTGACTGGTCGGCTCCTCCCCGACATAGCGGCGGGTAATGCCAAGCACCTCCGCAATTTTGATAAAGATCGTCAGATCGAGCAGAGCATGGCTGTGAATGACCGTTTCGGCGTCCTTCAGAAAATAGCTCGGAAAGGTGGCGTTGCTGATAATATACGGACCGCTGTCGTGATAGCAGATGTTTTTCAAATAGGCGGTTCCTTCCATGACAAGACGCTTTCTGACAGGGAAGGGTACCAAACTGACGTCCTCGCTGACAATGAACAGGTGCAGCACCTCGTTTTCCGTGGCGGCCTTCTCCACCAGGTACAAATGCCCTAACGTAAACGGGTTTGCGTTCACGACCAGAGCGGCCGCTTTTTGTCCGCTCTTTTTCTGCGTGCCAAGGTTTTTCAGGTAATCTGAAAATCCGGTGCGCTGATTCTCCATGAAAACGACGCGATCCGTAACCCGGGCGATTTCATAGAATCCCAAATCCTGAAAAAACTTGGCGGAGCTGCATTTGGTGTACAAAAACAGGCGGGTGTTCCCGCGGGCGAATTGAATTTCGGTCAGGTGGGTCACGACTGCGTTCATCAGGCCTTCGCCCTGGTGGGCGCCGTCAACCGCCAGGCAGCGAAGGGTGTTCCCAAAGCAACTGCCGGTTGCGATCATGCTGCCATCTGCGTCAAAGATTCCGCAGGTGTAGTCCAGGTTCTGGTCGCGGCTGATTCCCTCCGCCTGCAAAAGCGCATCTACCAGCCGGTTGCCCTTGATGTCGCTTGCGTAGATGCGCGAAATGGTGTAATCGATTCTCATGTTCTGATTATCCTCTCTGTTTTTTCACCGTGTCGATAAAGGCTTTGACCTGGGGAAGAGCAACCACGGTGTCATAATACATCAGGTATGTGGAGCGGACAAACGGCTCCCCGTTTTGAAAGGAAAGCGGAAAAACCGAGCCGGTAAAGTTTTTCAGGCAGATTTCCGGAACAATAGACCACCCAAGCCCCCGGGATACCAGCTCTACGCAGGTGGTGATGTTATCCGCGTAGATGCCCTGCCGTTCCGGCTGAAAATGCTGCTCGCGCATCCATTGCGCCATCTCGCGTTCAAACATACGGTCCGTCTTTCTCCCGATATACGGGAGCTGATGAAGCGGCAGGGTCTGTTCCCTGCCGGGACAGATCGCGCAGATGTTTTCGCGGCCCAGCAAAATTTTACTTCCGGTCCATTCGTATTCGCCGCGCAGGATCGCGACGTCGATCGCGCCGCTGAGCAGCCGGGTATACAGGTTGCGGCTGTAATCGGTCTGAATGTGTGTGATGACGTGGGGATACCTTGTCTGGTAGTCGGCCAGAATGTCCGGCAGGCAGTACAGGGCGTAATTGATGGAAATGCCCGCGTTCAGGGTGCCGCATACATAGCCCCTACTTGCATCGATGGTTTCCCGCATCAGCCTGAGCTGGTGCGCGGCCTCTGCGGTGCGCCGCAGCACCTCTTCGCCCTCCGGCGTAAAATGGATGCCCTGGCGCGAGCGCAGGATCAGGGTGACGCCCAACTCCTGCTCGATCGCGCTGATCCGTTTGGAAAGGGAGGACTGCGTCACATACAGCAGATCTGCCGCGTGAGTGATGTTCCGGGTTTCTTTCAAAGTGGCCAGCAGCTCAAAATCACGTTCGTCCATTCTGATCCTCCCCAAAAGTGTTTGTCTGTAAATAGAACGAATTCGGAATCGATCTCGTAAGCATTCCATTCTGAATCAGAATCCCTGCGCTTTGCCGAATCCTCAAAGAGTATTCCCCGAAAAGCGGCTCCGTGCGGAATCACAAGAGTGTTGCTAAGCTTATTATACAAGGCTTCGGCGATTTGTAAACAAATTGATGTATTCTGAATTTGCATGGAAATCGAGGCAAAAGAGGACTTTTACATTTCGTTCTGATTGCTGTTAAATAAAGAAGAAAGAAAAAATCGTTTCCCAATTGGAATTGTTGAACTGAAAATACATAAAGGAGTTGGAATGAATGGAAATTCAGAAGCCGGCCATCGCCGGAACGCTGGAATCCAGCGATGCACAGGTAGTGGTGGAGCCGTTTGCAGACGGGATCCAGCTGTCGATTGAAAGCAGCGTGATGAATCAGTATGGCCGCCAGATCAAGGCGACCGTTTTAGAAACACTGGAACATCTTGGCGTAAAGAACGGCAAAATCACCGTGAACGATAAAGGTGCGTTGGAGTGCACCCTCAAGGCGCGCGTGGAATGTGCGGTGTTCCGCAGCTGCGGCGCTTCCGAGAAAAATATCCCGTGGGGAGGTGTGGTCAGATGATCAAAAGACCGAAACCGCAAAAATTCCGCCTGCGCAGAACCATGATGTTTATGAACGCGCAGAAGCCCGGCCTGATCAAAGACGCCTACATTTATGGGGCGGACAGCATTATTCTGGATTTGGAGGACGCCGTAGCCGAAAATCAGAAGGACGCCGCCCGGTTTTCGCTGTACCAGGCCTTGCAGAATGTCGATTACGGAGATACCGAGGTGATCGTGCGCATTAACGGCCTCGATACGCCCCACTGGCAGGAGGATATCCGCTGTGTGGTGGCCGGCGGGACAGACGGCATCCGCATTGCCAAATGTGAAAGCGCGCAGGATGTTCTGACCGTGGAGGAACACGTGCTGGCGGCGGAAAGAGAATTCGGGGTCGAAGAGGGAAGAACCCTTTTGATGGCCGCGCTGGAAAGCCCGAAAGGGATTCTGAACGCCTACGAAATCGTCACCGCGTCGGACCGCATGTTCGGCTGCGCCATTTCGGGCGGCGACTTCCGCAAGAGCATGCACGTTCAAATCGAAGAGGGCGGTATTGAAATGCTGGCCGCCAGGGGGCAGATGCTGCTGGCCGCGCGGGCTGCGGGTGTGCAGTGCTTTGACACGATGTTCCCGTATCTGGACGACACGGAGGGCTTTCAGGCCGAGGTCATTCAGAACCGCAAGATGGGCTTCGACGGCAAGAGCGTGATCAACCCGAAGCAGATTCGTTTTGTACACGAGACCTTTGCGCCCACTCCCAAAGAGATCGCTTACGCGGAAAAGCTGGTTCGCTCCTTTAACGAGCAGGCGGAATCCGGCGTGGGAGTCTACACCGTAGACGGAAAAATGGTGGATATTCCTTTCTTTGAAGACGCCAGAAGAGTGATCGCTCTTGCGAAAGCGTGCGGCGTTTACAAAGGTGATTTATAACGAATCGAGGAGGAAGCGATACAGTATGAAAAACGCAGTAAATCGGGAAATACCCGAAGAACTCCTGAAAGACGGCAAAGAGGTCTATCAGGGAAAATATTATATGGACGGCAAATATATCAAAAGGGATTCCCCCAAAACCCGCCGGTATGTAAAGCCGCAGAGCAGCAAGCTGTGCAGCAGTATCAGAAAGGCATGCGAGCGCTGCGGCGCGCACGACGGAATGACTGTTTCGTTTCATTCCGAATTCCGAGAGGGAGACTATGTGGCCAGCATGGTCGCCAAAGTTCTGGTGGAGGAGATGGGCCTGAAGGATATCACCATCGCGGCAACATCTCTTGGCAACGCTCAGGACCTGATTGCGGATTATATTGAGCAGGGGAAGGTCATCGGCATTCAGACCTCCGGCGTCCGCGGGCGGATCGGCGAGGTGATTTCCGCCGGGAAGCTCGCGACCCCTGCCGTTATCCGCAGCCACGGGGGACGCCCCCGCGCGGTCGAGGCTGGAGAAGTGCATATCGACATCGCCTTTTTGGCCGCTTCCACCTCAGACTGCTGGGGCAACGCCAAGGGGGTGGGCGGCAAAAACAATTGCGGCTCGATGGGGTTTGCCATTCACGATTCCCACTACGCCGACCATACCGTTATCATCACCGATACGCTGGTAGACTTTCCCAACCGGCCGTCCTCTATTTCTGCCGAAAATGTGGACTGCGTGTGTGTGGTGGACAGCATTGGCGACGCGACGAAAATTGCCACCAAAGAAGCCCGTGTTACGGAAAACCCGCGCGAGCTGATGATGGCGGAGCATGCGGCTGAAGTGATCGCCGCGACCCCGTATTTTACAGACGGTTTTTCATTCCAGACCGGGGCGGGCGGCCCATCTTTGGCGGTCAACCGTTTTATTGAGAAACGCATGGTGGAAAAAGGGATCAAAATGAGCTTCGCTCTGGGCGGGGTGACAAGCGCAGTATGCCAGCTGCTGGACAAGGGCCTTGTCGGGGCGATTCTGGATACGCAGGATTTCGACATGGGCGCCATCAAGCACCTGGCCGAACATCCAAAGCATCACGAAATCAGCATGAGCGAGTACGCGAATCCGGCCAACAAGGGCGCTTATGTCAATCAGCTGGATTTTGTAGTTCTGTCCGCTCTCGAGATCGATGTCAATTTTAACGTGAACGTCATCACCGGCTCCGACGGAATCCTGCGCGGTGCGCCAGGCGGCCACCCGGATACGGCTGCGGGCAGCAAGTGCTGCATCATCGTCACACCCCTGACCCGCGGCCGCATGGCGACCGTGTGTGATGAGGTGGTAACGGTCACCACGCCCGGCGACTGCGTGGATATTCTGGTGACGGATTACGGTATCGCGGTCAACCCCCTGCGCAACGATTTGGCACAATGCCTGGATGCCGCCGGTATCGAACACGTGACGATTGAATGGCTGCGCGACAAAGCTTACAGCTTGGTGGGAACTCCTGATGCGCTGGAGTGGGAAGATCAGGTCGTTGCCGTTGTGGAAGCGAGAGACGGCACACTGCTGGATGTCGTTCGCAAGATCAGGCCGCTTCAGCTGGATGGATGATTCGTGATTGGCGGTGTCGACAGGGTTTCCCTGCCTGCGGCCGGAACGGATTTACGCCATTTTGGCAAATCAATACAGAGAAACCGCCAGAGCGAGGCGGGAAGAAGCCTCTGAATCATGATAAAAAGTGCATGGATTGTCCGCTGAAAAGCGGTTCCATGCGCTTTTTTACTGTCTGCCGTTTCTCAGGGTGTGGCTGCTTCGGAATACGCCTGCAGTTCCACAAACTTTATGGGGAGCCATTACCTAGTGCTTGTCCGATTGGCGGCTGTATTTTGTCTATAATATGCGGGAAATTTCCTGTTGCTACTGCTCAGAGTTGAAATTGTGCGGATAACCCAATATAATAAAGTCAAAGATTGGGAGCGCGGCACAGAGTACCGCAGGCCGCCTCCGGCTTGCGAAGGGGGATGCGTTTGAAGACTTTGCTCAAATCTGCAGGGATCAAGGCGGTAAAGGCAGCGGCAGGGGCCTGTGCCGCCATTGCCTTGGCCCTTGCGCTGGGGCTGCAATACCCCACGGCGGCAGGTATCATTACGCTGCTCAGTCTGCAGGAAACGAAGCGGGAAACGCTGATCACCGCGGGGCGCCGTATCCCGATTTTTCTGGCGGCGACGGCCATTGCATTTTTCAGCTTTCAGCTGCTGGGCTATACGGTTGCGGCCCTTGGTGTTTATCTGCTGGCGTTTGTTACGCTGTGCCATACCTTTTCCGCCGCTGCGGATATTGCCATGTGTTCGGTGCTGGTCACCCATTATTGGGCAGAGCGCTCCATGGCGCTCGGGCTGATCGGCAACGAGCTTCTGCTCCTTGTGATCGGCGCGGGCATCGGTATTCAGCTGAACCTGTTTTTGCCGGTCGGGCTCCATGCCATCCGCAAGGCGCAGGGGGAGATCGATTCTGCGATCTGCCGGGTGCTGGATCAGATTGCGGAGGCGATTCAGGGCCATACGGTTTCCCATCTCCCAAAATTTTCGGAGCTGGAACGTCTGCTGGAGCAGGCGCGTGCGCAGGCAAACCGAGCTGCCGACAATGCGCTGACCCTAGACCTGAATTATTACCGGGAATACATCGATATGCGCACGAATCAGTTTCTGGTTCTTCAGCGCATTCAGATCGGCCTTCTCCGGCTCAATGGAGCACCTTTCCAGGCGGAGCAGATTGCCGTGTTTCTGCGCAGGATTTCTTCCACCTTTGGGGAATCGAACAACGCGGCGGCGCTGCTTGACGACGCGAACAAAATCCGAGCGGAATTCCGTGCCAGCGAGCTGCCCCGTACCCGCGAGGAATTTGAAGACCGCGCCGCCCTGCTGCACATTTTTAATGAGCTGGAGCATTTTCTGCTGCTGAAAAGCACCTTTGCCCAGTCGCTGACCCCGGAACAGAGAGCGCGTTACTGGAACGAATCATAATTGCTTTGCCGTTGAGCGACGGCCTGAATTGAGAGAAAAATAAAATGAATTTAGATAGGAGAAATTACTATGAAAAAGAAATTCGCATTTGTTTTGATGGGAGGACACTATACGCCGGAACAGCATCAGGCCCATTTTGAAACGGAAAAACAAATCACCAGTATTTTTACGGTGAACAACTACGAGCAGGCACGCCAGAAGCTGACGGAGCTGGAGCAGGAGGGCTTCGGGGCCGTGGAGCTTTGCGGCGCGTTCGGCGAGGAAAAAGCCAAAGAGCTGATTGCGCTGACGCATGGGAAAATTGCGATCGGGTTTGTAACGCACCTGCCAGAGCAGGATGAGCTGTTTGCCAGCTTTTTTGCGAAAGGCTGATATTTAATCTCTGAATGAAACAGAAATAACTCCCTCGTTTTCGGCGAGGGAGTTATTTCTGTTTCTCTTCATTTTCTATGTGTTCAGGGCGGCAGAACCACCGCGTAGCCGGAAAGCACCAGCTCCTGCTTCTGGTTGCGGATCTGTACCCGCAGGCGCACCTGCCCGTTTTCCGGGTAAATCTGCGCGACCCGACAGGCGGCGATGACAGTGTCGCCGCAGAACACCGGGCGGATGAAACGAAGCTCCTGACTGACGTAAACGGAGCCCGGCCCGGGGAGCTGTGTGCCGATCAGCGCAGAGATCATCCCGGCCAGCAGCATGCCGTGAACGATGGGCGCGCCGAAACGGCTTTCTCCCGATTCCAAGGTGTGCAGGGGATTCTGATCGCCCGTCAGCCGCATGTAATCCTCAAGGTCCTGCGGTGAAAAGCTTCTGGTGCGCTCTGCACAATTCCCAACGGATAAAGGTGTCATCATATTGCTTCCTTTCGGTTACTGCTAGGAAAATTCAACGCTGCGGCTCATAGCACGGATCAAATCGATTCCGTCCCATACCAGAGAAAACTGCATGCTGCTGCCAAGCGGTACCACACGGTCAATTCCCGCGGGACGTGCACGACGCAGAAATTCCCGCAGCTCTGCCGTTTTGATTCCATAACAGCAAAGCGTCTGGCAGCGTTCCCCTAAGATGGGGAGCAGCGTATCGAGTGTCTGCGCATGGGTTTCCAGAAACAAGCCGTCGCCGGTCCAAAGCTCCAGCAGCTCCGGAGTCAGGCGTGGCGTCAGCACCCGCACGGCATGGTTGCTCTGTGCGCACAGGCGGACTTCCGGGTTTTGGGCCGCCATAAGGCAGAAATGCTCCCGCTTTTTGACCGCGTGAACCGGCAGAAAATCCGTCCGGTTTTGGCACAGGCGTTCCACCTTTTGCCACAAAAATTTTTGGGCCGCTTTAATTTGTGCGTCTTCCCCCAGCCAAAGCAGAGCGCGGGGAGAGGTGCAGGCCCATTGTCCGGCAAAGTAAGCATCCGAATAAAAGCGTTCCGAAAGCTGCTCCGGGTTCGGGTCGCTCAGGAATGACTCTGCGTCGATGACGCACACGGAATAGCGGCTGGCAAAGGAAAGCTCCACCGCGCGCGGGGAAAGCGGCAGCTGCCGGATTTGCCGAATCGCCTCGTCGCCGCCCCACAGAACGCGCACGCCGCAGCGTTCCGACAGCCGCGCCAGAACCGGGTGATCGTGTTCGCACTGAAAACAGGTGATATAGGACAGAAGTCCTCGAAATTCAGTGTGCAGCAGCGCGTCCATTTCACGGCACAGCAGCCTTGCCTGCGGAAAATCACGTGAGGAAAGGCGAACCGCGCAGGCGCACCCTGCCAGCAAACCCGCCGCCAGCGAGTAGGCAAAGTTCAGCGGAACGTTGCTGGGGCACACATGAAATGCCAACCCGCGGCCGAAGCACAGGCTCTCTGTATTCTGACCCTTTGCGAGCTGCCGGAGATGGCTGCCCCGGCACCAGAACGCGAAGGCGGAAAGGTCGGGAAAGGGGTGTGCTTCGGGGTTTCGGCGCAGCCTGATGCTCAATGCGTTCAGGAACTGAAGCACCTGCTCCTCAAAAATGGAGAAAGGCGGCATATCCTGCTCCAAAGAAGACAGCTCCCCCGTGAGCAGTACAAATTTCTTATCCTGCGTAGACATCACTGCACCCCCTGAGCTGCGCCTGCTGCAGGCGGCCGCTGACCAGAAAGTTTTTCCCCAGCCTGCCGCAGGGGCAGTCATCCACACCCAGAAAAACGCCCTCGTCCTCCGTTAAAAGGCTGTGGCCGGGGTAAGAATGCGGCAGCAGAGAAAGAACCTGCAGAATACCCGGTTCAGCCGGCTCGCACAGGGAGAAATCCTCCGCTCTGCGCACGAATACCTCTGAAAGCTCGCTGGCGTGATAGCGCCCGGCCTCGCACTGAAAAAAGACGGAACCGGCCTGCTCTGCCATACCGTAATAATTGTAAATGCGATGCAGCCCGCAGCATTCATTCAGGGCGCGCTGGAATTCCTCCGGCGGCACGGCCTGATCGAGAAGCTTCTTCCAGCCGCCCCCGTGAATGAGGATTCCTCCCGAAAAATCCAGATGTTCCGCAGAGTCGTGCAGCGTCTGGCAAAAATATTTCCACACCATAAAGGTGAAGCCGAACAAAAGAAACGGCCCGCCGTTTGCCTGCTCCAGAAACGCGCAGATGGCCGGCAGATCAAGCGTTAAATCCTCCCGCAGGGCAAACACGCGCCGCCGGGCAAAAATAGAAAAGCCCAGGATTCCGGCGGCCCGTGCGGAAAGCCCGCTGCCATGAGCAAGGATGGACGGCTGATCGAGAATCAGCATCGGCAGGCGCGCTCCGCCGATGAAATCTGCAGCAATGTGCGCCAGTGCGCGCTGCTGGTCGGCGGCGGTCTCCCGGTCCAGCTCCACATGAACGGTCTGGCTTCCTGTGGTACCGGAGGAGGTAAGGGAGCGGGCGTATTCCTGCTCGGAGGGAACGCTGCTCAACCGCATGGATTTGAACAGGCCGCTGGGGAGAAAGGGCAGTTCCTGCGTGCTGTGGATCGTTTCGGGGTCAAATTCCAGCGCGCTCAGAATATTGGCATACGGCTCACAGTGGGCGCTGTGGTAACGGGTCAGCTCCAGTGCCGCGGGGAAGAACAGGGCCTCTTTTGCCAACTGCGGCAGAGAAAACGGCGGTATTTCCAGCAGGTGTGCAACATCCTTTGTCATAGCAGCTCCTCCAGGCGCGGGTATTGGATTTTCCCGGCCTCGTTTCTGGGGATTTCCGCGATGGGATGTGCGCCAAAGGCCCACGCGGGGAAACGAAGTGTCTCAGACAGATAAGAAAGCGCGTTCTGCGCGGTGCAATCCGAGGACTCGGTGACGAACAGATCGATATGATCGTCGCGCCCCAGGCACGCGAAATCCGCGCCGCGGAACTGCTCACGCAGCAGGCGCTCACATTCGTCCAGACTCACGCGGCTGCCAAACAGCTTTACCATCCGCTTCTTGCGCCCGGTAACGGTATAGCAGCCGTCCGTATCCCGCATGGCAAGGTCGCCGGTGAACAGCATGCCGCCGAAATCATCGCCCCGCGCCAGATCGAGCGGGCCCTGCGCATAGCCAAGGGTCACGTTCGGCCCCTCATACACCAGCTCGCCCTCCCGGTACGGCTCTGTGATTTCCTCCCCGCTGTCGCCGATCAGGCGGAAGGCCCCGCCCGGTATGGCAATTCCGATGGTGCCGCATTTTTCTTCCGCCAGCCGCCAGGGCAGGTAGCTCATGCGGGCGGTGGCCTCCGTCTGGCCGTACATCGCGTAAAAACGCAGCCCGCGTTCCCGGGCGAATTCGGCGCAGCGCTGGTGCATCCGGTGCGGCAGCTTGCCCCCGGCCTGTGTGAAATACCGCAGGCTCGGCAGCTCGCGCTCAAAGAATCCGGCGCGCTCCAGCAGGGTATAGGTCATGGGTACCCCGCTGATGCTGGTGGCTTTTTCGCGCTCAAAATAATCCCAAAACTCCTGCTGGATCACACTGTACTCGCTCAGCAGCACGGTTCCGCCTGTCAGCAGGTGGCTGTGCAGAATCGAAAGGCCAAAGGTGTAATGCAGCGGCAAGGTCAGGATCGGGCGCTCAGAGGTGGAGTTGAGCTCCAGATACTGCGCGATTGCCTCGGCGTTGGAAAAAAGATTGCGCGCGCTCTGGCGCACCAGCTTGGGGCTGCCTGTTGAGCCAGAGGTGGTCAGCAGCAGCGAGAGCTCCGGGTGCAGCTGCGGGCAGTCGGTGCAGTCCGTTTCCAGCAGGGTGTAATCATACAGTGTCTGCACCGGCGTGTATTTGGAAAACGCGCCGGATTTTTTCTGCGGAACCCACAAAAAGCTGGGGCGGTACAGTGTAATCAGGCGGCTTAGAAGCTCCGGGGTCAGCTCGCTGTCCAGAAGCAGGGGCACCGCCTGCGTGGACAAAAAGCCCACATATCCTGCGGTAAAGCCGATGGTGCTGCTGGTCAGGCAGAAGATCAAAGTGCGCCGCACCGGCCATTCTGCCACACGGTTTACGGCGGCCGCGAGCTGAGAATAGGTCAGCACGGCTCCGTTCGGTTCCACCAGCGCGGGGTGCTCCGGCGGATGCTGTTCCAATGGAAAAAACATGGTCAGACCTCCACGTCGTATTTCCTCAAAATCTCTTTTCCTTTTTCATAGCTGTTGAACAGGATGACGTCGGTGGAGTTGATGGAAATATTGAAGGTGTCCTCCATCATGGTGATCATCTCGATATGCTGCAGGGAATCCCAGTTGCCGCGCAGATAAATCAGTGAGGGGAGGTCTTCCTCCGCAACGCCGAACAGCTTCATAAATACCTGATTGTATTGTTCCAAATGAGTCATGGTGTCAATTTCCTCCAGAGAGTGGCAGTGGTGCCTGCCGCCTGCTTCGGCGGCCTGCGTATTGTAGAAAGCGCACCGGAGAGGCCGGAGCCTCTCCGGTGCCTTTGGTGTGGGAGAGTGTATCGTTGAAAGATGTTATACTCCGAAACGGCGATGGAATTCTTCCATCAGCTCATCCCGGAAATCCGGGTGAGCGATTTCGATGAGCGCCTTCGCGCGGTCGCGCAGGGTTTTGCCCTTCAGCTTGGCAACGCCGAATTCCGTTACGATATAGTTCACGTCGTAGCGGGAGGTGGTCACCGCCGCGCCCGCGTCGATTTGCACCGCGATTTTGGAAACGCGCGTGCCGTCCTTTTTTACTAAGGATGACGGCATGGCCATAATGCTCTTGCCGCCGCGGCTCAGGTTTGCGCCGCGCACGAAATCGACCTGGCCGCCCACGCCGGAAAACTGTCGCGGGCCGATGCTGTCGGAAACGACCTGGCCCATCAGGTCAACCTGAATGCAGGAGTTGATGGAAACCAGATTGTCGTTTTTCGCGATGACAGCGGGATTGTTGACATAATCCACCGGATACATCGCGACGGACGGATTGTTGTTGACATAATCGTACAGGCGCTTGCTGCCCATCAGGAAGGTGACGACGCATTGGCCCTTGTGCAGGGTCTTGCGGCGGTTGGTGATCACGCCGGCTTCCACCAGCTCGACCACGCCGTCCGAGAACATTTCGGAATGAATTCCCAGGTCTTTCTTTTCCTTGAGGAACAGCAAAACCGCGTCGGGAATCGCGCCGATGCCAAGCTGCAAACAGTCTCCGTCCTGAATGAGCGAAGCGCAGTGCTCCCCGATGGCACACTCGGTTTCTCCAATTTTTGCCTGCCCCAGCTCGATGATGGGGTCATCCACCTCTACGATGCAGTCCAGCTCGCTCACGTGGATGAAGCTGTCGCCGAGAGTGCGGGGCATATTGGGGTTGATCTGGGCGATGCGCAGGTCCGCGATTTCTGCGGCGGGCTTTGTATAGTCCACCGAAACGCCGTAGCTGCAGTAGCCATGTTCATCCGGCGGACAAAGGTGAAGCAGCGCCACATTGGGATGCAGCTCTTCGCGAAGAAGGTCGGGAATCTGCGAGAAATATACCGGGGTGAAATCCCCGCGCCCTTTCGCGATGGCGTCTCTGGTAGACGCCCCTAAAAACAGACTGTTGTGGCGGAAGTTCTCCGCGTATTCGGGCAGGCAGTATTCGCCTTTGCCCATTGCCACCATGTGAACAATTTCCACATTGCGGTAAGCGTCGGCGTTTTTTACCATAGCGTCGATCAGTGCGCTGGGTTCACCGGTGGCGTGAGCCACGACCACACGGTCGCCGGATTTGATATGAGAAACGGCCTGCTCCGCCGTCATCCGCTTTTGCTGATACAGTTCCTGCCAGGACATGTTACGTCACTCCTTGTTGATTTTTTGCGCCGGTATGCCGGCTGGTCAGAAACTCCCGCGCCTGCGTTAAAAGAGAATCGCTGACGCCGGTGTCGAGCACGACGCGCCGGATCTGCGGGAAACGGCTTTGCACGGCGGAGGCGATCAGCTCCTCGGTGGTCAGGGAAGCGGACGGGCAGTTGGCACAGGCGCCCAGCAGGCGAATGGTCAGCACGTCGTCCGTCAGGCTGATGATGCTGAGGTTCCCCTGGTGCAGGGCAAGCTGCGGACGAACCTGTTCTTCCAGCAGGCGTTCGATTTCAGTCAGTTGGGTCATGAAAAACACCTCGGTTGGTTGATTCCGATTCCCCGCCGCCCGGGGGTAGTACGGGCGGCGGGTACGAAACCGGAAAACACAAGCAAATTAATCGATATGCGCGATGGCCTTGGTCAGCTTCTTTTTCGCGCTGATATTGCCCTGGCGGGCGATCATGATGCGCTGCGCCTGCGGGGAACCCGCGCCGTGCATGGATTCGGTGCGGTAGCCGACAGCCGCCGTGCCGAGAGACATATTTTCGATCAGGCGCAGGACGCGCAGACGATTCTCGGTGGAAACCGCGTTGACGCCGCGCAGATATTTGTCCACATAGGGGCCTACCACCGGGTCACGCAGGTCTTTTTCAGACGGAGCGGTCACCATCAGACCGCCGGCGATATCCTCGGCCAGCCGTACGATTTCATAGGGGAAGCGGGTTACGTTTTGCTTACATACGTTGGCGAGCAGCAGATCGATCAGGTAGTTGCCGGACGGGGTGGGCTTGCCCTCCGAAGAGCACGCGATGCCGCAGGCAAACAGGGTCTCGTTCAGGTGTACCATCTCAATCAGCTTATCTTTCACGGCAGAAGCGCGCTCTACGCCGTTGTACTCAGCGGCCAGCGCGGCCGCGCCGATCAGAACGTCGCCCACGCCGACCTTACAGCCACCGTAGCTCTGTCTGTGGTAACCGGCAAAGCGCTCTACCAGCATTCCGGCAAACTCGACCTCGCCGTTGAGGAAAATGCGGTCGTTCGGAACAAACACGTTGTCGAATACCACCAGGGCCTCTACGCCGCCGAACTCGCTGTTGCCAACGTCCATCTCGCTGCCTTCCAGCTTGCGGGTGTCGCAGCTCTGGCGGCCGATGATCATGAAAATGCCCTCGGCGTCGGTCGGTACGGCAAACGAAACGGCATAATCCTTGTCGTCCGGTCCCATGGCGATGGTGGGCATGACGATCACTTCGTGGGAGTTGATGATACCGGTCTGGTGTGCCTTTGCGCCGCGTACCACAATGCCGTCGGGGCGGCGCTCCACCACATGCAGGTACATGTCGGCGTCAGGCTGTGCGTGAGGGGCCAGCGAACGGTCGCCCTTGGGGTCGGTCATCGCGCCGTCTACCGTCCAGTCGTTCTCTTCGGTGGCGATCGCAAACTTTTTGAAGTTCTCAAAATAATTGGTTTTGTACTGCTGGTCGGTCTCAAAGGTGGTGGAATAGAGCGCGTTGAACGCGTCCATGCCTACACAGCGCTGAAAACAGGAAGCGGTTTTCTGGCCGAGCAGACGCTGCATTTTCACCTTGTTTACCAGATCCTGTGTGCTGTGGTGGATATGACAGAAGCGGTTGATCTTGTTCCCGGTGATCGCAGAGGTAGCGGTCATCAAATCCTCGTACTGGGGGTCCTGCGCCAGATCATAGGTCATGCGGACCGAATTCAGCGACGGGCGCAGAATCGGGTGATCTACCGGGCTCTCAATTTTCTCGCCGAACATGTAAATCTGCAGATTCAGCTTGCGGATGCTTTCGATATATTGTTCTCCGGTCATAAGTGCCATGGTGAAATTCCTTCTTTCTGAGATAATGGGCCAAATGGATTCCTTCTGTGAATGATTCAAATTGATTCAAAATGTGAAATGGCTGGCGTGTGCGTCAGTCGTAGTAGTGCGGGGCGGTCTTTAGGGTCTGGAAGAACTCATAATCGTGGGCAAAGACCACCTTGCCGTTGTATTTTTCTTCTAAATCGTGGACCTTCTGAACAGACTGGAAGTGCGCCAGGCTGTCGTACAGCAGGCCGGACATTTTGGCGGGCGGGCCGTAAATCTCAGAGGTGTATACGGCGTCCTGCGGCAGAATGAAGGTGCTGTTCTCCATATGTACCACAAGGCCGAGCAGTCCGAGAGTATGGCCGGGCAGGTTGACAACGTCCACACCGGGAACCAGCTCGAAGTCGCTGTCGATCAGGTGATACTGCTTTACGGAAACGTCCATATCACCCTTGACATAGCCGCCGTGCGTGGTCGGATCCGGATTCAGGTGTACCTGTGCCTGCGCATTGAGGAAGTCTGCCTTCGGTACATACACGTCTGCATGGGGGAACAGATGCAGGTTGCCGGCATGGTCAAGGTGCATGTGAGAAACAACGACCGTCTTGATGTCCTCGGGCTTTACGCCGACCAGAGCAAGCTGGTTTTCGAGGCGCTCTTCCTCTTTCTGGTAGAGGGGGTACACTTCCTGTAGATTCTTGGGCCAGTAGCCGTTCATGGCCTCCGGGTTGCTGCCGGTGTCATAGAGGATGTATCCGTCTCCGGTATCGATCAGAAAAGCCATGACGGGCAGTTTAATCCATTTGTTGGTGACCTGCGGCTGGCTGTAGGTTCCGATGGTGGAACAGGCGACTACATTGTTTTTGTCTGTCTCCAGATAACCGGTGTTCAGGATGTACAGTTTCATTTTGGTTCCTCCTTATAATTTGAGTTGGCTCTTGTGGAAAGCCTGTTGTAAAAGAGTTAGAGCAAGTTCCGTGCCATATGCGATGATTCGTGTGCATTGATCGTCCGATTCTACGAATCCGACAATTTTAGATCGGTCTTTTTTGGACTTTCGTCAATTGAATTTTGAGAATAGAAGAGAACTTAAATTCCAAACCGGAATGAATATTGGAAAACGGCATAGTAAATTGAGCTAATTTACTATTTTTTTATGAATTCGACATAACAGATCGCGTGTTGTTGTTTTATTTTTGAAACACCGATGCTGATATGAAACAAACCAGCGCCAACAGAAGCGGAGCTTGTGTCGGCGCTGGTTTTGTATGTCAGAACCGGGATCGGGCTCTGTTTTATTTTTGATATGGCAGCAACAGCATTCGTTAAAAGTTATTGATTTTCTCTTCCGGCAAAAACGTGGGAGAAAACCGGCGTTCTGAAATCCGTTCTATTTCAGTTTTATATTATATTTCTGGCGCTTGCGCACATAAGTGGCCGGGTCCATGCGAAGGCTTTGCGCGGCTGAACGAACATTTTTTTTGTTTTCGTATGCTTTATCGATATACTCTTTTTCAATTTTTTCAAGATACGCCTTCAAATCGAAGTCCTCGCTGCTGTCGCCGGGGTCTGGACAGAGCCGCGCGTTTTGCAGCATCAGATGCGCGCTGTCGATTTCGTCCGCGTCGCTGATGATGAAGGAACGCTCCATAACGTTTTTCAGCTCGCGCACATTGCCGGGCCAGCTGTATTCCAAAAGGCTGATGAAGGCGCTTTGCGTAAGAGATTTATTCTGGTTATATTTTTTATTCAGGGTTTCCAGCATGTTTTGTGCCAGCTTGGGAATATCGTCCTGCCGCTCGCGCAGCGGGGGAATGTGGACCGGGAATACATTCAGCCGGTAGTACAGATCCTCCCGCAGTCTGCCGCTTTTGACCATGCTCTCCATGTCGCGGTTGGTGGCGGCCACGACCCGCACATCCACCTTGATCGGCTTGCCGGTGCCCACGCGCACGATCTCCTGCTCCTGCAGAACGCGCAGCAGCTTTACCTGCAGGCTGGCCGGCAGCTCGCCCACCTCGTCGAGGAAGATGGTGCCCTTGTCGGCGATCTCAAACAGGCCGGCTTTTCCTTCTCTGTTGGCACCGGTGAAAGCGCCGCGCTCGTAGCCGAACAGCTCGCTTTCGGCCAGAGCCTCCGGTATGGCGCCGCAGTTCACCTTGATGAACGGCCCGTCTCTTCGGGGGCTTTTCTTATGTAGGTAAGAGGCGACCATCTCTTTGCCGACGCCGGTTTCCCCAAGCAGCAGAACCGGCGTGTCCAGCAGGGCAGCCCGCCCTACCATGCGCAGCAGGTTCAGCATTTTTGCGTCGGCCACCACCATGTCGCTGGTCTGCATCAGCTGCTTGCGGATGACCTCGATTTCTCCTTCGTAGCGCTGGGCCTGCTCCTGCTTTTGCGCCAGCTGTTCTTTCAGATTGTACAACTCCGAAATATCGCGCACGTTGGTAACCACCATGATGATCTCGTTCTGCTCGTCGAAAACGGGAGTGCTGGTGACGATGGCGCGTTTTCCGGTACGGAAGGTCTGATCGATGGTGATGGTGTTTCTGCTCTTGAGGGCCATCAGGGAAGCGGAGCGCGAGATAATCCCGTATTTCTCCAGCTCCGTCATGTTTTTGCCGATTACATCCTTTTCGTTCAGACCCGAAATCACTTGGTAAGAGTGGTTGATCCAGATGGTATTGGCCTGTCCGTCGGTGATGTAAATCCCGTCAAAGGAGCTTTCCAGAATGGCGATCAAGGCATCGGTCGTGTTCATGGCATCCGGGAAGTTTGTCGTTTTGTGCACATGCACAGGATTTCGCTGCATACGTCCTCCTTTGTCAGACAGACGGGATGTTTCTCCGACGGGGCTGATCGGGCCGGATTTTCCCGTGGTGTAGTTTGTCTGTTTTGCATCGGCATGGCTTTTCTGCGCTATACTCTGTGATGCTGACAGAATTCTCTGTGGATATGATACCACAGGCGCAGAGCGCCGTTGGGGATATTATTTTACCAATTGGCATGATAATAGCCGCTTGTGGCCATTATAACAAAAATTTCTGTAAAATCAAATCCATATTTGGCATGTGTGCGCCGCGGGTGGAGTCGGAAGCAATTTCTACCATTGTGCTGGAACTTGATCCGTCACCCGTTTTACCCTCATTTCTTTCAAAACCGTTATCTTTTGTAAAAGCTTTGTTCATTTACTTTCCCATGCTTTCGCAGTATAATAATGATCAATATACTGCCGGTTTGGAACCTTGCGGCACAAGAAGAAAGAAGATCGACGGGCGGCCGGGGAAGCACGGAACCGTGCGGCAGAACTGCCCGCGCGGCATCCCGCGGATCAACATTGTGAAAGGATAGAGCACAAATGGAATATAAAAGATTCAAAGATTCGATCATAGCCAGAATCGATCCGGGTGAGGAAATCCTGGCGTCGATTCGGGAAATTGCTTTGAAAGAAGAAATCAAGCTGGCGTCCGTCAGCGGGTTGGGCGCCGTTAACAGCTTTACGGTAGGCGTTTTCAAAACAGCCGAAAAGGAATATAAAGCAAACGAGTTTAACGGCTATTATGAGATCGTGTCGCTCACGGGGACGATCAACACCATGAAAGATGAGTTTTACTGCCATCTGCACATGAGCGCCGGAGGAGAAGACGGCAACGTAGTGGGCGGCCACCTGAACCGGGCGGTTGTCAGCGCTACCTGCGAACTGGTCATCCGCATAATCGACGGCAGGGTGGACAGAAGCTTCAGCGAAAAAGTAGGATTGAATCTGTTTGATTTTCACCGCTGACTTTTGAGCGATTCATGCAAAATCTTCTGGCAGGTACAAAAGGCAGGTACCCATCAGGAGATTTTTTATGTCGCCGGCTTCCATATTTCATCCATCTCAATGGACTGAAAATGGATCAGCCTGTGGCATAATAACCTCACACTGTTTTTTTAGATGATATAGCGCTTTTTCTCTGTTTTCCGGTCATCCGGCAAAAGGGGACAGGCGTATTGGAATAAAGAAAGGGGGATTCGCTTGCTGGCCCAGATCATGGAGTTTTTGGGGACCGCGCTGACTGTTATCCTGTTTGCATTGCGGGTGCTGATACCGGTGCTGTCTCTGGTGGTGCTGTGGCGCTGCTTTGTGTCGCTTCGCCGCGGCCGCCGGCGAGAAGATCCGGTCATTCTGCTCGAAGAAATGACGACGCATGTCAAAATCCCGGTGCTGTATTGGGAAAATTCGATGGGCCGCAGCCGCAGCTGCGACATTGTGCTGCCGGACAATACCGCCAGCCGCGACCACGCTGTGCTGATGCGCCGGGAAGCCGGCTGGCTGATTACAGATACGAATTCCAAGGCGGGAACGTTTGTCAACGGAACAAAAGCGTCGCCGACCCTGTCTGTGATGCCGGGGGATGTGATTGCCATGGGCTCGACCGCCCTGATGCTCAAACGGACAAACGAAGGCGACTTTAAAAAGAAGCGCACGCTGTTCCAGTCGAATCGCCGCCTGCCGTCGCCTCTCGGCTTGATGAGCATGGTGTTTTTGATCCAGATTTTTCTGGCGGCGCAGCTCTGCTTTGGCGGAGAGGCGTTCGCCTGGCAGCCGCTGATCCCGTTTGGCGCGCTGACGGTTCTGGAATGGGGTCTGTACTACTACTTTATGCGGGTACGAAATCATGTCAGCTTTGAGCTCGAAACCATCGGCTTTCTGCTGAGCGGAATCGGAATCATGCTGCTCGCCGGTGCGGATGTAAAGCTGGCCTATACGCAGCTGGCCGCGATGGCGGGCGGAATCATCCTGTTCTGCATGCTGATTTCCTTTATGGGCGATCTGGACCGCGTGACCAAGTGGCGTATTGCGATCGGCCTGTTCGCGGTGGCGCTGTTTGCCGTAAACCTGGTGTTCGGCGTGGCGTCTCACGGGGCGAAGAACTGGATCAGCCTTGGGCCGATAACGGTTCAGCCGTCGGAATTTATCAAGATTGCGTTTGTGTTTGCCGGCGCTTCTACGCTTGACCGGCTGCAGACTGCCAAGAACCTGACCGAATTCCTGGTGTTTTCGGGCATCTGCATCGGCTCGCTGTTTTTAATGAAGGATTTCGGTACGGCTTCCATCTTCTTCATCACGTTTCTTCTGATTTCATTCATGCGTTCCGGCAGCCTCAGAACGGTGATTCTGGCCTGCTCGGCCGCTGCTTTGGGCGCGTTCATGATCTTGCAGTTCAAGCCCTATATTGCAGACCGCTTCGCCGCGTGGCGGCATGTGTGGGAATATTCGGACGGTACCGGCTACCAGCAGACCCGCGTGCTTTCTTATACCGCGAGCGGCGGTCTGTTCGGCGCGGGAATGGGAGAAGGCTATTTAAAAAATGTATTTGCCGGCACCAGCGATCTGATGTTCGGCATGATCTGCGAGGAGCTCGGGATGGTTCTGGCGGTGGTTGTCACACTTTGCATCGTGATGCTTGCGCTTTACACCAAGCTCGATGCAACGCGCAGCCGTTCCACCTTTTATTCCATCGCGGCCTGCTCGGCAGCGGGCATGCTGCTGTTTCAGGCGGCGCTGAATATTTTCGGCGCGACAGACGTTCTTCCGCTGACCGGCGTCACGCTGCCGTTCCTCAGCGCGGGCGGCTCGAGCATGGTGTCTGTGTGGGGGCTGCTGGCGTTTATGAAAGCGTCGGATGAACGAACGTATGCCGCAAGGAGGAAAAGCACATGAAAACAACCGGAGGCAGAGCCGGTATCCTCTATTTGATGATTCTGGGCTTCTTTGTGGGGCTGGGCGTATTTTTGTTTGGATTTGTAAAGGACGGCGGCGCGTGGGCGATGCAGCCGTTCAATAAATATGCTTCGGGCGACAGTCAGCTGACCACTGCCGGAGATGTACTGGACCGCAGCGGTGTGGTGCTGGCCAAAAGCGAGAACGGCAAGCGGGTATACAGCAGCGATGAAACGATCCGCCGCGCGATGCTGCATGCCGTGGGGGATACGAACGGCTATATCTCTACCGGGGTTCAATACCGCTACCGTTCAGAGATCGGCGGGTACAACCCCATCACGGGGCTGACCTCGCCCACGGGCAAAAAGCAGGGCAGCGACATCACGCTGACGCTTTCCAGCGAGCTTTCCAAACTCGCGTATAATAAGCTCGACGGCCGCCGCGGCGCTGTGGCAATGTACAACTACAAAACGGGTGAAATGCTGGTGATGGTCAGCACGCCCGATTTTGATCCCTCCAATGTGCCGAAGGATATCGACACGAATTCCAAATATGAGGGAGCATATCTGAACAAGGTGCTTTCCGCAAGCTATACGCCTGGCTCTATCTTCAAGATCGTGACGACCGCCGCCGCGATCGAAACCCTTTCGGATTGGGATACCAAAACCTTTACCTGCAAGGGCAGCACGACAATCAACGGCAATAAGATCACCTGCGACGGCGTTCATGGCACGATCAATATCAAGCAGGCGCTGGCAAAATCCTGCAATGTGGCGTTTGCGCAGCTCGCCGTGGAGCTTGGCGAAGAGAAAATGACCGCCGAAGCTAACACCATGGGCTTTAACCGCAGCTTTTCTGTTGACGGGATCGATACCTCGAAAAGCAAGTATGACGTCAAAGGGGCAGAGAAGCAGGCGCTGGCCTGGTCGGGCATTGGACAGCATACCGACATGACGAACCCTTATCACATGATGTTGCTGATGGGCGCCATCGCAAACGATGGAACGCCGGTGCAGCCTTATTTCATCAAGCAGATCAAAAACAGTCTGGGGATTGTGCAGCAGCAGGGAAAAACGGAGCTGGGTACTCAGCTTGTCAAGCCCACAACCGCCCAGACGCTCGAGCAGCTGATGCGCAACAACGTGACGAGTGACTATGGCGACGACATGTTCCCTGGCATGAGCGTATGCGCCAAAACCGGTACCGCCGAGGTTGGCGGAGGCAAGAAGCCGAACGGCTGGATGATCGGTTTTTCGTCCGATCCCACAACGCCCTACGCTTTCGCTGTTGTGGTGGAAGAGGGTAACTACGGGCGCACCTCCGCCGGGCCGATCGCCAAGGCGGTTATGACGCAGGCGAAAAAACTGGGCCTATAAAGGAGTATTGCTTTACACCTTTCAAAGATTATTTTTTTATTTAGGAAAGAACCGCAGACCAATGATCTGCGGTTCTTTTTTCGTATTTGATTTTTCGGTGTGCGTGAAGGAAAGCGCGAGACTTTTCTCAGCCAAAAACAAAATGCCCGGGCAGCACTTCCTGCAAGGTACCCGATTCCGGAATACAGGCCGGGTCAAATTCCAGAACCCGGCGGCTCCGCTCAGAAATAGGGTCTGCGGCCGGAACGGCGGAGAGCAGGGTTTTGGTGTACGGATGCAGCGGATGTTGAAACAGCTCTTCGGTTTCAGCCAGTTCCAGCAGACGGCCCTCCCGCATCACAGCGATCGTATTGCTGAGCAGGCGGATGACGGAAAGATCGTGCGAAATGAGAAGGAACGCAAACCCGTACTCCCGCTGAAGCTGCTGAAACAGCGTGAGAATCTGCGCCTGAATCGATACGTCGAGTGAGGCGGTGGGCTCGTCCGCGACCAGAAGCTGCGGATTTGTGCTGATGGCCCGTGCAATCGCCACGCGCTGGCGCTGTCCGCCCGAAATCTCGTCAGGATATTTTCCGCGGAAGCTCTCGTCAAGTCCAACTTGCCGAAGCAGCTCATTAATCCGAATATCTAGTTCGCGGCCGGGGCAAAGGCCGCAGGCCTGCAGCGGCTCGGCAATACTGCTCCGCACAGTCATTCTGGGGTTCAGCGCGGCGGCGGAATCCTGAAAAATAATCTGCATGTTTTTCTGGATGTTCCGGCGGTTCTTCCGGTAAATCTTCGGGTCCGATATTTTCTCTCCCTGAAACCGGATTTCTCCGCCGGTGAGGCGGTACAGCCCCATCACAGAGCGGGCCACCGTGGATTTGCCGGAGCCGCTTTCGCCCACCAGTCCAAAAATTTCTCCCCGCTTGATCTGAAAGCTGATGTCGTCGACCGCGCGGATCGTCAGGCGCTTGCTGATCGGGAAATACTGCTTTACATTCCGGACTTCCAGAAGCGTTTCCTCATTCATCGCTGCGGCCCCCTTTCAGAAAAGCGGGAGGTTCGATGCTCGGGGCGTTGGGATGCAGCAGCCAGGTGGCCGCGAAATGCGTCGGCGTGATCTGGAACAGGGGCGGCATTTCTTCATAATCAATTGCCAGCGCGTATTCGTTACGCGGTGCAAACAGGTCGCCCGCCGGTGGATTCAGCAGGGAGGGGGGTATGCCCGGAATGCTATGTAATTGCTTTGTCTGTACCGCCAGCGCGGGCTGCGCCCCCAGCAGCCCCCAGGTATAAGGGTGGCGCGGGTCGTAGAAAATCTCTTCGGCCGTGCCGATTTCAACGATCTTCCCGGCATACATCACGGCGACCCGGTCCGCGATTCTGGCGACCACGCTCAGGTCATGAGAGATAAACAGCACCGCAATTCCGGATTCTTTGCAGGTGGACAAAATCAGATCGAGTATTTTGGTCTGCACCGTCACATCCAGCGCGGTAGTCGGTTCGTCTGCCACAAGCACCTTCGGGCGGGAGGCCAAAGCAATCGCCAGAACGCACCGCTGGCGCATTCCGCCGGAAAGCAGATGCGGCTGCATCTCGAAGCGTTCCTCCGGGTGATCGATTTCCATCCGTCTCAGCAGCTCTAAAGCCTGCGCTTTGGCGGCTTGTTTCCCGATTTTTTGGTGCTTTAGAATCGCTTCGGTGATTTGCTTGCCAATCGGGATCGTGGGGTTCAGCGTTGTCATGGGGTCCTGAAACACCATCGAAATCTGTCTTCCTCGCAGGGAACGCATGCGGCGCTCTGAATACGCGGTGATATCTTCCCCGCAAAGCGTAACCTGTCCGCTTTTTACCGCCGCGTTTTTCGGCAGGAGCTTCAGCAGTGATTTACACAGCACGGTTTTTCCGCAGCCCGATTCCCCGACAACCGCGAGAATTTCCCCTTCCTCCAGCGCAAACCCGACATTTCTGACTGCCTGTATTTCTCCCTCCGGCGTGTCAAAGCTGAGGGAATAATCTGTCACTTCCAGTACCGTTCCCATTGGCAACCTCTTCGTTTATTTACTCAGTGTCCATTCCTCGATGTTCCACAGCACGCCGACTGCATGGTGTCCCAGAAGCCGCGTGGTGTCGAGCCCATCAAGGCCCTTGATGCTGACGTAGCAGCCGTCCAGAAACGCAACCAGAACCACGCCGGGCTGCTGCGCGTAGACATCCTCAAATTCCTGATAAATCTGTTTTCTTTTGGACTCATCCTTTGTGTGGCGGCCCTCAGACAGCAGTTGATCCACACGGGCGTTAGAGTACTTCATTGTGTTGTCGCTTGCTCCGGTCACGTAGTTTTTGTAGAACATATCGGGGTCAAACTGTGCCGCGTAGCCGGACAAAAAGCCGTTGTAGCCGGCCTTCCAGTCGAATTTTGTCACGAGCACAACCTCCATGTCCACACCGGCGGCTTTGAGCTGGCTGGCGCACAGGTTGGCAATATCCACGCGTTCTTCCTCATAATCGCGCACCTGAATGGTAAAGTGGAATTTTTCGCCGCGGCGCTCATAGATGCCGTCGCTGCCCTTTGCCCAGCCCAGCTTTGCCATCTGCTGTGCGAATTGATTCAGGTTATATGGGTAAATATCTGCCGCGGTGCTGCCGCCGAGGCGATTCAGCTGAATCGGGCTGTACGCGGCAAGGCCGCGCCCGGCCAGCACGCTTTTTACAATCGCTTCTTTATCGATGGCGTAGTTCAGCACGCCGATCGAGTCGCCATTTTCCTGCCAGAATTTTGTGCCGAAATCCATCGAGATGCCGCGGTAGTCGGCGGTCTTGAAATCAATGTTTTGATAGCCGTCCTTTCCGCGAAAGGTGTCGGCGTATTTGGCGTTCAGCCAGGCCAAATCTGCCTCGCCGGACTGCAGCATGGTGGCCTTGGTGCTTTCGACAGCAACGGTTTTATAGATCACGCGCTCAATGTTCGGCACCTTGCCGTAATAAGCGCTGTTTCGTTCCAAAATGATTCTGCCGCCGGCGGTATCCCATTTCACGAATCGGTATCGCCCTGTGCCGACGGGGGCCTGATTAAAGGCCATGGTGTTGATGTCCTGCCCTTCGGTCAGGTGCTTCGGGAGAATCCCAATGGTAAAGTAATCGAGCATGGCAGCGTTGTATTTGCCGAGCCGGATGACAACGGTGGATTTGTCTGGCGCCGCTGCGCTGACAATGTCCTCATAGTTGCTCGTGATGGTGGAGGACAGAGATTTGTCCTTGGTCAGAAGATCATACGTGTAAACCACGTCGTCCGCCGTGAACTCCTTGCCGTCGTGCCACTTGACTCCGCTGCGCAGACGAAAGGTGTAGGTGAGGGTTGCATCGTCGTAATCGTAGCGTTCCGCCAGATCACAGACCGGCGTACCGCTGCCGTCATATTTCATCAGTCCCGAGAATATCAGGTCGGGCAGCTCGTCGTGATTATTCAGAACAGGGTTGATGGTGCTTTCCGATTCCCCCGCGTATACCAGCGTGTTGGAGAGGTCCTCCGACTCCCCGGCGGCAGAAGCGGAGCCGCCCGTCTGACTGTCCGAGCCGGTGCAGGCTGCCAGAGAGAACAGCAGACAGAAAGCGAGAAGCAGAGAGAATCCTTTTATTGCTTTTTTGCCTATCATTTCTTTTCCTCCTCAAATCGTAACATAGGAAATCCCGATGGATCACAGGTTGCTGTGCTTTTTGTTGGTTTCCTTGCGGTAGAAGTTCCCCAGACTGGTAATGCAGTTCAATGTAACGAGCAGAAAAACGCCGGGGATAATGATGACCCACCAGGTATCCAGCAGCAGCGCCCGGTTGGCAAGTGAGAGCATACTGCCCCACGAAATGACATCCACCGGCAGCCCAAGCCCGAGAAAGCTGAGGGTCGATTCCATCGACATGCTTGAGCTGATGCTGGAGATCACGACAAACAGGATGGAAGAAACAAAGTTCGGGATCAGATGGCGCGTCATGATATTAGGGAAGCTGATGCCCATGCAGCGTGCGGCCAGAACATACTCGCTGCTGCGGATTTGGCGCACCTCGCTGCGTACGATACGGGCCAGCGGGAACCACCCTGTGATTCCGATAATGAAGGAGAGGGTAAAGGTGTTCTGCTTTCCAATCACGGATACAAGCAAAAGAACAGTCAGAAGATTCGGGATGCTGCTTGCCATTTCCGCGATCCGCATCATGATCGCGTCCACCCTCGTGTTCGCCAACCCGCTGATGCACCCGTAAGGGATGCCGATGATGCAGATGATCGCCATGCTCATCAGGCCGATGGAAAGGGATATCCTGCCGCCGTACCAGATCATGGAGTAAATGTCGCGCCCTAGAGAATCGGTTCCAAAGTAAAATTCGGAATTCGGCGCTTGATTCAGGTGCTGTAAATAGAATCCGGCGGGGTCGTGATTTGCCAGTCTGCCGGAGAATACACAGCCCGCTACAATCAGAAGCAGCAGAATCAGCGCCGGAATCGGCTTGCCCTTCAGACGTTTTCGCAGCGTCGGCTTTTGAATGACAGGCTGGTGCTCCTTCCAGCCGGGGCCGACCACCCGGAATCGAGGATCGTTTATCTCTGCCACGCGGACACCCCCGTTTCTTTCATGCGGGGATCAATGACCTCGTTGACCGTCTGCGCCGCCATGCTGCTCAGAATCACCAGGGCGCCGGTGATCAGCACCAGAAGCATCAGCAGATTGTAATCGTGATATTTTGCGCTTTCAATCGAGAGCGCGCCGATTCCAGGGTAATTGAACACCGCCTCTGCAATATAAGTACCGCTCAGAACATGGGGAATCGAGATGGCCATGATGCTGACAATCGTAGGGGCCACGTTGCGCAGGCAGTGCTTCCATACAATCTGCCGATTCGTCAGACCCTTGCCCTTTGCCAGAAGAACGTAGTCCTGCCGAAGCTCGTCCAGCAGCTTGCCCCGGATCATATAGGCGTAGTACCAAAGATGGCTGACAATCATGACCACGAGGGGCAAAACCATGTGCCGGAGGCGGTTCAGAATGTCCCTGGCCCTGCCGATGTCGTAAGCGCCGCTGCTGGGGAACCATTTCAGGTGAATGCTGAAGATCAGGATCAGAACAACGCCGAGCCAGAAAGAGGGGAGATAGTAAATTGCCGTTCCGATCTTACAGATCAGGCGATCGGCAAAAGAGTCCTCATGCAGGGCGCAGGCCACCGCCAGCAGGGTGGCAAGAAGAAACACCAGCAGATAGGAGGTTAACCCCAGAATCAGCGTGTTGCCGATCAGCGGGGAAACAACGTCCATCGCAGGTTTTTTATATTTCAGAGACAGGCCGAAATCCCCCTGAAAAGCGTTCCCGATCCACCGGACATACTGGGTGGTAAGGGGCGCGTCCAGCCCCAAACGGGTACGGGCAGTTATCAGCTCCTCCGAGGTCATCGATTCCACCGCGTCGCCGTAAAAGGACTGCAGCGGATCACCCGGTGCACATCTTGCAAAGCAGAATGCCACAACCGAGAGAATCAGCATCGTCAGCGCAAAGCCGAGCAGCCGCAGCAGGATTTTTTTCAGGAAGGACAGATGATCGTTTTCCGGCATTCAAAATGCTCCTCGCTTCTCTTTTTCAATACCACGTTTATTCCAGTGTTTGAAAGACCAGGCGTTCAAACAGGTTTTTGTGGGTAAAAAGAAGAGCCGCCAAAACGCCTGCTGGCGTAATAGCGACCCTCTTGGTCACACATTCCGAAATATACAGTCATGTTATTTCCGAGGTTCAAGGCACGCTTCTGCGTGCTGGTTCCCCCATATGATTGATTTGGCTGGCCAGATACCCGGCGCCAAATCCGTTGTCGATGTTGACCACGCTCACGCCGGAGGCACAGGAGTTCAGCATGGATAACAGCGCCGCAACTCCCCCGAAGCTTGCCCCATATCCGACGCTGGTCGGCACGGCGATCACCGGACAGTCGACCAGCCCGCCGATCACGCTTGCAAGGGCTCCCTCCATGCCCGCGACGGCAATCACCACCCGGGCGGTCATCAAGGGCTTTAAGTTGCTGAGCAGCCGGTGCAGTCCGGCCACCCCCACATCGTAAACCCGCGTCACGGAGTTCCCCAGAGCCTCTGCGGTAAGGGCGGCTTCTTCCGCTACGCCCATGTCGCTTGTACCGCCGGTGGCCACCACAATGGAACCGTGCTTCTCTGTCTCTTCCGGGAACGCAATCGCCAGCTTTGCCAAAGGCTCGTAGGTGATTTCCGCGTCTTTCGCAATCAAATCCGCCGTTTCCTGTGTGATACGGGTGACAAGGATGTTTTTGCAGCCGCGCGACCGAAGAGCCCCCAGAATTCCGGTGATCTGCTCCGGCGTTTTTGATTGCCCGTAGATCACTTCCGGCACTCCCTGGCGCAGGCCGCGGTGATGGTCCACCTTGGCATAGCCCAAATCCTCAAAGGGCGAAAGTTTGAGCTGAAGCAAAGCGTCCTCTGGCGGAATGGTTCCGTCGGCCACATGATTCAGCAGAGATAGAACATCTCTTTCTGTATCCATAAAGGGTCCTCCTCATTTGCCAATAAAAAGGGTATGCCCTAAAAAAGGCATACCTTCAGGTACGATACTTCAGTAAAATTTCACGCATACCGCGTAGGATGAATCTCAACACGGCGTGATTTGTTTTTGCGCTATGGGAAAATACACAGGCTCTTCAGAGTCCGTGAGGGGTCTTCCAGGCCCCAGTATGATTTTATAGAATATTGTTATTATATCAATTTTTTTGCCTTGTGGTCAAGTAGCGATGCGCATGATTAGGAATGCCGCTTTGAAAAAATTTTTAATTTCGTCCCCGCTGTAGGAGAAGAGAGGAATCGCTGTACGTGCATCAGGCCATTTTCCAATGAAAGTATTTTCCTGAAAAGATTGACAAATGGAGCAGAACTGTTTAAGGTAAGGTTGAGAAGAAATTCCGGGCTTGAAAAAGCCGAATTTACAGCAAATGCTGAGGCAGGATAGGGAAAGCGATGAAACATGGACGGATACAGGTGGCTGTTGTGGACGGACAGGGCGGCGGCATCGGAAAAGCTTTGATCGAGCGCTTTAAGCAGGTTCGTCCGGACATTGCCATCATTGCGTTGGGTACCAATGCCGTGGCTACCGCGAACATGATCAAAGGCGGCGCGAATGACGGAGCGACAGGGGAGAATGCGGTCGCGTTCAACGCTGCAAAAATGCATATTCTCGCCGGGCCGATCGGGATTTTGATGCCGAACGGTCTGCTTGGGGAATTAACGCCTAAAATGGCGGAGGCGATCGGCGCGAGCGACGCGGTGAAAATTGTGATTCCCTCCCGCCAGTGCAACATCAGGCTGGCGGACGGAACAAACCAGAGCATCAAATTCTACCTTGAGGCAGCCGCACAGATTTTTGAAGAAGAAATTCGGGCTCTGGAGGGACTGTAAGAGGGTCAAAGGCAAAGGGGCAGGGACAGGTCTATCTAACTGATAGGACTGTCCCAGCCCCTTTTCAAATCAGCGAAGTGAACATCAGGGCTTCAGATAGGCGTAGCCTTCCCGCTGGCGCAGGGCCAGCTCCAGAACACCGGCGGGTACCACCTCGGCAAACGGAACAAGCTCCTGCGGGCGAATGCCGAAGCTGTTTAAAGAGTTGTTGCACGCTGCAAAATGAACCCCCTGCTCCGCAAGCTTCTGCATCATCGGCAGAGCGGAGCCCGCGGACTGGGGAACCAGCTCGCGCACCGCCTCCGAATTGGCTACGATCCTGATATCAGAATCCGGTGTGTCCACCATTTGGATCAGATGAGAGGCGTTCCGGAGTACCAGCTCCCATTTTGCGGATTCATCAATGTGAAAAACAACGTTGACATTCATTGGATTTCCCCCTTCCACAAAAACACAAGTGCCGTTCGCCGCGGAATGGCACAGCTTTCGCCTGATACAGGATAAAGCGAAAAAGGCAGACGCACCGGATGATACATCTGCCTTTCCTCCATTGATTCACAGGCTGCTGTTACGCTTTTGCGCGCAGTTCCTTGTAATAACGGCCGAGCGCGTCCGCGCCGATGATGGCGTCGCATACCATCTGCGGGGTGACGGCAAACGGCATGTTGCCCATGGTGTCGTTCGGGGCGCAGGCCAGCTCGGCTACCTTCATCAGCTGCTCGCGGTTGACTTCCTGAATTCCAAGGTCAGACAGCGTGGTGGGCAGGCCGACATCCAGGCAGAAGCCGTAAACCTCGTCCAGCTCCGCTTTGCTTGCATTTTCCAGCACCAGCTGAGAAAGCGTGCCGATCGCGACCTTTTCGCCGTGGTAATAATGATGGGTTTCTTCGATCGCGGTGAAACCGTTGTGAATCGCGTGGGCAGCAGCGATACCGCAGCTTTCAAACCCGATACCGGAAAGGTAGGTGTTTGCTTCCACGGTGTTTTCCAGCGCTTTGCTGCAGGAACCGGCTTTTACAGAGAGGAGAGCCTTCAGGCCGTCGGCCAGCAGTGTATCATAACACAGTCGCGCAATCGCCATGGAGGTAACGGTGTATTTTCCGCCAAGGAAGTTCGGGCTGTCGGACTGTTTGCAGGCGCGGGCCTCGAAATAAGTGGCCAAAGCGTCCCCCATGCCGGAGACAAGGAGTCTTGCGGGCGCCTTGCTGATAATATCAATATCGACCAGCACAATGTTGGGGCTTTTCGGCAGGAACAAATATTCCTCGAACACGCCGTCGTCTGTGTAGATAACAGACAGCGCGCTGCAGGGAGCGTCTGTTGCGGCAATCGTGGGAACGATCACAACCGGCGAGTTGGTATAATGAGCAACCGCCTTGGCCGTGTCGTGAATTTTGCCGCCGCCGATGCCGACGATCACGTCACTGCCCGAATCCTCATATGCCTTGATCAAACGGTTGATCTCGGTGCGGCAGCATTCTCCGCCAAATACTTCATAGGTCAGCGGGGTGTTCTGTTCTTTTGCACTTTCCGCAATCGGTGCTTCCACGCGCTTTTTCCCGGATGCGCTCACCAGAATAAAAGGTGCCTTACCGACGCGTTCCACGTGCTTGCATAGCTCTTTCAGAACTCCTCTGCCCTGAATGTAACGTTCCGGGCTGCCGATAATATTTGCCATAAAAAAGCCTCCTTTATTTTAGTTTGCCAGAAAAATATCAATCTGTTTTCCATTATTTTACTCTGGTCAGTAATGAATGTCAATATCAAAGGAAACGGACCGAAAAATATGAATAATCACCAAATAAAAGGCGCGAAATGAAAACATACTTGTTTATCAGTTCAGGTAGGCTTTTGCTGATTTGTTGCTGGGTTGTATGTTATAATAACCTCACGGCACAAGCCAAAGCAAAGCTTTGGGTGCCTGAGAGAGCATTGAAACATGATAATACGGTTCAGGAAACAGCTTTATATGGTCGGGGGCGGCTTTGTGCCTGCCATCATGTTATACATAAAAAAAGCGCAGAGCGAACAGGAGGTTTGAACATGGATGTTGTTACACTGGGGAAAACGGGTATGACTGTGAATAAAAACGGATTCGGGGCCCTGCCGATCCAGCGCATCTCGAAAGAGGAAGCCGTACATTTGCTTCGAAAAGCGTATGAATACGGGATCCGTTTTTTCGATACCGCCCGTTTTTATACGGATAGTGAAGAAAAAATCGGCTGTGCGCTCCGGGATGTTCGGGAGCAGGTTTTCATTGCATCCAAGACCATGTGTAAACGGGCGCAGGATTTTTGGGATCAGCTGCATGCCAGCCTGTACGATCTGAATACGGAGTATCTGGATTTGTACCAGTTCCACAATCCTGCCTTCTGTCCCAAGCCCGGCGACGGCAGCGGACTGTACGAAGCGATGCTCGAAGCCAGGGAGAAAGGGCTCATCCGCCATATCGGCATCACGAACCATCGGCTTTCCGTGGCGCACGAGGCGATCGCATCGGGCCTTTATGAAACGCTGCAGTTTCCGTTCAGTTATCTTTCCACAGCAAAGGAGCTGGAATTGGTGCAGCTGTGTCAGGAGCACCAGATGGGCTTCATCGCAATGAAAGGGCTGTCCGGCGGCTTGATTACGAATTCCGCCGCAGCCTATGCATTTCTGGCGCAGTTTGACAACGTGCTGCCGATCTGGGGTGTGCAGAGGGAAACGGAGCTGGATGAATTTCTTTCTTATATTGAAAATCCTCCGGTTCTGAATGAGGAACTCGCCGCGGTGATCGAAAAGGACCGCAAAGAGCTGGCCGGGGATTTCTGCCGCGGGTGCGGCTACTGTATGCCGTGTCCGCAGGGGATCGAGATTCCCACCTGTGCCAGAATGTCGCTGCTGATTCGCCGTGCGCCGCTCACGGTTTACCTCAATGAAGAGAATCAGCAGAAGATGGCCCGCATTCACAGCTGCATCCACTGTAATCACTGCAGCAGCCACTGTCCCTATAGATTAAACACTCCCGCTCTGCTGGAAGAAAATCTGCGGGATTACGAGGATTTTCTGGAGAAGAGAAAGGCGGCCGGCTGCTGATCGCCGGAACATACATTAAAGAAGCTGGATAACATAACTGTTTCGTAAAAGAAAAGGGCTTCCCATTTGGGAAGCCCTTTTTATGTGAGTGATTTCCGCAACTTTGTGGTTTGGTGAGCGGGGAACATTTTGCGGTATGGCAGATCAGGCAAAAACGCTCATGTCGCCAAGCGCCAGCTCCGGTTTGAGCTGAACACAGTCTTCCGGATCAATGCAGGCCATCATGTATTCAAAATGCTTTGCGTCCAGCGGATTTCCGCTGGATTGCGCGACCTGATTCGCGTATTCCAGATCATCGGCCAGCACAAACAGATAGAGATAGGCCGCTTCGTTTTCCTGCTGCATAAAATAGACTTCCAAATGTTCTTTTTCATTCTTCAGCGTTTTTTCGCCCTCTTCTTTATTTGCGCGAAGAAAATCGATCCACTCCTTGGCCAGGGGTTCCTTTCCCGGCTTGATACGGGCCTTCCATAACATAATATCCATAAGACGCCTCCTTTAGTTAGCTTTATCTAACAAAAGGATAATACCAATCAACAGGGAAGTCAAGCGTTAGGCAGGCTTCTATATCTGCATGAAAGCAAAAACAGCGCTTGCCGTCTGAAAAGCCATACAACCGAACCGTAAATAGGTATGAAAGAATGCCTTCTTCCCACGTTACACAAGGGAAGAAGGCAATATCATTTTGAAAGCTATATGGCGAATACAGGCCGATGTAATTTTTTGAATGCTTACGAGAAATACCGGCGCTGATCAGAATTGGGGATCCCCATTTCGCCCCGATATTTTGCAATCGTCCTGCGGGAAATGTGAATTCCCCGTTTTTCCAGCTCGGCGACCAGAGAAAGATCGCTGTATGGGGCGGATTTGTCCTCTTCTGCGATCAAATCCCGAATCTGTTCCCGAACGGCGTCCAGAGAAGGCCCACCGGCCTTTTTCTGCTCGCTGCCGCCCGTGACGAACAAGTCCTTCATCCGCACGGAGCCGTACTGGAATTGCAGGTATTTTCCGCGGATGGCACGGCTGACGGTCGACGGGTGAATCTGCAGCGCTTCGGCCACCTGCTGCATCGTCATAGAGGTCAGCCCGCCCTGATTCAGAAAATAGGGCTGCTGCCGGGCGATGATCTCTTTGGTGATATTCAGAATCGTTGTGCGGCGCTGCTCCACACAGCGAAGCAGAAAGCGTGCCCGTTCCAGATGATTCCGGAAATAGGCGTTCAGCTCGCTGTCGGCAGAGCTTTTCATCATGCGGATATAATACTGATTCAGCTGATACCGGCCCATCCATTTGTCGTTGATGGCAATTTCCCACTCGTCATTCTTGCGCTTGACCAGAATATCGGGGACAATGTATTCCGTCTGTGTTTCCTGCGCGTTCATAATGGGGCGGGGATTCAGCTTGCCGATCTGCAGCAGGTACTTGCGTACGGCGGCGGTGCTCAAGTGCAAAGAACGCGACACATTGCTGATCTGTCCTTTTAAAATATCGGGGAGATGCTCGCGCACGATCGTCAGCAAAATCGGGTCCTCACAGCCCTGGTGTTCAAGCTGCCGCAGCAGACATTCCGAAAGATCCTTTGAGAAAATGCCGATCGGCTCCAGCTGCTTTAATGCCTCCAGACAGCGCTGGACCATCGATTCGGGACAGCGGGCCAGGAGCGCGATTTCACCCGTATCCCACGGGAAAAAGCCGGAGTCGTCAAGACAGTCGATCAGCAGAGGAAACAATCGCCATTCCTCGGCGGAATAGCGGTCGCGGCTCAGCTGCATCAAAAGCTCTTTTTTCAACACATCGGCAGGCTCGGAGGGAATATCGTTTCTGCGCGGTTCCTCTTCTTCCTCTCCGTAGGGTGTGCCCTGCGGGAAGGATGAGCTGGTCTCGTACAGCGTATCGATATTGGTGAAAAAATCGTCCCGCTGGGAGCCGGTATGCTCCAGCATTGGATTTTCCGCGTACTCATTTGCCAGCAGATCGTCAAGCTCCTGATTGTTGCAGGCCAGTATCTGTAATGACTGCAGCTGCTTTTGAGAAAGAATCTGCCGCTGTTCCAGCGTAAGCTCATTGCCAAAGTCCATACATCGATCCCCCTTTCTGTCTTAATACGACAAAAAATCACCAAATCTACAATTATTTTTGCAATTTTTATTATACAGTAGTTTGGCCGGAAGTCAAATGGGTTTATAAAGTAAAAAGTTACCATCTGGCTGTTTTTAGAGGGAAAAAGCGTTTGCAAAAAAAATTATCGCTGTATTTTGCAGGGCGAGTATGGAATAAATGCGTTTGACAAACAGAAGAAAGCGGCAGAGAGTCCAGTTGCAAAGGTCCCTGCCGTTGATTGCTTTTATAAATGTTTATGCGGAGCAGGCAACAATTTTGTTTGAATGCCGGTCTTTTTTTCGGATGCTACTTTTACTGTTGTAGGCGCGAGGGCAAAATCAGTTGCCAAGCATCATGTTCAGAATCTCTACATCTGTGGAGCGCATTCCTTCCCGTCCCATCCGGCCAACATTGGCGATCGTGTCCTCCACGTTTTCTTCCACCAATCCTTCTCCCGGCTGGAACACGCGCTGCTTGCTGGCCATTTGCCACCCCGTGAGCGCAGCCGTAACCGACGCTGCAATTTTTGCTGCGCAGCTGGATTTTGCCCCGTCGCAGACGATGCCGCCTGCGGTGCAGATCGTGTTGGTGATGGTCTGGCTGATTTCGTCGTAGCCGGCGCCATTCATATAGGCGATCCCGCAGGCCGCCCCGGCTGCGGCGCTCACCGCACCGCAGTAGGCAGAGAGGCTGCCGATATACTTTTTCTGATGAATACTGACAAGATTCGCAACGCACAGGGCGGCGTACATTTTTTCTTTTGGAATTTGGTATCGCCTGGCGTAAGCCACAACGGGCATCGTGATCGTGATCCCCTGATTTCCGCTGCCGCTGTTGATCACCACCGGCAGAGAACAGCCGCTCATGCGGGCGTCGCTTCCAGCAGCGGCCGCGGCTGCGGCAATCACCTTAATGTCTTCTTCGCGGCTGTTTTCCACAAGCGTACGGCCAACCTGAGCCCCCCACGGGTCTTTCAGTCCTTCTTCCGAAATGGCGGTGTTATAAGCGATCTGTCGACCGATCGTTTCTTCAATATCCTCCATCCGAACACAATCCGCGAATTCGAGGATATTCTTCAGGTTTAAAAGAGTCTTGTCGCCCTTTTTTACATTCTCAGTCTCGCTCTGCTCGTCCTTGGAGTATAGCACAGCGCCGTCCTTTACCACCTTTGTAATGTTATTATGGTAGTCTTTGATCTCGACCTCTGCGCTGTGGCCTTCCGCACTCACCGAGATGAGGATATAAAGGTTCTCCACGCCTTCTGCCAGCTCGCAGGTGCAAAAGTCCTGTGCCAGCAGGCGGCGCACGGTCTCCACATCCTCATCCTTTACGCTTTCCAGAACGGCCAGCTCCTGTGAAGCATCGCCGCCCACAATGCCGAGGGCCGCGACGGCCTCCATGCCGCGCATTCCCTGCGACTTTGGCACAACGACGCCCTTTACATTCTTAATGATGTTTCCGCTGCACCGAACGACACAGTGCTCCGGCATTTGGCCAAGCGTTTCCCGGGCCTTGGCCGCGGCAAAGGCAATGGCGATCGGTTCGGTACAGCCCAGTGCGACAATCAGCTCACTTTTCAGAATGGCAAGATGATTTTGGTATAATTTCTGATCCATATGCATCCCTCTTTTCCAGTGGTGCACGGGTCACTGCTGGCATAAACAGCAGGCCACGTAATGTTCGCCGCCCAAATGTCTGAGTTCTGGCACGCCTTCGGCGCAGCGGTCGCAGGCATAAGGGCAGCGGGGGGCAAAGCGGCATGTCTGCGGCGGGTTGATGGGGGAAGAGATTTCCCCTGTCAGCGGCTGCATTTCGGTACGCTTTTTCAGGCTTGGTACCGGGATGGCCGACAGCAGCGCTTTGGTGTAAGGATGCTGCGGATGCTCGAACAGCTCGACCGCAGGCGCTTTTTCCACTACCTGACCCAGATACATCACCGCAATTTCATCTGCCAGGTGGTTGACGACCGAAAGGTTATGGGTGATGAAAATATACGTCAGGTGCAACTGCTCCTGCAAATCCTGCATCAGGTTCAGAATCTGCGCCTGAATGGAAACATCCAGTGCCGAAACCGGCTCGTCGCAGACGATGAAACTGGGCTGCAGCACGAGCGCGCGGGCAATGCCGACGCGCTGCCGGCGGCCGCCGTCAAGCTCATGCGGATAGCTGTTGATCAGGCGCTCCGCCAGGCCGACGGTTTCCATGATGCGCTCCACTCGCTTCTCGCAGTCTGCCGAGCCGGAACAGAGCTTGTGCAGCCGGAGCGGCTCCGCGATGATATCGCTGATCGTCATGCGCGGGTTCAGTGAGGAGTAGGGGTCCTGAAAAATGATCTGCATCTTCTGACGCATCTGGCGCATTTCGTCTTTGCTCAGCCCCAGTATGTCGCGGCCCTCGAAGAGCACCTCGCCAGAGGTGGGTTCGAGCAGCCGCAGAATGGTGCGCCCGGTGGTGGATTTTCCGCAGCCGCTTTCGCCCACAATGCCGAGCGTTTTCCCGCGCTGAATGCTGAAGGAGACATCGTCCACCGCATGTAGCATTCCCTTGGGAGTTTTAAAGTATTTCTTCAGGTTGCGCACCTCAAGAATCGGATGTTCTTCTGCCATGCTTTATTCCTCCTTTTGGCGCAGAATGCACGAAACAGAATGCGTGTCGCTCAGCTGTATTCTGGCAGGCAGCGCTTTGCTGCATTCCTCTACCGCGTAGCTGCAGCGGGGGGCAAAGGGACACCCGGGCGGCAGATCGGTCGGGTCGGGCATCAGGCCGGGGATCGGGATCAAACGGTGGGCGCGGGCATCGATATTCGGGATCGAATGAAACAGCCCTTCTGTATAGGGGTGCGCCGTATGCTCGTAAATATCCTCCAGCGTGCCGTGTTCCACCACCCGGCCGGCATACATGACGGAAACCTCGTCGCATACCTCGGCCACGATACCCAGGTCATGCGTGATCATCAGCATCGACATGTCATATTTTGATTTCAGTTCCTTCATCAGCTTCAGCACCTGGGCCTGAATGGTCACATCCAGCGCCGTGGTGGGTTCGTCTGCAATCAACAGCTTCGGGTTGCAGGCCAGCGCCATTGCAATGACGACGCGCTGCTTCATCCCGCCTGAAAACTGGTGGGGATAATCGCGTCCGCGCGATGCGGGAATGCCGACCAGCTCCAGCATTTCGCCAGCTTTTTTCGCGGCCTCCTGCTTGTTGATGCGCTCATGCAGAATGTAAACCTCCGCAATCTGTTCGCCCACAGGCAGCACGGGATTCAGGCTGGTCATGGGGTCCTGGAAAATCATGCTGACAAGGCTGCCGCGCATTTTCTCCAGCTGGTGCTTGCTCGCGGCAAGAATGTCCTCTCCGTCAAGCGTGATGCTTCCGCCGGTGATCACGCCGGGCGGGTCCGGAATCAGGCGCAGAATAGAAAGCGCGGTCGTTGTTTTTCCGGCGCCGGTTTCACCGACCAGGCCAAGCGTTTTGCCGCGCTCGATCTGCAGACTCATGTCATTGACTGCCTTTACGACGCCGTCGTCGGTGCGGAACTCAACGCTCAGGTTCTGGATGTCCAGTAATGTGTTGTGATTGTTCATGGCAATACCTCTTTAACGTTTGAGCTTCGGATCCAGTGCGTCGCGCAGGCCGTCGCCCAGAAGGTTCAGCGACAGGATCGTGATCATGATCAGAAGGCCGGGGATGATGACGATGTGGGGCGCGTCGCGGATATAGGCGCGTCCGCTGGCCAGCATGGCGCCCCATTCGGGGGCGGGGGCCTGAATACCGAGCGAAATAAAGCTCAGCGAAGCGGTGGAAAGAATCGCGGTCGCCACGCGCAGCGTTGCCTGAACAATGATGGGGGAAAGACAGTTCGGCATAATGTGGCGGAGAATGATGTGATTGTTTTTGGCGCCGATCGCTCTTGCAGCCTCCACAAATTCCTGATCCTTCACGCTCAGGACAGAAGCGCGCACGATCCGGGCAAAGGTCGGCATGCTGGCAAGGCCGATGGCGATCATCAGGTTCAGCATGCTCGAGCCCAGCGCGGCCACGATCATAATAGCCAGCAGCAGAATCGGGATCGACAGGAAAATATCCATAATGCGCATGATGACGTTGTCAACCGTGCCGCCGAAATAACCGGCGATTGCCCCGAGGATTCCGCCCGTAACCAGTGCGATGCAAACGGCGACCACGCCGACCAGAAGGCTGATTCGGGCACCGTGTACCAGGCGGGCGAAGATGTCGCGGCCGAATTCGTCGGTTCCGGCCCAATGCTCGGCGCTGGGCCCCTGCAGGCGCTCGACGACGTTCTGTTTGATGGCCACGGTGTTGTAATCGGCAATTTGGTTTGCGAAGATTGCAACAATAATCAGAATCGAAACAATGACAAGGCCGAACATCGCCAGCCTGTTGCGGCGCATTCTGCGCCAGATTTCCGTCATCTGGCTGCGCTTGCGCTTTTTGGACTGCTCTTTTCCGGCAGTAGCTGCGGCAGTGGAATCTTTCATACTTAGCCCTCCTTTCAGCGGTACTGGGATTTGATCCGGGGATCGATGTACGCGTACAGAATATCAACGAACAAATTCACCAGACTGAATACGACGGCAAAGGTGATCAGACACCCCAGCACAACCGGCTCATCCTTTTTATTGATGGAATTGATCATCAGCATGCCTACGCCCGGCAGCGAGAATACGGTTTCGTTGACCACCGCGCCGCCCAGCAGCGTGCCGATCTGCAGGCCGATCACCGTGATGACGGGAATCAGCGCGTTGCGCAGGGCGTGGCGCAGAATGACCCGCCTTTCATTCGCGCCCTTGGCGCGCACCGTGCGGATGTAATCCTGACGGATGACCTCCAGCATACTCGAGCGCGTGGTGCGCATAAAGTTTGCCGTTGCGCCCACGCCCAAAGTGACGGCGGGCAGAATGTAGCCCTGCCACGAGGTGACGCCGCCGCTGGGCAGCCAGCCAAGCTGCAGCGCGAATACCAGAATCAGCATCAGACCCAGCCAGAAGTTCGGCATGGCAACGCCGGTCAAAGCCAGCAGGGTGCTGATGTTGTCCAGTATGGAATACTGCTTTGTCGCCGAGATGATCCCCAGCGGAATCCCGATCAGCACGGCCACCAGAACACCGGCAAACGCCAGGATAAAGGTGGTGGGCATGCGGGAGAGAATTTCTGAAAATACAGGTTTGCCGGTGGTGTAGCTGTTGCCCATATCGCCGTGCAGCATGCCGGCCATGTAATCCACATACTGCTGCAATACCGGCTTATTCAGCCCCAGCTCCTCCCGGATCTGCGCGACGGTCGCTTCGTCCGCTTCCGACCCGGCCACAACACGCGCGGGGTCACCCGGCGTCATCTTTAAAACCATGAAAACCAAAAGCGATACGCCGATGACAACGGGAATCATCATCAGGATGCGCTTGAAGATATACTTATGCACGGCACTCCCTCACTTTTGTTTTGAATCCACAGGTGTGTACTGATTCGGGTTGGTTTTGTATATTTAACAAACTTCAAAATAAGACCGTTTTGAAGCGCATGGGGAACCGTGCGGCGCCAGCATAGCTGGCGGTTTATTGACTATATCACCGCACAGCGCCCGATTCCCAAGCAGGCGCTGCCGGCAAGAGGACTTGCAGCAGCGCCCCACTCGGACTCTTGCTATTTCGAACAGGACTTCTCAGGGGGAAAGCCCTTACTCATAGGAAAGCTGATCAAACACGTCGTTGCCCAGCGGATGCGGAGTGTAACCCGAAAGATCGCCGCGGATGCCGACAAGGTTCGGCACGCAGTACAGGGGAACCCAGACGGCCTGTTCGGTCAGTGTTTTCTGCAGCTCCGCGTAAATTTTCATTCTGGCGTCGGCGTTTGTTTCCACACGGGCAGCCTCCAGCTTCTGATCCACTTCGGGAATGTTGGTAAACGAACGATTGCCCGAGGAAGCGGGAACCTTGGAATTAAAGAGCATGTACAGGCTGGTGTCGGGGTCGCCGGTGGTGTTATTGTAGCTCATGATAAACATCTTGTAGCCGCCGTTGTTGATTTGCTCGAGCATCGCGGTGGATTCCGCCGTGTTGATAGTGACGTTGATTCCTACCTCGGCCAGATTCGCCTGAATCAGCTGAGCCTCCGTATTGCGGGTATCGCCCGAAACCAGGATGGTGGTTTCAAAGCCGTTTTCGTAGCCGGCCTGCTTGAGCAGCTCTTTCGCTTTTTCCGGGTTGTAGTCATAATGGGCAACATCGTCGGTGTAACCGCTGATCTGCTTGTTCATTACGGAGTCGGTTACCTCGCCGTAGCCGGCGGTTGCGACTGTGTTGAGCGATTTGCGGTCGATTGCGTAGTTGATGGCCTGACGGACGAGCGCGTTGTCAAAAGGCTTTTCTTTCTGATTCATCGAAACATATTCAATCTTGGGGCTCATGCTCGTAACAAGCTTTACGCTGTCTTCCTCGCTGATCCTCTTTGCATCGGAGGCCGCTACGGTCAGGTTCAGGTCAACCTCGCCGGTCTCCAGCGCGATGGTGCGGGCCGAGCCTTCGCTCATCAGCTTAAAGGTGAGAGAAGTGGGCTTTACCGTTCCGGCGAAATAATCCGCGTTTTTCTCCAGAACGATCTTGTCGCCGGAGTCCCATTTTACAAACTTGAACGGGCCGGTGCCAACCGGGGAAGCGGAAAACTTATCGCCCGCTGCTTCCGCCGCTTTCTGGCTTACAATAGAGTTGGCGGTGTGACACAGGTTGGACATCAGCGGGGCATAGGGAATATTCGTCTTGATGGTGACGGTGTAGTCGTCGTCCGCTGTCACAGAGGCAATGTTGGCGGTAAAGGTCTTTACCTTTGCACTCTTCTGGGCGCGCTCAATGCTGTAGACGACGTCGCTGGCCTTCATTTCATCGCCGTTGTGGAACTTCACGCCGTGCTTGAGCTTGAAGGTGACCGAAGTATCGGAGGTGAATTCCCAGCTTTCCGCCAGATCGCCCACGATTTCCATTTTGTCGTTCAGCTTGACAAGGCCGTTGTACAGCTGGCGCATAATGTACAGGGAGTTGCCGTCCCAGCCGTCCTGGGGATCGAGTGTGACCGCCTCGGCGGCCGTCGCAATGACCAGATCTGTTTTTCCCTTGCTGGATTCCGATGCGGCTGCCGCGCCGGACGCACCGCTTGCGGCGGAAGAGCTGCCGCAAGCGGTGGCACCAAGGAGCATCGCAAAGGTCAAGAGCATCGCTAAAATCCGTTTCATAACATTTCTCCTTTTTCTTTTCTTGCTCATATCACATGCTGCCGCACAGCGTCGGCAAACAGGATGGATGGGATATTTCGGGACTACTGCATACTGTTCAGAACCTGCTGGTCGGTGATCAGGCCGATCGCGGTGAGCACCATGGCCTTGACTGCCTTGACCACATATGTATCCCCCGGCGCGCTGCCCGCGGCCTCCCGGAACGCGGTGGTGTGCGTGTTTTCCTTTGCCAGGAACAGATGCCCATGAATCGCCGGCAGACGCTGGGTAACGTTGCCCATATCCGTACTGCCGATTCCGTGGTCGCGGTAGCGCGGGATGACGGTTTCGCCCAGGTGCGTAAATGCGGCCGCCATGTGCTTTTCGAGTGTTTTATCGTTGCAAACCGGCTCGTAGGCAAAGGTTTTTTCGCTTTCTACCGTTACGCCAAACGCCTTTGCGGCGCACTCGGCGCAATTTTCCACAATGGCGACCAGCTCCTGATGATACGTGACGTCGTCGCTGCGTACATTATACTTCAGTTCGGCAAAGTCCGGTATCACATTCGTGGCTTCTCCGCCGTGCGTAATATTGGGGAAAACCCGGCTGTAATCGCGGAACTGGCTGCGCCAGGCGTTGACCATGTTCACCGTTTCCGTCGCGGCGGCCAGCGCGTTTGCACCGAGCCACGGACTGGCGGCACAGTGCGCGCTGCGCCCGTGATAGCGGAAGGTGATCGTCTGCCCGGCCAGCGACCAGTCCTCCACCATGGTGGAGTCGCAGGGGTGGATCATCATGGCGTAGTCGATGCCGTCGAACATCCCGGCGTCGAGCATCTTGATTTTGCCGCCCCCGCCTTCTTCCGCGGGGGTGCCGAGGAAGATGCTGTTGGCGGGCAGATCGCATTGGCGCACCAGCTCGTCGAATACGATGGCCGCCCAAACGCCGGAGGCTGCGATCAGGTTGTGTCCGCACGCATGGCCGTTCGGCAGGGCGTCGAATTCCGAGATGAACCCAATGTTCAAAGCGTCGCTCCGCGGCTTGTGCTCCGCGCGGATGGCCGTTTGCAGCTCTCCGGTTCCGCGGACTGCCGTAAAGCCATGTGCCTTTACGGTGTTCTCCAGAAGCTCCGCGGACTGGAATTCCTGAAACGCCAGTTCCGGATTTTCAAAAATAGTATGGCTGACTGAGAGTATTTCCGGGGCCAGCTCGTCAACCCGCTGTTCGGCCCGTTTGATCAGATCTTCCCGCATCATTGCTGTTGCTTCATCCTCTCCGGCATTGTGAATGGTACTGTTATTTGCAGGGGGTTCCGTCCTTCCAGGTCTGCACCACGCGGGCGAGACCGTCCAGACTCTTCGTCAGGTCGCCATCGAATGCCGCGATGTTCGCGAGACGCCCGACCTCCAAAAGTCCCATGTCGTCGCGCTTCGCAATGATTGCGTTTGTGCCGGTCGCGCGGCCGATCGCCTCTACCGGGCCCTCGCCGAGCGTGTCTGCGATCATGGCGATCTCGTCACGGAGTGTTCCGGCAGTATCGGTGCCTGCGCCGATGAGAATGCCGGCTGCCTTTGCCCAGCGCATGCCCTGTTCCTGTTTGCTGAACACGCGCTCCTGCAGCATATCCCAGTATTTTGCATTGGGGCCTGCCTTGGCTGCGCCGCGGATTCCCGTCATGGTTGGGTTCAGGTGGGTGCCGCGCTTGGCCATTTCTTCGATCAGGTCTTCTGTCATCATGCAGCCGTGCTCAATATGATCGATTCCGACAAGCACCGCGCGGCGGATTCCCTCGTTGGAATAGGCGTGGATCGCACAGTCGCGGCCCAGATCGTGCGCGGCGTCAGTACCGGCGCGGAGCTCTTCGAGCGTGAACTGCGGGATGCTCGGGTCCTCCTGCGGAAAATGCTCCAGCCCGCCGCTGCCCATGAATTTGATGACGTCGGCGCCCTTATTGCATTGAATGCGCACGGCGCGGCGTACGGCGTCGGGGCCGTCGCATTCGATGCTCTGGCGGTAACAGTGCCCGCCGGTGATGCTGATGGACATGCCGCAGCTGCTGATATACGGCCCCATGACAAGTCCCTCGTCAATGGCCTGCCGCAGGTTGATGCAGGTGTAGCCGGTCAGGCCCTGGTCGCGCACATAGGTGATGCCCTCGTCTTTCAGATAACTCAGCATATTGACATAGCTGTGCAGAATCAGATAGGGCAGATCATTGCTCATCAGCTTGGTCGCACATTCGCCGAAGGTTTTGCCGGGTGCCGGGAAGCGCAGAGATTTACGGCTGATGTGGTCGTGTATATTCATCAGGCCGGGGGTCAGGGTGATGGATTCGTCAAACTCCCGGGTGTTTTCCGGTGTGGCGTCCAGGGGCTTTTGGGAATCCACATAGATGATGAATTTTCCGTCAAAGCCAACCCATGCGGGGCTCAGGACGGTTTTTCCGTCGCCGGTGATTGCTCTGCTGGCGTGAAGATAGGTCATCTTAAATCACAATCCTCTCTTTTACTTTGCTGTGCGCCGCTTAGCGCAGAGATTCTTCTACGCTGGCGCGGAATGCGCGCAGCTCGTCGTACTGTGTATGCACAGAAACAGAACAGTCCGGAGCCAGCAGGAACGGTTCGTTCTGCATCTTCTGCAGAGTAGTGCGGGCAAGCCGACCGATCTCTTCGGCCTTGTTCTGGCCAAAGGGACGCTCATCCACGCCGCCCATCGCAATTTTTCCGTTCAGCCACGCTTTGCTTCCCCAAATGGGCGGGCAGCCGACCGCACTGGAGGCCCAGTGGATCATGTTGATCGGCCACGAGGTAAAGCGCTCGGGGTTGCCGTAAATGCCGCAGGTGTGAATGATCACCTGAGAACCCTTCAGGGCCTCCAGAACCATCAGATCATATGGTTCGACAAACTCCTTCCACTCTTCCAATGTAAAGTAGCCGCTGCGCGCCATACCGAGGCACGCGTAAAATACACCGTCAATTCCGGTGGTGAGCAGCTTCGAGCAGTAGTCGGCCATCGTTTCGGCTATGTTCTTCAGTGCGTGCTTTACTTCATCGGGGTGGTCAAGGCACAGATCGATCAGCGGGCTTTCCTCTCTGGGGGAGGGGCGGTAGCGCCCGACGCTGCGCATGCCGCACAGGTTCAGAAGAATGCCGATCGGCGTAAACGCCGACTGGATAATAGGAACGTCGCCGCCGCTGTCTTGTACGATCATTCTGCACATGTCCAGCTGTTCCGCAAAGACGCCCTGATCCCCCGGCAGCACCGAAACTTTTTCCAGGTCACGGTAATCGTGAATCAGTGTTTTTGTGCGTGTGGGAACCACATCGTTGTAGTGGTCATAATCATACTCATTTCCCCACGCCTCGTAATAGTAAACGGCACGGGGGTTAATCTTCATCACGTCCCAGTCATATTCCCGCTGGAACTCGAGCAGCTTATCCGCCATTACGCGCGGCCCGCTGTGTTCAAATTCTGTGTGGTGGCGGTATGCTGTAACCGGCACACGGTCGGCCAGCTCCCCATTCATCACAGCCCGAAAACGATCGCGTTTCGTCCAAGCCATTGGTCAAACAACCTTTCTTTCTCCAAAATTTTATCTGCATTCAATAACTCATGCCGTCAGCCCGGGCGGCGGCTTTGGGTTGTCAAACGTGCCGGGATTATGTTAAAATACAACAAAAAAAGGGAGGGAGCACTGTGATCAGCTTTTTGCAGCTTCGCTATTTCATGGTGGTTGCCGATTCCCGCAGTTTTTCTTCTGCGGCAAAGCAGCTTTACATTTCGCAGCAGACCCTGAGTGCCCACATTGCGCAGATGGAAGCGGATCTGGGGGTCATCCTGTTCGAGCGAACACGCCCGCTCACGCTGACGGCAGCCGGGGAACAGCTGTATCAGCGCACGGATGAACTTTTGTTTCTGCACCGCCAGCTAGAACAGGAAATGTGGAATTTCTCTGAAGGAGAATGCCAGAACCTGCGCATCGGAATCGCGTCCTCCTATGCCCGAACCCTGCTGCCGCAAATCTTTCCGGATCTGATGAAAAAGTGTCCCTATGTAAAGCTGGAGCTTTACGAGAGAAATTTCTCGGATTTAAGCGAGCTGCTGCAGAAGCACAAGGTCGATATGATCATGACCCGTCCGCCATACCCGAACAATACGGTGGCTGTGCCGGTGCTGGAGGAAACCATCAGCATTTATGCGCCAATGGTTTCTCTGGAAAACATGTTCCACAAGAACGCGCAGGAGGTTGCGCTTGCACTTTCCCGCTCTGCGGAGATCGAGCTGCTGAAAGAGTGTCCCTTTATCCTTCCGCGATCGGGCAGTGTGCGCGATTCCTGCAACGAGCTGTTCCGCCGCCATCAGATCACTCCCCGTATCGTAACGGAAACAGATTTTCTGGAGACGGCCATCGCCTTTTGCCGCGCCGGCATGGGAATTACCCTGTCGCCGACGGGAATGCTGCAGGACCTGACGCGGCAGTCCTCCGCAGAAGAGCCGTTAGGGATTTATCCCATCAATGAAAGGGACACCCGCCGCAGTCTGGCTATCTGCTATTTGGACCGTGCGGTCGTGTCACGCTCTATGCAGCAGTTTATTTCCATTGCGAAAGCGAAGCTTGGTCAACACGTTTTTTAACAGACAAATCACAGAGCGGCAGTCAAAGAGATCGCTGGTTCAGCCAACGCCTTTGTCTGCCGCTTTTTTTGATCCAGACTGTACAACGTTGGCAAAATTGGATAAATTTCCAATTTATGAGTCCCATTCTAGCAAACACCACAGGGAATTCAAGCAGTTTTTACCTTGATATCCACAGTGATATGCTTGTGATTTCCGGCGTTTTCTCTTAAAACAAAAATGGCGGAGGAAAATTAGGGTTCCGGGCTGAACAAGGGCTGTCATCCAGAATGAATGAGAATTTTGCGCGGAAAGCTGCTGTTCTGCTTTTCTTTGGAGGAGAAGAGGCAGCTGTCTCAAATGGAAAAAAGAAAGGTTTTTGAAGTTGGTTTGACCTGAAAGCCTTATTCATTCTAATCATATATGAATTTACTATTTAATACGGTACTACGTTTTTGAAATGATGTCAAGGAACCCTTTCTGCCGCTTTCAGGCGTAAAGCAAAAAATGATGATTCCATTTTGCTTTTGAAAAATAAAAAATTGGTATCCATTGGAAAAGAGTTGCCGCATACCTTTTAATATCAAAGCGAGGCAGCTGCCGGCAGCAATTGCGAAAAACACAAGGCCTGCCTGTGTTTTAAGGCGAAAATGAAAACGGCAAACAAAGCAGTGACTGATTCAGCCAACTTCTTTGCTTGCCGTTTGTATTTCCTATTGGAGGGACTGCCCTGTATTTGTCTTCATTTTATCACACCAGGTCGAAGAGATAAAACTGGATTTTGCTTGTATAGCACAAGTAAAATTCTGTAGATCGGTTTGTATATCGCGGTGTTTCGTGTCAAAATTTGCGTTTTGGAAAGTGAACCGGTTTTTTTTGTGCGAGTGTAATAAAAACAAATGCTTTCCCCCTGGCAACTTTGGGGGCGGTTGGCCCGCCTTCCAATGCTTTCTGAATACAGAAACGCCACTGAAAATAAAATAGTTCCGTTTGCAGTGCTTTTACCGGATCAATCGGACAGCCAGCTCTATAAAGCTTGAGATCGTGCTCCAGCGGTACGCCTGCCCCAGCCACCCGAATCGAATCTGATACCGTGTGGACTCACTGAAGTGAAAGACTTTCAGGCCGGAAATCTCTTCTTCGGAAAGGGCGGTGCGGACTAATTTTTCAGGGCAGAAGCAGGCGCCTACGCCTCTGACGCACAGATCGAGAAGTGTTTCGATGTTCCCGGCCTGCGCCTTTACGGTGGGGATAAAATCTGCCTGCGCGATCAGATGGTGGCCGATTTTTCCGGCGATGTCCTCCCGGCTGTTGAACAGGAAGGGACAGTCGCAAAGAACAGACAGATTTTGTTGGGACTGAATTGTTTGGACCACAGCGTCGGTTTTCGCTCCGAAAAGCCTGCGCAGAAGCGATTCCGCAATCAGCAGGACGACCTCTTCCTCATAAAAATCCATCAGCTCTACCCCCGGAATCTGATCAGGAAAGTTGGCAATCGCGAGATCGATTTCGGCCTTGAGCAGGTTTTGCTGTAATACGTCGTTTTTGGCTTCCATTACCTGCACGGTGATCTGGGGGTAAATTTTCTGGTATTCGGTGATCAGCTCCGGTAAAATGGTACGGCCCCGAGTATAGGCGATTCCCACGCGCAGAACCCCTTTCTGGTTGTGAGAGATATCGCTGAACTCCTGCTCCATAGAACGGTACTTCCGCTGAAAATCCAAAGCGTACTGCAAAAAGACTTCTCCGGCGTAGGTCAGCTCCAATGGGCTGTGGCGGATGAACAGCTGGCACCCCAGCTCGCGCTCCACCGCAGCGATGTGGGCGCTCAGCGTCTGCTGGGTGATATGCAGCTGTTCGGCGGCTTTGGTAAAGCTCTGTTCTCTGGCTGTCGTTGTAAAATAAGTCATGCTCAAAAAGTTCAACGGCCGTCCTCCTTTTCAAAATTACAGTATTTACACTGTATCATATATCAAAAATAACAGTTATACAATAAGGCGTTTTTCTTCTATACTTAAATAATACAGTAAAAGCGCTTGAAAGCCCTGATTCTTCCTCTGCCCTTGCAGACGGAAGAGTTGAAAATTTATCTTTCTGACAGGGACAGAGAATGGAGATAATCGGAAGGGAGATTACAGAATGAAGCGGTTCTTTTCGAAACAGAAAAAACAAGAGTTCAGCTTCCCCGCTGAAAATTCAGAGGTACAGGGGCTGCGCAGGCAGGTAGAAGAGTTGAATGTGTTCTGCCGCCAGCTGCAAAATGAAAATGACCGCCTGAAGAGGCTGCTCTCCTCTATACAGGAGCTTGTGCTCCCCAAATGAATCAATCAGCGTTTTTCTCATTCGCTTTTAGAAAGAGAGGCTGTAAATACATATGAAAGGAATTGATCTGTTCAATTTGCAGGGAACCTTGTTTGTGATGATTCTGGCCGGCGTCGTGCTCAAACGCCGCGGAATCATCGACGAGCCCGGCAAAAAATGCCTGACAGACCTGTGCGTAAGCATCATCATTCCCTGCAATATCATCAAATCGTGTCTGATTGCCTTTGACATCTCCGTGCTCAAAGCGTGCAGCGTGCTGCTGGCTGTCGGTATCCTGATCCAGCTGCTGTGTGTTTTTTTAAATCGATTTTTGTTTAATGGCTATCACGAGCAGCAGAAAAAGGTGCTGCAATACTGCACGATCGTTTCAAACGGCGGCTTTCTGGGGAACCCGATCGCCGAGGGCGTTTACGGCAGTCTGGGGCTGCTGTACGCGTCGGTTTTCCTGATCCCGATGCGGGTCGTCATGTGGTCGGCCGGAACATCTTATTTCGTCGCGGGTTCCACAGACCCGAAAAAAGTCATCCGCAATATTCTGACGCACCCGTGTCTTGTGGCGATCTATATCGGAATGTTTCTGATGGTGACGCAGATTCAGCTTCCCGTTCTTCTTGTTTCCTCCATTCAAACTATCGGGAACTGCAACTCCGCTATCACCATGTTCATCATCGGTACGATATTGGCGGATGTCAACATAAAGACCATCGTCAACAAAACCACGCTCTGGTTCAGCGTGCTTCGCCTGATTCTTCTGCCGCTGATTGCGTTTGGTCTTGGTTTGCTGTTTGGGCTGGACCCTACCGCAACCGGTGTCGGCGTGATTATGACGGGAATGCCCGCGGGCGCGACGGCGGCGATTTTTGCCGCGCGGTACAACAGCGACGCCCCTTTTGCGACCAAATGTGTTGTGCTGACCACGCTGCTTTCTATGGTGACGATTCCGATCTGGTGCTATATCATTGGCTGAGCGGAACGGTTTCACCTCAAAACTGCTTTTGTTTTCCAGAACAATATCAAAAGACCTGCGTTGCTTTTTTTGGACAATATGCTAATATAAAAAGCGTCTATTGATTTCTAAGTTGAGAATCCGGACCTTTCAGCAGAGCTTCCAATCAAAAGCAAAGGAGACGAAAGCGGTGAATTTTGATAAGGAGATTCTTTATCTGGGGTGTTTTGCCCTGTACTCCATCGTTCTGTTGATCGTGGGGAAAAGCAGAACGCAGCAGCAGAATACCCTGCGGCACTTTTACCTGGGGAACCGGCAGCTGAGCCTGTTCCGCAGCACACTGACTTTTATCGGAACATGGATTTCCGCCGCGACGATCCTTGGCTTTACGGGGAACGTGTTTGAAAGCGGGCTGGCTCCGCTGCTGTATTCGGTGGTGCCCTGGTTTTTCGGGGCCTTTCTGCTGCAGATGATCAGCGGCCGCCTGTATGATTACGATGTGCTGACCATTCCCGAGCTGATCGGCAAAAAATACGGCTCCAAATGGCTTCAGATTTTATTTGCGCTGGTCATGATGGTGACCTATACGCTGTATATCATTATCCACATCAAGGGTTTCGGCCTGGTGGCGTCCGGTCTGTTCAATATCCCCTACAACGTGGCGACGCTGATGATCTATCTGTTTATCCTGTACTCCACCTTTGGGGGGTACCGCGCGGTGACGCGAATCGATGTGGCGCATATCCTTTTGCTGACAGTGGGCACCGCTTCGGTGTATCTGCTGGTGGTGGGGCAGGCCGGGGGCTTTTCCGAGTTGTTCCAGAAGGCGGGGGAGGTTTCCGGCTACGCGCACGGCGGCAGCGTTTCGGTCAATCAGCCGGGCGATCTGTTCCGCTTGTTCGACGGGGAGAAGTTTACCCCGCGCATGAGCACCACCATGTTTTTTGGGTGGGGGCTGGGTCTGGCCAGCAATCCCCAGTATATGATCCGCATGCTTTCCGCAAAGGACAAGCGTGCCGCCCGTAGCACCGTGCGCAGCGCGCTGTGCTACCTGGCTGTTTTCTATTTTGCCCTTCTGACGATCGGCCTGGGGATGCGCGTGCTGTTCCCGTCGCTGGCCGCTGTTACGAACGCGGACGACGTGGTGGTGTACGTTCTGAACGACCGTCTGTTCACGCCCCTCAATACACTGTTCCTGTTTGCGATTCTGGGGGCGTGCGTTTCCGTCGCAAATTCACAGCTTCTGCTGTTTTCCACTTCGTTTGCCTACGATGTGATCCGTCCCCTGTGCCCGAGGCCGCCGCGGGAGTACACGACGATTCTGCTGACGCGCCTTGGGGTGCTGATAGGCGGCACCTTGTCGCTGCTGTTTTCCACGCACCCCCCGGCCAGTCTGCTGTCTTACGGCGGCGACATCTGGGGAATTTTCGGCGTGATCTTTTTTCCAGCCCTTTATGGCGCGTTTTTATACCCGAAGGCGACACGTCAGGGCGCCTGGGCGGCGCTTTTGGTCGGGCTCCTGGCGATCGCGGTGTTTTACCCGCTGTACTACAGTCAGATTCTGCCGGTTCATCCGGCGTTCCCGGGAACGATTTTGTCCTCGCTGGGATTTTTCCTCACGTCCCGTCTGACCTGGAAGGAGGGAGCCGCCGATGCGCCGCAGGCCGATCTTTGATATTGAGCGAAAAATATTGATCCCATTCCTTCTGTTGGGGATCATTTCTACCGTAATGTTCGGCGTGATTCTGTACGACACGAGCCGAAGCACAAAGCTGGCGAAAGAACGGAATCTGGCGGAGAACAACATTTCCCTGATTGAATTTGATATCGATTTTTCCGTGCGGATGGGTGAGGTGCGGCAGCTGCGGGAAAAATACAGGGAGATCCCACAGTTTCACATCCTGATTGAAGACCGGGACGGCACCTATATCGGCGGAACCCCGGCCGGAACGGGAGAGGTTTTGTATTCCAGCAGTGATAATCAGCTCGGCTGGAAAATATCGTACACGGTCGACCAGCAGGTGTTCACGACAGAGCTGCTGCATGAGCAGAAGTATACTGTTCTGGCGATCATTGCCCAGCTGATCCTAGTGCTGCAGGCCAGTATTTTGATTGCCGACAACATTTCAACGCCCATCCGGCGGCTGAGCTATGCTTGTCGCACCGTCAGCGAGCAGCCGCAGGAGCCGTGGGACGTAGATGTGGAATTTACCAACCGCGGCGACGAGCTGGGCCAGCTGGCGCGCGTGTTCCAGGGAATGCTGCGCAATCTTCAGCGCTATACGGCCGATCTGCGCCGGGAAAAGAATCTGAACCAGACGATTGTGGAAAGCCTGCCGCTGGCCGTCATCGCTTACGATCAGGATCAGAATATCCTGCTGAGCAACAGCCGCGCACAGAATCTGCTGGCCAAAACCGAGTACCGGCATGAGGGAAAACCGCTGTCGGCCCTGTTGGAGGAATGCCTCGAAAACCAAAAAGTATTTTATGATCCGATCCAGCTGACGGATGAAGAAAATCACCGGCTGGATGTGGAACTCGGCGTGTGGCGGCTGATGGATGAAAACCAGAAATCTTGGGGCGTGCTCTGCACGGTGGACGATATCACCTACCGCAAAATGATGGAGGAGCAGGCGGTGCAGGATGAAAAGCTGATCTATACGGGGAAGCTGGCCGCGGAGCTTGCGCACGAAATCCGCAACCCGCTGGCGGGAATCCGTGTGGGGGTACAGGTGGTGGAGCGCCATTTGACGCAGGATAACGACCGGGTTCTGTGCGAAACCATTGTCGGCGAGGTGGACCGCATCAACCTTCTGGTAGAGAATCTGTGCAGCCTGAGCCGGAAACGCGAACTGAAAAAGGATCTGATCCCCGTGGACGAGCTGTTTGAAGAAATTCTTCTGCTATATTCCAAAATCGCGGAAAACAGCCATATCAGTCTGCGGTGCGAGGCGCCGAAGGACGTCCTTTTGTATGCGGATAAAAGCGCCATGAAGCAGGTGCTGATCAACCTGATCAACAACAGTATCAAGGCGATGAAAAGCGGAGGAGAGATTCTGATGAAGGCCGATGTGCAGGAGGACTGCGTCTGCCTGTGGATCATCGACGACGGGCCGGGGATAGCGGCGGAGCGCCTGGGCGAGAGAAACCGCGACGGAGGGATGGGCCTTTCGATCGTGTCGCAGCTTCTGCGGCAAAATGACGCCGCCTTTCAGATCAAGAGCGCGCCGGGGCAGGGGACAAAAGCAAGGATCACCTTCCGCCGTTAGAGCGGAGTGCGGAAGAAAGGAAACGAACCGATGCAAAGTAAAATACTGATTATTGACGACGAGTACCTTATCCGCATTTCGCTGCGGGAGGGTCTGACAGACCTGGGGTACCTGACGCAGGAGGCCGAGACCATCGAGGAGGGCCTTCGGCTGGCGGAGGAGTTTAAGCCTGACGTCGTGATGTTGGACAACCGGCTCGGGAACGTGCTGGGCATGGAATATATCGAAACCATCAAAAAGCTGGATGAGGATATCCAGATCATCATCATTACGGCGTACAGCTCCATTTCGCAGGCGGTGCAGGCCATCCGGCGCGGGGCCTACGATTATGTGCAGAAGCCGTTTGATATCGACGCTATAGATATCGTCATCCGCCGCGCGCTCGATCAGCTGAAAAGTCGTCGCAAGCTGGAGCTGCTTTCTTCCGGCGGGCCGCCCGATCTGATCGGGGTCAGCCCGCAGATGCAGCAGATCAAAAGGCAGGTGGAGCTGCTCAGCGCCAAAGACAACGTAGACCTTCTCGTGCGCGGTGAAACCGGCAGCGGTAAGGGCGTGGTAGTGGCGCAGATTCACCAGAAAAGTGCGCGCCGGAATTTTCCGCTGGTAAAAATCAATTGCAGCGCCGTGCCGGAAAGTCTGTTTGAAAGCGAGCTGTTCGGGCACGAGAAAGGCGCGTTTACCGGGGCGCTGGCCCGAAAAAAAGGCCTGTTTGAGTTGGCGAACGAGGGAACGGTGTTCCTGGATGAAATCGGAGATATGCCGCTCCCGATGCAGGCCAAACTCCTCACTTTTCTGGAGGATCGCAAATTCCGACGGGTCGGCGGGCTGAGCGACGTAGAGGTAAATGTGCGGGTGATCGCCGCGACGAACCGCCCGCTGGAACAGGCCATTGAAGAAAAAACGTTCCGGGCCGATCTGTTTTTCCGGCTGAACGTCGTGCAGCTTTATCTGGCGCCCCTGCGCGAGCGGCCGCAGGATATCGAGCCGCTGTGCCAATACTATCTGGATTTTTTCAACCAGAAGCTCGGCAAAAACATCCGGCAGATTTCGCCCGCCTTTATGCAGAAGCTCAAGGAGTATTCCTGGAAAGGGAATGTGCGCGAGCTTCGCAACGTGCTCGAGCGCGCCGTGCTGTTCTGCGACGGCGATGTGCTGGAGCATACCGGCCAGCTGCTGGAGGAAAGCGGCGCTCCACAGGTATCTGTGCCGCAGAGCGAGGAGCTCTGGCCGATGCAGGATTTGAGCAGCCCGATCGATTTGCAGAAAGAGCTGGAGCGGCTCGAAATGGCCTATATCGATAAAGCGCTCCGGCTGACTGGGGACAATTATTCTCAGGCCGCAAAGCTTTTGGGGTACAGCCGGTTCTCTCTGCGCCGCCGGCTGGAGCAATAGAGCCAATTTACGAAAAAGAGCGGCATCAAAGAAAATCGGTTTCTTCCTTTGCCGCAGGTGAGGGAAGAAACCGAAAGTCCGTGATCAGATGAAGTGAGTATGCAGTCATTTCACTTTTAAAAAACGATTGATTGCTTTTCCTGCCTGTGGCAGGAGAAGCAATCTTTGCGTTTCTATTCGATTTTTCTAAGTGAATGAATTACAATAGTTCAAAATCGCACATTGTGCGAAACTGAACAGGTCGACCGTGCGAATTCGCACGGTCTTTTTTATTTTCTATGCGAAAAAAGAAATGGATTTGCAGCAAAATACAGAAAAATACGCGAAACAACAGGTTGGCACGCTTATTGCTATAACATTTCAGCGGCAGATGTCTTAATTACATAAAATTTTGAAAAAAGGAGCAAGAAAAATGAGCAGAATTGATTTGAACTGCGATTTGGGAGAAAGCTTCGGCGCCTATACCATCGGCCGTGACGAAGAGGTCATCGCGTATATTTCCTCCGCAAACGTCGGGTGCGGTTTCCATGCGGGTGACCCCTGCGTGATGGAGCATACGGTGCGCCTGGCGAAAGAAAAAGGCGTCAGCATCGGGGCGCATCCCGGCTTCCCTGACCTGATGGGCTTCGGCCGCCGCAACATGAACATCACCCCCGCAGAGGCCAAGGCTTACATGAAATACCAGATCGGCGCGCTGAACGCGTTCTGCGTTTCGAGCGGAGTGCCGCTTGCCCACGTAAAGCCGCACGGCGCGCTGTACAATATGGCCGCCAAAGACATGAAGCTGGCAATGGCGCTGGCAGAAGCGGTTTACGAGGTAGACCCCAAGCTGATCTTTTTGGGACTTTCCGGCAGCAAAATGCTCGAGGCCGCACAGCAGGTGGGCCTGACCTGTGCCAGCGAGGTATTTGCGGACCGCGCCTACAATGCGGACGGCAGTCTGGTCGCCAGAGGAACCCCCGGTGCGGTGATCCACGATGTGGATGAGTGTGTGCGGCGCATCATCGGCATGGCCAAGGACAATGTGGTGACGGCGATCACCGGCGAGCAGATTTCGCTCAAACCGCAGTCGATCTGCGTACACGGCGACAATGCTGAAGCAGTTGAGTTTGTAAAACATATTCGAGAGAGCCTGACCAAAGAGGGAATTGAGATTGCCGATCTGCGGGCCTGCACAGAATGATAACAGGGTTTAGGAGGATTTGTTAATGGACGGTGAAACCAAAACCAAAACCAAACGCAGTCAGGCCATCGGCGGCGTATTTTTGATGGCGGCCTCGGCGATGGGGCCGGGCTTTCTGACACAGACTGCAAAATTTACCAGTGATTTTCACGGCAGCTTCGGCTTCGTCATCATCGCTTCGCTGCTTCTGTCCCTTATCGTACAGATTAACGTGTGGCGAGTTCTGTGCGTGGCGAATATGCGCGCGCAGGATGTGGCGAACAAGCTGCTGCCGGGCCTGGGATATTTTCTGGCCATCTTCGTATTCGTGGGCGGCCTGATTTTCAACATCGGCAATGTCGGCGGCGCGGCCCTCGGCCTGAACGCCATGATGGGACTCGATCTGCGGGCCGGGTATGTTACGGCAGGCGTCATCGCGGTGATCGTATTTTCCGTGAAAAACGCGCAGGGCGCAGTGGATAATATCGCAAAGATCCTCAGCATCCTGAAGATCCTCATCATTTTAGGAGTCATGATTGTCGTTCAGCCCCCTGTGGGCATGGCGCTGAAAGAGACCTTTGCGCCCAGTACAGGAGTCCCGGTGCTGTTCCCCTCCATTCTCACTCTGGTGGGCGGTACGGTGGGCGGCTATATCACCTTTGCCGGCGCGCACCGTTTGATCGACGGCGGCGTTGTGGGCAAGGAAAACGAGAAGAGAATCGTAAAGAGCGCTTGCGGCGGCCTGGGGATCGCGGCTTTCAGTCGCTTCTTCCTGTTTATGCTGGTTTTCGGTGTGGTAGTCAAAGGCGTTTCGCTCGACCCCACGAACCCTGCGGCCGATGCCTTTTTGCAGGGCGGCGGAGAAATCTGCTACCGCGTTTTCGGCCTGCTGCTGTTCTTCGCCGGGATCACCTCGATTATCGGCGCGTCGTATACCTCGCTTTCCTTTGTCAAATCGCTGAGCAAGACGGTATCCAATCACAACAAGGCCGTGACGATTGCTTTTATCACCTGCGCTACGCTGGTCATGCTGCTGCTTGGCAAGCCTGCCACTCTGCTGATCATTGCGGGCGCGCTCAACGCGCTTGTGCTGCCGCTGGCTCTGGTGATCAGTCTGGTCGCTGCATACCGGAAAGACATCGTGGGTGAGGATTATCACCACCCCATCTGGCTCACCGTGACCGGCATTGTTTCGGCGATTTTGTTCGCGTACTTTGCAATCGTCGGAATGGGCAGCTTATTTTAATCGTCAGGAGGAATTTTATGTATTCGCAGACGAAATATCTCATCGCGGGGGACTCGGCGCTGGTCGTTGAGTTCGGCAACGAAATCTCCCCGCAGATCAACGAACGGGTTCGCGGGATGTATCTGGCGATTGAAAAGGCCGCGCTTCCGGGGATCGTGTCTTTGACCCCTACTTACCGCTCTCTGCTGGTTCAGTACGATCCGCTGACCGTGCCGTACCGCGAAATGCTGCAAACCCTGCAGAAGCTGGAAGGCAGCCTTGAAAAAATGGAGCTGCCAAAGCCCAACGTGATGGAGATCCCCACGCTTTACGGCGGGGACTGCGGCCCCGATCTGGATTTTGTATGCCAGCACAGCGGGCTGAGCCGCGACGAGGTGATCCAGATTCACTCCTCGCGCGAGTATTTGATTTACATGCTGGGCTTTGCCCCGGGCTTTCCTTATCTGGGCGGAATGGATGAGCGCATCGCAACGCCGCGCCTGAAAACGCCGCGAACCAAAATCAACAGCGGCTCGGTCGGGATTGCCGGGCAGCAGACGGGCATTTACCCGCTGGCCAGCCCCGGCGGCTGGCAGCTCATCGGCCGCACGCCGATTTTGCTGTACGATCCGCAGCGCAATCCTCCCATTTTGTACCGCACCGGGGATTACCTGAAATTTGTTCCCGTCAGCGAAAAGGAATACGGCGAGATCGAACAGCAGGTGGCGCAGGGCAGGTACCAGTATCGCCTGTACCCCAAAAAGGAGGCGAAAGAATGAACGCAGTAAAAGTGATTTCACCGGGCGCCCTGACCACTGTTCAGGATGCGGGCCGGTTCGGATTTTTGCAGTCGGGCATTTCGGTGTCCGGCGTGATGGACAGCTACAGTCACCGCGCCGCCAACCTTCTGGTGGATAACCCGCAGGAGGAAGCGGTGCTGGAAGTAACCCTGATGGGGCCGGTGCTGGAATTTCAGTGCAGCACGCGGATCGCAGTGACCGGCGCCATGATGCAGCCGAAGCTCAACGACCAGCCGGTTCCCATGTGGCAGACCATCCCGGTAGGGGAGGGCGACCGCCTGTCGTTTTCCGGTATTCAGGGCGGGTGCCGCGCCTATATCGCGTTTGCCGGTGGGCTGGATGTTCCGGTCATCATGGGCAGTAAATCCACTAACCTGAAAGCGCAGATGGGTGGATTTGAGGGACGCATGCTGAAACGGGATGATGTGGTGCCGCTGAAAGCGCCGTCTGGGGAAGCAAAGCTGTGGGCCGCCAGTGAGGAATGGATTCCGAAATTCCCCACACAGATCACTCTGCGGGCCGTTCTTGGGCCGCAGGAGGACTTGTTTACCGAAGAGGGCATCGCCAGCTTTCTGAATACCGAGTACCTTGTCACCCCGGCGAACGACCGGATGGGATACCGCCTGGAGGGGGAGGAGATCACCCATAAGGCGGGAGCGGATATTGTGTCTGACGGCATCGTGATGGGTGCGGTTCAGGTGCCCAGCAGCGGCCAGCCCATCATTCTGATGGCAGACCGGCAGACCACCGGCGGATATACCAAAATCGCCACCGTGGTAACGGCAGACCTGCCTCTGCTGGCGCAGGCGCAGGCCGGAACTAAAATCCGCTTCGAGCGGGTCAGTGTAGAAGAAGCACAGCAGCTTCTGCATGAATTCCATGAGCGCCTCCAGGCATTTGCCAGAACCCGTCGACCGGTAAACGACTGACGGATTCCCCCGCAGTGCGGGAAGGAGGGACAAAGCATGAACAGCGCAGTCGTACTTTCCCCGGGGCTTTTTACCACGGTGCAGGATGCGGGCCGGTTCGGTTTTCTTGAATCGGGTATCTCCCCTGCCGGGGTGATGGATGATTATAGCTTTCGGGCGGCGAACCTGCTGGTGGGCAATGCGCCTGATGAAGCGGTGCTGGAGGCGACGCTGATCGGCCCCAGCCTGCGGTTTCAGGGTCGCTGCCTGATCGCGGCGACCGGCGGCGAGGCGGAAATGAAGATCAATGGGCACGCCTTTCCCATGTGGCAGTCGGTTCTGGTGAATGCGGGGGATGTTCTCTCCTTTGCGCCGATGCGCCGGGGCTGCCGGCTGTACATTGCCTTTGCGGGCGGAATTGCCGTTCCCGGTGATCTGGGGAGCAAATCCACCTGCTGCAAGGCGCAGGTCGGCGGTCTGCATGGGCGCCCTTTGCGCACGGGGGATGAGCTGCCGCTCGCAGAAAGCGCAAATACTGCCGCGCTTGCGGCACGCACAGAGCTGGTACCTGATTTTCCGGTGCAGGTTTCCCCGCGTGTGGTTCTGGGGCCGCAGGAGGATGCGTTTACCCCACAAGGAATCCAGACATTCCTCAGCAGCGACTATACGGTAACTCCCGTCAGCGACCGCATGGGGTACCGGCTGGAGGGGCCGCAGATCAAGCAGAGCGCGGGGGCGGATATTATCTCCGACGGCATTGTGATGGGCGCGGTTCAGGTGCCCGCCGGCGGCCAGCCGATTATTATGATGGCCGACCGGCAGACAACCGGAGGGTATACGAAAATCGCGGCGGTCATAACGGCGGATCTGCCCCTTTTAGCGCAGGCCCGGCCCGGGGACATCATCCGTTTTCGTACAGTCAGTGTGGAGGAGGCGCAGGAAGAGTTGTTGGCATATCGGGAAAAAATAGAGAATTTCAAAGAAAGCATGCTGCCGGTGCAGGATGCACAAATGCAGCTGTCTGTAAACGACGTCATGCGGCTGATGCAGGAGTTTCAGAACTGCCGGATCAGCGTGCTGCGCCTGTCCAATCAGCAGGGCGAGCTGTATCTGGAAAAAAGCAGTCCCGGGAAAAGCGGCGGGACGGAGACCGCCGCAGAGCCTCAGGAGGACTGCCGAAAGCCTGCGCAGGACAGCGTGGTGATCTCGCCGCTGGTTGGAATGTTTTATGCGTCCGCCGCGCTGGATCAGCCGCCGTTTGTTCAGGTTGGAACAGCCGTGAAAAAAGGCGACCCGCTGTTTGTGATCGAATCCATGAAGATCATGAATGAGATCGTCAGCGAGCGCGACGGCGTCATTACGGAAATCATGGCGCAAAACGAGCAGGCGGTAGAATTCGGTCAGCCGGTTCTGCGGATGAAATAAGAGCTGTTTTGGGCAGCGTGGCGAGGGATAACAATGTTCGAAAAGGTGTTGATCGCGAACCGGGGCGAAATCGCGGTACGAATTCTTCGTGCATGCACAGAGCTGGGGCTTGATACTGTGGCGATATGCTCCCAGGCCGACAAAAACGCCCTGCATGTTCAGCTTGCAGACAGGTCGGTTTGTGTGGGACCGGCCCCGTCGGCGAAAAGCTATTTGAATATGGATGCGATTCTGTCTGCGTGCAAGATAACCGGGGCCGATGCGGTGCATCCCGGCGTAGGCTTTCTGAGTGAAAATGCGGAATTCGCCGAACGGTGCGAAGAGCAGGGAATCTGCTTTATCGGCCCGAAGGCCAAAGTGATCCGCAAAATGGGTGACAAAGCCAACGCCAAGCGCGCGGCTGCGGCCGCGGGCGTGCCGACGATTCCCGGCTCCCCAGGCGTGGTGCGGGGGCAAAAGGAAGCCGAGGTATGTGCGCAGCGCATGGGGTTCCCGGTTTTGATCAAGGCATGCGCCGGTGGCGGCGGGCGGGGGATTCGGCAGGTGGATTGTGTGGGCCAGCTGCCGGAGGCTCTGGCCGTCACCCGGGAAGAGGCGCTGCGATTCTTTGGGTGCGGAGATGTTTATCTGGAAAAAAAGCTGCTGAATCCCCGCCATGTTGAGGTTCAGATTCTGGCGGATTCATTCGGCAACGTGGTGTATCTGGGGGAGCGCGACTGCTCTTTGCAGCGGCGGCACCAAAAGGTGCTGGAGGAATGCCCTTCCCCCAGCACGGCCCTCACGGACGAGGTTCGCAGAAAAATGGGGGAAGCCGCTGTTCGTGTTGCCCGGCAGGTGGGCTACACAGGTGTGGGGACAGTGGAATTCCTTCTCGATCACGACGGCAGCTTCTATTTTATGGAGATGAACACCCGTATTCAGGTGGAGCATCCCATCACGGAGCTGGTGTGGGGCGTGGATTTGGTGGAATGGCAGATTCGTGTGGCCCGGGGGGAAAGGTTGACCTTCGGGCAGAGTGATCTGCTCGCCAGAGGACATGCGATCGAGTGCCGCATCAATGCGGAAACTCCCGAAAAGAACTTTGCCCCTTCCGTGGGCACGCTGACGAATCTGCGCCTGCCGGGCGGCAGCGGAATCCGGCTCGATACCGCGGTGTATGAGGGCTACTCCATTCCGCCCTATTATGATAACCTGCTCGTCAAGCTGATTGCCCATGCGCCTACCCGGGAGCAGGCCGCGGCGAAAATGAGGCAGGCCATCCGGGAGTTTTCGGTCTCCGGTGTGGATACCAACGCGGCATTTCAAATGCGGCTGCTGCAAAGCGAAGCGTTCCAAAGCGCGCAGTACGATATCTGCACGCTGGAATCGGAAGAAAGCATCGCCGCGCTTGTGTAGAGCCTCCTGGGGTGGAGGATCATCGTCGTTTTGCAGAGATTGTTTTTTTCGCTCATTCCCAGACAGATGAAGGAGGATCGTTATGAATTTGTTCCATCAGGAACCCAAAGTAGTCCGTCAAATGATCCGGGAGGGGAAAATCACCTCTCCCACCAGCGGAATGTGTGCCGGGTATGCACAGGGGAATCTGGTTGTGCTGCCCAGGGAGTTTGCATACGATTTTCTGCTGTTTACGCAGCGCAATCCAAAACCCTGCCCTGTTCTGGAGGTCAGCGACGTCGGTTCGCGTGAGTTTTCCATTACGGCAAAGGGGAGCGATATTGCCAGAGATATCCCCAAATACCGGGTCTACCGCGATGGAGTGATGCAGGGAGAGTACGAGGATGTTTCCTCCTTCTGGCGCGATGATTTAGTTAGCTTTCTGCTGGGGTGCAGCTTCAGCTTTGAAGCGCCAATGATCGAAGAAGGGATAGAGGTACGGCACATTACGGAAAACTGCAATGTGCCTATGTATATTACAAATATCCCATGCCGCCCGGCAGCATTTTCAGCGGGCCTGTTGTGGTCAGTATGCGGCCGATCCCCCACGAAAAGGTGGTAAAAGCCGTTACGGTGACCGAACGGATGCCGCAGGTGCATGGCACACCGATCCATATTGGGGACCCCGAATACATTGGAATCCGCGACATCCATCATCCTGATTTTGGCGACCCGGTCACCATCAAAGAGGGCGAGGTTCCGGTTTTTTGGGCCTGCGGTGTTACCCCGCAGGCGGTGGTTATGAATGTAAAGCCCCCATTTGTGATCACACATGCGCCGGGACATATGTTCATTACCGATATGAAAAATTCTCAATTATAACAGTAGCAAACAAAATAAAATTTTAAATTAAAAAAGGAGTTTTGACAATGAGTGCAGAAGCAACAATGATGAAGGCAGAGTATCCCGGAAAAATTTTGGATATCATGGTCCACGAGGGCGACAGCATAACAGCCGGTCAGCCGATTGTTTTGCTGGAGGTTATGAAGATGGAAAACGAGCTGCTTGCTCCCGCGGGCGGCGTTGTGGAAAAGATCCACGTTGAGAAAAATAATTCCGTCGGTGCCGGTGACGTTCTCCTCACCATTCGGTAACCGTTTCGATTCTGCTAACTGTAAAGGCCCTGCGGCGCTCCCGCAGGGCCTTTGCATAAACAAATAACATAAAATGGAGGCAATGATTTCTATGAAAAATAATACCGCATATGGTGTGGACTTTGATTTTACCACAGGTACGGCGCAGCGTCTGGGGGTTTCCGCGGGAAAAACACCGGGGGCTGATTTTGATGTCGTGCGTATGTATGGCGGAAGAAAGCGGTGCAACCTGACCGACGACGGCGCGGTCGTCGCCTACTACGGCGACGAGGGGTATTCAGAATCCGGCACACTGCATACTCCAATTGTTAAAGACGGAAAAACCTACCCGGCAGGGACTCCCGTTCAGGTAATGGTGGAACAGCCCAAGTTTTACTACAAAGTGGAGCCCGTTGCTTTAGAGCCGATTGAGGGCGGTCAAGGGCATCACATTCGCAGGGCCCGCTGGTGGGTCAGCGAGGATGCGCAGCCGGGCTTTCGGGTGTACCCAAGCTTTTTGCGGCGCGGCGTTGAATACGACTTCATATACTCCAGCGCTTATGAAGCCAGTATCTACGACAAGGAAAAGGCAACTTATTATTACGAGGATGAGAGTGTTTTTACTGCCAACCCAGGCTCAACGCTAACGTTGTCCTCCATTGCGGGCACAAAGCCGGTCAGCGGCGCGAACGGCCAGATGCTGAACCGCGCGAACGCACGCGTTTTGACCGCCAATCGCGGGGATGGCTGGCAGCTCATTGATTTTCTGTCGCTCAACGCCACCGAATTGCTGATGCTGGTGGAATACGCAAGCTTCGACTCGAAAAAGGAAATCGGAAAAGGCGTGGTGAACAAAGAGGTCGGCGAAGGCGGGAACGGAGCGGAAAAAACCGGGCAGACATCGCACCTTGGGAATACCTCCGGCTCCGGCGGCCCTGACGACGGTTTTTCCTCGGTTACATACCGCGGGGAGGAAAACCTGTGGGGCAATATCTGGAAGCTGGTCGACGGTCTCAACTTTGAATGCAGCGGAATCAATGCCGTTTGGTGGAGCGACGGGGAGTACCAGGACGACTATAAGGGTGCGCCCTACCGCAACACCGGCTTCACCCTTTGCAAAGAGAATGGCTTTACTTCCGCGTTTGCGTACAGCGAGGAATGTGATTTTATGTTCCTGACCTCAGAGGTGAAAGGTACGGAGGAAGGCCCAGTGGGCGACTACTTCAAGCAGAACAATACGTTCGATGGATGGCAGAGCTCGATGTTCGGCGGGCGGTGGTGCCAGAAAACATGGCCCGGTCTCTTTTTCTGGTATGCCGATCTGGCGACAGGAAGAGCCTCAAGTAATATCAGTGCTCGTATCATGTATCTTCCGGTGCAAAAATAAGCCCGAAAAGGCCCGCGGAATTTCCGCGGGCCTTTTGCTGTTAGTAAGACGGTTTTCAACCGAACTTAACTAGATTGTGGAATCATTTCTATTCCATTGTTCTTGGGGTCAAGGCCGTCTTCTTAGAAATTGAATTCAGCGGACCAGTCAAACTCCCCGCTGGTTTCCACATTTTTGGGCCAGTGAGCGCACCAGGCCGGAACGCCCGGGTGCTCCACGCGGTCCAGGCTGGGTGTATAGGGCTTGATGTCCAGAATCGGGCTTTGATCCAGCGCGTCGAAATAGGCAAGGCCGATGATCCCTTTTTCCATCTGCAGATACGTTACCTGCGCGCAGGTAAGCGCAATGGGGTTCGGGCGCTCTGGTGAGCGCGTGGCAAAGGTTCCCAGTAGCGCCGGCCCCTTAGAATAAGGCTGCTCCTCCGTCAATACCGATCTGCTTTCAGAGTTGTCGCAGCGGTCGAACCACCAGAAAATATTCAGATACTCAAAGCCCTTCAGCCCGGTCATGGCCTCTCTGTACTCCGGATTCAGTTCAATCCAAAAGCGATGTTCGTCTGTGCGGGCGATCCCGATTTGTTTTACTGTCAATAATTCCATAAAGAATCTCCTCATCTGATTTGATTTTTACGGTACCGTATTTTCAGTATAACAAAGTGTATGAACACTACAAGCGTTTTTTATAAAAACACATCATTTGTTGTGGAATGGATGACTTTGCCGTTCAAGAAAGCCTCCTTTCATAAAAAACACCTGACCCCACAAATAAATGGGGTCAGGTGTTTTTTTAATGCAAAACCTCCCGGATCGCCGGGAGGTTTCTCTTAAAAATCATAGTTGCCGGGAATCTTTGCAGAAAACAGCAGTGCGGATTCCTTGCGGCCCGGTTCGCTTCGATTTCGATTCAGAGCGTCAGCATACGGTAGAGCATGCCGCCATAGCGGTTCTCCAGTTCTTCCAGACTTTTGGAATCATACACCTTACAGGACGAATGACTCAAAGTGGAATCCAGGTATTGGCTGGCGGCCTGAAGCAGCGTTTCGTTCTGCACCGTATAAAACAGCGGCCCTTTCTTTGTTTGGTAAGCGGCGGGATTTTTGAGAAATAGTTTTTGGGGATTGATGTATACGGAAAAGGTAGGGGCAAAGCTGGGGGAGAACGTGTCGTCATCCAGAACGATAAAACGGATTTCAGGGTTGTGCATGACCTGCTTCTTTACATTTTCCAGATGTTCCAGCCGTTCCGAAGGGGACATTTGATACATGAGATCATCAAAGAAAAGTGCTCAGCCTTCCAGAGACCGTAGAACAGATGATTGCAGCAGGGAAAAATCGAGATGGCTCTTTTCAAAAACTTCTTCCCAAGTGATAAAAAGTCTCCGGATGAACTTGGAAAGAGCGGGGTTCGGCGCGTCGGCCTCCCCTGCCTGAATGAGTTTACTGCAGATGGACTCCGGAAGAAGAAATTCAAATCCATAGGGAGAAAAAAACTTGTATTGATCCCGACTGTAAAAATCGGTTCGGTAACCGTTGTTGTTCATGCTTTCCGGCGTGGCGGGCGAAAGCAGCAGGGGACACTCCTTTAAGCGGGCCATTACCGTCCTATAAAGCTGGTTGGCGTTTTCACCGGGCTCCAGCACCAAAAGAGCGTCCAGCTCCCCTTTTGGGCTCAGCGCCGCCATAAGCGCACCGCCGTTTTTTGCCGCGATCATCCCTTCCCCCTCCAGTCCGGAGCCATCATAAAGCGTGAGGTAAAACGTGGGATAACGGGTCAAAAAGCCGTAAAGGAGGCCCAGGTTTTTCATCGGGTCTTTCTGAAAGCGCTCCATATTCAGTGCGGCGTGAAAATGAAGTTCCATGTCACCTGCCAGTTGATCCAGCACGGTAAAGTCCCGGCTTTTCAGCAGCGTGAGCAAATCGATGCTGCAGAATACCTCGCCTCCCGCCGTAAGGCGATGACGGGCAAATTCCTGTAAAGAGCTCAGCATCTGATTGCGATGAGTCAGCAGCTCGATTTTGGAAGAGGCGGAGGTTGTCTTTGTGTGGGCAGACGCTTCATAAGCCTTTGTCAACAGGGTACAGATGTGCTGCTCTACCGTATGCCCGGATTCGCAGCCCGGGAACGCAGTGAAAAATTCATTCTCACGCCCGTCCTGCTGAATGCTGGTGGCAAAAAAACAAACCAAAATCTTATTCACCGTGGCTGCTGTTTTGGGCGCAGGAAGAAGGTCCTTGTTGCACCACTTACTGACGTACGAGACATCGTATCCTATTTCGTCGGCGACAGCATAGAGCTTACTTCCAGTAAAATCGATGAAACGCCGCAGCATGATTCCATAGTCCGTCATCGTCATTCCTCCCAAATTAATTCCTGTTTAGAATACCATAAATAGCAAATAGTTTCAAATGGAATGCAATTTCATTCAAAATAAATCCATTGCATTTCATTTTTAAAAGGCAACGGCGATGATACAATATACACAAAATTAATCAACAAACGATAGGAAGGATGAGCGATTTGAAACCAATGCGCATGCATCATGTGGGGGTCGTTTTGCCTACGGTAGAGCAGGCGGAACACCTGATCGATCTGCTGGGGCTGGAGGTGGACTACCGCGGGTATGTCAAAAGCTATCACGCCGATCTGATCTTCACCAAATATGGGCCGATGATGGAAAGCCCGATTGAATTCATCATTCCCCACGAAGGAGTGCTGACCAAATTCAATAACGGAAAGGGAGGCATTGCCCACATTGCCTTTGAGGTAGAGGATGTGGAAGCCGCCAGTCAGGAGCTGCGCGGCAAGGGCCTGGAGATGCTGGAGCCGGAGGCGGTGGAAGGCACCTCAGACATCATTGTCAATTTCCTGCGGCCGCGGTATTCGGAGGGCATTCTGATTGAACTGGTTCAAACGGTAGCCCCCATTGATCGCGGTGCAGAAGCAAACAAAAGCCGGTAAGCCGATGGAATAGGGAAAGGGGAAAGCTGCCGCATGTATACGATGGGCATCGATATCGGTTCTTCTTCCTCCAAGGCGGTAGTTCTGCAGGACGGCGTCAAGGTGGCTGCCGCCGCCGTCGTTTCAGCCGGCACCGGTACCAGCGGCCCCAAACGGCTGCTGGCTCAGATTCAGGAGCAAAGCGGTCTCTCGCCGGCAGATATGACTTTCATCCTTTCCACCGGATACGGCCGATCGCTGCTGGCGGTTGCCGATCTGCAAATGAGTGAAATTTCGTGCCATGCCAAAGGGGTGTTTTTTCAGAATCCCGCGGCGCGAACCATCATTGACATTGGGGGCCAGGATGTCAAGGCGATTTCATTAGACAGCCAGGGCAACATCCATCAATTTTACATGAATGACAAGTGTGCCGCAGGAACGGGGCGGTTTCTGGAAGTGATGTCCCGTGTGCTGGAGGTGAAGCTGGGGGAAATGGCAGAGTATCATTTCCGTTCCAAGCATCCGGCTTCGGTAAGCAGCACCTGCACCGTATTTGCAGAGTCGGAGGTGATCTCTCTTCTGTCCCAGGGCAGATCGAAAGAAGATATTATCGCCGGCGTCCACCACAGTGTGGCGGCAAAGGCCTGCGCGCTGGCGCAGCGGGTTGACATTGAAAACGAGGTAGTATTGTGCGGCGGAGTAGCGCTGAACAGAGGCGTTGCCGACGCGATTCAAACGGAGCTTGGCGAAAGGCTTGCGATTGTGCGCAGCCCCCAACTCACCGGTGCGCTGGGAGCCGCCCGCCTGGCTTATGAAGAAGCAAAACGAAAGGGGAAATCAGCATGAGTGAAAAAGCAATCAGCCAAATGACTGCAAAAGAACTGCTGGCCTACTATCAGGCTAAGCTGGATGAGGAGGCCCGACAGGCCAAAGCCAATGGAAAACTGGTCTGTTGGTCGGCCTCTGTGGCTCCGCCAGAGATGTGCGTGGCCATGGATATTGCAATGGTGTACCCGGAAACACATGCCGCCGGCATCGGCGCGCGAAAAGGCTCGCTGGATATGCTGGAGGTAGCCGACCGCGACGGCTATTCCGTGGACTGCTGTTCCTACGGCCGGGTAAATATGGGCTATATGAAGCTGCTCAAGGAAGAAGCCGTCACCGGCAAAACCCCGGAGGCGCTGGCCAACTCCCCGGCTGCCCGTGTTCCACTTCCAGACCTGGTGATCACATGCAACAACATCTGTAATACATTGCTCAAATGGTACGAGAATCTGGCCGCGGAGCTGAACATTCCCTGTATCGTGATCGATGTTCCCTACAATCATACCATGCCCGTTCCCGAGTATTCCAAGGAGTATATCGCCGACCAGTTCCGCAACGCCATTTCTCAGCTGGAGGTGATCTGCGGGCGTCCTTTTGACTATGAGAAATTCCACGCAGTCCGCCAGCAGACGCAGCGCTCCATTGCTCAGTGGAACCGGATCGCCTCGATGAGCCGGTTTAAGCCCTCTCCGCTCAACGGCTTCGACCTTTTCAATTACATGGCGCTGGTCGTTTGCGCGCGCAGCCGGGATTATGCCGAAATCACTTTCCGCAAGTTTGCGGATGAGCTGGAGGAGAAATACAAAAAAGGCGAATACGCCTTTAAGGGAGCGGAACAGAACCGCATTACATGGGAAGGCATTGCGGTATGGCCTTATTTGGGGCACACCTTTAAATCCCTGAAAAACATGGGAACCATTATGACGGGCTCCGCCTACCCCAATATGTGGGATTTAACTTACGACGCCGAGGATGAATCGCTGCATTCCATGGCCGAAGCCTATACGCGCACATACATCAATACGTGCCTGGAAAACAAGGTCAATGTTCTTTTGGGAATTATGGAAAAGAGCCAGAGCGACGGGGTGCTCTATCACCTGAACCGAAGCTGTAAGCTGATGAGCTTCCTCAATGTGGAAACCGCGGAACTGATCTATGAGAAAAATGGTCTTCCTTACGCCAGCTTCGACGGCGATCAGACCGATCCGCAGAATTTTGCCCCCGCCCAGTACGATACCCGTGTGCAGACGCTGGGTGAGATGATGAAGAAGCGGTCTTCTGCGGCAGATGCGGAATAAGGAGAGGAGAAAACAGCATGCAAAAGATAAATACAGTATTAAAGCAGTTTCGGGACATTGCCGCCAATCCCCGCAAAATGATGGAGGACTATCAGGCTGAAACCGGGAAGGGCGCCATCGGCATCATGCCCCTTTATTCCCCGGAGGAACTGGTTCACGCCACGGGCTATTTGCCGATGGGGCTTTGGGGAGCGAACCGCCCCGTCACCAAGGCACGTGCATACCTGCCGGCGTTTGCCTGTTCCATTATGCAGCAGGTGATGGAGCTGGAGTGTGAGGGCGCTTATGACGACCTGGCTGCCGTCGTTTTCTCTGTCCCGTGCGATACCCTCAAGTGTATGAGCCAGAAGTGGAAGGGGAAATCCCCGGTACTGGTCTTTACCCACCCGCAAAACAGAGGGCTGGAGTCCGCCAATCGTTTTCTGGAACAGGAATATCTCATCCTGAAAGAAAAACTGGAGAAGATCACCGGCGTGCAGATCACCAATGCCGCCTTAGAAAATTCCATCCATATCTATAATGAAAACCGGGCTGTCATGCGCGAGTTTTCTCAGTTGGCGGCCCAGTATCCCCAATTGATCTCCGCCGTTGACCGTCACGCGGTGTTCAAATCGCGGATGTTTGTAGAAAAATCCCGTCATACGGCCATGGTGCGTTCCCTGATCGATGCTTTGAAGGCGATAGAACCGCAGCCATGGGACGGCAGGAAAATCATCCTGACCGGTATTCTGGCGGAGCCCGACGGTCTGCTGGAAATTTTTGATCAATTGAAGCTGGCCGTTGCGGCGGATGATCTTGCGCAGGAATCGCGTCAGATCCGCGTGGATGTACCGGAAGGGAACGAAGCTCCGCTGTACCGTCTGGCCCGCGTTTGGCAGAATATGTACGGGTGTTCACTGGCTGTCGACACGAAGAAAAGGCGCGGCCCCATGCTGGTGGATATGGTACACAAAAACGGTGCGGATGCCGTGGTGGTGGCAATGATGAAGTTCTGTGACCCGGAAGAATGGGATTACCCCATCTATCGGCGGCAGTTTGAAGAGGCCGATATTCTTCACCTGATGATTGAGGTGGATCAGGAAGCCACTGCTTTCGAGCAGGCGCGAACCCGCCTGCAAAGCTTCGCAGAAATTCTGTAAGGAGGCGGTGATATGGAGAAGGTCAAAATCATTACTGCCGAAGAAGCGGCGAACCTTCTGCAGGACGGCGACACCTTGACCACCAGCGGTTTTGTCTCCAGCTGTATTCCGGAGGCGCTCAACAAAGCGGTGGAAAAGCGCTTCTTGAATACCGGGCATCCGAAGAGCCTGACCTATATTTACGCCAGCTCTCAAGGGAACAAAAAGGGCTGCGGCGGCGAGCACTACGCGCACAAAGGACTGCTCAAGCGGTTTGTCGCCGCTCATTGGGCCACCGTTCCCAGCCTGGGGGAAATGGCCCTTCGCAATGAGTTCGAGGCCTATAACCTTCCCCAGGGCGCGCTGTGTCACCTGTTCCGCGACATTGCGGGAAAGAAGCCCGGCACCATTACGCAAGTGGGGCTTGGCACTTTTGTGGACCCGCGCAACGGCGGCGGGAAGCTGAATGAGATCACCACGGAGGATATGGTGGAGCTGATCCGCATTAAGGGCAGGGAATATCTTTTCTATCCGTCCTTTCCCATCCAAGTTGCTTTTCTGCGGGGTACCTACGCCGATGAAACCGGCAATGTGTCACTGGAAAAGGAGGTCGCCACTTTAGAGGCGACTTCCGTGGCGCAGGCAGTGAAAAACAGCGGCGGAATTGTGGTGGTGCAGGTTGAGGCGATCGTGGCAGCCGGTACGTTAGACCCCCGAATGATCAAAATACCGCGCATTTATGTGGACTATGTGGTAGTTGCCGCAGCCGATGATCACGAACAGTGTCTGGGCTGCAGCTACGATCCGTCCATCTGCGGCGAACGCCGTGTTCTGGCCAATATCGCCGCCTCCGCTTCCTTCCCCATGAGCGCCAAGAAAATCATCGGCCGCCGGGGAATGCTGGAGCTAAAGCCCGGGGACGTGGTGAATCTGGGCGTTGGCGCGCCGGAATATGTGGCGGCTGCCGCCGCGGAGGAGGGCATCGGCGATCGAATGACTCTTACGGTGGAGAGCGGCTTGATCGGCGGAATTCCGCAGGGCGGGCCTCGGTTTGGCTCGTCGCAAAATGCGGAAGCGGTGCTGGATCAGGGCTATCAGTTCGACTTCTACGACGGCGGCGGTCTGGATTTGGCTTTTCTGGGGCTGGCGGAATGTGATGAGAAGGGCAATATCAACGTGAGCCGGTTCGGTCCCAAAATTGCCGGCTGCGGCGGATTTATAGACATTTCTCAAAACACGGGCAGAGTATGCTTTTGCGGTACCTTTACCGCCGGCGGCTTAAAGGTTCGCATCGCCGATGGAAAGGTACATATTGAGCAGGAGGGAAAGCAGAAGAAATTCCTCAAGAAAGTAGAAGAAGTGACCTTCAGCGGCGATATGGCAATCAAAAACGGGCAGCATGTCCGGTATATCACCGAGCGCTGTGTCTTGGAGCTGCGGGAGGACGGCCTGCATCTGATTGAAATTGCGCCGGGCATTGACCTTGAGACCCAAATTTTACAGCAGATGGAATTCTCACCGATTCTGGACAAAATCAACGGAGAAATTCCGCTGATGGATTCCCGTATCTTCGACGAGGGAATCATGGGTATAGCTTGAAAGCCCTATTCTGATTCCCGTTCACATACAACTTTCTCATTGGTGTTGTGTTCATGCGTTTGTTACCTGAAAAGAGCATCGGCATTCCGGCGTTTTGGCGGCTGCAACCCCGCCCTCGCATCGGAATGCCGATGTTTTTTCAGCGGTTTGATTTGCGGTGCACGCAGGATATGTGCAGCGCTTCACATTGACAAATGGAGAATGATAAGCGAAAATGGAGCAAGAGAAGGATAAAATCAGGAGGGAGAGAAAAGCAATGACAGAGGTGGTCGCCGCCCTGATCTGGGACGAGAACCGGTTCCTAATCTGCCAGCGCCCGGCCAGCAAGGCCCGGCCGCTGCTGTGGGAGTTTGTTGGGGGAAAGGTTGAGCCGGCGGAAGCAAAAGAGCAGGCTCTGGTTCGGGAATGCCGCGAGGAGTTGGGGATTACGGTGCAGGTCGGCAGCGTGTTCTGTGAGGTGACGCACGAATATCCAGATCTTACGGTACATTTAACTTTGTTCCACGCCGTGATTTCGTCGGGAACACCGCAGAAGCTGGAGCACAACGATATCCGCTGGATCACGCCCGGGGAAATCCCGCAGTACAAGTTCTGCCCGGCGGATGTGGAAATACTGGAGAAGATCATCCAATCCAGTAAAAGCATCTCTTGAGCGGAGCCGTTTTAAAAGCGAAAGGAAGTGTGTTTGATTTTTTCTCTACTGGAATAAAAAAACGTATAAATGATAACAGCAAAGAAGGGTGCCATTGGGAGCACCCTTCTTTGCTGTTATTGGAAATTGTTGTAGGAGGCAAAATTGATTAGATTGCGGCAGAGCCGCGCTCTTTGGTGCGGATGCGGATCGCATCCTGCACGTCATATACAAAGATTTTACCGTCTCCGAATTCGCCCGTATAGGCAGATTCCACAATGCTGTCGGCAATAGCAGAGATCCGGTCATCCTCAGCGACGATTTCAAGCTTGATTTTATGGAGGAAGTTGTAGTCTACCTCTGTGCCGCGCACAATTTCCTTCCATCCCTTTTGGGTACCGAATCCCATGGTTTGTGTCACGGACATTCCGGTTACCTTTTGCTTATTCAGAGCCTCTTTGACATCTTCCAGCTTTTCGGGACGAATATAGGCTTCGATTTTTTTCATAAATGGCCCATCCTTTCTTAATCAGTCCATACCGTCGAATGCGGGGTAAGCGACCTCACCGTGTTCGCAGTGATCCAGACCCATATCTTCTTCTTTCTTAGAAACCCGGATTCCCTTGGTCAGTGCAGAGGCGATTCCCACCGCAATGAGCGTGCCTACAACAGCCACGCAGATCGTGACGCCGATTGCGCCCAGCTGGCGCAGGAAGAGGTTCGCGTCGCCAAAGAGAAGTCCATCCCAGGCGGCCGCGGGGTTAATGGACTTAAGAGTGAACAGGCCTGTTGCAATGCCGCCCCAAATGCCGCCGACACCATGGCAGCCGAATACATCCAGCGCATCGTCGTAGCCAAACTTTGCCTTGACGACCGTGATAAAGAAGTAACTGATGGGACTGGCCAGAAGGCCGATGATAACCGATGCCCAGATCGGCACGAAACCGGCCCCGGGGGTAATGGCAACAAGGCCGATCACCGCGCCGGTAGAAGCGCCTACCAGAGTGGGCTTTCCGTTTTTGAGCTTGTCGATCAACAGCCAGGAAAGCATGGAGCAGGCCGCAGCCAGATTCGTCGTCATCATGGCGTGAATCGCCAGCTCATTCATAGCCAGTGCGCTGCCGCCGTTAAAGCCGAACCAGCCGAACCACAGCAGTGCAGCGCCCAAGAGAACAAATGGAACATTGTGGGGGTGGTAGGTCGCTTTGCCGTAGTGATTCCGTTTCCCCAGTACCAGAGCCAGCACCAGAGCACTGACGCCGGAGCTGATGTGAACCACGTTGCCGCCCGCAAAATCAACAGAGCCAATATCAAACAGAAATCCGCCGCCCCAAACCATGTGGGCCATGGGGTAGTAGACGAGAAGCGACCAAAGTGTGACAAAAATCACGAGGGAAGAGAACTTCATTCGTTCCACGATCGCGCCGGTAATCAGTGCAGGGGTCAGAATGGCAAACATCATCTGGAAGAACGCGAAAGCCATCGTATTTGGCGCAAGAGTGGAATCGGACAAAGAAAAGTTCAGGAGGAACCAGTTGGCATCGCCAATAATACTTCCGCTTCCGCTAAAGGAAAGAGAAAATCCGACCGCAAACCACAGCAGAGCTGCGATTCCCATCAAAACAACCGAGGACATGATGGTGTTGACCATGTTTTTTCGTTTGGCAAGGCCGCCGTAAAAAAAAGCCAGCCCCGGGGTCATGATAAAAACGAGCACCGAAGATACCAGAACCCATAATACATCCGCACTATTCATAAAAGTAGAACTCTCCTTTTCTGATAGAAATGGGGCCAGCAATTAACTGCACCGCCGCACAGTATCGCTGACCCCATTGTCATTTATTTATTTTTGGAAAAGAAAATCAGCCCTGCCTGCTGAGCCGGTGGCACAGAAGGGTGGGGCTGACATCATCGCCAGAAACGCCTGATATAGAATTGTATTGGAATCGTGAATAGAAAAGGGCGTTTGCTTACGACAGATAAGTGGTGTAAATGGAGCGGTAGGGGTTGTTTGTGTTCGGCTCCAGAACATAGAAAGGCTTCTCCAGGATTTGCTCCTTCTCTACGCTGAAATGCTCGCAAAAGCTTTTCAGGTATCCGTCAATGTGATCCAGATCATATTTCGTCGCTTTTCTGGAGACAACCTGAGCGGGGAGATCCTCCGGCAGGGAATCACAGCGCAGGAAAATGCAGCCGCCGTGCATTCCGGTGCAGCATTGTGCGCCCACCGGGGCTTGCTCCTCTTCGTTCAGGCCCAGCACAATGATGGTGCCGCCCGCCTGGTACTCGCCCAAAAAGCTTCCGGCTTTGCCGCCGACCACCATGACAGGGCTGTTTTCCTGATAAGCCTTCATATGAATACCGGCCCGAAAACCGACGTTTCCTTTGATATAGATTTCACCGCCGCGCATGCCGTAGCCGGTCGCGTCGCCGCAGTTTCCGTGGATCACGATGCTGCCGTTGTTCATCGTGTCGCCGGTGGCGTCTTGGGCGTTGCCGTTTACCTCAATGTCGGCGCCGTTCAGGTAAGCGCCAAGGGCATTTCCGGGCGTGCCGTTGATGGTCAGCTTCCGTTGCCCCATGCCGCTGCCGATGAATCGTTGCCCCAGGCAGTTGTCGATAATCACGTTTTTGTCTTCCGTGTTTCTGATTTGCTCGTTGAGCACCCGGAAATTCAAATTGTTCGTTGCGTTGATTCTCATAACCAGCACCTCCTGTAAAATTGTGTTTTTGTCATACTGTTTCAAAAGCGGATGATCGCTTCTATCAGGGTCTGTTTTCAGGGGAATGGACTGCTATTCCCCGGCGTGTTTGATGCCAAGAATGTCGAGCTCTTTTTGGTTCAGTCCGATTCCGCGGAGCATCAGGCGGTTGCCCTTGAGCGCTTCGATGGAGTTGATACCCATGCCGCCCATCATTTCCATGATCTCGTGCTGCCAGGCGGATACCAGATTCACCAGCCGGCGGGTTCCATCGTCGGGGTCCAGGCGTTCCACCAGGTCCGGGCGCTGGGTGGTGATGCCCCAATTGCATTTGCCGGTCTGGCAGCTGCGGCACATGTGGCAGCCCAGCGCGATCAGCGCGGGGGTCGCGATGTAAACCGCGTCCGCGCCCAGTGCGATGGCCTTGAGCACGTCGGCGGAATTGCGGATACCGCCAGAGACCACCAAAGAAATGTTGTTGCGGATCTGCTCCTCCCGCAGGCGGTCGTCCACCGCGGCCACTGCCAGCTCGATGGGGATGCCCACATTGTCGCGGATGCGGGTGGGAGCGGCGCCGGTGCCTGCGCGGAACCCATCGATGGCGATGATGTCCGCGCCGCTGCGGGCGATGCCGCTCGCGATGGCCGCCACGTTGTGAACGGCGGCGATCTTGACGATGATCGGCTTGGTATAGGCGGTCGCTTCTTTCAGCGAATAGACCAATTGGCGCAAATCCTCAATGGAATAGATGTCGTGGTGGGGGGCAGGGGAAATCGCGTCGCTGCCTTCGGGGATCATGCGGGTTTTTGAAACCTCGCTGCCCACTTTGTAGCCCGGCAGATGTCCGCCGATGCCCGGTTTTGCACCCTGGCCGATCTTGATCTCTATCGCGGCCCCGGCGTCGAGATAAGCCTTGTGAACGCCGAAGCGCCCGGACGCCACCTGAACGATGGTGTTTTTCCCATATTTGTAAAGGTCCTGGTGCAGACCGCCCTCGCCGGTGTTGTAATAGGTGCCAAGCTGCTCGGCGGCCCGCGCCAGACTCTGGTGAACGTTGTAGCTGACCGCGCCGTAGCTCATGCCCGCGAACAGAATCGGAACCTTCAGCGCCAGGTGCGGCGGAGCCTTCTCAAATTTCAGGCGGCCCTGCTCGTCACGCTCCATCTTGCTCGGCTTTTTGCCGAGAAAGGTGCGGGTCTCCATCGGCTCTCTCAGCGGATCGATCGAGGGGTTTGTCACCTGAGAGGCGTTGATCAGTATCTTATCCCAGTAAATGGGGTAGCTGCGGGGATTGCCCATGGAGGAGAGCAGCATGCCGCCTGAACCCGCCTGCTGGATCACCTCGTTGATGGCGGAGGAAGTCCAGTTGTCGTTGAGCTTGTAGGTGTTGTCGGACTTGACGACCTTCAGGGCCAGCGTGGGACAGAATGCCACGCACCGCTGACAGTTGATGCACTTGGTACTGTCGGCCCTCATGGTCTTGGTTTTCGCGTCGTAGGTATGTACGCCCAGCCCGCATTGCTTTACGCAGATTTGACAGTTGGTGCACAAGTCCTTATCGCGTACGACCGTATAATCAGGATATAAAAAATCCATAGACATCACAGCTGCGCCTCCTTGTTCAGTGTGTAGATCACCGGCTCGCCGTATTTGGGAGCAAAAATATGGTCTAAATTCGGCTCAATGGCGCGAATGGCGCATTCCTCGCTGGCGATGTAAACCATATCGTCTTTTTCCGCCGCCACAAGCGAGCGGAGCTTCAGGCGGTCGTTCAGGGCCATGATCCCGCCCTCAAAGCCCAGCAGAATCGAAAAAGGGCCGGTAATCAGCAGGTCCGAGAAGATATTGCGCAGATAGGTGTAGTAGCGCCTGCGGTCCTCCGGCATGCGGTCGATCTCTTCCCAGAAGGGGGCGGCGATCACGTCGGCTACCTCCGGCAGGGTGAGCTGCTTGCGCCGGTGCAGGTAGTCGATCATATAAGTAATGACCTCCGTGTCGGTCAGCAGAGCGCATTTGTAGCCGTACATTTCGATAAAGCGCCGGTTGGCGTCGTAACTCGAGATTTCACCGTTATGTACGATCGTGTAATCCAGCAGCGCGAACGGATGAGCCCCGCCCCACCAGCCGGGTGTGTTTGTGGGGTAACGCCCGTGAGCTGTCCAGGAATAGCCCTCGTATTCCTCCAGTCGATAGTAGCGGCCCACATCCTCGGGGTACCCGACCGCTTTGAACACACCCATATTCTTCCCGCAGGAAAACACATACGCTCCTGCAATATCGGCATTGATTTTAAAGACGCATTCCACCACGAGTTCCTTCTCCTCCAGCTCCTTGTCTTGAAGGAAGTGGGGGGCAGGAACTGCAAAATAGCGCCAGATGATCGGCGCGTCGGTGATCTGCGGTATCGGCCGTGTCGGGATCTTTTCCGATACGGAAATTTCAAAATATTTTAACAGAAGCTTTTCGGCTTCTTCTTTCGCTGTTTCATTATCATAAAATACATGGAGCGCGTAGCATTCCTTGTGTTCGGGGTAAATCCCATAGGCCGCAAAGCCGCCGCCCAGGCCGTTGCTGCGCACACGCATCGTTTCAATGGAATCAATGATTTTTTCTCCGCCGAGCCTTCTTCCGTTCCGTGAAAAAATTCCGGAAATCGCACATCCGGATGGAATCCGGATTTGGCCCTCTTTCAACATGTTACCAACCTCCCTGACTTGTAAAGCGATCTTTCTGATTTTGCATGATTCGAATTAAAATCCTGCAAAATGAAGCACCCCCATCATATTCCATAAAATTTTACTTGTCAAGGTGGAAATGAAATATTTTTGATTTTATAATTCATATTCGTGATTGGATTTGAATTTTTTTGAATTTTTAAATAATTATTGTGTATTTTATGAAGGATTGAAACAGTTTAAATGCATTGAGGGGACGAGCCTTCTCCTTGTAGTTGCAGTATGGTGAAATAGATTCCGTATGATGGAATACTAAAAGAACCGGCTGATTTTCTTTTTTATATGTTCACAATACTGCCGGCGCAGGGAAAGAATCCTTAAAATGCAAAAAAAGAAGGCCTCTTGGTATAGGGGCCTTCTTTTCTGTGCCGCTCCGTTTACTTTTTGGGTTCGCCAAACACTTTTCGCATAGAGGTTTTCATGCTTGTGATCGTTTCCGCAATCACACGAATTTCTTTTGGGGAGCAGTCGGCGGTGATTTTGGAAATTTCATTTTGGAACACGTAAGCCGAATGGTCAATGTTTCCGCAGAGCAGTTCATCCGGTGAAACTTCCAGCGCATTTACAATCGCAATAAAGGTTTTGAGGCTGGGGATGGTATTGCCCGTTTCAATATGGCTGACGTGAGTTGTACCGGTGGAAATGAGTTCGGCTAATTTCTCTTGCGTAATGCCTTTTGCGGTTCGAGTTTTACGAATCCGCTTCCCAATATCAAGGTAGTCCACCATAATCTCTTTCCCTCCAAAATAATATTTGTTACTTGTATTGTATGTGCAGTTTGACCGTGCTATAATGGTCTAAAAAGGCAGTTAGACCAAATAGTTTAATAACTAAAAACTATTATTCTCTGGCGGTAACGGTAAACTTGATTGTGGAGATGACAAAAATGAATGATTTGCCGGGATCACACCTGACCCTTGATCGCGGAGTGTATACTGGCTCAATATGTTACGGCGGAGAAATACGCCGTGTAGAGCTGTATACCAGGGTGTTTTGCTTTGGGATCGCGTCCAACCGGTACCCGGAAGTGGGTCTAGAAGACTGCCTGATGTTTGGACGAGCCGCCTTTTTCCACGATATTGGCAAGCTCTGGATAGAAAATTCCATTTTGGAAAAACCGGACAAACTGCTGCCGGAAGAGATATTGATTGTACAGCAGCATCCGATTTATGGGAAGGACATTCTGGAGTGCCTGCAGATGAATCCCAACGGCTTTCAGGATGAACGGTTCTTCCGCTTGGCGATAGAAGCGGCGCTGGGCCACCATGAACGGTGGGACGGCCGGGGGTATCCATTCGGGATCAAGGGGAGGGATATTCCCTTTGTCGCCCGGGTGACTTCCATCTGCGACGCTTTTGATGCCATTATCAGCGGGCGGCCGTATCGTCATAAGCGGCCTGCGGACGAAGCGTTCTGCGAGATTGCAAGGTGCGCAAACACTCAGTTTGATCCCGTCCTTTCGGATTTGTTCCTGCAAAATAAAGATTTGATCCTGAAAGCGGTTTGGGCGCAGATGCAGCTTGTTCAAAGCGATACTGAATAAAGAGAGGAATATTTTGCCTTTGAGTTTGCTGTAACTAACATGCTTTACAAGCGCTCGCACGTGGCCTTTCTTTATTTTTAAATCATAAACGAAGCCCCATGAAGTTTCTGGTCGGATTAGGCCTGTCTTCCAGAACATAAAAAACTGCTCAGAGCAATTCTGAGCAGTTTTTTATGTTTTTAGTATGAGACACATGGAATTGCTAAGAGAAATAGTTTCGGTTCAGGACTGATTCTCCGTATTTATGCCAATCCAGAGCAAAAGATGGAGAGCGCTAAACAGAAAGGCCGAGAGATGTTTGAGCATCTCTCGGCCTTTCTATATATGATATGGTTTTACTTCAGCTTGCAAAGCTCACAGGCAACCTTCGCGCCGAGTGCGGCGTTGTTGTATACCAGATGAATGTTGGCATCCAGGCTCTTGCCTCCCGTGATCTTCTGGATTTTATCCAGAAGGTAGGGGGTGGTGTCCTTACCTTTGATACCAAGCTTATGCGCTTCCTCGCAGGCTTCGTCGATGGACTTTGCAATATAATCGTGATCCATGGCAAATTCCTCGGGGATGGGGTTGGTGACGAGCAGGCCGCCCTTCAGGTTCAAATCTTCCTTGGCCTGGAAAATGCTGGCCAGCTCCGCCGGGGTATCTATGCGGTAATCAACTTTGAAGCCGCTTTTGCGGGTATAGAACGCGGGCAGCTCCTCCGTCTGGTAGCCGAGGACGGATACGCCTTTTGTCTCCAGGTATTCCATCGTCAGGCCGAGGTCGAGGATGGATTTTGCACCGGCGCAAACCACCATCACCGGGGTGACGGCCAGCTCTTCCAGGTCGGCGGAAATATCCATGGTGGTTTCGGCTCCGCGGTGAACGCCGCCGATGCCGCCGGTGGCAAATACAGAGATTCCCGCCAGAGCGGCGACGATCATTGTAGCCGCAACGGTGGTCGCTCCATCCTCGCCGCGGGCAGCCAGTACCGGCAGGTCCCTGCGGCTCGCCTTGGTTACATCCAGTCCCTTTTTGCCGAGGTAGTCGATCTCTTCTTTGGAAAGACCGGCGCGCAGCTTGCCGCCGATCACCGCGATGGTTGCCGGAACAGCGCCGTTCTCGCGGATGATCTGCTCCACCTTCAGAGCGGTTTCTACATTCTGGGGATACGGCATACCGTGGGAGATGATTGTAGATTCCAGCGCGACGACCGGCTTATTGGCTGCAAGAGCCTCTTTGACCTCGGGAGAAATTTCGAGATATTGTTTCAGTTGATTCATGATAATACTCCTTTCAGTGGTGCTTCCGGCTTATGGATACTCATTTCACTTGAAAAAAGGGCCGTCGGTTGATCCTCCGCCTGCGGCGGGGAAGGAACCGCTGTGTTCGTAAAAGGCCTTTTTTAAAGCGAATTGGCGGTATCACTTTGCGGGAGCGTTGTTTCTCTATGTTTCATTTTGTGAAGTACGTTTTCACTGCTCATCTGCGGGCTGATGGTGGCCGTGCTTTCAATGCAGATGGATGCGGCGGCCATTCCGGCGCGGGCGCAGTCTTCCATCGAGAAATTCTGCAGCCAGCCCCACACAACCGCGGCCATCATGCTGTCTCCGGCGCCCGTGGTGTTAACGATCTCACTCTGGTACGGGGGAACGGCGACATGCTGCTCGTGGTTTGCGCAGTACACGCCGTTTTGCCCCATCGAGATAAACACCTGCGAAAGGCCGGTTTGCAAAAGTGCGTTCGCTGCCTGCTCCAGCGAATGTTCATCGTGAATTTTCACGCCGCTGAGCAGCTCGGCCTCGAGAAGATTCGGCTTGAGCGTGTGGATTTTTCCCAGCAGGCCGGAGAGTTTCCCCGCCTTTGCGGTGGAAACCGGGTCGCAGAATAGCGGCACATGAAAGGTTTCGGCAATATAGCGGATCGTCTCGGCGGTCAGGTTGGTATCGATCACGCACAGTGCTGCGTTGCTGATCAAATCGGCACGGCGTTCCAGGTACTGCGGGGTCAGATTGTCGTAAATCTGCATGTCAGAGATAGCCAGCTCCATATCGCCGTGTTCGTTTGTGATGAACACGTATGTGGAGGTCGACCCGCCCGGCACGGTCAGCGATTCTGTAATGTCGATGCCCGCGCTTCGGCAGCTTCCCGCCAGCTCCGCCGCATAGGCGTCCTCGCCCAGCGCGGTGATGAGCTTTACCTCTACGTCGAACATGGCGAGGTTCTGCGCGATGTTCCGTCCCACACCGCCAGGGGAAAGCGATACCCGCCCGGGGTTCGAGTCCTTCTGCACCAGAGGGGCAAAGGGCTTTCCGGCAATATCGATATTCGCACCGCCGATCACAACGACATACGGCGTTTTTTGCAGAATGTAGCTCTTGCCGAGGATTCTCCCTTTTTTCATCAGGTTCGAAATATGCACCGCCACGGAGGAACGCGAGATTCCCGCTTTATCCGCCAGCTCCTGCTGTGAAATGGTGGGGTCCTTTTCAATCCATTGAAGAATCTGCCGTTCTCTTTCTGTTATCATCTTATCACTTCCCTTTTCATGAGAATCAGAATGCTCTATCCGCAAGCGGCGGGTATCCCGTTCCGAGTTTCAAGGTTCTCTCAGCCGTCGGCAGTTTGCTGTCGCAAATGTTATAAAATTTTTGTAATCAAATGTTTATTAACGTAATCTTATGCTTACGTGATTTCAAGATTTAGTTTAGCAATCAAGCTCTAAACTGTCAAGAACAAAATGTGGAATTCCAGAAAAAAGCATGATTACCGTCATTGTGCACAAAATAGGTTTATGCGAATAGAAATTATGCTATATTTCACAAAAGAGGACACATGTCCTTTTGTTTCTCTCTTCTGTTGATATACAATACAATCAGAAGGGAGGGTGTATGGTGAAGGTCAGTGAATATTTAGAAGCGGAAAGCGAACCGTTCCGCAAGGAGCTTCGCAAGATGCTGGCGAAATATCCGGCAGACGGCCAGGTGTACCCAATCACCCTTTCGGCGGGCGAAAGTCTCATTCATGAGGACGACCCAAGCAATATGGTCTACTACCTTATGAAAGGCCGTGTGTCCGTTGTTACCAACCAGACCGGCGTTTCACGCTACACCCTGACCGAGGCCGCGGCGCCGGAGTTTTTTGGGGAATATGAGGTGCTCGGCGGAATTCCCCGTTATATTGCCGAGGTTCGCGCGGTGACCCCGTGCAAGCTGGCTGCTTTCCCGGTGGATGCCTATCTGCTGTGGATGCGCTGCGATCAGGAGCTGTTTTTCCTGCATGTTCGCTGGATTCTGAACAGCTATATCAACCAGACGGCCAATGAACGCAGCCTGCATTTTCTCGATTCGGACGGGAGGGTCGTCCAGTTTTTGATCCGCGCGTATGAAAAATGCGGGGATATGCCCGAATCCGTAAGGCTGACGTACACGCGCATGGAGATTGCCGAAACAACCGGCAACAGCGTGCGTACAGTAAACCGGGCCGTTTCACGGCTGGTGGCAAAGCACCTGGTGAGTGTGAAAAACGGAAAGCTGCAAATAACCGCCGCCCAGTACGAAGCCCTGAAAAAAGAGATGGAATCTTTTCTTTTGAAATAATCCCTGCGGCAGAGCGGACTGCCGCCTGCGCGCACCGTTTCCGCACAGAAGATCGGAAAGGAGAAATTGTCATGATTGATTTGGATAACACCTATCAAACCCTTACGTCCCGTGAGCTGACCCATGAACAGAAGCTGATGGGTCTGGCCAAATGTGCAGAGAATGCGCTGGATGTGCTGAACATTCCGCCGCGCACAAAGCATTTTTTTGAAACCGGCGCGATCAACGACCTGTTTGAAGGGGGAGCACCGTACCGCCCGCGTTATATTCTGCCCGATTACGAGAAATTTGTTGAGCAGGGCAGCGAGTTTTTAAAGCTGAGTCCGCCCAAAACGCTGGATGAACTGATTTTCTCCCTGATGATCCTGTATCGCCATGTGCCGTCCATTACAAACTTCCCAGTATATCTGGGCAGTCTCGACAAGATGATGGAACCGTACCTCGACGGCCATACAGATGAGGAAATTCGCGAAAAGCTGCGTCTGTTTCTCACGTATCTTGACCGCACCATCACCGACTCGTTCTGTCATGCCAACCTTGGGCCGGAGGATACCCGTGCGGGCCGCCTGATTCTGCAGGTGGAAGCGGAGCTGAAAAATACGGTTCCCAACTTTACCATCAAATACGACTCGGCCATCACGCCGGATTCCTTTATGGAGCAGGCGATCCAGTGCTCGCTGGACTGCTCGAACCCGGCCATCTGCAACCATGCGGCCAACCGGGTACCATTCGGCGACCAGTACGGCGTAGCGAGCTGCTACAACATCCTGCCGACGCAGGGCGGCGCATACACGCTCACCCGTGTCACGCTCACCGAGCTGGTGAAGGAAGCGAAAAACGAGGAGCATTTCCTGAATGAGCTGCTGCCGGAATGCCTTGGCCTGATTGCCGATTATATGAACGAGCGAATCCGCTTTATCGTGGAGGAATCCGGCTTCTTCGAGTCAAACTTCCTCGTGAAGGAAGGGCTGCTCTCCAAAGACTGTTTCCTCGGCATGTTCGGCGTTACCGGTCTCGCGGAGTGCGTCAACGCGCTGCTGCGTGAGCAGGGGAAGAAATATGGGCAGGATCCGGAGGCCGACGACCTCGGCGTGCGGATTATGAACAGAATCAACGAGCTTGTACCGCAGTATAAGGCGCTGTATTCTCCGGTCTGCGGCGATCAGTTCCTGCTGCACGCGCAGGTTGGGCTCGACAGCGACCAGGGCATTACGTCCGGTGTGCGCATCCCGATCGGCGACGAGCCGGTTTCCTTTGCCGACCATCTGCGCCACAGCTCGAAGTTCCATCATTATTTCCCTGCGGGCGTGGGCGATATCTTCCCGATCGCAAGCAACGTCCACCAGAATCCGGCCGCGCTGCTTGATGTGGTGAAGGGCGCGTTCTCCCTCGGCGTTCAGTACATGAGCTTCTATTCCGCCGATACCGACCTTATCCGCATTACCGGATTCCTCGTCAAGCGCAGCGAAATGGAAAAGTACAGAAAGCATGAAGCGGTTCTGCAGAATACCACGCAGCTTGGCGCGCCAAACTATGATAAAAATCACCTTGCTGAAAGAAAGGTTCGAATGGCATGACAAAAGTGCCTGTCAACCAGATCATTCCGTTCAGTACAGTCGACGGCCCGGGCAGCCGCACCTCCATCTTTTTGCAGAAATGCAACATCGCGTGCGGTTACTGCCACAATCCCGAAACGCAGAATCTCTGCAACAACTGCGGCGTCTGTGTGCCGCGATGTCCCGAGGGCGCGCTTTCTATGGTGGACGGAATCGTGGTGTGGGACGAATCCAAATGCGTATCCTGCAACACGTGTATTGAGGTGTGTCCGCATCACGCATCCCCGAAAATCCGCTGGATGGACGCCCCTGCCGTGATGAAGGAAGTGGAAAAGAACATCCCCTTTATCCGCGGGATCACCGTTTCCGGCGGTGAGTGCGGGCTGTACCCCCAGTTTTTGCAGGAGCTGTTTACACTGGCCAAAGCAAAGGGTCTTACCTGTCTGCTGGACAGCAACGGTACCGTGCGCTTTTCGAAATACCCGGAGCTGATGAAGGTCTGCGACGGTGTGATGCTGGATGTAAAAGCGTGGTCGCCGGGTGTATTCCGGGCGCTCACGGGCGGCGATAACGCCGCCGTCAAGGAAAACCTCCTGTTCTTATCCTCCTGCGGGAAGCTTGAGGAAGTGCGTATTGTCAATGTGGAGGGGCATGTCGACGCGGAGGACGCGATTCGCGGCACCGCGGAGCTGCTCGGTCCGCTGACCGGCAATACGCGCCTGCTTTTGATCTCCTTCCGGAATAACGGCGTGAAAGGCCCGTTCGCGGCATTTTCTTCCCCGTCTGCAGAGAGGATGAAGCAGCTCGCGGAGCTGGCCGCTTCCGTCGGGTTCCGCAATATCATTGTAAAATAGCGGCAAGCGGCTGTTTTACGCTTATCTGTAAAATCAATGTGCTTCGGCACAGATGGCCCGTTTCGAAAAATGAATTTCCTCCGATTGCGCCCCGGCCCGTTCTCCCGAAAAGGCGGGCCGGCCGGCCCAATCTGTTGAAAATGATTTTTTCTTTGCATAATTTCATTTTACGTTGCATTTTTAGAAAATTTCCATAAAATTCCATAAAATTAATTTACGAAATGGCAGAAGTGGTTTATAATATAGACAAACAGACCATTCAGGCCGTTGAATGAAACCGGTTTCAAGCTTTGTGGTACCAGCGAGCATGTTTTTGCAGGCAGGGCGGGCGTTTTATAATTGCCTGCCGCTTCCCGTATGGGGAGCAAAACTTTGATACATAGAAGGTTTTGGGTGAGCATTTTGGTTCATATCAGCGATATTGCCCGCATGGCCGGCGTTTCCAACGCAACGGTGTCGCGCGTGATCAACGGTACGGCTAAAGTGAGCGAGGAAAAAACAAAGCGGGTGGAAGAAGCCATCCGCAAAACAGGGTTTAATCCCAACGAAATCGCGCGCTCTCTCTACAAAAAATCCTCCCGGCTGATCGGTTATATTGTTCCGAGTATTCTGAACATTTTCCTCAGCGAGGTCGGGCGGGCGATTGAAGACGAAGCGTTTCGCAGCGGCTATAAAATGATCCTCTGCAATTCGGATGAAAATCCGGAAAAAGAGGCATCGTATATTAAGATGCTGATGGGCATGAATGCAGACGGCATCATCATCACCGCGAACAACGAGCATTTAGAGGAAGAAATCCGCAACTGCCCGATCCCGATTGTGCTGATGGACAAAAGCGCGGATGCCTTTTACGCGGCTTCCGTTCAGTCCGACAATTACACCGGCGCGCGGATCGCCACAGAGCACCTGATCGATTGCGGGTGCAGAAAGCTGGTTCTCATGCGCGGGCCGATTCAGTATTCCAGCAGTCAGCAGCGCTACCAAGGGTATGTGGATGTCTGCAGAGAGCATCAGATCGAGCCGCTGTTTGTCAACAGCAGGTACAGCTATGACGAGGGTGTTCAAAGCGCGCGGGAGCTGTTCGAGCGGTATCCCGACACGGACGGGATTCTCGCCTCTACCGATCTGGTGGCGTTCGCCCTCTATAAAGTGATTTATGAGCAGCACCGCAAGGTTCCGGACGACGTGATGATTGTGGGCTACGACGATGTGGGCCTGAGCCGCCTGATGATCCCAACCCTGACGACGGTGGCGCAGCCGATTGAAGAGATTGGCCGGCTGTGCGTACAGCTCATTGTGGAGCAGACGGAGCACGGCACGATCCAACAGCGGGAAAATATGCTGCCGGTTTCTTTGAAAATCCGGGAGACAACGAAACGAAAAGAAGGAGTTTGACCTATGAATAAACGGGTGTTTTTGATTGTTCTGGACAGCTGCGGCATCGGCGAGGAGCCGGACGCCGCGGAATACGGCGATGAAGGCAGTAATACGCTGGCCGCGTGCGCGACCAGTCCATATTTTCATATGCCCAATCTGCAGAAGCTCGGCCTTTTTAATATCGATGGGGTAGACTGCTGGCCGAAGGAGAGCTCTCCCACGGGCGCTTTCGGACGCTTGCAGGAGGCCTCTAAGGGTAAGGATACCACAATCGGCCATTGGGAGATTTCGGGCATTTATTCCCCGAAGCCCCTGCCCACGTACCCGGAGGGCTTCCCGGAGGAGGTCATCCGTGAGTTCGAGGAAAAAACAGGCCGCCGTGTGCTGTGCAACAAGCCCTATTCCGGTACGGATGTCATCCGCGATTACGGGAAAGAGCATGTGGAAACCGGTGCGCTGATCGTCTATACCTCCGCAGACAGCGTGTTCCAGATTGCGGCGCACGAATCCATTGTCTCGCCGGAGGAACTGTATCGTTACTGCAGAATCGCAAGGGAAATGCTCAGAGGCGAGCACGGTGTGGGCAGGGTGATTGCGCGCCCGTTCACCGGCGAATACCCGAACTTCACGCGCACCTCGAACCGGCACGATTTCTCGATGGAGCCGCCGGCCATGACGATGCTTGACCAGCTCAGCGAGAAGGGCTTTGATGTGATCGCCGTGGGCAAGATCAACGACATTTTTGTCGGGAAAGGCGTTACTGAGGCGATCGGTACCAAAAACAACGCGGATGGAATTGAACGTACGCTCGGATACCTGCAAAAGGACTTTAACGGCCTGTGCTTTATCAATCTGGTCGATTTCGATATGCTGTACGGCCACCGCAACGACGTGGACGGCTACGCAAAGGCGCTTGCCTATTTTGATGAGAAGCTGCCGGAGCTTCTGGCGGGCCTGCGCGATGATGATCTGCTGATGATCACCGCCGACCATGGCTGTGATCCCTCCACACCGTCGACCGACCATTCCAGAGAATACATTCCGTGGGTGATTACCGGCAAACAGGTCAAAGCCGGCGCAAATCTTGGAACAAGTCCCACCTTTGCCAATATCGGCGCGACGATTCTGGAGTATTTCGGAGTAGAGCCGCGCATTACAGGCAAATCCAGCCTGAACGAAATTTTACGTTAATACGGAGGGAACAAAGATGTCAAATGTACCAACGCCCCATAACGCCGCGAAGGAAGGCGAGATCGCCAAAACGGTTCTGATGCCGGGCGATCCGCTGCGCGCGAAATTTATTGCAGAAACTTATCTGGAGAACGTCACCTGCTTTAATACCGTTCGCAATATGCTCGGTTTTACCGGCACCTACAAGGGGCGCCCCGTTTCTGTGATGGGCGGCGGCATGGGCATGCCCTCTGTTGGAATTTACACCTACGAACTTTTCAACTTCTATGGAGTAGAGAATATTATCCGCATCGGCTCGGCGGGCGGCTTGGCCGACACCGTTCAGCTGCGCGACGTGGTGGCCGGAATGGGTGCCTGCACCAATTCCAGCTTTGCAGAGCAGTACCGTCTGCCCGGCACCTACGCGCCGATTGCGGATTACGGTCTTTTGAGCCGCGCGGTCAAGGCGGCGGAAGAACTGGGAATTCCGATGAAGGTCGGCAACGTCCTTTCCAGCGATACTTTCTATGACGATAACGAAGATGCCCTCCCGGCATGGAAGAAAATGGGTGTCCTTGCGGTGGAAATGGAAGCCGCGGCGCTTTACATGAACGCGGCCCGCGCAGGGAAAAATGCTCTTTGTCTGCTCACTATTTCCGATCGTCCGCTGGCTGGGGAATCTCTCCCGGCCGAGGAGCGCCAGACCGGCTTTACCCAGATGATGGAGATTGCCCTCGCTCTTGCCTGACCGTTCTGTTTGGTTTTTAAAGCGGACCGCCCGGCCGGTTTTGGCGGCGTTCGGCTTCCGGAGATTCTCATCCCCCGTCCTCAAAGCCAGAAATACCGCTTTCCGGCGGTATATCATATTCAAAAAAATATCAGGAGGAAAATGTATGAAAAAGATTCTTGCACTTTTACTCGCAGCGTCGATGGCGATGTCCGCCACAGCCTGCTCCAGCGGAGCAGCAACCTCGAGCGCCGCACCGGCGTCCTCAGGCGAAACTTCCAGCGCGGCAAAAGCGGACTTCAAGGTTTCCATGGTCACAGATACCGGCGGTGTCAACGATCAGTCCTTTAACCAGCTTTCCTGGGAAGGCCTGCAGAAATTAAAGGCCGACAACGGCGCGGACATCAGCTATGCGGAGTCCAAGCAGGAAGCCGACTATGCGACAAACCTGGATAAGGCTGTCGATGACGAAAACAATCTGGTTTGGGGCGTTGGCTTTGCAATGGGCGACGCGATCCTGAATGCGGCAAAAGCAAACCCGGATGTTCAGTTTGCAATCGTAGACAACGCATACGAAGAGACCCCCTCCAACCTGACTGCGGTTGTGTTCCGCGCGCAGGAGCCCTCCTTCCTGGTAGGCTACATTGCGGCGAAAACCACCAAGACCAATAAAGTCGGTTTTGTGGGCGGCGTAAAGAGCGACGTTATCGATCAGTTTGAATACGGCTACAAGGCCGGCGTTGCTTACGGCGCAAAAGAGATGGGCAAAACTGTTGAGGTAGTTGCTCAGTATGCCGAAAGCTTCGTCGATTCCGCGAAGGGCAAGGCCATCGCTTCCAAGATGTTCTCCGGCGGATGCGACATCGTATTCCATGCTGCGGGCAACGTGGGTACCGGTGTCATCGAGGCCGCGAAGGAAGCGAACAAATACGCGATCGGCGTTGATAAGGATCAGGCTTTCCTTGCTCCCAACAACGTTCTGACTTCCGCTCTGAAGAAGGTTGACAAGGCTGTTGAAGAAGTCTCCAAAGAGATCATGGACGGCAAAGCAACCGGTGGCACCACCATCAGCTTGGGCGTTAAGGAAGAAGCAGCCGGCATCCCCGAGGAGCACAAGCTCATGGGCGAAGAGACCTACAAAGCCGCTGCGGCTCTGCAGGATCAGATCAAAGACGGCAAGCTGGTTCCCCCTGCAAGTGAAGAAGACTACAATACCTTTGTTAAAAACCTGAAATAATTGATTGCATCTGCACTTTTTTACGGAGGGGCGCCTTCGGGCGCCTTTCCCCGTAAAAGAGGGAACGGAAGGTTAGGGGAGATTTACTATGGAAATCAGTCCGGAATACGCAGTACAGATGCACGGTATTGTGAAAACATTCGGCTCCTTTTGCGCCTTGGATCAGGTGCATCTGGATGTCAAAAAAGGATCGATTCACGCCATTTTGGGCGAGAACGGCGCCGGTAAAAGTACCCTGATGAATGTGCTTTACGGCCTGTATCAGGCCGATGCCGGGGAAATCTTTTTAAACGGCGAGAAAGTCGCCATCAAAAATCCGAACGATGCCATTGCGCGCGGCATTGGAATGGTGCACCAGCATTTCATGCTGGTAGACAATTTTACGGTTACGGAGAATATTATTCTCGGCAAAGAAGTAACCGGCCAGTTCGGTGTTCTCGACATGAAGAAAGCGCGCGAAGATGTTCTGAAGATCGTGAAGGAATACGGTCTTGAGGTAGACCCCGATGCTAAAATTGAAGATGTTTCCGTTGGAATGCAGCAGCGCGTTGAAATTTTAAAGGCGCTGTACCGCGGCGCGGATATCCTGATTCTGGACGAGCCGACTGCGGTTCTTACCCCGCAGGAGATAGGCGAGCTGATCGAGATCATGCGCGGATTGGCTGAAAATGGAAAAACCATCATCATCATTACCCATAAGCTCAAAGAAATCAAATCGTCATCCGATGTCTGCACGATCATTCGCCGCGGCCAGTATATCGATACGTTCCCGGTTCACGATGTGAGCGAAGAAGAGCTTGCGACAAAGATGGTGGGTCACCAGGTCAAGCTGGTGGTAGACAAAACACCCGCCGAGCCTGGCGATGTTGTTTTTGAGATTGAAAATCTGACAGTAAAGGACGAACGCGGACTCGAAGCAGTCAAGAACCTTTCGCTTCGCGTGCGCAGAGGCGAGATTGTCGGAATTGCCGGCGTTGACGGGAACGGTCAAAAAGAGCTGGTAGAGGCAATTACCTGTCTGACAAAGGTGGAAAGCGGCGCCATTCGAATCAATGGAACCGAAATCCAGAATACGACTCCGCGCAACGTCATTGAACATAAAATTTCAACCATACATGAAGACCGTCAGCGCCGCGGACTGGTGATGCCATTCACCGTGGCGGAAAACACCGTGCTTGAAAAATACCGCAGCAGTCAGTTCAGCAGACGCGGCATGCTGCTGCTGGATAAAATCACAGCCTTTGCAAAGCGCCTCGTGGAGGATTACGACATCCGCCCGGCCGACTGCGAGGGGCACCCGGCGCGCGGGCTTTCAGGCGGCAACCAGCAAAAGGTGATCATCGCAAGAGAAATCTCGAACGACCCTGATCTGCTGATCGCCGTGCAGCCCACCCGCGGTCTCGACGTGGGCGCGATCGAGTATGTACACAAAATGCTGGTACAGGAGCGCGATAAGGGCAAGGGCATTCTGCTGGTTTCGCTGGAGCTGGATGAAATCCTGAATGTGGCCGATACCGTCTGCGTGATTTACGGCGGGGCGATTACCGGCACCTTTACACAGGAGGAAGCCGACGAAAACACGGTTGGACTATTAATGGCGGGAGGCAAGCGGAATGAAAACGCTGGTTAAGATACTGAAAAAACCAATCACCTCCACGCTGATTGCCGTGCTGTTCGGCTTTCTGGTAGCGGCGATTGTTCTGATTCTGGCGGGATATAATCCCATACAGGCGTTCGGCGCCCTGTTCAACGGGATTTTCTCCAAGCCCAAGTACATTTCGAATGTCATCATCAAGGCGACGCCTATTATCCTGACGGGCCTCTCTGTGGCGTTTGCCTATAAAACGGGCCTGTTCAATATTGGGGCCGAGGGGCAGTACATTGCAGGCACCGTGTTTTCCGTCCTTGTGGGCGTCAAGCTTGATCTGGCCCCGGTGTTCCAGATTCCGATCGTTGTGCTGGCCGGTGTGCTGGGCGGCGCTCTGTTTGGCGGGATGGTCGGTCTGCTGAAAGCAAGGTTCGGGATCCACGAGGTCATCACCAGCATCATGCTGAACTGGATCGGCCTGTATCTTTGCAATTTTATCGTGAATTCAGAGGCGTACCATAAGCCGAATTCCACCGCCAGCCTGCCGGTGAATGCGTCGAGCTACACGATGCTGCTTCCGCAGTGGAAAGCCTCCCCTGAGGGGATAGCAGTGCTGAAACCCCACCAGTGGCTGTACGATATGCTGGTGCGCACAGACGTGAATTTCGGGATTTTGATCGCGATCGTGATGGTCGCGGTGATCTGGGTTCTGCTGTACCGTTCCACAAAGGGGTATGAGCTGCGCGCCGTTGGCTTTAACCGCGACGCGGCGGAATTCTCCGGCATCAATGTCAGCCGCAACATCATCGACGCCATGCTGATCGCCGGTGCTCTTTCGGGCCTGGCGGGTGCGCTTGCAATTACGGGCACGGCGCCGCACGGCATCTCTACGCTGGCTGCGTTTGAAAACAACGGCTTCAACGGTCTTTCGGTGGCCCTAATCGCCGGTTCCTCTCCGGTTGGCTGTGTGTTTGCCGGTTTGCTGTTCGGCGGGCTGCTGTATGGCGGGCAAAGCGTTCAGCAGGTGGTTGGCGCACCGACCGAAATTATCAATATCATGATCGGTACGATTGTATTCTTTGTGGCCCTGACTCGGATTGTTCCGATTCTGGCAGACAGACTGGGAAAGAGGGGTACCGAACATGCTAACTAGTATTTTGCTTTTGGTTGGAATTACGATGATGTATTCCACCCCTCTGGTGTTCGGCGCGCTGGGCGGCGTGATTTCGGAGCGTTCCGGCGTGATCAACATCGGTATTGAGGGCATGATGACGATGGGTGCCCTGACCGCGGCGTCCGTCAGCTACTATACCGGCAACCCCTGGCTTGGCTTTCTGGCCGCAGGCGCAGCGGGCGCGGCGATTGCTCTGCTGCACGCCATCGCGTCCATTACCTTCAATGCGGATCAGACGATTTCCGGCATCGCTATCAACCTGCTCGGCCCCGGTTTTGCGCTGTTCTTCTGCCGTCTGTTATTTGACAATGCGGCAATGACGCCTCCCGTAAAAACGCTGCCGAAGCTGTTCGGCGAAAACGCGTTTCATGGCACACCTGCAGAGAGCCTGAATGTGGATGTCACCGTTCTTCTCGCTCTGATTGCTACGGTAGTCATCTGGTTTGTGCTTTACAAAACCAAATGGGGTCTCCGCATCCGCTCGGTCGGTGAATACCCGGCGGCGGCGGATACCCTCGGAATCAACGTCACCCGCACGCGGTATCTCTGCGTTCTGATGTCCGGCGTGATGGCGGGCTTCGGCGGCGCTTCCATGACGCTGGCGATTATCTCTCAGTTTAACCAGACAGCCATCAGTGGCCAGGGCTTTATTGCGCTGGCGGCGGTGATCTTCGGCAAATGGACACCGTATGGCGCGTACGGCGCTTGCATGCTGTTCGGCCTCGCGCAGGCCCTTACGGTCGTGCTTGGCGGCAGCGACAGCAGCGTGACCCTCCCAAGCCAGATTCTGGCCATGCTGCCGTATGTATTAACAATTATTGTGCTGGTCCTCTTCGTCGGTCGTTCCGTTGCCCCGAAGGCAGACGGAGTGCCCTACGAAAAAGGCGAACGCTGACAGAAGGAGAAACGTATGGAACTTGCTAAAATTGTCGGTACGGTAGACCATACCCTGCTCAAGCAGGTGGCCACATGGGAGCAGATCAAAGAGCTTTGCGACGATGCGATGCATTATCAGACGGCATCGGTCTGCATTCCGGCTTCTTATGTGAAACAGGCCAAGGAATATGTGGGCGACGCTATGCGCGTCTGCACGGTCATCGGCTTCCCGAACGGTTACTCCACCAGGGCGGTAAAGGTGTTCGAAACACAGGACGCCGTTCAGAACGGTGCGGATGAAATCGATATGGTCATCAATATCGGATGGGTCAAGGATGGGCTTTACGATCAGGTCACGGAAGAAATCAAACAGATCAAACAGGCCTGCGGCGGGCGTATCCTGAAAGTGATCGTGGAAACCTGCCTCCTGACGGAGGAGGAAAAAATCCGGATGTGCGAGGTCGTCACACGCTCCGGCGCGGACTTTATCAAAACCTCCACCGGTTTTTCCACCGGCGGCGCAACCTTTGACGATGTGGCGCTGTTTGCAAAGCATGTTGGCCCCGGCATCAGGATTAAGGCTGCCGGCGGAATCGCAAGCATGGGGGATGCGGAGCGCTTCCTTTCGCTCGGCGCTTCCAGACTGGGAACCAGCCGAATCATCCAGATCCTGAAAAACGAAGATTCCAGCGGGCAGTATTAGTACGGTCTGAATGTTTTTTCAGCAGGCAAAGGGCGGATCACAATCCGCCCTTTGCCATCACAGCAGAAAGAAGGAGCCTTACATGAACGACAAAGAACTGGTGAAAGCGGCGATCGAAGCGCGTGAAATGGCCTATGTGCCGTACTCTGGGTTTGCTGTGGGCGCAGCGCTTCTGACTGCCGACGGGAAGCTGTACCAGGGCTGCAACATTGAAAACGCGGCCTATACCCCCAGCAACTGCGCGGAGCGTACGGCCTTTTTCAAGGCGGTGAGCATCGGCGAGCGGGACTTTGCTGCGATCGCGATTGTCGGCGGGAAGCACGGGGCGCCCATCAGCGAGTACTGCGCGCCCTGCGGCGTATGCCGGCAGGTGATGATGGAATTCTGCGACCCGGACACCTTCCGGATTCTTCTGGCGAAAAGCCCGGAGGAATGGCAGTCTTACACGCTGAAAGAGCTGCTTCCGCTTGGTTTCAGCGGCAAAGACCTTGACAGATAATACGGATTTTCCATCAAACAGGCAAACAAAAGTGTTTTCTGCTATTTCGTGAGAAATCAGCATCAATATCGTTGCTCCACTTTCAAAGTGATGCAACGATCAGTTCGACGATTCGATTTGGAAAAGGGTGACCCACAGTGAGAATGTATGATATTATTGAGAAAAAGCGGAACGGCGGGGAACTAACCAGAGAAGAGATCGAGTTTTTCATCCGCGGCTATGTTTCCGGCGATATTCCGGATTATCAGGCCTCTGCGCTTTTGATGGCGATCTATTTTAAAGGGATGACCGAGGAGGAAACCGCCACACTGACGATGAGCATGGCGAATTCCGGCGATACGGTCGATCTCTCTTCCATCCCGGGCATCAAGGTGGATAAGCACAGCACCGGCGGCGTTGGGGATAAAACCACGCTGGTCATCTCGCCGATCGTGGCGTCGCTCGGCGTTCCGGTTGCAAAAATGAGCGGACGGGGGCTTGGGCACACCGGGGGAACGGTCGACAAAATGGAGTCGATCCCCGGCATGCAGACCTTCCTTGACCGTGAGCGCTTCTTCGATATCGTCCGCAAGGTCGGCGTCAGCGTGATCGGTCAGTCGGGCAATCTGGTGCCCGCCGATAAAAAGCTGTATGCCCTGCGCGACGTTACCGCCACGGTAGACAGCATCCCGCTGATCGCCTCGAGCATCATGAGCAAGAAGATTGCGGCGGGCTCCGACTGCATCCTGCTGGATGTCAAGGAAGGCAGCGGCGCGTTCATGAAAACGGTGGACGATTCCATCCGACTGGCCGAAGCGATGGTCTCCATCGGCGAGCATGTCGGCCGTAGGACGGTCGCGCTGATCACCGACATGAGCCGCCCGCTCGGCAATGCCATCGGCAATTCGCTCGAAATCTGCGAGGTGTGCGATACGCTGAAGGGTCACGGCCCTACCGATCTGACGGCGATCTGCATTGAGCTGGCCGCCAACATGCTGTATCTGGCGGGCAAGGGCAGCATTGAGGAATGCAAGCGCATGGCACAGGGGCAGCTTCACAATGGCGAAGCCTATGAGCGCCTGAAAGAGATGGTGGCGGCGCAGGGCGGCGACATCGCTGTTCTGGACGACAACAGCAAATTCCAGCAGGCCAAGGTGCGCCACGAGGTTTACGCCCAGCAGGACGGCTGGTTCTACGCCATGGATACCGAGAAATGCGGAATTGCCTCTGTAGAGCTTGGGGCCGGGCGCGAGAAGAAGGATGACCCCATCGATTACAGTGCCGGAATCATCCTGAAAAAGAAGGTGGGCGACAAGGTGCAAAAGGGTGAGCCACTCGCCGTGTTTTACACGTCCGATCCCTCCCGCTGTGCACAGGCAGAGCGCCTGTTTGAAAGCGCCGTCACGATCCGTGACGGAGCGCCGGAAGAGATTCCGCTGATCTACGCGCGCGTTACGCGCGACGGTGTGGAGCGGTATTAACAGAGGCGGCCACGTGTAAAAAATCAATCTGGTCTGCAGGTGTTTGACAAGTTCATCATCAGATGATTTGCATTTGCACCTGGCAGCGCAAAAAAGGCTGAGAAACGAGATCTCGTTTCTCAGCCTTTTGCTGTGTTTAGAATATTTGGTTTCATTGTGCGGCCGCAGACCTTGAACTGATGGGAATCACACAGTGGAAGGCTTCGTTCTCCACCTCCACGCTGCGGATGCACACCCGAACCGAAAAGGCCCGGTTCAGGTTTTCCTCACTGATGACCTCGGTGCTTTCCCCGTAAACGCAGGTGCCGTCGCGGTTTAAAATCAGCGCGTCGTCTGCAATCTGCAGGGCGTGATCGGGGTAGTGTGTGTTGATCACGGCAGAAATCCCGCGCTGGCGCGACAGCTCCTGAATGCAGTTCAAAACGGTGAGCTGGTTTTTAAAGTCGAGATTCGATTCCGGCTCGTCTAAAATCAGCATGGCGGGGTTCGAGGTCATGGCGCGGGCAATCAGCACCATCTGCAGTTCACCGCCGCTCATTTCGTTGCACTGTTTGTCTTTCAGGCCGAGAATGCCGATCGATTCCATGCAGGCGAGTGCCAGCTTTTCATCCTCCGCGCTTGGCAGCTCGAACATCTTTAGGTGAGCCGACCGGCCCAGTGTGACCATTTCTTTCGCCGTGTAAGAAAATACGGAGGTTTTCGCCTGCGGGACATAGGCGATTTTCTGCCACAGCTCCCGTTCCGGTATTTGCCGCAGAGGGGTACCGTCCAGCAGGCTCTCGCCGCTGTTCCATTTCAGCATCCCCATCATGCAGCGCAGCAGAGTGGTTTTTCCCACTCCGTTTGAGCCGAGAATGCTCAGAACCTTGCCGCTTTCCACATGCAGGCAGATGTTTTGCAGCACCTGCCGTTCTGTACCGGGGTAACGGTAGCAGCCGTTTTTCACTTCAAAAGTCATAGCTGAGTTCCTCCCGTCTTTCTCAAAAGAACAATAAAGAACGGAGCGCCGATGACGGCGGTCAAAATAGAAATCGGAATTTCGGCCGCGGTGGCGCTGCGGGCCAGGGTGTCGATCACCACCAGAAAGATGGCGCCAAAGCTGATGCTGACCGGCACCACATTTTTATTGTTGCTGCCGAACAGCATTCTGGCAACGTGCGGAACAAGAAGCCCGACCCAGCCCACCTGCCCGCACATGGAAACACACGACGCGGTGACAAAGGTAGCGGCAAACATGATCATCAGCCGGATTCGCTTGACGTTGACGCCCAGAGAGCGGGCTTCGTCGTCGCTGAGCGCCATGATGTTCAGCCGCCAGCGCAAAAAGAAGATGACCAGCGTTCCCACAAGGATAAACGGCAGCCCAAGCATCAGGCTGGAATAGCTGATTCCCGTCAGGCTGCCCATTAGCCAGTAGGTGATGCTCGGCAGAACGTCCTGCGGGTCAGCCACGTATTTCACAAGTGATACCAAAGCCTGAAACAGCGACGAAACCACCATGCCGCTCAGCACGACCATGATGATCGTGCTTTTGCCCTTCTGGCGGCTGATGAGGGTGGTCAGTATGATCGCGCACATACCGAAAATCAGGGCAGAGATTTGAACCGCAAGCAGATTTTTCGAGAACATCAGGGCCAGCGCCGCGCCGAAGGAAGCGCCGCTCGCAACCCCGAGCGTATCCGGGGTCGCAAGCGGATTGGTGAACAGTCCCTGAAAGGCCGCGCCGGAAACAGCCAGTCCCGCGCCGATGAACATCGCCAGTATCACGCGCGGCAGACGAACGCCGAACAGCACGGAAAGCTGTGTGGAGTCCATTTCCGCGGCGGTTCCCGTCAGGGGAGAAAACAGAACTCTCACGGTATCCGGAACGCTGATGAAATACCGGCCGATGCCAAGGCATATAACCGCAACCGCAAAGGGAAGCAGCAACAAAAGGAGTTTGCTCCCAATACTCAGTGCTGCTCTGCTCATTTCTTCAAACCGGAAGCCTCGCTGGAGGGATGGAAGATCTGGTACATTTCATCCTCATTCAGATCGTAGTGATAGAATCTTTTATAGTACTCCTTGACTTCCTTCTCCATGTCGACATCCTTGAACAGCTCCGGCTGGTTTTTCGTGGCGAGCCACTTCATGGCCAAAGGCGTGTCGGAGGCCGGCGGGAACCAGCGGTACATGCCGAGCGGGAATTTGTAGACCTTTTTGTCCTGAACCGCCTTTACCTTGCTCCAGTCAAAGCCTTCGATGGAGTTGTTGTACAGGTCGTCGGGCTGGTAAGGGGAAAAGTTCGTGATGTAAATCATATCAGGGTTCCACTGATAGATCTGTTCCATATTGATTTCCGCCTGGCCTTTCAGGTCTTTTGCCACGTTTTCCGCGCCGGTAGTGTCAAGCCAGTACTGGCCGAAGAAATTGCTGCCAGAGGTTTTGATGGTGCCGTTGTCATAGCGGAACAGAATCAGCACCTTCGGCTTTTGGATAGAGTCGCCAGCCGCCTTGATAACGCTGGTAACCTCGTCCTCCACCTGATAGCCGTAGTCCGCAATCTGTTTGGCTGTGTCGGCCTGGCCGAGCACCTCGCCGAGCAGCGTGACCCAGTTGTCGAAGGTTTCTACCGTGTTAAATTTGAATTTGCTAGTGCTGAAACCGACTGCGGGAATCCCGGCCTTGGTCAGCGCTTCGTAGTCCGCTGTGTTATCGGCGGAGTAGAATACAACGTCGGGTTTCAGCTTTAACACCTCTTCAATGTTGAGGTTGCCGTCCTTCAGAAAATCTGTGGTCGCATTCAGAATTTCAGGATGGATATTCGGCAGAATGGAGTTTTTCGCCGCCGCCATGGAGGAAGGGTCCATGCCGACCACCTTTTCCGCTGCGCCGTCGAACAGGGCCACAACAGAGGGGAGGGGCATGATGGAGGAAATGACGATGCGATTGACTTCAGCGGGAAGCTCAATCGTATTCCCCGCGTGGTCTGTCACCGTGCGGGTACCGCCTGCCGGTGCGGAGGAAACCGCCTCAGACGGAGCGGCTGCCTCAGAGGAGGTCTGGTTTGCAGTGCCCGCGCAGCCCCCGAGGGCCGAGGTCAGCATAATTGCGCTGACTGCCGCGGAAAGGATTCTTTTTGAGAACTTGAACATGTTCTACCAACTTTCCTGACCGGTGCCTGCCTGAATGCAGAGTGAGGGGATGCGTTCAGGCCGTCGCCGATTTATTTTTTATTATAATAAACGCCTTTCGGCGATCATTATCGTATTTCAGCAAGGAACGCGTTGAACCGTTCTCCAATGCAGCTGACCGGCGGCATGCCGGACATTTTACTGGAGATGCAGTACGAGGGCAGATCGAAAAAATCCACCTCTGTTTCCGGATGAATCAGCATGCGCAGCATCGGGTCGCCAATAATCCTGCGGTATTTTCCGCAGTTGATGGCCTCTTCGATTTTCTGCTCGTCCTCTAAATTCAGGATGTTTGTTTCCGGGAGTTTGGATTCCGTGCCGAACAGGCAGCCACAGTCGGCGGTAAGGCCAAAGTCGGCTTCCAGCCCCAATTGAACGCTCCGGCAGAGGATTTCGTCCCCCAGCACGAGGATATCAGTTTCTCCGCCCGCTGCGCACGGAACCAGGGATTTCTGTTCGTTCAGGCAATTATGTACGGCTTCAAGCCAATTCTCCTGCGCTTTTCTCCCGATTGGGATTTGAACAAGGTAAGGGATGCCGAACCGCTGTTCCATAGAGCGGGCAGGCTGCAGGCCGGACTGCGAAACCACCAGATTCAGCGAAGCCTGTGCGGCATGTTGGGCCGCCTCCATCGTCAGGCCGTCGCAAAAGCTGGAGACAAGCTCCAAACCATTCTGCACAAGAGCTGCCTTGAGGTCGCTCGCCGCACTGCTCCCAAAATCCAGCGGGGTCAGTCCCAGCAGATTTACTCCATTCGGTATCTTCTGCTCCGGCATTCGAGTAAAGCGTTCCGTCAGCGCAAGGCAGGCCTCTGCAATTCCGTCGGAATAATATCTGGTTCCGGTGGTGTCAAAGCCAAGGCACGGAATCCCGGTGCGCGCCTCAATATCGGCGGCAATTCCCTTCATGTCCGTGCCGATCACCATCGGAACCGGGCTGCCGATCAGCACGATCAGCTCCGGATTCAGGCTTTCGGTAGCATCCAGAACCTTTTGGATCATTTTCTCATCGTCGCCCAGAATCGCATCGATTTCGCGCAGGCCGGAGCAGAAGATCGCGGTTTTCGATCCATACCAGCGCGGCTCGTCATACCCGGTATAATTGCCGGTGCAGCCGGAAGCGTCGTGGATCACCGCAACGCAGTTCAGATCAAAAATCGCAGAGCACACCCCCGAATAATCAGGTGAAAATGGGGGGAGCTTCACGCAGAGTTTACCCAATTCTGATTACACCACCAATCCATAGTCTTCAATCAGCACGCGCAGGTCAATCACAGTATCCGCGGCCTCTTCCATCAGCTCCATCAGCCTTCGGATGCCGTAATACCCGAACAGACCCTCGTCGGCAAATAAATCGACCACATGCTCAGAGCCGGAAATGTAAGCGGCGTTCACGCCGATGGAAAGGCTGCCCGGAAAGCGCCTGTCGAATTTTACGATGTCGTTGTGCTCCGGCTGTAAAATCTCCACCGTGGGCATATGCTCCGTCACCCATTCAAAGGCTTCGCGGTCAGACGGAATAACCTCCTGCGCAAAGATTCTGTGAACGGTAAAGCCGTATTTGCCGAGCGCCTTTGCCAGACTGAACGGGCGCACCACGGCGGAGGAATCGAGAATCAGGGGCAGCTTGCCCAGCTTTTTTACCGTATGTTCAACGGCCTTTTCGGCGGCTTCTCTGTCTGCGGTTACATCATAAATGGGGGCGGTGTTTGGGCGAAGGAACTCGTGAATGCCCCGATATTGCTCAGCAACCACATCCAGATCGTAACTGACCGGGAAAAACCGATAGGGCATTCCACAGCGCGCTTCCATTTCTTTTGCGGCCTTCATTCCGGGGGGCATCAGCACCAGGTTGGCGAAGCTTCTGGCCATTTCCTGCCACTTGTCAAAATCCTCATACTGGCTGACGTGACGCAGGCCGGAAACGCCCTCCTGCGCCAGCATTTTGTGCAGCTCGCATTCCGGGTCGACCGCAACCAGATTGCCGATGCTGTTGACCCCGCCGTCACGCTCAGGCTGTTTTGAGAGCAGGCTGTAAATCCTTTTTTGAATCCCGATCGGCGGCGGTTCATCCGAACCAAGAGTGATCGGGTTCATGTGTGCCATGCGGAACTGGATATCCGGGTGGCGCAGCTCCAGCTCGGCTTCTGCTGCATCGCAGTCCGTGCCGATCAGGTCGTCCAGGCAGCTGACAAATACGAACATGGCGCGCGGGCGTTTTTTCAGCACGCGCAGCAGTTCCTCCACCGCGTTTAGAATCAGATCGTCGTACCCGTTGATGATGTCGCTCTGATCCACATAATAGTAAGAAATCCGGTCTTTCAGTCCCTGCTTGAGTGCGCCCAGCGCGCCGTGCCGGCCGCAGGCAAAGGGACAGATGAAAAGCTGGTAGCTTTCTGGGGCGAGCATCCCCATGCGGACAACACCCCATCCGCCGTGGGCAGGGGTGGCATAATGCAGCGTGGATTCAAAGCACCCGCAGCTATTCATGGCGGCACACCTCCATTACCTTTGAAGCAAGGTCTAAGTATTCCTTTGCCATTTCGCAGTCGGGGAACGTCTCAATCACTGTTTTTCCATCGTTTTCGGCACGCTGTACATCCGGGCTGCGCGGAACCACTTTTACAATGTCGGTTCCGATTTCCTGGGCCGCTTTCTGTACCAGCTCCAGCTCGTTTTCAATGTTCCGTGAATTGAGAATTATGCCGGAAAATTCCGCGTAACCGCGATTCCCGAAATTTTTGATCGCCTGCGAAATATTGCAGGCGGCATATAAAGACATCATTTCACCGGAGGTCACAATAAAAACGCGGTCTGCGTATCCGCCGCGGATGGGCATGGCAAAGCCGCCGCATACCACATCTCCCAGCACATCGTAGAAGACGATATCCGGCCGATACACCTCGTAGGCGTTCAGCTCCTCCAGCTTGTTGAAGGCCGTAATAATGCCGCGGCCCGCGCATCCGATGCCCGGAGTCGGCCCGCCGGATTCCACACAGATCACGTTGGAAAATCCGGAGAACGCAATGTCCTCCAGCTTCAGGCCATTCCCTTTTTCACGAATCTGATCAAGCACGGTAGGGATCCGGCGGCCTTTCATCAGGTTTTTCGTAGAGTCGGCCTTGGGGTCACACCCGATCTGCATGACCCGGTAGCCTTGCAGAGCCAGTGCGGCGGAAAGGTTCGAGGTTGTTGTGGATTTCCCGATTCCGCCCTTGCCATAAATGGCGATTTTATACAAGTCTGTCACATCCAATCCTGCACATCACTGGGTTAGTTAAAACTAACATTCGGACACAATAAAATGAAACTGTGTCCGCCCTCATAATCAGAATGGATAGAAGAAAATCAATTCAGATGAATTTTGTTAGCTATACCTAACTTTATAAATTAGCATAGCAAAGCGTTTTTTGAAAGTCAATGTCCAAATCAAATAAATTCCATTTTGACTATTTTTATCCAGATTTGGAGAGCGGATATTAGATAATATGATCATCAGAGCGCGCTTCCCTTGACAGGGATAAACAGCTTCGATAGATCTGCACCTTCGTGCTCCAGCAGCCGGATTTTTTTATCGATGCCGCCGGCGTAACCGGTCAGGCTGCCGTTTGACCCCACGACCCGGTGGCAGGGGATGATGATGGAGATGGGGTTGTGACCCACAGCTCCGCCGATTGCCTGCGCCGACATGTGCTTCTGATTCATCCGGGCCGCCACTTTTTTGGCAATCTCTCCATAAGTGGTGACTTCGCCATAGGGGATTTCACAGAGAATTTCCCATACCGCTCTGCGGAACTCGCTTCCGTTTGGGGCCAGGGACAGCTCGGCAATTGCGGGTTTTTGGCCGGAAAAATACTTGTCCAGCCATTCTTTTATGGCGGTGAAGATCGGCAGATCGGGGCTTTCGATCATGGCTTGCGCCACGCTGCCGCCAAAGTACTTTTGATCCTGTATCCACAGGCCGACAAGGCTGTTGCCGTCGCTTGCCAGCGTAATTGTTCCTACGGGTGATGAATGCTGTGTTGAATAAAACATATTTCCCTCCTGTTTTTAGAAAGAGTTCCATAGATTCACCGTCGCATAGCTGCGCCAGGGCCGCCACGTTTCAGCCAAATCCAATATTTCCTTTGATGTACGGGGGGCGAGTGCTTTTTGAATGCCGTAATCCGTGTGCGGGAAAGCGTCGGTCCATCCCATCGCGCGCATGGCAATGTACTGTGCCGTCCATGGCCCAATACCGGAAAGTTCCATCAGCTTTTGCAGCTCTGCTTCCGGCTGAGGGCAGAAGCTGAAATCGATGGTTCCCAGCACAAAGGCCCGCGCCAGCTCCAGAATCGTATTTGCCCGCGCTCCGGTAATTCCGAGCGGGCCGAGATGGTCGCCGATCGTTCCGTCAAAAGCAAGCATTGCTTCCGGTGAGGGAAAGGTATGAGTCAAGCCCTCAATACCGGTCTGAATGGAGGTGCCGTAAGCCGCCACAAGCCTTGCGGCTAACGTGCGCGCGCCTTTTACGGTAATCTGCTGCCCAAGCACTGCCCGCACAGTCATCTCGAAGGGGTCAAAGCTGCCGGGTACACGGGTGCCCCGAACGCAAAGGTCAGGGTGGATCTGGTTCATGGAAGCAAGACCTTCGTAGACCGCATCCGGGTCACAGTATAAGTCGAACAGGTGACGAATCCGGGAAAGCACTTGTGGCAGCACAGGCAGCAGGGAATCGTTCAGTGAAACAGTCAGCACGTTTTTTTGCGGCTGATGGCCTATCCGCACCCAGCCATACACCTGCCGGTCACCGGTTTTCAGGCGCACGGTGCGCAGATACTCCCCGTTGCTGACGATTTCCACACCGGGGATCGCGCGCAGCGCCAGAAAGTCCAGTATCTGCTGCCACTGATAGGGTGGGCGGTACCCTAACGCTACGGTCACATCGCTGTGCGGTTCTTTTTTGCCCGCAGCCTGCCGGCGAAGTGCGGTAGGAGCAAGCCGGTAATGCTTTTGGAAAAGGTCATTAAAGCGCCGTAAACTGCCGAAGCCGGAGGCCATCGCAACGTCGATGACCGAAAGCTCTGTGTCCGTCAGCAGATTTTTAGCGAGCAGCAGTCGGCAGGTTTGCAGGTATTGAATGGGAGTGACATGGTATTCGGCCGCAAATGCCCGGCGCAGGTGGCGGTCTGTGCAGCCAAGCTGCCCGGCCAGCTCCGCCATGCTTTGCTCGCTCCCGCAGTTTTCTTCCAGCAGCCTGGCAGCCCGGTGCGCAAGAGAGGAAACGGCGTCCACACGCGCGCTGCCTGGGGCAAGCTCCGGGCGGCATAAAAGGCAAGGGCGAAAACCGGCTTGCTCCGCTGCGGCCGCGGTGGTATAAAAAGAGCAGTTTTCGGGCTTTGGCAGCTTTGCCCGGCACACCGGGCGGCAATAAATGCCCGTCGTGGATATTCCCACGAAAAAGCGTCCGTCAAATCGTGCGTCTTTGGATTCAAATGCCGCATACCGGGCCCTGTCTTCAGCTGTCTGCATCATCACGCCCCCTTTTGACTGGAATGAATATCATGAATTTGAAATTGCTCTTCAAAGAGCCTTGAAATCATCGCGATCACCAAGATGATTCAATGCTCTCTCAGTGCCCGAAGCTTTGCTTTGGTTTGCACTGTGAGGTTATTATATCATCTATTTCTTCAAAAGCCAGCCGTTTTCGGACATGCATATACAAAGATTTCGATTGTACCTCCGGCGTTCACAGCCCTGTGCAGGGTACAGCCAGAGTGCACTATTTCAGTGAACTGCAGCATTAAGTCAAAAGCGTTCCTGTTTTTACAAAATTTCAAAAAATTAATAAAGTGAAAAGAGTAAGTTTGGTAAAATTAGGCAATATAAACAATGGCGAGGACCCAAAATTCTATCTTCTGAAAACGTTCCATATATTGAAATCCTTTTGAAAACAATATACTATAGGGAGTAAATGGATTGTTATAAAAATATCCATCACAGACTACCAAAATCATATCAAGATAAAGGAGAGAAGAAAATGGGCAGATTAGACGGAAAAGTAGCAATTATTACCGGAGCGACTTCAGGCATGGGCAGAGATACGGCTTATGTGTTTGCGGAAGAGGGCGCGAAGGTCGTGATCACCGGAAGAGATGAAGCGAGAGCGAAAGAAGTCGTGGAGACAATCAAAAAAAGCGGTGGAGAAGCATCCTATGTCATCGCCGACCTCTCCGACAGGCAGTCGTTGGATCAGATCGTGGACGAGACACTTGAAAAATATGGAACGGTGGACATATTATTCAATAACGCCGGGCTGCTCAGTATCAAGAACTCCATCGATGTTCCCATTGAAGAATGGGATAAAATCATGCAGGTCAACCTGACGGCCGCTTTGCTTTTATCGAAGAAGGTTGCCCCCATCATGAAAGCGAAGGGACAAGGCTATATCATCAATACAGGGTCTATCGCGGGAACCTCGGCACGGTGGGGCGCGGCGGCCTATTGCACCTCTAAGCACGCGATGAACGGATTGACAAAAGCACTGGCTCGTGAATTGGGCCCGGAAATCCGGGTGAACGCCATTCTGCCCGGAGCAATCAGCACGGCGATGCTCGACAGCGCAGGCGGGGAAGCCGCTGTAGGAGGGATGAAAGAGATGTCCCCCCTGAAACGGATTGGTCAGGGGAGAGAAATCGGAACCGTGGCGCTGTTTTTTGCGACGGAGGATTCCTCCTTTGTCACAGGGCAGCTTTTGCGGGTTGACGGCGGAGTCGATTGCTGATGTAAACCACAAGAGCGGTATTTTATCCAAATCAAATGGTTCCGGCCGCTTTTTCAGGATGTTGAACTTTTCAGAATGACGGTGGAATCAAGATGAGAGGGGCCAACAAGAGAATTCTCTTGTTGGCCCCTTGTGTTATTTGTGCTTCTGTAAACGGTTTAGCAGCAGTCGGCAAACGGCATTCCTTTCAGCTGTTCGGTTTATATGTGGATACGAGATAGAACAGCCGGTCTTTCACGATGTTCTTCACAGGGGTCGGCACTTTTTTACACTCTTCAATCGTATTGAGTACCACGTTTTTGACGCTGATGCGGGAATGCCCGACTTTTTTCATCGCTTCGATCGCGGTGACCTCTGAACGCGAGCTTCGAATCAGCGATTCCATCAATCTGGGAAAGGAATCGATGTATTCCTTCCGGATTCCATAATTCACATCAATGGCGACATAGTTCTGAAAGTTCAGAATTTTGCTTCCATTGGGGTTGCTCTGAAGAACGATCAATTCGATTTCGCCGGAGTATTTCCAGTTCAGCCGGCCTTCCAGATTGTTTTTAAAGTCGACAAAGGCTTTATCGCTGAAATACCAGTCGGCGCCGTACTTTCGGTCCAGCTTGCGATACCCGTTCGTCTTGGCCAGCTCCGAATCATTGGTGTATCCCACTGCGTAAATCGAGCAGAGCTTCCCGGAATTGTAATGGATATAATCAAATTCATCGATGATCTCTTTGGCGCCCTGCAGGCTCGGCCGGACAAACAGCAGGATCACGATGTGCTGTTCCCCAAGCTCGCGCTCTATTTTTTCGATCTGTTCATAGGTGTTGACTGCAAACATACGCTTCCTCCGACCAAGTATGTTTTTTGATGCCAGGGGCTTTGTTCCGCTTTGGAAAAACGGGGATTACCCAAATTGTACCATAGAAAGGCGGGCCTGTCACTTCATTTTGCTAGGGAGTAGCCCTGCGGGATTTGCGGCCCGAACCCGCACCGGGTTTGAGCCTCTCATCTGCCTAAGAGCGAATCAAAAGCCCCAAAACGAAGGTTTCGTTCCGGGGCTTTTCCTGAATCATTTCTATGCGACGCCCTGATAGATCAGCAGTTCCAGCAGAGAAGATAATACATTGCCCTGCGTGATCAATTCAAAGTTGGGCCCGTGCTCCTCGCGGTAAATGCGCAATGCCTGCAAAATAGCGATTTTGTTGTGCGGCTCCGGCTGAACCTTAACGGCATACTCCGCGCCATTGATGGTCATCGTGACGGTATAGCTTGCTTCCAGCGGTTCGGAACGGGCTTTTCTGATCAGGGAGCTGTGAAGGCTTTCAAACTGGTCTTTCTTTAGCTGCCGAATAATCATTTTGATACTTCCTTTCTGTATGTCGCCCGACATTGCTTGAAAGGAGTTGCAGTGTATGGTACAATATTTACACTGCATTTGCCCTTGGGCATTTGTCGGTTGGGGAAGTGGCGTGTTACTTTGCTGAGTGGGCGCCGCTTCCTTTCATTTTTTGAGGTCATCCTTCAACTTTTTAATCCCGCGCCGGGCAGCTTCCATTTTGTTGACGTTTTCCTGCTCACAGTAAGCGTCTAAAATCTGTTTGCACTCTTCGTCATACTTTACTGCCATTCGGTACAGCTTTGGATTATCTGTTTTGGGGCCTCTCTTTTTACCCGTTTCCAGTATAACACCTCCCAGTAGAATAGGGTTACCTTGATTATAAGGGCGGGTGACCCTATTTGTCAACTGTTTATTTGGAATATTTTGAAAAAAACAAAAATCCGAACTACTCGCTAAAGGGAGACCGTGTTGGAGAGTGATTTCTTTCGCTGCCAAATCATCCTCTTTCTCCTTCCTTTCTGTATGTCGTCCGACATTGCTTGAAAGGAGTTGCAGCGTATGGTACAATATTTACACTGCATTTGCCCTTGGGCAATTGTCGGTTGGGGAAGTGGCGGCTTGCTTTGTTGAGTGTGCGCCGCTTCCTTTCATTTTTTGAGGTCATCTTTTAACTTCTTAACCCCGCGCCTGACCGCTTCTGTTTTTGGAACATTCTCCTGTTCGCTGTAAATCTCGAGGATTTTGATACATTCATCGTCGAACTTAACGGTCATTTGATGCGCTTTGGGGTTGTCCGTTGGACGGCCCATCTTTTTTGTTCCCAAATTATCACCTCGCTTCGGGACTCCCTAAGTATAGCATTTGCGGAGTCCGAAAGTCAAGATGATAATAGGATAAATTTGGAAAAAAGAATCCCGTTTCTTCGTGGGTGATTCGGGCTTTATGTATTGTAAATTCATATGTGATATCTGCCGTTGAGAGGGATGGATATAGCACAAAAGACCGCCGATTTCATCGGCGGTCTTTTTCTTTGCTTGGGGTGGGGGAATAGGACTTGAAGAAATCCATTCAAGGTTTTCGGGCGACATCGACAGGGGCCAACGATCCCTTTTTGAAAAGACGGGTTAAAAATGGATCAACAGCCTTCTGTCATACCATCCCCAATTTTGACATGGCTTTGAAAAAGAGATCTGCTTCCCCGTTAGGATTGGCATTTCGTGTAGCTTGAATATCGTACCATGCATATTCAAGTCCATGCACAATAATCGGGATGCTTTTGCCAAATTTGTTTTTTAGAAACAGTTCTTCCTGCAGGCTTCTTGCTACATTGCTTACTATAGTCAGCAGCTCATAATGACCGACAGGCCCTTTTCCTATGTATTTAAAATCGGCGTCATAACAGTTTTCGTCTTCATATCCAATATTTTTAATACCATTTTCTTTATACCACTCAAATAAGATTTGGGCTCCTTGATTTTTTTCATAGGTGTCGATAATAGGGTGTTCGTTTTGGCGCCAAAAAGCATAATTCCATCTTCCTTCACTCAGTTCGTCTGCTTCTTCACAGTCGGCTTCGGTGTTGTAACTGATTACAAAATCGGTTACATTGGAATAACCGCCATATTCTTTCGCTTCATTGGATTCCACACAGAAAGAAATTGCATAGATGGATTGATCGTCCCAATCAGATAGAATGCTTTTCACTTGTTCGTAGAGGTACTTTTCTATATCAATCATTATGATCCCTCCGTAATATCAAGAAATAAACTGCCATTTTACAATACGGTATCACATCATGTCAAAGGAAGTCAACCGCCAAACATTTGAAAAGTATCTGATTCGAGAGGCAGGGTTCAGCTATGGGCACGCTCAGCCCGCATTCCACAAATCCCTCCGTTTTTTCCTGTACGGTGGTTCCCGTTCGGTTTCTCCACATCTGTAGCAGGGTTCGACCCCTTTACCACGTGGGAGCAAATATCTTCACAAGCCCAGTAAACGCCGAACAACCGCCATTCCTGGCGGCTGTTCAAAGAAATTTGATTGTATTTACAGTAAGATCGATTGGAATTTGCAGCACGTCAGCTATTCTTTTTTGGCCTTCCTTTTCAGAATCACAAAGCTCAGTCCGGCTGTAATCAAATATACTGCTGCAAACACAACGCCGGTGGTGATCTCTGTCGGATACGGCGCGGCGATACTTCTGAAACAAACGGCGACGATCAGACTGAGCGGCATAAATGCGGCCAGCAGAATATTCAGCCAATTTACCGCAAACGACGCTTTTGCGCCTGATAACAGCGTGCCGATGAAATACCCCGCCACGCCAACAGCCTGAATAATCATGGATCCCCAAATAATGTCCGCCGTCTGCTGTTCATACCAACCGCCGAACGCGCAAAACAGGCCGATCGCAAGAAAGGCAGTGGATGCGATGTACAGGATTTTGCTGGTTAAAACGGCGTGTGCTCCCTGGTCATTGACCGCCGGCTCGATGCCTCTGAGGATATAATCCGTCGTCACATCGAAATATTCACTCATAATGATGACCTTATCCAAATCGGGGACGCTCTGCTCGCTTTCCCATTTGGATACGGCCTGTCGCGATACGCCAACCTTGTCTGCCAGCTCCTCCTGTGAGATTCCCTTTGCTTTTCTCAAGTTTTGAATTCTGTCCGCGATGTTCATGACTGACACCCCTTTCGTTTGGTAATGTCATTATAAGAAATCCGGCGGTTGCGCCGCCACCATCTGCACTTGGAGATCTGTCAACCGGTGGTTGCAACGGCGTTTTTATGCCGGATGATCATAAATCCCGGCTCAAAACTGCTCGACAAATTTTATTTTGTCCGTATCGTATGGTTATATTAAGCTGACATGTATCATCATACCATACGACCGGCTGCTCTACATTGCGATCATACGCTTTGCCCCCGCTTGCGCCTTGAAGTGACAAAATACAGAATGCCTGCCAGTACAGGGAATATCGCCGTAAAGCCAAACATCCCGCCATATCCAAAAATGGTAGAGATAAATCCGGCCAGAACTGCTCCGGCACCGATTCCGCCGTCGAAGCCGGTAAAAAACGTCGCGTTGGCTGCGCCTGTTCTATCCTTGGGTACGTTTACAATCGCCATGGTCTGCAAACTTGCCTGTGCCGCACCGATCCCGATTCCATAGATTGATCCGCAAATCAAAAATAAGACAAGGCTGTTGCTCACAGAAAGCAAAATCAGGGCGGCAGGAACCAGGATAACCCCCGGCCAGATGCCTGCGCCAAATCCTTTGTTGTCAATCAGTTTCCCGAAAAGGGGGCGTGTCACCAGCATGGCAACGGCATATACCGTGAAGAACAGTCCAACGCCTTCAACGGATTTCTGCGCCGCATACAAAGCGATAAAGGTCAGAATCGCGCCATAGGTAATCGTGAAAAGCAGCATTATGGCGGACGGCAGGATGGACTCCTTTGCATAAGGGGCCATCCTTTTTTTCGGTTGCTCCGTCTGAGGCTTCTGGTATTTCATCAAGAAAGCCAGGATGAAAGCGACCGATAAAAAGGCCAATGCCAATAGAATATTATTCTGCATCCCCAGTGACAAGGCAACGGCAGGTGCTACCGCCATCGCAACGCTGCTGGCAAGACTGAAATAGCCCATGGATTCGGCGAAGCGGCTTTTTTCGATATTGTCGGTAGCGATCGTACTGCAAGCGGTATTCGATACCCCCCACATCATTCCGTGTACAAACCGGATAATGAAAATAATGCCAATAACAGGGAAGAACCTGTATGAAGCCGTTGTTAACAGCATACCGACAAGGCCGGCAATAAAGATTCCTTTTCTCCCATACCGGTCAAGCGCAAGTCCTGCGAATGGCCGGATCAGCAAAGTGGCAATGGTCATAATCCCCTGCAGCCAACCCAGAAGATGGTCGGATGCGCCTAACGATTTCAAATAGGGAGGCAGCGCTGACGGAAAAAGCTGAAAAGCGAAAAACATAAAAAGGTTGGTAATGGTGATGATGGTGAAATTCCAGGTCCAAAGTTTCGATTTATTCATCTTCATTGCGGCCCCCTGCATACGATTCGTTATTTGCTACGAAATTATTGAGGACCTTATTCATGAGGAACAAAAGCTGACCGCGTTCCGTTTCCGTCAATCCTCTCGCAGCCACACGTTGATTTTCCTCAAAAATCGCCTCAACAAAGGGGGCTTCTTTTCGTCCCTTGTCGGTCAGGAACAGATGGTCAACCCGTCCGTCCTTTTCATCCTTCTGCTTCGTTACATATCCTTTGCTGACCAGATTTTTGACGGCCTTGGCCGTCGTGGATTTGCCGATGTGCAGATGCTCGCTCAACTGTTTCTGTGAAATCCCCTCATTCAGGGAAATCACAAGAAAAAAGTCGTATTGTCCATTTTTGATATCCAATCCAGACAGCTTATTACCCAGAAAAATCTGCATATTGCGGTAAATAGCTGCGTTAAGCTGCCCAATCTTGTGCATGCGCCCTCATTCTCCTCTAAATGGTTTCCTTTGCAACTATTATAACTCAATTTGGTTTCTTGTGCAACTATTTTGTCCAAAATCCTCTCGGACGATTTGGCGCTTCAAAGTCGGAAGGTAACGCAATCCATTCTTACATGGTTCGATTTTCCAGTGCCGACAAAATGGGATAACGATGAAAAGGGGTACGGGCGTCACGCGCCGTACCCCCTGGATATGTTACAAAAGCTCGGCAACTTTTAACACCTGTTTAAGGGAAAGAGAAAGGCATTTTAGTCCGCTTTTGTTTTCGGTTTGACAAATACAATATCGGCAGGATTGCTTCATGAATTTTTCCCAATCCTCCAGGGGAATATCAATGGCTTGAACGCGGCCGACGAGTAGTACTTCCCCAAAAACAGCAAAAATTTATGTGGGAATCATGCCGTCGGCGCGGCCGGCCGGGTCATAAAAGAAATTTCTTTCTTTTATGAGGAGGAAAATCGTCAGCACAAAGCCGAAAAGCACGTTCCGTAAAAAGAATGCAAAAAGCAGCCCCCATCCGGGACTGCTTTTTGCTGAGTGATTAGAAGGAATGTTATCGTTATTTTTGCATGATATGGATGGCAAAGCCGCCAAATTCGCCGTTCAGGTAGACGTTCTTCAGCTTGCCCTCCTCGGTGTATGCGGCAGTATCCATGTTGAAGGAGAAGCCCTTCTCTTTGAGCTCTTCCACGGCAGCGGTCAGATCCGGCGTGCGCATAGCGATATGACCGTTTGCGCCCAGAAAGGGAGCTTTCATACACTCGAAGTATGGGCCGCTGAATTCGGACTTCTGTCCGTGACGGGGTTCCAGGTTAAACATCATGCTCAGAAGCTGGGCAAGCTTTGCCGCCTCCTCCGCATTGGGGGTGTTGATGCCGATGTGTTCCAGTTCGAATTTGTTGTTCATAATCATACCTCTTTCTCCGAATGTCGGAAGATGATCCTTTTTATGTAAAGCTGGATATGATTTTCGATATACCGCAAAAGCGTTTGCTCACCGCCGGTTTGGACGGCGATTCACTTGGGCGATATGTGGAGGACCTGTAGGGCCCTCCTATGCAGGAAAGAAGAGAATGGATCAGAAGAGTACTGTTCGTTGCAGTCATTCAGAAGCTTACATGGGGAACATCAGCAGAGCTCCGGCAGACAGAGCCAGCAAACGGATAAAGTACATCGGAACGGTGAATTTCCAGAACTCGGTCAGCTTGTATTTGCCTATGCCCATGATCATAGCGGGCATGCCGTCGATGGGCAGGAAGTGTCCGTTCCAGCCGGAAACCACGATGGCGGCAGCGGCAGCGGTAGGATTCAGCCCCAGGCTTAAGCAGGTGGAAATGGCCAAAGGAGCGAAAACATAAACGGTACCCAGAGTGGACCCGGTGAGGGTTGCCAGAACACTGGTCAGCACACAGAAGGCGAAAACAAGAACGAAAGGATTGATGCTGTTGCCCAGCATATTCGCTACACTCTCACCGACCAGAGCGGTCAGGCCGGTATTGCCCAGTGCGTCGGCAACACCGATCACACCTGCGGACATCAAAATGATGGGAGAGCAGATGGCGTCGCGGATCTCCTTGAAGTCCATGGCGCCAACGGCCAGCAGCAGAACAACGGCTAGGCCGGGAACCACATAGCCCGCATCGCCGACCTTGCTCTGAAGGATCATGCCGACAACGGCAGCCAGAAAAGCAAAATAGGTGGTGTACTCTTTCCACTTGGGCATTCCAGCAACGTTTTCGCCCTGGGCTTTGGCATCCTCCGTTGTCTCTGCAATGGGATGGTCCGGCAAAGATTTGTACGCAACCAGGCACCATGCCAGAAAAGCCAGAGAAAGGATGAGGTTGACAATTGTGAATCTTACGATGTTAACCTCGCCCACAGCAGCGCCGGCACTTTGCAGAACAGCGACAACAATGCCGTACTGCAACGCCACATTCAAAGGAATCAGGGGATGGTTGGCAGCAAAGCCGGCAGACATGATGATCTTCGAACTGGGCAGCTTGGGATTGTAAGGGATGGCGGAGAGCAACCCCAGGGTCAGAACATAGTATGCGGTGGAGCCGGTGCCGAACAGGCTGGTCCCCAGCATAACCACCAGAACCAGCAGTACATAGGACTTATAGCCACCCTTGCTGGCCATGTTGTACATCGTGTTCTTGAAGGCAGTAATAAAGCTGGTCTTTTGCAGAGCGGCTATGATTGCCATAAAAGAGGCAAGCATAACAATCGTTGCGTTAGAGAAGCCCGCGAAAGCGGTTTTGATATCGGCTACGCCGAAAAGCACCAGAAGCAGGCAGGCGAGCAGGGGAGGTGCACCAAAGGGGAGTTTCTCTGTCATGATCAGGATAATCATGAGCACAGTGATTGCAAGAGCAATAATCATAGGGACTGTCATTTGTTTAATCTCCTCTCTACTATTTTGGATTATTTTTTGCGGGAGACACTGTATGAATCCAAGCTTCCGGTTCGGCGAGATGCTTGATCACTGACTGAGAGAAATAGTGGGCTGCCTGATTTTGCAGCCCACAGCAGAACATAGACTGTAAAATATTAGCGTTCTTTCTTAGCGTTGGCCATGCGGATGGCATAATCCATGGCATTGATCAGGCTCAGCTCGTTTGCATGGCCGCTGCCTGCATGGCCGAAGGCGGTGCCGTGGTCCACGCTGGCGCGGATGATGGGCAGACCTAGGGTCACGTTAATCCCGGCGACAGCCTCCCAGTGCTTTTCCTCCCGGTTATAGACAAAGCCCTTCACCTTCAAGGGGATGTGCCCCTGGTCGTGGTACATGACCACAATGATGTCATACCAGCCGCCCAGTGCCTTAGAGAACACAGTGTCAGCAGGGACGGGCTTCTGATCAGGGATATTAATGCCCTCAGCCAGGGCGATATCGATGGCAGGCTGAATCTCCTCAATCTCCTCCATGCCGAACAGGCCATTCTCGCCGCAGTGGGGATTCAGGCCGGCGACTGCGATTTTGGGCTCTTTGATTCCCAGCGACTTGCAGCCTTCGTTGGCAATGCGGATGCACTCCAGAACACGATCCTTTTTCACCAGATCGCAGGCCTGACGCAGAGACACATGAGTAGAGACATGGACCACTCGCAGCTCATCGTGAGCCAGCATCATGCTGTACTTGGGGGTTTTCGTGTAATCCGCATAGATTTCGGTGTGACCGGAGTAGTGGTGACCGGCCATATTGATGGCTTCCTTGCTCAGTGCATTGGTCACCGTAGCGTCGATCTGACCATCCATCGCCAGCTGGATCACCTTGACGACATACTGGAAGGATGCCTCGCCGCCCAGGGCGCAAGCGCCTACGCCAAAGGGCTTTGGCTCCTCCAATTCAGAGGTATCCGGGATTTTGTCTGCGGGCACCAGTCCCAGATCCATCAGGTCGATGGTGCCGCAGGTGTATTTGCCTTCGGCGGGGGAGGAAACCACATTCAGCTCCAGATGGATACCGTGAAGCTTCTCGGCTACCTTCAGAGCGTAACGCATGGAGGTCTCGTCGCCCACCACCAGGGGTTTACAGCGCTGGTAGATTTCCGCATCTGCCAGTGCACGAACAGTGATTTCGGGGCCGTTTCCATAGGGATCACCCATAGAAATACCAAGAACAGGTCTCAATTGCATCATGATATTCTCCTTATTAGCGCATGCCCTTGTCGGCATTTTCCTTTAAAACCAGTTTCAGAGCTTCAATGCCTTCGTCGCACAGGTAATTGAAGGGACGGCGGCAGTCGCCTACGGGGTAGCCCAGCAGGGAAACTGCTTTTTTCACAACGGTGTTGGGGTTGCCGTACTTGAATACGGCACGGAAAGAAGCGATGGAATCCTGAGCGACCTCGGCTTCTTCCAGCTTACCAGCCTTAAACAAATCATAAATGGATGCCAGAACGTGGGGATATACGTTGGCGCATCCTGCGATGCCGCCCGCACCGCCTGCTTTCAGGCAGGGCAGAATCAGGGAGTCGTTTCCGGACAGAATGCGGAAGTCCTTATCCAGCTCCTTCGTCAGGGTGATGTAGGCCAGAAGGTTATCCCAGTCACCGCTGGAGTCTTTGGCGCCCATAATGACGTCTACATCCTTCGCCAGCTTGGCAACGGTTTCGGGCAGCAGCTTGTTGCCGGTACGTGCGGGAATGTTGTACAGCACGATGGGAATATCCACATGCTTGGCAACCTCCACATAATGGTCGTACAGCTCCTTCTGGGATGCCAAGGCGAAGCTGGGGGTGATGATGGACAGTACGTCGGCGCCCAGCTCCTGAGCTTTTTTGCTCATGCGGATGGTGTCGATCGTAGAAATGCAGCCGCTGCCTGCGTAAACAGGAACACGCCCCTTCACCTGGTCGATGGTAGCCTCCAGAACCTCAATCTTCTCCTTTTCGTTCAGGATGTAGCCTTCGCCGTTGGTACCGAAGGGGAACAGGCCGTGAACACCGCCCTCCAGCAGACGGTCGATCTGGTTGCGCAGCTCTTCTAAATGAACCGATTCATCGGAATTCATGGGGGTCAGAATAGGAGTAATAATGCCTTTCAGTTCAACATGCTTCATCGTAGCGCTCTCCTTCTTAAAAATTATTTACATGATTTCCAAGTATAGATTTCTCGCATCCTCGGCAGTGACAGGGCGCATGTTGTTGCTGAGCAGGCGCTGCACCTGCATACCGGCCGCAACCAGGCCATCCAGATCCTCACGAGGGACGCCGAATTCCTTCAGGCTGGTGGGAATGTCCAGATGACGGACAATGCGCTCCAGCTGCCCGATGATCCATTCTGCCTTTTCCTGCGCGGTATGGCAGGTCTTTATGGTATCGTGGCAGCAGCGGTCGTAGGCCTGAGCCAGACGATCCTGGCAGACGGGTGCGTTGAAACGCATCACCGGCGCCAGCAGGATGGCGTTGGAAACGCCGTGGGCAATGTGGTACTTGCCGCCCAGAGGATAGCTCAGGGCATGAACAGCAGTGGTACCGGAAGCCGTGATGGCAAGCCCGCCGTAGTACGCGGCGATCTGCATCCGGTTTTTTTCGGCCATCGCTTCGGGGTCGTCGCAGGCTTTTTCAATGTTATTCAGGATGAGGTCAAGTCCTTCCAGTGCGTACAGGTCGCTGAAAGGATTGGCCTTGTTGCTGGTAAAGCACTCAATACAATGCGCCAGAGCATCCACACCGGTAGATGCGGCAATCGGTCTGGGCAGATGTTTGATCATCCGGGCGTCCAGAATCACATAATCGGCGATCATATTTTCATTGACAATGCCGACCTTCAGCTCCTTTTCCGGAACGGCGACGATGGCGTTGGGGGTTACCTCCGCACCGGTACCGGCGGTGGTGGGAATCAGAATGATGGGAACACACTTTCTGGCACGGCCGGGCTCATCCAGCAGTTCCTTTACGCCGTATTCCTCGGTGACAAGCACGCTGGCCAACTTGGCGGCATCCATGACACTGCCGCCGCCGCAGGCAACGATCATATCTGCGCCGCTTGCCTTGAACTGATCCACAATGTTCTGCACCGCTGCGTAGGAGGGTTCGGGAGGGATCTCATCCAGAACATAGTAATCGGCTCCCGCAGCCTTCACTGCAGCTTCCGGCAGAGCAAACAGGCCGGTGGCCTGAATTCCCTTATCGGTGAACATGGCCACACGCTTCACCTGATCGTTTTTCAGGATGGAGGTAATATTGTCTATTGCATTTTCGCCGCCGTAAACAGCATGGGGCATTTTCAAATTGTATACAGTCTGCATCTCATATCGCTCCTTAGTAACAATTTCCTGGCATCCCTCCGTGCGGTGCCGTCTTATTTTGTACCTTCGCCGGAGGTGGGATTATACACGCCAATGCGCTCGCGCTTTGCACCAATCACGTCCTCTTCCGTAAAGCTGACATATTTGATGCACTTGCGGGTGTAAGCTGCGTAGGTCAGATGCAGTCTGCCATCGGCACTCTGCATCAGGTAGGGGTACTCGTACTGCTTATTGTTGGTTTTGTTTTCCTCACCGATGTATCCCTCGCCGCGCTCCATCCAGCGGATCAAGGGGAAGGTCAGGCCGCCGTCTTCGGACAGTGCCACGGCAACAGGGCAGCGCAGACCGGGCCATGCAGCCTTCCCGGGAACGGGAGAGGGCGTGCAGGTGGGATTGTATGCCACAGCAACACGACCACTCTTGGTGCGGATAGCGCTGATGGAGGAGTTGTTGTTGGGCAGAGGGGTGGGTTTTGGCTCAGACCAGGTCTCGCCCCAGTCCAGAGACTCGCTGCGGTAGACGTTGTCGGCCTCACGGCTGCGCATGAAAGCGACCAGGTGACCGTCATCCAGCTCCACAACGGTGGGATGGACACGACCGCGGCTGTTGGGCATCTCTACCATACGCCAGGTCTTGCCCTGATCATCAGAGAGCTGAAACACGCTGGGATCACCGGACAGGCCTTCCTCAGAGTCGGTGCACAGCCAGTTGCCGAAGATCCAGCGGCCATTTTTCAGAACCTGAATGGGCTGACGGCAGAAGCTGCCTTCTCTGGGGAACACGGTTTCGTAATCGCTCCAGGTCAGTCCGCCGTCAAAGCTCTTCTGGCAGCGGATTTGAGAGGTGAACTGCATGTTGTCCTTGCCCGCAACACGATCCAGCTGAGCGGTGTACATACACCAAACAGCGTCGTCGGGACCATAGAACAAAGAAGGATTCTGCTCGCTGCGCCGGGGATCACCGGAAACGGCGACCGGCTCCGTCCAGCGATCTGCGCCCTTGGGAAGGCGGGCGCAGACGATGTGCACGTCGGCATCCCCTTCATAAGTACCTGCAAACCAGCAGCACAGCATGTCGCCGCCCGGCAGCTCCAGCATGGCGGGGGAATGGCAGGTAGCGAAGGGTCCGGGAGGCACCATGGATTCCACAGTACCCATTTCTTCGTTGCGGAAGATTTGTCCGTCCAAAGTCAGACCGGGGAGAGTAGGATAATTCATAAGATGTACCTCCAGTTAATATATTGTGGATTTCCGGGAAATCCTTTTTGCCAATGTTACAAATAAATCCCGGTCGCCGAAACCGCCGGATTTTGAAATAATATGGTAGGTTTTTTCTTTGTAAACAAATTTGGTCAAAACAACGCCGGTTGCCATTTCACAAATGGGCGTCAGTTCCGAAACGCCGACCGCTCGCATCAACGCCAGCAGCGTGTCACCGCCGGTGCACAAAAGAGTGGCCTTCAGGCCGTCATCCAGCATTCGCTTCATCAAAGCTGCCAGGTTCTCCGGAATCCGCACCCGAACCTGTTCCGACGTCAGCCCATGTTCCTGGGCGTAGAGTTCGGTATTCTCACACCCTTCCGGATCATTTGCATCCAGAATAAACCGTTTTTCTGCGGATGCCTGCGCGAGCCATTGCCGAACACATTCTCCGGCTGAATCACTGTCCACCCAACTCCGTTCCAGCTTCTGAACCGGGTTCAAATTGACATGGGGGAAGCCCTGTTCCCGTGCCGCCTTCATCTGGCGGATGGTGACCGGGTTGACGCTGCCGCAGGATATGAACAGCGTGCTTTCCAGCTCAGGCAGTTCCGGAGCCTGCCCCTTCAGATTCAGCAGATCTGCCAGAACCGCCGCAAATCCGGCGCATCCTGCACAGAATCGCAGCCGCTCCAGCCCCAGCTGCCTGCCGATGCGCCTCAGATCGGCATCCGTTTCCGCATCGAATATCTGGATGCCTGGATTCGAAATCCCATTGGTCTCCATCTGTGAGTGCATCACCACCGGTACAGCTGTCTGCCGTCCAAGAATCTCTGCCACCTCCGAGTCTAAAACCGGTTCAAAAGGATCCTGGCCGAACACGCTCTGGGCTACAGGTACGCCGTCGATATAGTGAATTCCCGCTTTAGTGATTCGGTTGAGCTTGGGAAGGGCCGGGAGAAACGGAAGGGCATCGACGCCTGCTGCATCCATCAGCGCTGTCAGTTCACTGCCCACGTTTCCCCGCAGCGCGGAGTCTGTCTTTTTATAAATGTAAGGAATCCCGGCTTGCAGTGCCTTGCGCACTGTGTGATACACAATCTCGTAGGCCTCCTGCGGCTGCAGGTGTCGGGTTTCTGCCACCATTACCAAAACTTCCGCCGTTTTTCCGATTGACCGGAAATCACAGGTCGAATCCGTGACCACAGTTGTGGCTGCTCCTTTGGCTGCAAACTGCACGCCGGTGTCAAATGCTCCTGTGAAGTCATCTGCAATGATCAGAAGCTTTACCATATATGCACCTCCCGGTCGTTTTATTTTGAAACAGATTAGAGGGTTTAATTCCATCTTTTGTTTATTTTGAAAATTATAAATCCTTATTTATCTGCTTTTGTGTTTATTTTACATATTTAAGTGCTGCCGTGCAATCTTTTTTGATTCCCATAATCGTTTATATTTGAAACAAACGGAAAAGTATTGCTTCGTTTTTGTATGTTTGATATAATGTGTCCATAATTGAAACGCATAATGGAGGCGTCCATGAAGAAGCATATTCGTGTTTTAGGCGTTGCGCCCTACGAGGGAATGAAAATCCAAATGCTCAATCTGGTGGAAGAGTATCCCCAGATCGATCTGACCGTCTATGTCGGTGATCTGGAGCAGGGTCTTGTCATCATTCAGAACAACTTTCATGGAGATTACGATGTGGTCATCTCCCGTGGTGCTACGGCACAGATGCTGCGGCAGCACCTGACCATCCCGGTGATTGAGATTGACATTTCCATGTATGACATTCTCTGTGCCATCAAGCTGGCCAACGGGCTGAAAGAAAAGACCGCCATGATCTTCTTCGCCAACATCCGAAACCAGGTGCTGTCTCTGTGCGATCTGCTGGAATGCGACATGGATATCTACACGGTAGATACTGTTGAGGCCGTGGAGCCGACCCTGCGCAGTCTTCAGGAGAAACAGTATCACGCCATTCTCTGCGACGTGATTGTCAACACCACCGCCCAGCGGCTGGGGATCAATTCCTTCCTGATCACCTCCGGTATCGACAGTATCCGAAATGCCTTTCACCACGCGTTGCTGCTGTGTGACAGCCAGCAATACCTGCGGGATGAAAACCTGTTCTTCCGGGAGCTGATCCGAGGACAGATCGGACAGACCGTTGTCTTTGACAGCCAGGGGAATCTGTTTCTGTCCACCCTGGACGATCTAAAACCCGAACTATTGGAACTGCTGCGCGAGGAGCTGTCCCAATCTTTGCAGGAGGGGGATCGGCGGATCAGCCGTTCCCTGGGGGGCATGCTCTATTCCATTCGTGTCCGGCAAATTAGGAGCGGCGCTCTGCACTATACCGCCTTCTTCTTCGATGCCAGAAAATTGCCCGTATCCCCCAACCAGGTGGGGATCCGTTTTTCCAGTCAGGCCGAGGCAGAGGCGGCTTATTACAACAGCATTTTCAGCTTCGCCGGGAACCTGCACGGTTCTCAGCAGGAAATTGACCAAATCAATCAAAGCACCGCCCCGGTCATTTTCACCGGCGAGGATGGCACGGGAAAGGAATCCATCGTCCGCATGCTTTACATCCGGGGGCCTCTGCGGAATAACCCGCTGGTATCCATTAACTGCAGCCTGCTGAACGACCGCAGCTGGGCCTTTCTTATGGAGCACCACAACTCCCCCCTGGCAGATGAGGGAAGCACTATCTACTTTGCCAATGTGGATGTGTTGTCCCGGGAGCGGCAGTACCAGCTCATCGCCGTGCTGACGGAGATGGATGTATGCCGGCGAAACCGGGTGATGTTCTCCTGTGTTTGCCAGAGCGGCGAGTATATTTCTAAAGTAGGTGCTCTGTTCCAGGATAAACTCTCCTGTCTCTCTCTGTATCTGCCGCCTCTGCGGCAGATTTCTCAGCAGATTCCCACTCTGGTAAATCTGTGCCTGAGCCATATGAACGTCAACATGCCTCGGCAGATTCTGGGTGCAGACCCAGAATCTCTGTCCCTGCTGCAAAATTACCACTGGCCCCATAACTACACCCAGTTCCGCCGGGTCATTGAGGAGCTGGCGGTGACGAGCGCCAACCAGATCATCACCGCCGACAACGTCCGTCGCGTGCTGCGGAAGGAGCGGCACGTCGGGGCCTTCTCCTCCCAGAAGGAAAATGCCGCCGCTCCTCTGGATCTGAACCGGACGCTGACAGAGATCAGCCAGGACATCGCCATCCGGGTGGTCGACGAAACCGGCGGCAATCATACCGCCGCCGCCAAACGCCTGGGCATCAGTCGTACCACCCTGTGGCGACTGCTGCAAAAATAAAGCGCAGCGAGAGAGCATTCTATTAAGCCGGATAAAGAAACGGTCCAAAGAAAAAAGATATCGCGTTGCAGAAGTCTGCGGCCTGTATATGAGATATTTTAAAAAAAATATCTATTTTACTCATTTCAGAAAAAATCGGTTTGCTAACGAAACTGTTTACAAATGGGAATAGCCCCAAAACGAAATCTTCGTTTTGGGGCTATTCCCATGGTGCGAGCGTTCATAAGAAACAACTTGAAAACCCGCATAAAATAAAGGCTCTTTGGCATCAGGCAGACGGATATTGCATCACTATATTAGCCAAACAAACCGACAAATTGAAGTTTGTCAGATTCTCATTATGCTTACACTCTTATTATTTATTTTTGAAATGAAGAAAGGATAAAATACTAACCGGTGTAAAATAAACACACCAAAATACCAATACTGCGGTCCCAATCCATTCAGCACCTTCCATATCAGTACGAAATAAACCTATTATCGGCAAAATGAAGCAGACAATCGCAAAAACTCCATGAATTAGCAACAGCCATTTCAGCCATTTATCTGGCTTTGTTTTAACCTCTACGGCCAGTCCCGTGAAAAATGTTGATATGGCCATTAACCCATAGCCAAGTAAATCATAACTAAAAAATAAACCAAACTTTGGATAAGAAAGGATTTGTATTGCCTGTTCATTCAGGTTATCAAGTCTCACTGTCGTCACTTGCGCAAAATAAACGAATAAAATAAATACAGCGTACATTCCTGCAAATACCATTGCGGTATTTCCAGCAACTTTCTTTTCGAAACTGCTATAAAAAGTAAAAGTACAAATCATTGGAACAAAGCTAAATGCAATGAACATACAAACAAGGTAACTTCCGAAGTCGTTTCCTATCAGCATACAGAAAGCAAATGCTATTACTGCACATACATTTATTATGGAAGCATACATTCCGATTTTCTTGTTCATTCTTTTACCCCCTTGCTTCGCCTAATATACGTAAACGATAATTCAATTTCTATTTATATCAGTAACATTATAACTGATTGAGGAGCAATAAGAAAGAAAGACATATAAAGAAATATATGTAAACAAAAACAGGCTGACATGTCATCAACTTTTTTGTCCTTATGAACACGTTTTATATTGCTCCGAATGACAGGGTTGAGTGTTGGCGCGCTGAACCCGCGTTCCGCAAGTCCCTCCATTTTTTCATATAATTGTTCCCGTTCCGTTTCTCTGCACCTGCACGAAGGTTCGACCCCTCAGCCCCGTGATACCAAAAGAAAAAAGACCCACAAAGCTCTCCTCACATAGGGATTTGGTATCCCTGAAAAATATCGGCATAGTCGTGAATTGCGGCTATGCCGTTTTTTTGTACTCTTTCGGAACTTCCACGGCTCCAATGCTGTTATAAATGATTTGAATACGCTGGGTGCGGACACCATCAACCTTTTCGGCTTTGAAAACGATGATTTTCTCGATGAACTCGCGGATTATTTCGCCGTCCAGCTCCGTGATGTCCGTGTAGCCCTTGACCCGTGTGAGAAAGCGGTCGATATTCAAATTCTGCTCTTTTGCGGCATCGAGCATAGTTTTCAGCACCGCAGCCCGCTCCGTCAGGCTTCTCTGCTCGGCTTCGTAATCGTCCGACATCTTGCGGAAACGCTCCTCTGAGATTTTCTCCATCACATGGTCCTCGTAAAGGCGCTGCACGATTTTGTCCAGCGTGGCAATTCGTAATTGTCCTTGCTCGTATTCCTTCTGCGCCTGACGCATTTCAGCGGCGTGTTTTTTCTCGGAGTCCTTTTTCACCAGCTCGATGAACTCGCGCTCGTGCTCCTTCGCAAAGGATATGACCGTCCTCAAATCGTCCAGCACCAGCTCCTCGATGACCACATTGCGAATCTGGTGCGAGCTGCACAAGCCCTTTTTCTTACGGTATGTAGCGCAGACAAAATATTCCTTGTCGTGCGTCCAGCCGTTGGCTCTGACTTGATACAATTTCGCGCCGCAGTCGGCACAATACATCATGCCGGACAGGATGCCCATTTCACCCATGCGTGAAGGTCTACGCTTACCCTCGCGGATTTTCTGAACGATGTCCCATGTGGCTTCGTCGATGATAGCTTCGTGGGTATTCTCGAAAATCTCCCAGTCCTCTGGATTATTCCAGACCTTGACCTTACTCTTGTAGGATTTTTTGTAGGTCTTGAAATTGACCGTGTGTCCGAGATACTCCATTTTCGCGAGTATATCCGCGACCGTCCGTGACTGCCATGCGTAGGGATTTTCTGGCTGTCTCGCCGGAGTATTGATGCCCATACGGTTTAGGTGTACCGTTGGCACCTCGACGCACCGCTGTTCCAGCTTTCTGGCTATTTGCGTAGGACCCAGCCCAGTCATGCACATCTTGAAAATGTCCTTGACCACCTCGGCAGCTTCCTCGTCAACGACCCATTTCAGCTTGTCCTCGGCGCTCTTCACATAACCGTATGGCGGATTCGTGCAGAGCGGCTTGCCGGACTGTCCCTTTGATTTGAATACAGCGCGTATCTTTTTGCTGGTATCCTTGGCGTACCACTCGTTTATTATGTTCAAAAATGGTGTGAAATCGCTGTCCTGCTGATTGGCGCTGTCTACACCGTTGTTGATGGCAATGAAGCGAACATCGGCATTTGGGAATGCGACTTCTGTGTAATAGCCTACCTTCAGATAATCGCGTCCAAGCCTTGACATATCCTTTACGATAATTGTGCCAATATGACCTTCGTCCATTTCGGCTACCATACGCTGGAAATCAGGCCTTTCAAAGGTTGTACCTGAGAAACCGTCATCCACAAAATACGAGGTATTGCGGAAACCGTTGTCATCCGCGAACTTTTTGAGGATAGCTTTCTGATTCACGATGCTGTTACTGTCTCCCGCAAGCTCATCGTCACGGGACAGTCTGCAGTAGAGAGCCGTTGATTTCTCTGCATCCGACGTCGCAGCCGTTCTGCGGGTGCTTATTGCTGACTGCCTATACATAAAATCCTCCGTTTCCGACAGTCTTCAAGCGGTTGGCATCGTGTATATTACCGTACTATTTTGAAGAAGTCGAGTGGTTTTTCGAGATAATATTTGAACTTTCGGATATATTTTCACGGCTTTTTGCACCCGTCAGAATGAGCCGTTTCAGCTTGTCATACACCGTTTCCTCCGCTGTATCGCTTTCAAAGGATTCCACAACATAGACGGTGCCGCCTATGGTTTTGCGGGTGATACGGCTATTCGGTTTTTCTTCCATAAGCGACACCTCCCGTCTATGCTATGGATAGCGGCGCTGAGTCTGAGTGAGGGATCCAGCGCCGCTGTTAGATGTTATTCTGCCATCTGGAGAGCCTTGATTGCCTCGGAGCGAATCAAGCATCCGTCAAGACGTTCCATTCCGAAGTAACCGATTTTGTTGGCAAACAGGTACTTTTCATGCAAAGTCCTGATGGACAGCGGCTCGCGCAGAGCAATCCAGTAGTACTTGAAATCGCCAAATACGACAGGCTTTGTGCCGCTTGTCGCAGATGGCATATGGTTCGAGATGACCACAGGTTTACCGAGCAGTGTGTCCGCCGCACCACGCCAGAGGTAATTCCCGGCGCTGTCTTTGAGTTCGCGCAGTCCGAGCGTCGTTTCGTCATTCATCACCCACACGGCATTCGTACGGTATTCCGGTTTCAACGAGAAGTACAGACGGTGAATCTCATCAAAGGCGATATCAGTAGCCGAAGCTGCCATAACGCCAACGTCTGCGCCCTCTGTTGCGTGCAAGATGCCCTTGGGCTTGTCTACGCCGTCACCGTTGAGGAACGCGTCCTCCTCGGCTTTACCGAAGATACGGGCGAAATCTCGCGTCAGATAATCGGAAAGGTCAAACCCGGTGTCGCAGACGAAATCACTGTCCAGCAAGGCGATGCAGGCGAGTTTGTACTCCTCAAGGGTGAATCTGGTAGTCTCCAGTTCTGCTTCGGGCACCGTACCGCCTTCGCCAATCCAAGCGGCGTCAACGGGTGTATCTGATGTGATAATGCGTCCGCCGCTCGACGGGACATTGGCTACCGTAGCCAGTCTGCGGAACAGGTTCTCTTTCTCAAGAGCGGTCTTGTATTTTTCAGCAGACTGTGACGGCAGAAAATATGAGCCGTTGGATGTGTTTCTGCCCTCGTTGAGGGAGATATCGTCTACACGGTTGCTTTTCATGCTGTTCCAAAATGCCTTAGAGTAGCTTTCAGATGTATACATGGTAAAAATCCTCCTTAATGTTTGTTACAGTCCGGGCACACATAGAGACCGAGGTCGTGATAGTTGAGCTGACGCCCTACCTGCTTGAGCCGACCGCTGCAATGCGGGCACTTGATGTCGTAGGCAAGCGCCATCTCAATGTTGTGAGGGTCTTTAGCGTGGAGCCGATAGAGCGGTTTGATGTTGTTGTGGTAGGCATCGCCCTCAAACTCATCTGAGAGATACAGGTCGCAGTGTGACTGCGCATATTCGTCTGAGTAGTACGAATGATGCGGCAGAAGCAGAGTCCCTTCCTTGTTTAGCGAATTAAGTGGGTAAATCATGATCTTATCCTCCTGTTAATTACATTTTTTGCAGGCGTAAATCGCCAGCGTGTATTGGTCGACGTGCGGAGCTATGGAATCCATGACCGCACCGCAGTACGGGCAATGAATCCTGTAGCCGAGATACTGCTTCATGCTCGTTGGCTTTTTTGCATGAAGACGGTAGCGATGCGGGACAAATTCCTCCAGATACAGCGCACTGGTAGCGCTTACACTATCCTTCAGTGGCGTAGCAAACATCGGCACCTTGTCGATATTCTCTGTATCGCCACCTATGAGCGGGTGGTATTTGATGTAGTCCATAGCGCTTACTCGTCCATTTCGGAGAGCGGCTTGCCGGAAAGGTCGAAGAAGCGCCCCTTGCAGTACGCCATTGCCTCGTCGTAGCTGCCAAACATCATGCAGGAATAGGCATATTCGACCTTCCATACAGGGAAATCCGGGTCATTGTTTTGTGAGATGGCCACAGGCTCGCCCTTACGGTTTTGGAGCAGAACATGGCACTCATAATTGCCGCGAGAGAACATATCCTTGTCTTTTGCTGTGAGTTTCGGCTTTGCGCCGTAGCTGATTTTGCGTTTCATATTGTTTTCCTCCATAATTTTGATTGTTTAGGGCATATACCCCGTTTGAATTCGCGTTTTTGTGTACGAAGTCCCACGCCGCTGTCCGGCTTGAAAGGCCACAGAGATTTGACCACCCCTACCCGGTAGGAGAACGGCACCGTGTTCGTGTTTCCATCGTACCCACTCCTTTCATCAAGCGCGGGTGACGGTCGTGAAGGTCGTTTACCTAACTTCTCTATATAGATTTTTTCTGCCAAAATCCCTTATACATAGTTCATACAGAGACCATCACCGACCGTCACCGTCGTCACGCTGCCAGACCGAGAAAGTCCTGCCCGGCAGTGTTCCAATCGCCGTCCTTCAGCTTCAAGCCGTAGATGAAACTGCCGGTTTTGTCCTTGCGCCGCCTGTATCCGGCAAACTCCAGCGCCGTGTAGAAATCGCTGGTGCTGCGCGTGTACTCGCCGGTGTTGGCACAGTATCCGCGATAGGCTGTGTACAGGTCACCGGACTTCTCGCGGAGAGAATCGCCCACATCGCAGCGCTCGGTGACGAAATGGTCAAGCCAGTCGTTATCCTCCCGATATGCTTCAATGGCCTGTGTCACACAAGGCGGCTGAACAAGGCAAAATTCCTCCGCGATGATTTTCTGTGCGCCCTCGATAATCCAAGTGAGGACAGCCTCGCCGCAATGCTCGAAGAGGTATTCGGCGTAGTTCTTGATGTCGCTTTTGCCCTCGATAACGGCGTTGAACGGGATAACGATGAGCCTGCGCCATGTACCGGGATCGTTTGCACCGACCTTCGGCAGATGATTTGTGTACAGCACCAGCGTGTGGCTGGGAACGAAGCTGAATGGAGCCTTGTACTTTTTCTCCGCAAAAATATTGTCCGTCGAGCAGAACTGTTTGATATTGGCAGTATTGAGCCGGGTGCCTTCCTCCAGCTCTGCCGCGATGAGAAGCCGCTTACCTTTCGCCTCCGCCAGTTCCGGCTTCACATTTCTGCGACAGCCGACCGTCAGCGTGTCAGCGGAAATATTGCCGCTGTAGGTGCCGAGCGCCCTTGATATGACATTCCAGAAGGTGGACTTGCCGTTGCGTCCGCCGCCATGTGAAATGACGATGGCTTCGATATACACTCTGCCGATAGCGCCCAGACCCACGATGCGCTGGACGTAATCGATGAGCGCCTCGTCATCGCAGAAGAACAGCTTCACGGCATTCTGCCATTCGTCCCTTCCACGAGTGCCGGGTGAGACAGTGGTAACCTTGGTGATGAAATCCTCAGAGCGGTGCTCTCGTGCACCGTCTACCCCTTTGCGGAGATCATAGGTAGCGTCCGGCGTATTGAGAAGGAAAGCGTCAGCGTCCAATTTCGCAGGGTCAATTTCCAACATAGGACGGGCTTCCGTAATGGAGGCGCTAATGAACTTTGATTCACGGTGTTTGATCACGAATGCGGAATAGCTACAAGCGCCAGCATAATCGGCGTAGGCTTTTGCCTGTTCCTCCGTAAACAGCGCACGCGCTCTTTTGATGCCCTTGTCGGCGATGATATCCGCGCCGCCGGTAGTTTCGACCGTTTGCCATAATTGGTTTGACTGGCGCCGCGCCTCGGCGAGTTGTCGGGCTGTGAGTTCCTGTGCCGTAGCCTGTGCTCTCGGCTTGGATTCCTGCCACAGAACGCCGTTGTAGCGGATATAGTCGGTAGCCGGTGAATACCGAAGCTCGCCGCCATACTCACGCGCAAGCACCTCGGCCTGTCCGACGTCGGAATAGTCGCCGGGACGGAGCGTTGCGGAAGCGGAATTGTAAACCTCCGGCGAGATGTAATCCTCCTGCAGTTCCACCTTACTGTGGAAGAACCCCTCGGCACTGCGCCATATCGTTTGTAGTTCATCTTCCGGCAGCGGAACGGCGCATTTCTGCGCTTCGTCAAGAAAGCGCGTGTATGCCTCCTCGGTATCGCCATAGCGCTTGAGCGTACGTCCGGCAAACCTCGACAGTGTGGTATTGCGCTTGCCCTCCGGAATTTCCGCATCAAAGTCCTCGTCGGACTTGCTCCTGCCGTAATCGGCAAGGAACTGCGTCAGCGTGATGCTGCCCTCGTGGAACTCGACCTCTGGCTCCGGTGTTCCGAAGAAAAACCGAGCGGAGTCAAGAGCCTGTGTGTCAAAGTACGGGAATATCTCCTGTGCTTTTGCTTTCATTGCGGCGTAATCATCCGAGCTGGTAACAGGCGTAATCGGGAATACCACATGGAACTTCGGTCGCGCCGATTTGCCGTTTTTGATCATCATGTGGTGTCTGCTGAAATGGACGGCGAACATCACATCTTTGAAAGCGGCGGCAACATCTGTGGGCTGTACCCAATCTGCCGGATTGTCGGTATGGTCGTTGTCGCAGTCCACGGTCAGCGCGTTGGATTTTACAAAATTACCGACGCTGCGGTAATTACCCGCATATTCCGCAAACACATGGTCTTTGGCAACGGCGGCGCGAAAACTACCCTCGTCAGCAACCGTGGCCTTGTGCGGATACAGGCAGTTCGCCGCATTGCCGATACAGTCAGCTTGAAAAACAGTGAAACTCAAATTTGCCATATCGATGGAACTCCTTTCTCTTGAATTTGCCGGGCACGATTCCGGCGCTGCGCTTGCAGGTCATCCTGCTCACCTCCCTCTGAGGGCTGGTTTACTTCGTCCTTCACTACCCACTGGAGATGGAGAGGCCGTTTTGACGAAGGTTTTCAAAACTTCTTTGCCCTTCAAATCTCACTGGAACGAAAAGGACAGTTTGGACGAAAACTTTTGAAATATTTTCTGTCCTCACTTCGTACAGGACAGGCAGAGGGTAAAATCCGTACCAAAATGAGCAAAAAAATATGCTACCAGAAAAATAATTTCAGGTAGCAGTAGATTAATTCACTTCTTCGTGATATAATAAATGCAATACTTTTGGAGGTGCAGAAATGGCAGTCAGTTACAAAAAGTTATTTCACATCTTAATAGACAGGGATATTTCCAATGCCCAGCTTCAGAAGATGGCCGGGTACAGTGCGAATATAACCACGCGGCTCAAGAACAACACCTACGTGTCCCTTGAGTCCGTAGAAAAGATATGCCGGGTGCTGGAATGCAAGATGGATGATATCATTGAGTTCATCCCGGACGAAGCACAGACCGATAGAAATGAATGATTATAGTTTCCACATGGCGGAGGAGGCGAGAGTTAAACCTTCCCTTTCATGTGTGGAACTTCGACTAATTGCGCTCTGACGGCGCAGGACGGAGGAAAACACAATGGCGAATAAGCTCGAGCTTACATGGTACGGAAAGGAGGAGCCGTTAATAATAGAGCCGCGTCTTCTGATTGAAAACACAGCTCTATCGAATACGGCCTCCAACCCGGATACAACAAATATGCTGATTCACGGGGATAACCTACTGGCACTCAAAGCACTGGAAAAGAAATGCGGTGGACAGGTGAAGTGCATTTACATAGACCCGCCTTATAATATTGGTGCTGCGTTTGAACATTATGATGATAATCTTGAACACAGTATATGGTTGAATTTGATACGGCCAAGACTCACAATTCTTTGGAATCTTTTACACCCAACTGATGGTAGCATATGGATCAGCATTGATGACAATGAACAAGCATATATGCGTGTGCTTTGCGATGAACTGTTTGGACGTTCGAATTTTGTCGCGCAGGTTGTTTGGCAAAAGAGATACTCCCGTGAAAACCGTGAAGCTATCGGTGATGTCCATGAGTATATAATTGTTTACGCAAAGAATAGAGAAAAATTCAAAGCACAGAGAAACCTTGTACCCATGTCAGAAGAACAAGCTAAAGTATATAAAAATCCAAACGATGACCCCAAGGGAAGGTGGCGTTCTGTTCCAATGACTGCTCAAGCGGGTCATGCGACACCAGAACAATTCTACCCAATTACAGCCCCTGGAGGTAAAATTCACACACCTCCTCCAGGAAGATGTTGGGCTTTGGCAAAAAGCACATTTGAAAAACTACTATCAGAAAACCGTATTTATTTCGGCAAAGACAATAATAGCCAGCCAAACACCATACGGTATTTATCTGAAGTACCGGGAGTTGCACCTTGGACTTGGTGGCCAAGCAACGAAGTCGGGCATACAGATTCTGCAAAAAAGGAAATCATGTCCATATTCGGGAAAGATAATATTTTTGATACCCCAAAGCCAGAAACATTATTACAGCGAATTATACATATTTCTACTAATCCCGGTGACCTCGTTCTTGATTCCTTCCTTGGCTCTGGCACGACTGCTGCCGTTGCTCAAAAAATGGGACGCCGCTGGATTGGCATAGAGATGGGTAACCACGCTTATACACATTGTAAGGTACGCTTGGATAAGGTAATTGCTGGTGACGATGCTGGCGGCATCACAAAAGCTGTTGACTGGAAAGGCGGCGGCGGATATCGTTTTTATGAGCTTGCACCCACTCTCATCAACACCGACCCATTTGGTGAACCGG